>Ga0136618_10000436_pt1 | contig 14205 bp, 12 predicted proteins | sample AntDrymUQ3302106_2_FD_104805 | JGI IMG/M metagenome (GOLD analysis project Ga0136618, IMG submission 104805) | Polar desert sand microbial communities from Dry Valleys, Antarctica - metaG UQ330 (21.06) | ecosystem: Environmental > Terrestrial > Soil > Desert | place: Antarctica: Dry Valley... | reverse complement strand
TTGGACGGCACAAAAACGCGCTCCCAGTTTTCGCCGCCGTCTTCGGTTCGCATCACCAGCGAATCAACAACTTCTTCCATTCGATTGAGCAAGGATCCGATGATGATTCCGCGCTTTTTGTCGGCGAAACGAATACTTAAAAACTCCGGCGAAACATTCTTGAAATCATTTGCTTTGTAAATTCGAGTTTCCTGCCAGCTTTGACCGCCGTCTTTGGTAAAAAACATTTTTTTTCCGGCGACTAAATAACCGTTATCATCATTACGAAAATATATTTCGTTGATATTCTCTTTTGTCCCGATGTCCTGTTTTATCCAATTTCTGCCGCCGTCAATCGTAAAAGCCAGATAACCGTTATCGCCGGCAACCCAACCCTTTTCATTTGAAGTAAAAAAAACAGCGACCAAATCGCCGCTTCCCTTCGCCCGATTAACCGTCCAACCGGTCTGAGCGTTAGAAATTTGCGTAAGAAAGAACAGGCAAAAAAACGAAAAAATAAATTTTCTGTAAAAAGACATTTATAAATCTCCAAAATCAATTAAAAAAAGGTGAATTTAACAAAATACGATAACTTTTCTTTCGTCAAATGTCACCTTTTGAAACTAAGTTGATTGATAAAAACAGATTAAAAACCTTTCGGAATAATTTCAATTTTAAATTATTCCGAAAAGTTTTTACTTAACATATATTTTTTCACGGCTACTTAATCATTCCGACAAAAATATGTTCAACCGTTCAGAGTCCAAGCTTCAGTTTGCCAAACCGCCAGCGAAGCGCGGCGGTTACACGCTCAAGTGTGGACTCTGAACATTGTCCGTCAAGTGTAATTTTTTGTGAGTGCTTAAATCTCCAATTACGAAGTTTTTTAGGAATTATTTTATTACCCGGTAAATTTTCCCCTTCCAGACAACCAGCACTTGTTCGCCGAGCGAGAAAAATTGTGCCAACTCTATTTCTTTTGCAATCACATCGAAATACTCGTTTTCGGCAAATTTCAATTTAATTTCCGGCAGTTTGGCTTCATCCTTAAACTCCGAATCAATCCACACTCCGTTTTCGAGATAAAATGTTTTTGCTCCTACTTTTTTCAAGTTACCTGCGATTCTAATTGCTTCATCATCTTCGGAAGTTATGTCAACAACGGATTGTTGTTCCTTAGCTTTCTTACTTTCTTGAACTGCACCTTGCCCGGTTGTTAAGCCGACGCTAGGAGTAGAATTTCTCGAATCAGAATTTCTTCTGCCAACTGAAAAAGTCTCAAACTGTCTTCCGTTAATCGGTAAATCTTTTGCGCTTCTCTCACTTCCATCGGTTGCCAGATAAGAAGTATAAGGCGTTACGATTCCGTAGCGTGTTCCCAAGTCAACTATCTCATCGCGCAACTCTTTGTTTTCGCCGTTTGAACGAATCTGCTCGACCAGCCAACCGACGCGGCGCGTTGCCCAAAGTCTGGGCAAAAAATTGTTGTCTTCAGCGCGAAACGGAAAATCGAGATTTTTATATTCAAACGTGCGCGTTTCTTTGCCCGATTTCCCTTTTAATTTCAGCATTACGTTTTCAATATCGCTCGCATTTTTGTAACGTCCGATTAAAGTTAATTGCGTTCCTTTGAATATATCGGACAATTGGCGCGGATACATCAAATCGGTTTGCACGCCGCCAAAATCCATTTCCAAATCGGTCAAAACAGGCGAATTGACTTTGGTGAAAAAGTTTGAAATTTTCACTTCCAAATTTTCTTTCGGCTCGATATATTCAGCCGTGCCGGAATTTTCAGCCGCGAGCCGGTCAAGCAGACGGGTGTTGACGTCATAACCAACTCCAAAAGTGAACAGACGCAAACCGTCAATTTTTATTTCCTTCGCATTTGATATGATTTTTTCGACATTCGACTCGCCAACCGTCGGCAAACCGTCGGTCATAAAGACGAGCAGTTTCGGTCTGTCGGAAGAATCAAATTGCCGAAGCGACGCTTTCAGCGCGTCGTTGATGTTCGTGCCGCCCGTCGGTGTTAATTTTTTGACAAATTCTTCGCCGCGTTTCCTGCCCGCAGCGTCGGCGCGAATCAAGCCTGTTTCCATCAAATGTTCTTCGCCCGCAAAATTTATGACGTTAAATCTATCGCCGTCGCGCAAGCCTCTGATGCCGAACAGCAAAGCCGAACGCGCTTTTTCCATTTTGCCTTCTTCGTTCATCGAACCGCTTGTATCAAGCACAAAAACAATGTCTTTACTGACCAATTCTCTTTCTGAAACATCGTCCTTCGGCGACAATTGCAAAAGAAAGTATCCGTCTTTTCCGGCTTCGCGGTAAGTCAGGAGCGACATTCCGAAATCGCCCGACGATAATCCGTAAAAAAGCTGAAAATCATTGTCGTTGTTTGAAGCTTCAAACGAAACCGAAGCGTTCTTTTCGCCTTTGTTTTTAACTTCAATCGAATGGCTCGGCGAATAAATATTTCGCAGCGCTTCTTTACCGACAATCTCGATTTTGCCTGAAACCGTGCCGAATTTTTGCATTCCGGTAGAATTTCCCGAACTCACATTTTCGATTTGCGGATTAGAATTTCTCCACAGATTTCTGCCTGTTCCGAGCGGATAGCGATAAGCAACCGTTCCTGATTCTGCTTTTAAAACCTGCGAAAAGGTAAGTTCGAGTTTTTTATCGGAATTTGGCGGAATCGGAAAAATCGAAGCCTGAAACAAATCCTTTCCGGCGTATTCCAGAAGTCCCGGGTCGCGCTGACGACGCACAATTTCATCGTAAATCCGCCGCGCTTCTTCGCGCGTGCGAACTTCTCCGACCAGTTTTTTACCGTTTTCCCAGATGGCGAATTCGATAATTGAAGCCGCTTCGGGAATCGGGAAAAAATATGTGCCTTCGAGCGTGTATGGCGTATCATTTCTAAAAATCTGCTCGACGTGCGTGGTCGCCACTTGTCCGACGATGCGCGTATCGAGTTTGATTGATTTTACGGGAAGCGCGTTCGGCAGCGGAATCGGGCGCGGGCGCGGAATCGGACGACACGGGCGAGAATCGCAAATAATCGGAACAATAACGCCCTGCGCGTTTGACGAAACAGCAATAAACAAACAGACAAACGCTAAACAAACCGCGTTTGCAAAAAATTTCAGTTTCATAAATTTCTCCTGGAAAACAAATTGACAGCGCGAATTTTTGTTAACTTGCGCTTTGTATGACGGACTGAGGAACGCGGCAGGTTGCTTTATCTTGCAATCAAATGTGAAACGGAGTTATTTTATAAGCTGTTAAATCTCATTTCCAAACACAAGATTAAGGAAAAAATATGAAGCGCATCCAACTTTTTCTATTTCTGCTTTGTTTTACGGCGGGAAATATTTACGCTCAAACTCCGAAAAACGCGCCGGTCAAAAAATGCAACGCGCTTTACGCCCAACAACTCGTCGAACAACAGGCGACCGAAAGCAAATCAACTACGGAAACCGACAAACGTATACATATTTTGTTAAAGGTAGCTGATTTTCTTTGGATTATGGACGAAGAATCGGTGCGCGGATATTTCGCCGAAGCATTTCAGTTTGCGCGTGAAAAATTCCGCGAAAAGGAAGTTGAAAAATCTACGGGAAGTCCGTTTTTAGGCACTATAAAAACAAATTACCCTTTTCAGGTTATTCGCGCCGTGGCAAAGCGCGATTCGGAATGGGCAAAAAAGCTGACGGAAATCGCGTTAAAGGATTCCGAAGAAATTAGAAAAGATGAAAATGAAAAAGCCAATCCGTTCGGTAAAGAACGCGACGCGGAAGAAGCATTAGGTTTGGGAATGTCTTTAGCCGAGCAAAATCCGGCGGCTGCGCTTTATTTTTTCCGCCGCGCAATGCGTTTTCCGCTGCACCGAAACTGGTATTTCGCGCTTTATCAAACCGCCGGAAAAAATTCCAAACTCGCCGAACAAGTTTATTCCGAACTCTTGAATAATTACGCCAACGCGGAAGTTTCGCGCCTTTTGTATCTTTCCGCTTACCCGTTTGCGAGCGATAGAATTTTCGGCGCGGAAAAATATCAGTTGGGAACATCAATTCCAAAAAATCTTTCGCCCAACGTAAATTTTCAGAAGCAATTTTTAATCGTTTTTTTGCGCCGCGTGAACTCGCTCACACCTGAAACTGCAAATGTGAAAACTCCTCCTTTTTTGCCCGAATCCGCTTATGCTTTTATGGCTTTAAGCGAATTTGAGCCGATTGTTTCGCAACAATTCCCGGAATTAAAGGAATTATTTCTGCAAGCCAAAACAACGGTTACAACTTTAACCTCACCGGAAACGCTGGAAAGCATTAAAAAGCGCGAGGATTCACAGAAAGATATTAGTAAGACATTTGCCGAGAGAGTAAAGGACATCGAAAAAGCTGACGGAGAAGGCAAACTCAAAGATATTGAAATTGTAAATTTAGTAACTTCAGCAAAAAAAGAAGAAGAATTTGAGATAACGGAAATATGGCTTGATAAAATCAAAGAAGAAAAAGTGCGTGAAGATACGACAAATTATTTCTATTTTTCGCGTTCTAAATTAGCAACGAAGGAAAAGCGCTACGAGGACGCGAGAAAATTCGCCGATAAAGTTCCTAAAATAGAACATCGCGCCGTGTTATATTTTGATCTCGCCGAAGCTAAATTAACTGAACCGGCGACGAAACTAGACTCGCTCGAATCTCTTTCTGAAGTCTACAAAATGTCACAGAAATCACCCGACACGGTGGAAAAGGCGCAGGTTTTACTCGGACTTGCCTATATGTATGAAAAGCTCGACCATTTCAACGCTCTTGATGCGGTTTCAAGTTCAATTAAAACCGCCAATAAATTGGAAAATCCGAATCTTTTTTCAAGTTTTATGATGCACAAGATAGTCGGGAAGGATTTTGGAAATTTTATCGGTTACAGTGTGCCGGGTTTTGATATTTCTCAAACCTTCGGCGAACTCAGCAAAAATGATTTTCAAGGCGCAGTCACGCAAGCCGGGAGTTTTACCGACAAATATTTGCGGACTCTGGCGGTTTTGGCGGCGGTTGACGGCTGCGCTAAAACTATCGTAAAAGCTAAACCTAAAACCGTAAAATAATTCAACTGTAAATTTATTCGTTCAATTATTTCAACATTTAGTTCCGGTAATTTAATTTTATACTAAAGAGTCGGCAAGCAGACTCTTTATGTTTTACTTGAAGTTTGCGACAATCTCAAACGTGAAGATTTCCGCCGTCATCATTACCTACAACGAAGAAGATAAAATTGCCGGTGCAATCGAATCGGTGAGTTGGGCTGACGAAATAATTATCGTTGATTCGGAAAGTTCCGACCGAACAAGAGAAATTGCTGAAAGTTTGGGCGCAAAAGCATCTATTCAAAAATGGCTCGGCTTTTCGGGGCAAAAACAATTTGCAGTTGATTCGGCGCAGAATGATTGGATTTTCAGCCTCGATGCCGACGAGCGCATTTCCGATGAATTGAAACAAGAGATATTGCGAATAAAACATCTGCCTGAAAACGAAATTGCGGACGGTTACCGAATTTCGCGTCTGACCTATTATATGAACCGCCCGATTCGTCACAGCGGTTGGTATCCTGATTGGCAACTGCGTTTTTTCAATCGAAAAAAAGGCGTTTGGAGCGATGCTTTGATTCACGAATCGGTGCAGATGCGGGAAAATTCTCGCATCGAAAAATTGAAAGCCGATATTCTACATTACAGCGTGGAAAATGCCGCGTATCATCACCGAATGATTGGCGAAAGATACGCGCCGCTTGCCGCCGCGCAAATGTTTGAGCGCGGTCGTAAAACTTCCGTTTTACGTATTGCGTCTGCCGGTTTTATAGTTTTTTTTCGCACTTATTTTTTAAAGGCGGGTTTTCTTGACGGCTTTGCCGGATTTTGTATTGCCCGTTTCGCCGCGCATCACGCTTTTCTGAAATATCTCTCATTATGGGAAATGCAAAATAAAGTTAAAAAACGGAAATAATGCCGACTTTATTTATATTTTCAATCTTTTACATCGTGACAACCAATCAAATTTTCACAACATCAAACCTTTTGTTTTACGACGGTTTCAGCTATATTTTTATCATCGCTTGGCAAAAGCGGAATTAGCCATATGAAAAATTTTCTATTCACAATTTTCGTTTTTATAATTTTATCCGCAACGATTTTCGGACAAAAAGGCGTTGACCCGCAGACGAAAAAGATACGCGATGAAGGCAATAAATCCAATACCGGAAACAATAATAACCCGACCGCGCGCGCGTTCGACTGGGGAGAAGGCAAAACGAGAGTGCGCGAAATGCTGCCGAATCCTTACAAATTAAATTCACGGCGTAATGTTCTGGTTGAGAATATTATTTCAACCTTAAAGGAGAAAAAGATTTTGGTTGACGATGCCGCGTCGCGTCCGAACGACGGCATTATTATCACGCAGCCGTTTGTATTTGCAAAAGGCTCGGTCATTTCGCAAAACGAAATAAACCGTTATGCCGTCGTCCAGGCGCCGGAAACGGTCTGGTCGCGCGGACAATTCACTTTAACTATTGAAGTCCAATCAATTGACGGAATGCAAAATAACGTGTCGGTGACGGCAAAGGTCGAAGGACGTTCCGGCAACGGTTTAACGACCGAATGGACGACGCTGCAAAGTTCCGGCATCGCCGAAGATGAATTTTTGTCGAAATTAATTGAAACCGTCACCGGAAATTCGCCCGATGCGCCGCAGGTTATTGACCAGTAGTATTCAGTTTTAATTATGGTAAATAGGCTTTCCAAATATTTTATTTTACTCGTTTTTGTTTTTATAGCGGCAATTAGTATCAACGCGCAGAGCGACGCCAGCACCTCAAACGGTCGTGCGCCGGTGAAGGACGTTGTGCCGAAAAATATTCAGGAAACTCTGGATAAACATAGAATCGAACAGGCAAAAAAAGACCACGATGAAATGATCGAGCGCGGCGAAGAAGCATTGAAATTAAGCGAAGAGCTTGAAAAATCGGTGGCAAACAACAATAAAATTTCTCCGCAAGATCAGGCAAAACTCGCTCGTTTAGAAAAAATCACGAAAAAAATTCGCAAGGAACTCGGCGGCGATGACGACGACGAGGCGACAATCGAGGAAAAACCGGAAAACATTGACGAAACAGCCGAAAATAAAGAAAAGCCTTCGGCATTAGCAAGCGCGGTTAAAAAGCTGCAATCTACGGCAACTAAACTGGTTGATGAATTGAAAAAAACAACCAGGTTTTCCGTTTCGGTGGTTGCCATTCAAAGTTCTAATTCACTTCTGAAGATTTTGAAATTTATTCGTTTCGGCAAATAAACGGTTGCCGGAAACTTTAAATTTTTATAATCAAATTAAAAAGTTAATGTATAAAAAACCAACTTTCCCAACAATTGTGATTTTGGTAATCACATTCTTTTTAGCAATTGGTTATAGCGTCAATAACGCGCATGCTCAAGAAACAGTATCAAAATCAGTAGCTGTGATGGGCGGTGTGGACAATTACGATGTGAGTGAAACCAACATCGTATATAACTTTAATGAGCTTTCCCCAAATCCTTTCTTGGTAGTCTTTGAGTCAGAAAAAATAACATTTAATGCAGTTGAGGCGCAAAATCAGTCAGAACGCTTGTCGCTAGAAATTTCCAATTCTCAGGAAAGCTATCTACAAGCCGAGCCAATTTTCATTAACTTTAAATTATCCAATCAAACAAACCAGCCGATTTTGTGGCGAGGAGCTTTGGGGCAGGTTTCAAAAACTAACTTCATAGTGACAAACGATGCCGGAGTTCAATCGCGTTTCGACGGAAACAAAATCAAGACCGCCTACATTTATTCGTCCTTGAGAAAAATGCAGCCGGGAGAACAATTTCAACAGACGGCAGTATTAATTCAGGAATTGCTTGAAGAACTTCTCCTAAATCCGGGACAATATGATTTACGAGTTGAGTTTGTTTATGACGGAAATACGGAAGAAGAACGACGAATAAAAATTTTGTCAAATTCCATTCCTATTAAAATTGTCGAGCCGCAGGGAATTGACAAACAGGCGCATCAATACATCAAAGAAAAACTCAATGTATCTAATATCTATCGGTTAGATACACGAACCTTAGCACAACTCAGACAGCAGTTTGTGGACAGATACAGAAACAGTGTTTATGCAAAATACATAATTTTCAGCCTTGGCACCAGTTATCAAGCGAGGGGAGAGGACGCAAAGGCTTTAAGAGAACTTTGTAAAATTCACGGTGAAAACTTTTATTTCTCCGAGGATGTAGAGAAAATTGTTATCAGAATTGGCGAAAGATTAAATCCCGTCATTTGGGGTCCCGGTCTTCCGATTCCGGTTATCAAACATCCTTGTACGGGTAAAGTTATAAATTAATGTGACTTTTAAATTTTAATAATTAAATTAATTCCGGCTTTAATTTATGCAAAAAATCAGGCTTATTTTGACGGCGTTTTTTTGTCTTTTGTTTCTTTCAAACGCCGCCGTTTCGCAGGACGGCGATGATGAAATCATCAAAATAGATTCTTCGGTAGTTCTCGTCAACGCCACCATTACCGATGCGGGCGGCAAACCCGCCGCCGGATTAAAACTTTCACAATTTAAAGTTTTAGAAGACGGCAAGCAGCAGGAAATATCAATTTTTGAAACCCAGGAAACGCCTTTTGCCGCCGTGATTTTGTTGGATACTTCGGGAAGTATGGAGCAGCAGGTCAGTCTTGCGCGTTCAGCGGCGATAAAATTTCTGGATGGATTGCGTCCCGATGATATGGTTGCAATTTATAATTTCGACACGAAAATATCGCTCGTGCAGGATTTTTCCAACACGGGCGATATTGCCGAAAAAGTTTTCGATTTAAAGGCTGACGGCTGGACGGCTTTAAACGACGCAATTTTTAAAGCGGCGCAGGAATTGGAAAAACGTCCCGAAAAACGCAAAGCGATTATCGTGCTTTCCGACGGCGCGGACACCAAAAGCAAATATTCAGCCGACAAAGCATTAAAAGCCGCAAGCGCGGCAAACGCGACTATTTACACGGTTGATATGTCGCCGCTCAACTCCGCCGCCAGCGGAAAAATGCAAAGTCAGGGCGCGCTGAAAAACTTCGCGGAAAAAACCGGCGGCATTTTCATTGCCACTCCCGGCGGCGCGGCGATGCGACAGGCGTTTGAAAATATCGTCAAAGAACTCGGCGTGCAATACACGCTCGGCTACCAATCAACCAACCCGAAAAAAGACGGAAAATGGCGGACAATCGAACTTCGTGTTGCCCGACCGAATTTAAATATCAGAACCCGAAAAGGCTATAACGCGCCGAAAAATTAAACGACTAATTAAAAGTTTAATATCGAAAAGCAAAAACAAGACGGAATTAGCCATTACGAACTTAGTTCAAAATTAGCTACTTTATCAACTTCAAAAACTCGTCTTATTTCTGGATTTATCTTTATGCCTTTCGATTGCCAGCGTAATCAGAGAATCAATTACTTCCGTAAACTTCATTCCGCTTCCCGCCCACATTTTCGGAAAACCGGAAGCGTCGGTCAAGCCGGGCAAAGTATTGATTTCATTGACGAGCAGCGCGGCTGTTTGGTTGAGAAAAAAGAAATCAACCCGCGCCAGACCGGAACCGTCAACCGCTTTGAAAGCCGTCACCGCCATTTGTTGGATTTTTTTGGTTAGTTCATCTGAAACCGGAGCCGGAACGACAAATTCGTTATTTCCGGTGCCGGAGTATTTTTCCTTATAATCGAGAAATTTTTTGCTGTCGTCACGAATGATATATTCGCCCGGCGAACTCGCTCGCGGCTCGTCGTTTCCGATAACCGCGCATTCGATTTCGCGCATATCCAATCCTTCTTCGATAACGATTTTACGATCGTATTCGGCGGCGAGCGCGATGGCTTTTCGCAGTGAATCGGCATCCGTCGCTCTGGAAACTCCGACGGATGAGCCGAGATTTGCCGGTTTGACGAAGCACGGATAACCGAGTTTTGCTTCAATCTGACGAACGACAACATCATTGTCGCGTTCCCATTCGCTTCGCAAAAACCAGACGTATTTGCAGATTGGCAAACCCGCGTCACGAAAAAGCGTTTTCATCACGACTTTATCCATTCCGCAGGACGACGCTAAAACGCCGCAGCCGACATACGGAATATCAGCCATTTCGAGAAGACCCTGGACCGTCCCGTCTTCGCCGTATGTTCCGTGCAGAACCGGAAATATTACATCGAGTTTCGTGAGCCGTTCTTCGCCGTCGGCAATCTGGAGTTGAGCCAATCCTTTGTATTTGGTATCACCAATCAACGCGATTGAATTTCGCGTATAATTTGCCGAGTCTTCAGCCAACAATTGGCGGGTTTCGGCTTCCAGTAATTTGAAGGATTCAAAAGGGTTCAGCCAATTCCCTTCTCTGGAAATAGCAATCGGCAAAACTTCATATTTATCTTTATCAATCTGCTCGATAACAGTTTTTGCCGAGCGAACCGAGATTTCATGTTCGCCCGAACGCCCGCCGTAAATAATGCCGACCTTTATTTTTTCCATAGAATTTTTTTTTCAGAAGTCAGAAGTCAGAAGTCAGAATTGAGTTCTGGATAATAATCTTGAAATTTAACGGCTGATTTCACACTTCTTTCTTCTTTCTTCTACATTCTGACTTCTGACTTCTGATTCACAATATCGTTTTTCCGAGCGCGGAGAGAATCAGTTCACCGGCTAATTCAACCGTGATGTTGCTTTGGTCGAGCATCGGATTGACTTCGACGATTTCAAATGCCCGCATTCCGCCTTGTTCGGCAATTATCTCGAGCGCGAGATGAGCTTCGCGGTAAGTCGTTCCGCCGCGCACGAGCGTTCCCGAACCGGGCGCAAAACGCGGGTCAATCATATCAATATCGAAGGTCACGGAAAATCCGCCCGGAGCGCGCGAAGCAATTTGAATCGCGTCTTCGACGCACGCAAGCATTCCGCGCCGGTCAATGTCGCTCATCGTAAAAAAGTTTTGGCGCAGACCGAGTTCGTGAATCCGTTTTTGCTCGCCCGCGTCTAAATCGCGCGCGCCGACGTGAGCGCAGTATTGCGGTTTTAATTTCGGCGCAAAGCCTTCGACATTAACCAGTTCCGCTTTGCCGTGTCCCAGAATCGCCGCCAGCGGCATTCCGTGAATATTACCCGAAAGCGATGTTTCGTGCGTGTTTATATCGGCGTGCGCGTCAAACCAAATCAAGCCGATATCGGTTTCCTGTTCGTGAAAAAATGATGAAATGCCGGAGAAAGTTCCGATAGCAATCGAATGATCGCCGCCTAAAATTATCGGAAATTCACCGTTTCGTAAAATCTCCTTCACCGAATTTGCCATCAAACCACTGGCAATCTCCATTTCGGGCAGAAAGCGAGGATTTTCGCAAACATCAATCAAGCGGTTCGGTTTTGCGATATTAACGTCGCCGTAATCTTTTACTTCGTAGCCTAAATCCTGAATATGGTCGCAAAGATATTTACCGCGAATTTTAGATAAACGGATCGCCGCTCCGCCGAGTTCGCTTCCGGTTTGTCCCGCACCGAAACCGAGCGGCACGCCTAAAATTCCGACTTTTTTATCTTTACCCGGTTTACCCGAAAAATTCATAAGCTCTTATTCTCCAATCTCTCCAAAGCCGGTTGCAAAAAGTTCGACGGTTGCCTGCAATGCCGTCTGTTCATCAGTTCCGTCAACTTCTAATTTTATTTCGGTTCCCTTTGCCGCCGCCAATGTTAAAACGCTCAAAATTGATTTGGCGTCGGCAATCACGGCGTTGTCTTCACGAATAAGAATAATGCGGCTCTCAAATTTTGCCGCCAGGCGCACGAGTTGAGCGGCAGCGCGGGCGTGAAGACCGAGTTGATTAATAACCTTCAATTTTGCTTCAAGCATCTTTTTTCAATTTCTGCGGTTCGAGCAGCGCGCCGGTTCGGTAAATAGACTGCTTTCCCTGCTCTTCGACTTCCTTTGCCATTTCCGTGAGAGACATTTCCCTGGTTTGCGAAGCAAGTTTAATGACCATCGGCAGATTAACGCCCGTCACTATTTCGACTTCATTTTCTTTGATAAACATCGCTGAAATATTTGTCGGAGTTCCGCCGAACATATCGGTCAGCAGCAAAACGCCCGCGCCGGAAGAAACTTTTTTTATTGCCCGCTGAATTTCGCTCTTTGCCAACTCAACGTCGTCGTGCCAACCGATGGAAACCGCCGCAATATGCGACAAATTACCGACTACCGCTTCCGCCGCCGCCAGAAGTTCGTTGGCAACCTGCCCGTGCGAAACCAGAACGCCGCCGATTTTTTTTATTTCACTCATAATTAGTTTGCGATTTTAGTATTTGATTTGCGATTTTTATAATTCGCTTTTTCGCTTTTTCACTTTTGCACGTCTCGATGCACAACCGTTATTTCGTAATCTTTTTTCTTGAAATTTTCTCCGAGGCGATTGGCGACCATCACCGAACGATGTCGTCCGCCCGTGCAGCCGACACCGATGGTTAAATAGGATTTTCCTTCGCGCCGGTAAAGCGGCAGCAGATATGCCAGCAAATCGGTAAAACGGCTGACGGTTTCCCGCACGTCTACTTCTTTTTCCAAAAACCTGATAACTTTCGGGTCGCTTCCCGGCAAATGTTTTAAGTTTACGTCAAAATACGGATTCGGCAGATGCCGCACATCAAACAGCAAATCAACTTCGCGCGGAACGCCGTATTTGTGACCGAAACTGACAATTTGCACGTTCAGCGGCGAGCCTTCTTCGGAATGACCGAACTTTTGAACAATCAAACGCCGCAGCGTATGAACCGTATGCTCTGAAGTATCAATAATTAAATCAGCCGTTTCGCGGACTTTTTCCAGAGCTTTTTTTTCAGCCCGGATTGCCGCCAGCAACCCGTCGCCGACGTCAGCCGGATGCGGACGGCGCGTTTCGGAAAAACGCCGCTGCAAAGCATCGTCCGAGGCTTCAAAAAAAACGACGAACGGAACGAGTTTTTTCTTGCGTATTTTTTTCAGTTCGCCCGGAAATTCCGACAAAAAATGTCGTTCGCGGATATTTATGACCAGAGCGGCTTTCTCGATAGCAACGGATTCTTCTTCATTCGGAAGCAGAAGGCGCGAAAATGTCGAAAGCATCGTCAGCGGCAGATTATCAACGCAAAAGTAGCCTAAATCCTCAAACGCATTGGTCGCCGAACTCATTCCCGACCCGCTTACCCCGGTGATGATAATAAAATTGGTAAGATTTTTTTGTTTGCCAATCGCCATAAAAAGGTGATTTCTATTTTAGCTCAATTTACCTTTTATCGAAAAGTTTCAGTCGAAACAAATCGGAAAGCGGACGCATCCGTTCAAATATTTTCGCCGAGTTTTGCCGTATGTTTCTCGATTAATTTCTGCGTGGCATTGTAACCGGAAGCCCGCAAAAGATGAACGCGGACGGCGGTTTCAACTAAAGTAGAAAGATTTCTGCCCGAACTGACCGGCAAAACGACTTTTGGCAGCTTGATTCCAAATATATCTTCCTGCTGCATTTCCAGCCCGATGCGCTCGATTTCTTTAACGTCTTGCCATTTTTTCAACTCGATGCAAAGCACGATGGATTTACATTTCCTGACGGATGAAACGCCGAAAAGATCGCGGATATTTAGAATTCCCAATCCGCGAATTTCGATGTGTTCAAAAGTTAGTTCGGGCGATTGACCTTCGAGGCGGCTCCCGATTTTTTTAATGCAAACCGCGTCATCCGAAACAAGGCTGTGTCCGCGCGTTATCAAATCCAGAGCGCATTCTGATTTACCGATGCCCGATTCGCCGATAATCAAAACTCCGATGTCGTATATTCCGAGCAAAACTCCGTGCAGCGTAATCTGCGGCGCGAGTCTTCCCTGCAAATAATTCGTTACCAGACTGATGGTTTTTGAACTGACAAGCGGCGTTTTTAATATCGGCAAATTTTCTCTGAGGGCGATTTTTATTAATTCCTCCGGTAAAGAAAGGTTGTTGGTCACCAAAATACAACTGATTTTTTTATGTTCGAGATGACCGAGAGCTTCATTTTTTTTTTCGTGGCTTAATTGTTCGAGAAATGAAATTTCGCTTTGACCGACTATTTGCACTCTTCCGGCGTGAATATAGTGAGAAAATCCGGTGA
>Ga0136618_10000435_pt1 | contig 14219 bp, 12 predicted proteins | sample AntDrymUQ3302106_2_FD_104805 | JGI IMG/M metagenome (GOLD analysis project Ga0136618, IMG submission 104805) | Polar desert sand microbial communities from Dry Valleys, Antarctica - metaG UQ330 (21.06) | ecosystem: Environmental > Terrestrial > Soil > Desert | place: Antarctica: Dry Valley... | reverse complement strand
CTCGTCTACCGGGGTCCCAACGTCATGCTCGGCTACGCCGACGGCCCGTCCGACCTCGCCCTCGGATCCACCGTCGATGCCCTCCACACCGGCGATCTGGCCCGGCGCACCCGTGACGGCCTCTACGAGATCGTCGGGCGACGCAGCCGCTTCACCAAGGTCTACGGACTCCGGGTGGACCTCCAGCACCTCGAGGAGCTCCTCACCGGTGTCGGCGTCGGCGCGTTCTGCGCCGGCGATGACGAGGGCATCGTCGTCGCCATCACCGACGATGCCGACACCGAGGCAGCCCGCCAGCTCGTGCAGGCGGAGAGCGGCCTGCCGCCGACGCGCGTGGTGGTCGTTCACCTGCGCGAGCTGCCGCGCCTGCCGTCAGGGAAGCCGGACCACGCCGCCGTCGTGGGGCGTGCCCGCCTCCGGCAGGTGACCGCCCCGCCGGAAGCCCCCGTGGCCGACGCAGGCGACGTCGACCCGCTCGTGCGTCGCGCGTTCGACGAGCTGCTCCGACGCTCCGATGTCACGGGTGCATCGACCTTCGTGTCCCTCGGGGGCGACTCGCTCTCCTACGTCGAGATGTCCATCGCCCTGGAAGAGGTCCTCGGCGAGCTGCCCGACGCCTGGCCCACCAAGCCCCTGCGCGAGCTGGTGCCCTCGATCCGACCAGCTCGCTCCCTGCGGCGCTTGGAGACCACGATCGTGCTCCGCGCCATCGCCATCACTCTGGTGGTGGGCACCCACGCCAAGCTGTTCACGGTGATGGGCGGCGCCCACCTGCTCCTCGGTGTCGCCGGGTACAACTTCACCCGCTTCCAGCACCGCTCGTCCGACATGGTGCGGAGCGTCGCCCGCATCGCCGTCCCGAGCGTGCTGTGGCTGACGGTGGCCAGCCGTCTTGATGACAACGTTGACGTCAGCCACATCTTGCTCGTCAACGGCTGGTTCGGCGCGGATGACGGCCACGGCGGCTACTGGTACGTCGAAGCGGCGGTGCAGATCCTCGTGCCGCTGGTGGCGCTGCTGTCGATCCCAGCCGTACGCCGACTCGAACGGGGGCATCGCTTCGAGTTCGCCCTGCTCGTCCTCGCCGTCAGCCTGCTGGTGCGCTTCCAGCTCCTGGACCTCCCGACCGCCGCCCCCCGCTCCATCCGGCCGCATGACATCGCCTGGATCTTCGCCATCGGGTGGGCGGCGGCCGAAGCCCGGTCGGCGTCGCACCGGCTCCTCGTCTCGGCCTTGGTCGCCATCAGCGTGCCGGGCTACTTCGGCGTCTCGCTGCGCGAGGGGCTCGTCGCCGCCGGGCTGCTGCTGCTCGTGTGGGCTCCCACCCTGGCGGTCCCGAGGGCGATCACGCCGGTGGTCGGGAGGGTGGCGGCGGCCTCGCTCTACATCTACCTGACGCACTGGCAGGTGCTCCCACCCCTGCGGGACCGGTTCGGCTCCGCGGCCGCCCTCGGCGGCGCGCTGGTGGCAGGGGTGCTCGCCTGGATCCTCAGCCAGCGGGTCACCCAGCTGGTGGGCCGCGTCCGTCAGCGAGCCGCGAGGCCGGCGGGCACCGCGGTGGTGGCATCGGCCGCCGGGGCGGCTGACCCCGGCACGTAGCTGATGGCCGGCGGGCCGTCGTAGCGCACGGTCACCTGGTCGCCCCGTCGGTGGGTGGGCGCGGCGCCGGCCCGCACCCTCACGACCGTGCCGTCGGCGGTGCGCACGAGGTACACGGTGTCGTGGCCGAAGTACTCGGTGAGCTCGACGAGGGCGTCCCCGCCCGTCACCAGCCGCAGGTCCTCCGGACGGAGCAGCACGGTGGTCGGGCCGTCCCCCCCGGCGAGCAGGGCCACCTCCCCCAGCGCGGTCCGGGCGGACCCCCCGGCGGCCTCCGCCGACAGCAGGTTGGCGTCGCCCACGAACTCCGCCACCCACGGCGTGGCGGGGTGGGCGTAGAGCTCAGCCGGGGTGGCCTGCTGCACGATCTCTCCCTCGAGCATCACGGCGACCTCGTCGCCCAGCACGAAGGCCTCCTCCTGGTCGTGGGTGACGAAGACGGCGGTGACGCCGAGGTCGACGAGGAGGTGGTGGAGCTCGGTGCGCACCTGCACCCGCAGGGTCGTGTCGAGGTTCGAGAACGGTTCGTCGAGGAGCAGCACGGAGGGCTCGGGCGCGATGGCCCGAGCCAGCGCCACCCGCTGCTGCTGCCCGCCCGACAGGGTGCCGGGCTGGCGCCGAGCCATCCCGGCCAAGCCGACGAGGTCGAGAGCGGATTCGATGCGGTCGGGGCTCCGCTCCTTGCGGGGCAGGCCGTAGCCCACGTTGGCGCCCACGTCGAGGTGCGGGAACAGGGCCCAGTCCTGGAAGACCATCCCGACCCGGCGACGCTCGGGCGGCACGTCGACCCCTGGACCGACCACCGGGCGCCCGCCGATCGACACCGTGCCGGCGTCGGCCCGCTCGAGCCCGGCGAGGGAGCGCAACAGCGTCGTCTTGCCACAGCCGCTCGGGCCCAGCAGCGCCAGGATGGCCCCCTCCGCCACCCGCAGGTCGATGCCCCGGAGCACCGGCTCGCGGCCGAAGCGCTTGTGCAGCCCGTGGACCTCGATGGCGTCCGGCGCCCCGTTCAGCATGCCTGACAGGCTATCGCTGGTGCCCCACAGGCTACCGATCGGTCTCCCGGAGGACGAGGATGGCCATGGGGATCGACGACAGCAGCACGAGGGCCAGCGCGGGTAGGGCGGCACGGGCGAAGAACGCCTCCGAGGTCGCGCTCCACACCTGGGTGGCGAGGGTGGGGTAGCCGGTGGGGGCGAGCAGCAGGGTGGCCGGCAGCTCCTTCATGCAGGTGAGGAACACCAGCGCAGCGCCAGCCAGCAGGCCGGACCGGGCCAGCGGCAGGACCACCCTGAAGGTGGTGGCGAACGAACCCCGCCCGAGCAGGCGCGAGGCCTCTTCGAGGCTCGGGCTGATCTGCAGGAGCGAGGAACGGATCGCTCCCAGCGCCTGGGGCAGGAAGAGCACCACGTAGGCCAGCGTGAGCATCCAGTGGGTCTGGTAGATCGAGGGCACGACGCGTGCTCCGAAGAAGACGAGCGACAGCGCCACCACCACCCCGGGCAGCGAGTGGCCCACCCAGCAGGCTCCTTCGACGAGCCGGCCCAGCCGACCGCCGCGACGCACGGCCAGCACCGCCACCGGCCAGGCGGCGGCCACCGATGCCAGTGCGCCCACGGCTGCCGCCCGGAGGCTGTTGCCCACGAGCGTCGTGGTGAGGCGGATCGGCTCACCGGCGTCGAGGCCCCGGAGGAACCAGGTGCCCACGACGGCCAGGGGCACGACGAGCGCCACCGCCAGGAGGCCGCACAACAGGCCGAAGGCGGGCCAGCGCCAGCGTCCGAGCGGGCTGACCGACGCCCGGCGTGACCCGCCGGCGTGCAGGCGGTGGTAGCTGCCTGACCGGCGGGCGGCCGACTCGCCGCCCAGCACCACGAGGGTGACGGCGACGAGCACCAGCCCCAGCACGGCGGCGGTGGAGCGGTCGAGCGACGCCCGGTACTGCACGAAGATGGCCCTGGTGAAGCTGTCGAAGCGCAGCATCGACACGGCCCCGAAGTCCGACAGCGTGTAGAGGGCCACGAGCAGCGAGCCGGCGAGGATGGACGGGCGCAGCTGCGGCAGGACCACCCGGCGCAAGGTGGTCCAGCGGCCCTGACCGAGCGTGCGGCTGGCCTCTTCGAGGCTGGGGTCGAGGCCCCGGACGGCCGAGCGCACGGTGAGCAGGACGTAGGGATAGGTGAAGAGGGTCAGCACCAGCCAGGCGCCCCAGAAGCCGTAGAGCGACGGCAGGGACTCGACCCCGAGCGGCGCGAGCCAGCCCTGGAGGATCCCGCGCGGGCCCACCGCTCCGATGAAGGCGTAGCCACCCACGTACGTGGGGATGGCCAAGGGCAGCGCCGTCGCCACCACCCAGAAGCGGCGGAGGGGCAGGTCGGTGCGCACGGTGAGCCAGGCCACCGGGACGGCGATGGCCGCCGCCGCTGCGGTCACGCTGACCGCCAGCAGCCCGGTGCGCCAGAGGAGCCCCCGGGTGCGCTCGCTGGTGGCGATGTCGAGGGCGCGATCGAGCCCGACCTCCGACGAGCGGATCAGGAGGTACCCCAGCGGGAGCAGGGCGACAGCCGCCACCACCAGCCCGCCGAGGGCCAACCCCGGAGCGGGTCGACGCCGGGCCCGACGCGTCGGCCCGGCGTGGTCAGCACCACGCCGGGCCGGGGTCACGATCTCCATCACGGCCAGGATGCCCGCCCGCCGGTCGGCGGGCGAGTCGGGAGGGTCAGACGATCCCCAGGTCGGTGAGCAGCGCCAGCGTGCCGGCGAGGTCATCCAGCTTGTTCAGGTCGACGGTGGCGAGGGTGACGTCGTCGAGGGTCGGGACGCCCTCCACCGGCTCCACACCGTCGGCCACGGGGATCTCGTAGGTCTCCTCGGCGAAGTAGGTCTGGGCCTCCTCGGACAGCAGGAAGTCGATGAGCTCGTTGGCCTCGTCGACGTTGGTGGCGGTGTCGAGCACCCCCGCGCCGGCGACGTTCACGAGGCCGCCGGCGTCGCCGCCGCTGAAGAGCTTGTTGCTGGCCGCGTAGTCCGGATCCTCGGCCAGGAACTGGTAGAGGTAGTAGTGGTTGACGAAGCCCACCGAGATCTCGCCGGCCGCCACGGCCTCGACGGTGGCCACGTTGTTGTCGAGCACCAGCGGGTCGTTGGCTTGGATGCCCTCCAACCAGGCTCGAGCACCGTCCTCGCCCTCGATCACCCTGAGCGCGGTGACGAAGGCCTGGAACGAGCCGTTGGTGGGGGCCCAGCCGATCCGGCCCTTCCACTCCGGTTCGACGAAGTCGAGGATCGAGTCGGGCAGGTCGGCCTCGGTGAGCTCCTCGTTGTTGTAGACGGCGACGCGGGCTCGAGCCGAGGTGCCGACCCAGCGGCCGGCATCATCCTTGAGGCCGTCACCGACGAGACCCAGCTGGGTCTCGGAGAGCTCCTGCAGCCGCCCCTCCGTGGCCAGAGCGCCGAGGGCGCCGGCGTCCTGGCCAAAGAAGACATCGGCCGGCGAGTTGTCGCCCTCTTCGAGGATCTGGGCGGCCATCTCGGCGGTGTCGCCGTAGCGGACCTCGACGGTGATGCCTGATGCCTCCTCGAACATCTCGATGAGCGGTCCGACCAGGTCCTCGTTGCGGCCCGAGTAGACGACCAATCCGGCATCCGGCCCGTCGGTCGTCGGATCAGTGCTGCCCTCGTCGTCGCTTCCGCAGGCCGACGCCAGCAGGCCCGCGACCAGGATCATCGTCGGCAGCTTCCACGGTCGTTGCATCACCACTCCACATAATCGGGGTTAGGAGACCCTAACTCTGACCGAGGTGGTGGCCTACTGTCCAGTCAGTCGCGACGAGATCGGATGCCCGGCCCGAACATGGTGAACAGCAGGAGGGCGGCCGCCGCGATGGCCATGGGCACGTAGATGTCGCCCCGCCCCTCGTTGTAGGTCGGGTAGAGCACGATCGCCGACAGCAGCACCGTCCACGTCCAGAGGATCAAAACGCTGCGGCGCTGGCCGTGGCCGAGGCGCATCAGGCGGTGGTGGAGGTGGTCCTTGTCAGCCACCGTGACGTTGCCGCCGCGCCGGGCCCGCCGGATGATCGAGAAGGCGGTGTCGAAGATCGGCACGCCGAGGATCACCAACGGGATGAACAGCGGGGCGAAGAAGAAGAAGGTCTGCCCGGAGAAGGGGGTGTCCGTGTTGCCGCCCACGGCGATGGTGGCGGCCGCCATCAGCAGGCCCAGCAGCAGCGCCCCAGCGTCGCCCATCATGATCCGGGCCGGGTGGAAGTTGTGGGGGAGAAAGCCGAGGCACGCTCCCAGGGTCGCGGCCGCGATGAGCGGGCCGGCGTTCTCGGGGCCGATGGCCGCCGCCCCGTCGAGGCGCTCGCAGTACAGCAGGAGGGCGGCGGCGGCGATGCCGACGATCCCCGCCGCCAGCCCGTCGAGCCCGTCGATGTAGTTGATGGCCGTCGACATGCCGATCACCCACACGACGCTGAGGAGCGCCGACATGTCCGGGGACAGGGACACGAGGCCGGCGAAGGGGATGCGGAAGAAGAGGATGCTCACGCCGGCGATGGACAGGACGCTGCCGGCGAGGACGGTGCCGGCGATCTTGGCGGGCGGTGAGACCTCCCGCAGGTCGTCGAGCTGGCCGACGCCGAAGATGACGATGGCACCGAGGGCAACGCCGAGCGGCACGGTGCTGGCGGTGAACACGGCATCGAAGGTGCCGTCCTGCCAGGCCACCGCCAGCCCGGCCAGGAAGCCCAGCAGGATGGGGCCGCCGCCGAGGACGGCCAGGGGTCGGGTGTGGATCCGCCGCTCGTCTGGCGCCACGACGGCGCCGACCCTGAAGGACAGCCATCGAAACGCCGGCGTGGTGATCAGCGTGACGAGGGCAGCGGTGCCGATGACAGGGATGAACCCTCTGAGGTAGTCACCCACCCGGGTAGGGCGCGAACTTGGAGCAGAGGGCGACGACGTCGTCCTTGACGTTGGCCAGCTCGCCCTCGTCGGCCCGGCCCACCAGCCCCCGGTGGATGAGCTCGGCGATGGTGGCCATCTCCGGCTCGCCCATGCCCTGGGTGGTGACGGCCGGCGTGCCGATGCGCAGCCCGGAGGTGATGTAGGGCGGGCGGGGGTCGTCGGGCACGGTGTTCTCGTTGAGGCTGATGCCGGCCTTGTCGAGGGCGAGGCGGGCCTTCTTGCCCGACAGCTCGGCGTCGAAGGAGCGAAGGTCGACCAGCATGAGGTGGTTGTCGGTGCCCCCCGAGACCAGCCGGAGGCCGTGGCCGGCCAGGGCCTCCGCCAGGGCGGCGGCGTTGCGCACCACCTGGGCGGAGTACTCGCGGAACGCCGGAGTGGCCGCTTCGGCGAAGGCCAGCGCCTTGGCGGCGATCACGTGGTCGAGCGGACCACCCTGGAGGCCGGGGAAGACGGACTTGTCGATCACCTCGGCCAGCTCCTGGGTGCACAGGATGGCCCCCCCACGCGGGCCTCGGAGGGTCTTGTGGGTGGTGAAGGTCATGATGTCGGCGCCATGGTCCATCGGGTTCGGGTGCTGCCCGCCGGCGATGAGCCCGGCGATGTGGGCGGCGTCGAACATGAACAGCGCCCCGACCTCGTCGGCGATGGCCCGGAACGGGGCCGGGTCGATGATGCGCGGGTAGGCGGTGGCCCCGGTCACGATCATCTCGGGACGGTGCTCGAGGGCGGCGTCGCGCACCTGGTCGAGGTCGATCCGCTCGTCGCTGGGCGTGACGCCGTAGGACACGAAGTCGTAGAGCTTGCCGCTCGCGTTCACGGGCGATCCGTGGGTGAGGTGACCGCCCTGGTCGAGGCGCAGACCGAGCACGGTGTCGCCGGGCTGCAGCAGGGCGAGGTAGACGGCCATGTTGGCGTTGGCACCGGCATGGGGCTGGACGTTGGCGTGCGGGGCGTTGAACAGCGCACGGGCGCGATCCCGGGCCACGTCCTCGACCTTGTCGATGACCTCGTTGCCGCCGTAGTACCGCTTGGCCGGGTAGCCCTCGCTGTACTTGTTCGTCAACACCGAGCCGGTGGCCCGCAGCACGGCCGGCGAGGCGAAGTTCTCGCTGGCGATCAGCTGCAGCGTCGTGTTCTGCCGGTCCACCTCCTGGCTGATGAGGGCCAGGACGTCGTCATCGGGGTCGCTCGGCCATCGGGGGTCTGGGTCCGCTGATCCGCTCGTGAGCTCGCTCATGGGGTCACCGCTCCTGTTGTTCGCGTTCGATGTCGGCGATCTGGGCGACCCTGGCCTCATGACGGCCACCCTCGAAGGGTGTGGTCAGCCAGAGCTCGAGGATCTCCGAGGCCAGCCCGGCGGCCACGATCCGCCCGCCGATGGACAGCACGTTGGCGTCGTTGTGCTGGCGGCTGAGCCGGGCGGTGTAGAGGTCGTTGCACAGCGCCGCTCGCACGCCGTGCACCTTGTTGGCGGCCATCTGCTCGCCCTGCCCGGAGCCACCGAGCACGATCCCGCACTCGGCTTCGCCGGCCATCACCGCCCGGCCGACCGCGGCGCAGATGGGCGGGTAGTCCACGGGTTCGGGGCCATCGGTACCGAGGTCGATGGGCTGGTGGCCAAGGCGCTCGAGCTCGGCCACGAGGTGGGTCTTGAGCTCCACGCCGGCGTGGTCGGCGCCGATGGCCACCCTCACGCGCTCCGCTCCTCGCCACGCGCGCCGGTCGGGATCCCAGGAAAGGCCAGGGACACGAGCCGGCCGAGGAGGCGGTCGAGCAGGTCGGCGGTGCCCTCGTAGTCGGCCCGGCTGCGCCCGACGGGATCTTGGACGTCGAGCTCGTCGTCGTGCCCGACGCCGAGCAACGACTCCCGGCGACGGGTGGCGGCGATGCGGCCGAGCCAGCTGTCGAGCGGTTCGTCGGGCTTCCGTGGCCCGATGGCCTCGCCGCCCCGCACCAGCTCCTTGAGCGTGAAGGACTTGGCCAGCGCCGCCGGCTGCAGCACGGCGGCCTCCCGCACGTGCTCGCGCGCCATCCCGACGACGAGGTCAGCCCGCTGCAGCATGGCCACCTCCATCCGGCGACTGCGATGCCCGTCGAGGTCGAGGCCGCGGTCGGCCATGGTGCTGATCCCGTTACCGGTGGCGGGTGCTCCGCTCTCGTAGAGCCCGGCCGAGGACACCGTCGCCTCGACGCCGGCGGTGGCCAGGTGGTCGCGCAGGAGGACCTCCGCCATCGGGGAGCGGCACTGGTTGGCGGTGCAGAGAAGGAGCACGTCGATGGTCAGATTGTAGGTGTGCCGAGGGGCCTCTCTAGAGTTGACCGCGCAGTCAAGTTCTAGCCCCGATGCTGGAGGAACCCGTGCTCGACCCTCGCACCCCGGTGTTGATCGGTGCCGGCCAGCTGAGCAACCGCGTCGACAAGGGGGCCACCCCCCTGGAGCCGGTCGACCTCATCGCCGAGGCGTTGCGCCGAGCGGCCGAGGACAGCGGAGCCGGCCTAGCGGCAGTCACCGGCGCCGACGCCGTCCACGTCGTGAGCCTGCTGTCGTGGCGCTACCGAGATCCCGCCCGCCTGGTCGCCCAGCGGCTCGGGGCCGACCCGCACACCGCCACCGTCACCGGCATGGGCGGCAACAGCCCGCAGTCGCTCCTCAACCTGGTCAGCCTGGCCATCCAGGCCGGGGAGGCCGACCTCGTGCTGCTCGGCGGAGCCGAGGCCTGGCGCACCCGGATGGGCGCCCGTAGCGCCGGCGTCGAGCTGGGTTGGGCGGTGCAGGGCGACGACGTCCCTGAGGCCCCCAGGTCGACCGCCCAGGTGCCGATGAACGGTCCCGGAGAGCAGGCGCGTGGCGTGGTGATGCCCGTGCAGGTGTACCCCTTGTTCGAGCAGGCTCACCGGCTGCGGCTCGGCCGGGGCCTCGACGAGCACCTGATCGCGACCTCCGAGCTGTGGGCGGGCTTCAGCGAGGTGGCCGCCGCCAACCCCCACGCCTGGATCCAGGAGTCCTACACCGCCGAGGAGATCCGCACCCCCACCGCCGACAACCGCATGATCGGGTGGCCGTACACGAAGCGGATGAACTCCAACAACGCCGTGGAGCAGGGGGCGGCGCTGATCCTGTGCTCGGCGGAGCGGGCCGATGCGCTCGGCGTGCCTCGCGATCGCTGGGTGTTCCCCCACAGCGGCACCGATGCCCACGACCACCCCTTCTTCACCGAACGGGACGACCTCGGCGCCTCCCCCGCCATCCGCCTGGCCGGGCGGATCGCCCTCGATCTGGCCGAGGTCGGGGTGGACGACCTGGCCCACGTCGACCTCTACTCCTGCTTTCCATCGGCGGTGCAGATCGCCGCTGCCGAGCTCGGGCTCGGAACGGACCGGCCCCTCACCGTCACCGGCGGCCTCTCCTTCGCCGGCGGGCCTTGGAACAACTACGTCATGCACTCGATCGCCACCATGGCCGGTCGGCTCCGCGAGGACCCTGGTTCCGTGGGCCTCGTCACCGCCAACGGCGGCTACCTCACCAAGCACGCCTTCGGCGTCTACAGCACCGAGCCCCCCGCCGCCGGGTTTCGCCACGCCGATCCGCAGGCGCAGGTGGACGGGCTCCCCGGCCGGGTCCTCGACGAGGCTCCCGACGGCGAGATGTCGGTCGAGACGTGGACGGCCATGCACGACCGGGATGGCCAGCCCGAGACCGGCATCGTGGTCGGCCTGATGGCCGATGGGCGCCGGGCTCTGGGGACGACGAGGGAGCTCGGTGCGCTCAAGGTCCTGGTCACCGAAGACGTCGCCGGCCGGTCCGCCCGGATCTCACCGGACGGCACGACCGAGCTGCTCTAGCCCTAGCCCTTCTCGTCCTCGCCGCCGGTGTTCTGGCGGGCCCGGGCCTCGAGCAGGTCGTAGATGTACTTCTGGGCCACCGGCATCTCGTCGAGCAGCTTCTTGAACGACGAGATGTTGAAGGACAGCAGACGCATCGAGGACTGGGCGATGACGGTGGCATTGCGCGGCCGGTGGCCCACGAGGGCCATCTCCCCCACCGCGGTGCCAGGGCCGATGGCGGCGACGTGCTGGCCGCCGGCAAAGACACCGGCTTCCCCATCCAGCACCAAGAAGCACTCCTGGCCAACATCGCCCTGGTCGATCAGCAGGGCCCCGACCTCCGCGTCGACCGGCTCGCCGAGGGCGGCGACACGGGTCAGCTCGGCCTCTGTCATGCGGGCGAAGAGCGCGATGTGACGCAGATCGTCGACAGTCCCCTGGACGGCTCGCTTCTTCGACGACATGGCGCAGTTCCCCCCGGGTGGTGCTGGCGGCGTCAACCTACAACGGGAGCGGTCGAGCCCGCTGAGCGCTGCCTCGTCTCAGCGCCGGACCCCCTCGGCGACCGAGAAGACCTGGTTCGGGCTGATGGGCCCTGGGCGCAGGACCGACCACGGCCAGCCGGTGGCGTCGATGACCGTCGAGGCTGTCGCGTCGAGGTGGCCGCCGTCGACCACCATGGCCACTCCGGATCCGAAGGTCGCCACGACCTCGTCGGCCGTCGTCGGCGCCGGCTGACCGTGCAGGTTGGCACTGGTGGCGGCGAGCGGACCCACCCGGGCGGCCAGCGCTCGAACCAGCTCGTGATCGGGCACGCGCAGGCCCACCGTGGACGCCGGTTCCCCGAGGTGCAGCTCCACGCCCGCGCGACGGGCCACGACGAGGGTGAGAGGGCCCGGCCAGAACGCGGAGGCAACCGCGGCGACGGCGGGGCTCGTCTCGTCGCCGGTCAGGCTGAGCGCCTGATCGGTGGAGGCGCAGAGCACGGCGAGCGGCACGTCGTGGTCCCGACCCTTGAGGTCGAACAGCCGGCCGGCGGCCCGCCGGTCTCCGGCCACCGCGACGAGGCCGTAGACCGTGTCGGTGGGCAGCACCACCGCTTCGCCGGCGAGCAACGCGGCGGCCACCACCTCGACCAGGTCACCGTCCACGACCGCAACCTACCGATGCCCAGCCCGTCCGCCGGCGGCGGCGCGGGCGACCAGCACTCGATCATGCCCGGCCAGGTCTTGGTGGATGGTCACGGGATGGAACCCCGCTGCGCGGGCCATCCCCCCGGTGGCGACGGTCTGCGTCGCGCCGATCTCGACCACGAGGGTCCCCGACCCCGTCAGCCAGCCCGGTGCCTCGGCCACGATGTGCTCGATGGCCTCGAGGCCGGAAGGCCCGGGCACCAGCGCCGCCCGTGGCTCCCACTCGGCCACCCCGTCGGGCAAGGGCTCGCCCTCAGCCACGTACGGCGGGTTCGACACGATCACGTCGATCCGTCCTCGGAGCTCTGACGGCAACGCGCCGAACCAGTCACCCTCGACGACGCGGACGACCGCGGCCCGCCGCCCGAGGCCGGCCAGGTTGGCCCGTGCCACCGACAGGGCGTCGGCGGACTCGTCCGTGGCCCAGACCTCGACATCCGGCCATCGCTCGGCGGCCAACGACAGGGCGATGGCACCCGAGCCGGTCCCGAGGTCGACGGCGATGCCGGGTCGTCCGAGGGCGGCCAGCGCGTCGATGGCCAGGCCGGCCACCACCTCGGTCTCCGGGCGGGGGATGAGGACTCGACGGTCGACCAGGAGGTCGAGGGTGCGGAAGCCCCACCGACCCAGCACGTACTGGAGCGGCTCGCCGGCGGCGCGCCGACCGACCATCTCCTCGACGTGGCCCCACTCCCGCTCGGTGGCCACGTCATCGAGCGCCGCGGCCTGCTCGGCGCCCGAGTGGCCGCCGACCTGCTCGATGATCCAGCGCAGCTCCTGCTCCGGGTCATCGACCTCGGCCGCCGCCCGCAGCCGCCCGATCCCCGCCGAGCGCACCTCCCGCCAGAGGCGCGACGTCATCCCTCGCCCTGGAGGCGGCGGGTCTGCTCGTCGGCGATCAGGGCGTCGACCACGTCGTCGAGCTCGCCCGCCAGGATCTTGTCCAGCTTGTAGAGCGTCAGGTTGATGCGGGGGTCGGTGACGCGGTTCTCCTTGAAGTTGTAGGTGCGGACCTTCTCCGACCGACCGCCGCTCTTCACCTGATCCTTGCGCTCCGAGGACAGCTCGGCCGCCTGCTGATCCTGCTGGAGCTTGAGCAGGCGCGCTCTGAGCACCACCATCGCCTTGGCCCGGTTCTGGATCTGGCTCTTCTCGTCCTGCATCGCCACCACCGTGCCGGTGGGCTTGTGGGTGACGCGCACGGCCGAGTCGGTGGTGTTCACGCTCTGGCCGCCAGGCCCCGACGATCGGTACACGTCGATCTGGAGGTCGTTGGGATCGATGTCCACCTCCACCTCCTCGGCCTCGGGCAGCACCGTCACCGTCGCCGACGACGTGTGCGTGCGACCCTTGCTCTCGGTCACCGGGACCCGCTGCACCCGGTGCGGGCCGCCCTCGAAGTGCATGTGCGGCCACACGCCCTCGCCCCGGAGCGAGAAGGTGATCTCGTTGAAGCCACCCATGTCCGACGGGCTGGACCCGAGCACCTCGAGCTTCCAGCCCATGCGGGCGGCGTACCCCTGATACATCTCGAAGAGGTCCCGGGCGAACAGGTTCGCCTCCTCGCCTCCCTCCGCACCGCGGATCTCGACGATGACGTTCTTGCCCTCGTTCGGGTCCTTCGGCAGGAGCAGCAGGCGGATCTCGGCTTCGAGGCGAGCGATGTCCGACTCCGCTTCGGCGCCCTCCGTGCGCATCTCGTCGCGGTCGTCGCCGACGAGGTCGGTGATCATCTCCCGGGCCGTGTCGAGGTCACCCGTGCGGCGCACCAGCTCCTGGTACGCCCGCACGATCGGCTTGAGCTCGCTGTAGCGACGCGCCACCTCCTGGTAGCGCGGTTGATCGGCGATCAGCACCGGATCACCGAGGCGGGCTTCCACCTCTGCGAACTCGCGCTCCAGGTCTCGCAGCCGATCCAGCACGCCCCCGAGGCTATTGGCGCCAGTCGCCGTGTAGGGCGATCAGGTCGGCGGGGTGCTCGAGGCGCTCGGCCAGAGCTTTGGTGACCGGGTGAGCGTCGCGCTCGGGGACGACGAGGAGGAGCCGTGCGTGGGGAGCGAGTGCGGCGCGGGCGTCGGCGGCGGCGGGCACGAGGTCGAGGTGGATGCCGACGGAGCAGGCGACCACGACATCGTCCCCGTCGGGGTCGAGCCCGACGGCCACGGCGATGGCGGGATCCCGCAGGTTCGGGCGAGGGACCGCGGGCGGCGCCGCTCGCAGCTCGGCCAGGCCGAGGCGGGCGGGATCCGCGATCAGGCGCGCCCGCAGCCACCGCTCCGGGGCCAGCTGGTTGAGCGGATGGTGCTCGGCGCCGATGCGTCGTTGCTGGGTGACGATCTCGACGACCCGAGCCAGCTGCTCGACGGGCGGCAACCCGCCGTGGAGCATGCCGGTGAGCTCTCGGTCGGCGTGGCCCACCCCGACCTCGAGGACGTGGCCGTCGACCGGCGTTCCGGCGGTGGTGGTTCCGTGGACGATCCGGGCCACCTCGAGGCCCAGCACCTCACCACGCACGATGCCGTCCTCCACGACGACCTCGATGTCGGCGTCCACGAGGAGCTCGGCCAGCGCCGGCGAAGGCACGGGGTCGGCGGCCGGTTCGACGGCTGCCGCCACCGCAGCTTCGAGGAT
>Ga0136618_10000434_pt1 | contig 14222 bp, 16 predicted proteins | sample AntDrymUQ3302106_2_FD_104805 | JGI IMG/M metagenome (GOLD analysis project Ga0136618, IMG submission 104805) | Polar desert sand microbial communities from Dry Valleys, Antarctica - metaG UQ330 (21.06) | ecosystem: Environmental > Terrestrial > Soil > Desert | place: Antarctica: Dry Valley... | reverse complement strand
ATCTCGAGCCTCTCGACATCGGCGCTAGACGCCAGATTGAGGGCTCCGATCGCTTGGCGCTGCGCTACCCCCGCACGCTCACCGGCGCCGAGAGCTCGTGCCAGCGCACCCCCGACGAGCGGGGTCTCGGCTAGCGCCTGGGCCAGCTCGGTGAGGGCTTCCTCCCCCCTCGCTTTGATGCCACTGTCGTGTTCGTCGGTCAACTTGTGAAACCCTACTCAGACCAGGGCTTCAAGCCTGCCTCGGCTGATGCCGATGGGACAACTACGCGACTTCACCTAAGCACAACACTTTCCAGCGGCGCGCTGCGCTAGATTCGGCAGGAGTCGGTTGGTCGTTGCACATAACGAGCGGAACGGGTAGCTTGCGTATTGCTCGGGTGCAGGCAGAAGCGGAGTTCGTGTCTGCGCGGCGGACCGGGTAGAGAGAGATAGAGATTTCACAGGGATGAAGAGGCAGCTTCAACTCATAATCGCACTAGCCGTGTTCGGCATTTGTGCCCTTGCCGCAACAGCGGCTGCGGGCGGCATCAACCTTGGCAACGGCCAGGGCGGCGTCGACATCGATCTGCCCGGCGGTCAGGACCTTCCTCCCCTCGGCGACCTTCCCGCCTGCGCCAACACTTCTGACGACGACGGCGACGGCAAGGTCGACCTTCTCGACCCCGGGTGCTCCGGCCCCACGGACGGCGACGAGAAGGACCCGGCCACTCCGCCCGATGACGTCGTCGACCCTGAAGTCCCACCCGTCGACCCAGGAGACGACGGCACAGGTGGCGGGGGCGGTGGCGGCAATCAAGGCGGCGGCAAGGGCGACGGCTTCGAGGAAGTTCCCGGTCAGACCGGTGAGGGCAACGGCGGCGGCGGCAAGGGCGGCGGCAAGGGTGACCCTAAAGAAGAGGATGAGCCTTCTGACCCTGACGAGCCTCAAGGCCCACCTGAGACTCGTGACCCCGACGGAACGCCGACCAACTCCAACCCGACGGTAACGATCGCCGACTTCGGCGCCGCTCCCGTCGGAGTTCCCAACTTTGTCATCGACTCCTTCTCGATCCCGCCCTTCCTTCTTCCGATCTACCAGGCCTGCGGAACCCAGTACGGCATCCCCTGGGAGGTCCTCGCCTCGATCAACCGCATCGAGACGGCGTTCGGTACCAATCTGAACGTCTCCTCAGCCGGCGCGCTCGGTTGGATGCAGTTCATCCCCTCCTCGTGGGAGGCGTACGGCGTCGACGCCAACAACGACGGGCGCAAGGATCCTTATAACCCGGTCGACGCAATCTGCGCCGCCGGCAACTACCTCGAGGCAGCGGGTGGCCAGGAAGACCTATCCCGTGCGATCTTCGCCTACAACCACGCCGACTGGTATGTCGACGAGGTTCTCCTCTACGCCCGCCAGTACGGCAAGATCCCTGACGACCTCGTCGGCTCGCTGACCGGTCTGACCGAGGGCGCCCACTTCCCTGTCGCCGCCAATGCCCGGTACGCGGACGACATCTCAGAGCGCGAGGCGCTTGAGCGTGCGACGCCCACCAAGGGCAGCTCAGGCAATGCGGCCGACGTCATCTCGAGCTCCCCGACGGAGCGCGGCATCAACATCTACAGCCGCGAAGGCGCGCCTGCCGTCGCGGTCAACGACGGTGTGATCAAGCGCATCGGCACCTCGAAGAAGCTCGGCAAGCACATCGTGCTCGAGGACGCCTACGGCAACCGCTTCACCTACGCCCAGCTCGGCGAGGTTTCCAAGGTCTATCCCGTGCCAAAGCGCCAGAAGCTCTCCGCCAAGGACTTCCAGCTCGTCTCTTCGGATAACGAACCCACCGAGCCAGCCTCGGCCGGCCGCGTCATGAAATCAAGGTCGGGCAAGTCTGAGGTTGAGGCCAAGAAGGCGCCGAAGCCAGAGCAGTCCGGCCCGGTCAATACCGAAGACACCCGCGAGCGTCTCTACGCCTTCCCCGAGCGCAAGGCCAACGAGGACCGCGCCGATCTCACCGGCCAGCTCGACGAACTCCTCGGCCGCCGGATGCCGGCGTACGATGGCTTCAAGTCTTACTTCTCGACCGTGCTCCGCTTCGACGAGGAGAAGATGGAGATGGAGACTCTCGAAGAGGGCTCCAAGGTCGTCGCGGGTACGGTCATCGGCCGCGTCGGCAAGACGGACGAACTCGCGCCGCACCTCCACTTCCAGATCAAGCCGACCGGCCGCGGCGCCCCGAAGATCGATCCCAAGCCGATTCTCGACGGCTGGAAGCTCCTTGAGGCCACCGCGATCTACCGCGCCTCCGGCAAGAACCCCTTCACCGAGAGCGCCGGCGACTCAATCGGCCAGATCCTCCTCGCCTCCAAGGAACAGCTGATCAGCCGCGTGCTCAAGGACCCGAAGCTCGAGATCTACGCCTGCGGCCGCGAGGACATCCAGTCCGGGCAGATCGACCGGCGCACGCTCGCGATGCTCGCCTACATGTCGGCGCGCGGCTACCGCCAGACGATCACCTCGCTGAAGTGCGGCCACTCTGTGTACACCGCCGGCGGTTCGATCTCCCACCACTCCTCAGGCAACGCCGTGGACGTCGCCCAGATCAACGGCCTGCCGGTTCTGGGCAACCAGGGCCCCGGGTCGATCACCGAGGCCTACGTCCGCGACCTGCTTGAGCTGCAGGGCACGATGACTCCCGATCAGATCATCTCGCTCATGAATTTCGGCGGCCCCTCCTTCGCGATGTCCGACCACGCCGATCACGTCCACGTTGGATACACGCCCGAGTACGGGGCAGGGTCGGCAAAGGACAAGCAGTTCGTCCAGCTGCTCGAGCCGGACCAGTGGGAGCGCCTGATCGACCAGCTCGGCGAGATCGACAACCCGACGGTCCCCACCAGCCCGTCGAAGTATTCGCTCCCGGCGAAGAAGCAGAAGAAGCAGGGCAAGAAGAACAAAGGCCGCGCCTCTTCCGCCCACATGGGCGAGTAGTCCGAAGCTGAGCCTCTTTCCCTTCGTCCAGTTCGAGCAGGCCGGCGCAGTTGGCATCCCCGAAGGCCGCTATCCCGTGCGCGAACCCGCGAGGGGCGACGCCGACCGCGGTGAGACCGAGCGGGTCTTGGTGGTCGAGACGCTGGGCGCCACCTCCCCCGGCCGCCGGCGCCTCCGTCGCGCGAAGCCGCGCGAGACGGACACCGCCGAAGACGTAACGGTCCCGGTGACCCGACTCACCGTGATCGACGCGACCGAGGTCGAGGACGACCCGGCCGCATGGCTCGCTCGCGTGAAGAAGGGTGACGAGGAGCGCGACGAGCTGATCCGGCACGCTCTCGGCTGCGCGACTCGCGCCCTGGCAGCCTGGCGCGTGGCCTCAGCGGACGGGACCGTGGCAGACCCATCAGCCGAGTCCGCCATCGCCGTACGAGTCGGCTACGGGCACGGCGACCGCCTGGTCGAAGGGCAGTGGGAAGAGGCGATCGAAGTGCCGCGCGAAAAGCGCAGACGGACCCGCACAGACGCATTGAGACCGCAAGAGCGAGTCGCCGCCTTCCTCTCGGGACGCGACACACCGCTCGCCTGCGAGGAGCTCCTGCTGAGGGCCCGCTCGGACCTCGACGGCGACCGTGGGCGCGAGGCGGCGCTTCAGGTGCGCGTGGGCTTGGAGGCCCTGCTCGCCGAACGCGAACGACTGGCCTCGCGCGGTCAGGAAGCGGATCTCGGGCTGCTGGACGACCGCCGCTCGATCACGGGAGAGGCGGCGAACGAGGCGCTGCGGGGCCTGCTGTCAGGCGAGCGCTTGGGCGAAGTCGAAGAGACGCTCCAGATCTGCGAGCGCGTGCTGAGAAGGCGCGCGGCGTTCGGAACGTAAGGAGTGGCCCAGGCGCCCTAAAGGGCCGTCAGGATCGCTCTGAGCTCGTCGACGACGTCGCCGCCGAGCTTCACCGTTGCGTCGCGGTCATACGGAGTCGGGCCCTTCGTGACGATTGCGAGCCGTGCGCCTCGGTTGAGGGCGACGCTAGGCAGACCCGCGACGGGATAGACCTCCAGGGAGGAGCCCACGCAGACGATCAGATCGGCCTGCTCACAAAGGGCCGTTGCGTCCTCCATCGCTGCTTCCGGGAGCATCTCTCCGAACAGCACCACGTCGGGCTTCACCTTGCCTCCGCACGCAGGGCAGACGGCGATCTCACCATCGCCGAACAATGTCTCGACGTCGTCGATCCCCACCGACTCACCGCATGCGGTGCAACTCGATGTCTCGATTGTCCCGTGGACTTCGATCACCCGCTGGGAGCCGGCAGCACGATGGAGGCGGTCGATGTTCTGCGTGACAACGGCGTCAACCAACCCGCGCTCCTCGAGCTCTGCGATGGCGCGGTGCGCGGCATTCGGCTCCTTCGATCCGAGCTCGTGGAAGCGCGGGCTCCAGTAGCGCCAGAAGCGGGCGGTGTCCGAATGGAAGGCGTCGATGTGGGCGACCTCGAACGGGTCGACCTTCTCCCACAGGCCGGTGCCGGGCGTGCGGAAGTCCGGGATGCCCGAGGGCACGGAGACCCCGGCTCCCGTGAGGACGACCGTGGACGCCGACTCACGGATCATCTCCGCAAGGCGCTCCGCTCCCGCACTCACTTCGCGAGGGCTCGGCTTCGCTTCACTGACCCTTCCAGTTGGCCTTCCGCTTGCCCAGGAACGCCGAGATTCCTTCCTTGGCGTCCTCGGTTGCGAACGCATCGGCGAAGCCCTGTTTCTCGGCCTCGATCCCTTCGTCGAGATCTCCCTTGTGCGAGACCTTCTTGATCTCCTCGACCGCAAGCGGCGCTTGGCCCGCCAGCTTTCGCGCCCAGGAGAGCGCGGTATCGAACAGCTCGTGATCCGGCACGACGCGGTTGACGAGGCCGTGCGCGAGCGCCGAGTGGGCGGTGATCGCATCGCCGATCAGATTCATCTCGAGCGCCTTCTCGGGCCCGACGAGGCGCGGCAGGCGCTGCGTGCCACCGAAGCCCGGGATAATCCCGAGCTTGATCTCCGGCTGGCCGAACACAGCCGACTCTGCCGCGATCCGGAAGTCGCACGCCATCGACACCTCGCAGCCGCCGCCGAACGCGAGCGAGTTGACCGCGGCGATCGTCGAGACGCGGTTCTGGCCCAGGTCGCGAAGGAGCGCGTGGCCCGAGTGGATGAGCTCCTCCCCACCCGCCTCGTCCATCTGCGTAAACGCCTTGATGTCGGCGCCTGCCGAGAACACGAGCGGGTTCGCCGAGGCAATCACCATCGCGCCGATCTCGCCCGACGACTTGACCTTTTCCCAGACCGTGCCCAAGTCCTTGACGACGTCAGGTGAGACCGCGTTCATCATCCCGTTTGCGAGCCATGCGATCGCGACGTCGCCGCGCGTTTCGAGCTTCACCGTCTCGGTCTGATCGCCCTCGTCGGCCTGCGGATAGGCATAAAAGCCTTGGCCCGCCGTCTGGCCGAGCCGGCCCTGGGCCACGAGACGGCGGATCGTTACCGGCGGCGCAAACCGCTCGCCGTGCTTATCCTCGGCGGCTTCGAGCTTTTCGAGGATCACGTCTAGTCCCGTGAGGTCGGCCTTCGTGAACGGCGGGAATATTCCGCGGCGCGGGTCCATGCCCGCCCCGGCCATCATCCCGAGGTCGATCTCGCGGACGGTCGAGACGCCCTCTTCAAGCACAAGGCAGGCCTCGACGATCGCCTTCAGCGACATCAATTCAGCCAGCTCCTCGCCGTCCGGCTCGCCGTCGCCTTCGATCTGTGGCTCCCCGTTCTCATAAAAGCCGGAACCACCAGATTTGGCGCCCAGCTTGCCCTCGGAAACGAGGTTCTTCATGCCCTGGTGGACGTAGAAGGAGTCGCCGTAGGACTCATTCAGGTGCTCGGCGACGTGGAAGACGGTGTCGAGCCCCAGGAGATCGACGAGGAAGAACGGGCCCATTGGAGCCACGTTCTGCGCGCCCACCGCCTCGTCGATCTTCTTGATTGAAAGTCCCTGCTCCTCCTGCGCGCGCCAGATCTCGCCGACGGCTGAGTTGAGGATGCGGTTGACGACGAAGCCGGGTACCTCCTCACAAACGATCGGCTGCTTGCGGATCGTTTGGGCGAAGTTGACGGCGCCCTCGATGGTCTCCTCGTCGGTCACGCCCGCGACGATCTCGACCAGCGGCATCACGGACGCCGGGTAGAAGAAATGGAAGCCCACGACCTTGTGCGGGCGCAGGGTTGCGTCCGCCATCTCGGCGATCGAGAGCGACGAGGTGTTGGAGGCCAGGATCGCGTGTCCGGGCGTTACAGCGTCGAGCTCGGCAAAGACCGTCTGCTTGATCTCCATCTTCTCCGGCGCAGCCTCGATCACGAAGTCGACGTCGCCGAACTCCGAGTAGTCGGTCGCTCCGGTGATCCGGCCCATGACCTGTTCGAGCTGCTCGTCGGCCTCAACCTGCGTCAGCTTCTCCTTCTTGACGAGGCGGCCGAGCTGGCCCTTGGTCACCTCGCGCGCCTTGTCCAGACCGGTATCGACGAACTTCTGGTCGATGTCCTTGAGAACGACGGGTATCTCTGCGGCGGCGATCGCTTGCGCGATCTCGCCGCCCATGGTTCCGGCTCCGACAACGGCGGCCTTGAAGACGAACATTTGGCTCCTAGCGATCGACGGGGGAAGAGCGCCGAAACCTAGCGGGCGTTCGCGTTCGCGACTTCCTCGACGTACGCCTTCAGGTCACCGAGCGTGCGGTCGAGCGACCGGGCGATCTGAGACTTGACGAAAAAGGCGCCGAGGACCGCGAACGGGCCTCGCTCGGCGAGGCGGTATTCGAGCGACTGGCTCACCTTGGTGCCCGAACCCTCGCCCTCGAAGCGGGTAACCAGCTCGCCGGACATCGTGGGGTCCGAGAACGCGACGTGATGAAGGCGGCGCGGCTCATGCTCGAGCACCTCTTCAGTCACCTCACCTCGACCGGCGGGCGTGGAGCGCCACGTCAGCTTGCCTCCCTGCTGCGGGTAGCCATCGTTTGCAACGACTCCTTGAAAAGCGTCGACCCACGTGCTCCAGCCGCGGGGGTCGAGGTATCCGTTCCAGGTCTCCGCAATCGAGGCGGCGACGACTACGGCCTCTTCAACCCGCGGCATCGGGACACACCCACCGGCACATGCTGCTTTCGCAGCTAAGGCTGTTCATCAGATCCGTAGAGCTCCGCCTTGATCAGGCTGATCGACCGGGCCATTGAGTCGAGGATCGGCTCGAGCTCCGAGCGAAGGCGCTCGAGCTCCGACTTGCCGGCCTTCGTGATCGAGTAGAAGCGGCGCGTGCGGCGATCGGGGTGCTCCCACGCGCCCTCGATCAGGCCGCGACCCTCGAGGTCTCGCAGCAACGGGTAGATCGTGTTCGGGTTGACCGAGATCATCCCCTCGGTCATCTCCTCTATGGCGCCCATCAGGCGGTTGCCGTAGACGGATTCGTCGCGCATGAGATGGAGCACAAGGAGCGGCATGAGATCGCGCCGGCGGACCTCGCCCCCCAGGGCGTCCATTGAGCGGCCCTTGCGCGCACGCTCCGGCTCGGGTTCCTCGGCGCGCCTGCGACCGCGCGCAACCGCCTCCGAGACCGGTCGGGAGAGCTTCTCGGCCACCCCCCGACTATAGGCTTCGTCATCGACGGGCGGGCCGACCCTGATCCGGCCCGACCCTGCGTCCGTTGTTGGTTATCGATGGATGCCAGCGCCACAAAGAGGAGAGCCCTTGAGGTCGCCGTTACCGCGATTCTGATTGTGGCCGGCGGCGGACTCACGCTCGCACTTACCAGCGGCACAGGCTCGTCCTCCGCCGCCGCCGCCCCGACCGGACCGGCCGAGATGACCGATTCCGTGACCATCGCCGACTTCGAGTACGACCCACCCTCAATCCAGGTCAGCGCGGGCACCGAGGTCTCGATCACGAACTCCGACGCCGCGGCGCACACCATCACAGCCGACGACGACTCGTTCGACAGCGGAACGATCGACGGGGACGCTGAAGGCTCCGTGACCTTCGAGGAACCGGGCACCTACGAGTTCTTTTGCCGGTTCCACGTCTTCATGAAGGGAACGGTGGAGGTCGAGTGACGGACCGTGCCGAAGCGGGCGCCCCTTCGGACGGGCTCAGGTACGCAGCCATAGTCGCGGTTCTCTTGGTTGGAGGAATCCATCTCCAGCAGTACGACTCGATCCTCAAGGATGTGCCGACGATCGGGACGCTTTTCATCTTGAACGCCGCGGGCGCCGCGGGCATCGCCTTGGCGATCGCGGGGCTCCGAGGCCGGGCCCTCGCCCTTCCGGCACTCGGTGGCATCGCGCTGGCCGGGGGCGCGATCGTGTCGGTCTTAATCGCGCGCTACAGCGCGATCTTCGACTACAGCGAGCCCACCTACCGGGCCGCCGTCGTGCTCTCGCTCGCCTTCGAGGTGGGCGCGGTGGCCATCCTCGCAGCACTCGCAGCCAAGTCCGCCAAATAGGGAAACGACAAACGTCCCAGAGCGCCCCGATGGGGGGACATTCCGGGACGCCTGCGTGCGACGAGGGTGTCGGGGAGCTAGACGGCGGCCGGCGCGGTCTCCGACTCCTTGGCCGCTGCGTTGTTCTGGCGCGAGACGGCCTCGGGGAGCGGCTCGTTCACGTTTCGGCCCATGAGGACCTCCTTCGCGATCACGAGGCGCTGAATCTGGGACGTGCCTTCATAGAGCTGCATGATCTTCGCGTCACGCATGAGCTTTTCGACGGGGTACTCCTTGATGAACCCGTACCCGCCGTAGACCTGGACGGCATCGACCGCGATTTCCATCGCTGAATCGGCGGCAAAGCGCTTCGCGTGCGAGCAGGCGAGCGTGTTGCGGATGCCCTGGTCGAGGAGCGCGGCGGACTGCCACGTGAGCAGGCGCCCGGCCTCGACCTTGGTGGCCATGTCGGCGATCATGAACGAGACGGCCTGGTGCATCGCGATCGGCACGCCGAACTGGACGCGCTCCTTCGAGTACTCGCAGGCGAACTCAAACGCGGCGCGGCCGATCCCGACCGCCATCGCGGCGACGCCGGGACGGGTGCGGTCGAGGGTCATCATCGCGAGCTTGAAGCCCTTGTTCTCCTCGCCGAGGAGGTTGTCCTCAGGGATCTCGGTCTCGTTGAAGACGACGGTCGCGGTGTTCGAAGCCCGCTGACCCATCTTGTCTTCCTTCTTGTCGATCGTGACCGTGTCGTCACGGGGCACGACGAAGGCGGAGATGCCGCGGTGGCCGGCTTCCTTGTCGGTCTTCGCGTAGACCGTGTACCAGTCAGCGTAGGTCCCGTTGGTGATGAAGCACTTCGAGCCGTTCAAGACCCACTTGTCGCCGACCTTCTTCGCGGTCGTCTTCATGCCTGAGACGTCAGAGCCCGCGTCGGGCTCGGTGAGACAGAACGATGCGAGCTTCGGCTCCTCGGCAAGCATTCCGAGGTACTCCTTCTTGATGACCTCGGAGCCGCCGAGCGCAACCGGGGTGGCCGCGAGGCCGTTCGCCGCAAGTGAAGTGCCAATGCCGGAACAGCCCCAGCCGAACTCTTCCTCAATCAGGCATCCCGAGAGAAAGTCGAGTCCAGCTCCGCCGTACTCCTCGGCGAGGTGGGTGTTCATCAAGCCGACGTCCCAGGCCTTCTGGATGATCTCCTGAGGCCAGGTGCCTTCCTTGTCGAACTCCCAGGCGACCTTCCGGATCTCCTTTTCGGCGAAGTTGTGTGCGAGCTCGCGGAGGTCCTTCTGCTCGTCGGTAAGGGTGAAATCCACCTTGATGTTCCTTCCTTGATTGACTAGTCAGTCAGTAGCTGCGACACGGCAAGGATAGCGCTCCGTACCCTCTCAAGAGTGGTCCACCTGGCCTTCTCGAACGGCGAAGTGATTCTCTTGGTAGTACTGATCGCGATCCCGATCGCGGCCTTGAGTTTCGTCGGTTCGGGCGAGGCGTTCAAGCAGATCGGCAAAGGTCCGCTCTCGATCGAGCAGGACTTCCCGCAGGGTCCTGCCGGCGGCCCGTCCGCTCCGATCTCCGCCGAGGTTCGCGAAGCAGAGATCCGCCAGTTCCTGGAGGCCAAGTCGTACCGCCTCGCGACGCGCGGCGCGAAACCCCTCGACATCGAGGCCGAGCTCCAGCGCATCCTCGCCGACGAGCAGTCCACCGGCTCGCTTGCAAAGGACGCTCAGTTCGTGTCAGAGGTCCGAGAGCTCGTCGAGGCGTCCAACGCCCGCCGCATCCGCATGGGCCGCGAACCGCTCGACGTAGAGGCCGAGGTCAAGCGCCAGCTAGCCGAGCTCGAGTCACTCGGCCAGTAATTGTTAGATTCGCCCGGTGAGCCACGAGAATCTCGACCTCGAGGACCTTGTGGTCCGTCCGGGCACCTACTTCAACCCGCAGACCGAAGTGGTTGTGATCGTCGACGACTCGCACTCGATCGACCAGGAGGTCTTCAACCTCGATGATCTCGATTCCGACTGGGTCCACCTTTCCGACGACGTGCCGGTCGACGACCAGGCGCTCGAGCAGACCATCGAGTCGTTCCAGACGAGCTACCACCCGGTCTCTCGCGACGCCGTCTCGGCCACCGCGTCCGATCACGGCGACGACGAGATCCACCCGGACGAGGAAGTCCCAGACCTCGAGCCGGACCCGGACCCCGACGACGAGTAAGCGACGAGGCTGGTGGCAGCGGCTCCGGATACGGGCAGGCTTGTCGCTGAGATGCCCGACGTCGAGCGCCACCTGGATGTGGCCGCCCGGCAGTTCTCGGACCCCGAGGTATGGCCGTGGCATTGGCCGAGCGGTCCCCGTCGGCCCAAGGGTGGTCCGCGTACCCGCGAACAGGCAGCGGAGATTCTCGCGGCGTGGATCGAGCGCCATGAGCGGAACGGATTCGGGCTTTGGTGGTGGCGCGAGCGCCAGACCGGCGAGCTGGTGGGCTGGGCGGGCCTCAACCCCGACCAGGTGGAAGGCGACCCCGTGGTCGAGGTCGGATGGTCGCTCGACCCGGCTCACCGGGGCAACGGACATGCGATCGAAGGCTCCCGAAAAGCGCCGCTTAGAGTCGCCTGAAGGTGCCATGAGCACCTCGAAACGACTCTCGGCGAAGCGGCGGACGAGCCGTCGCTCCTAGCGCGCGGTGTCGATCAGGTCCGCGGCTGCGAGGAAGAGCGCGCGGCCCTCGTCCGTGTCCGGCCGGTGAGTGGCGCCACCGCCGCCCTCCGTGTAGACGCGAGCGAATGGCTTTCTGGTGAGCCGGCGCCGGCGCAGGTAGGCCGCGGCCTCGTCTGCGTAACCCGTCATCCGGTCGAGGACGAGGCGGTGAGGCTTTTGCATCAGGCCGCCTCGGCTGTAACGGCCGGTGCCCCGCGCGCCGTTTCGCGAAGTGCCGCGCGCATGTCCGCGAAGACGAGGGAGGCGAGCATGAACCGGTCCGTGACGACGACCATCGCGACGCCGCCCGAGCGAAGCGCAAAGGTCTCGCCGTCCTCCGTCGCGACGTGTGCGTGTGTCGCCGGAGAGCCGGCAGCTCGGTCGGCGGCGCCCAGGAGCGATTGCCCGGCCTCAAGCCATCGCCGGCCGTTGCCGCTCGCCGCGAGGAGCTCGTCGGGGCGGAAGATCGCGCAACCGCGGAACTCCGCTGAGAGGTCCATGAAGCCCTTGGCGGCGGCGTCCGCGCCCTCGGCCGAAACGGTCGCACTCGCCCGCTTGGGGACGTCGGTTGGCATCGGGTCCGCCACGCGAGGCAAAATAGCGGGCGTGAACGCTGGCCGAATCCCATGGCTCCTGACCGTAGGCATCTGCGCCATCGCCGCAGTCCTCCTCGCCCTGAACGGCTACACGGGCTATTGCGTCACCGTCGGCGCCGTCGGCCTGGCCGCCGCGGTCAACCTGATCTGAGTCGCGCTAGATCACTGATCCTGTCCGGCGTGCGTTGGATGGGGATCATTGATCTCACTTCTCGGAGGACCTGAGCGGGCTCGAGCGCATCTGCCGATGCGAGCTCTCCGGCTCGACGTGGATGAGGACGTCCGAGCGCGGCAGCTCAGCCGAGATCGCGTCGCGCAGCTCATGGGCGGCTTCGTGCGCGCGCTCGAGGCTGGTCCCATTCTCGAACTGCACGTGAAGGTCGATCCAGCGTCGCGCACCCGCTTGGCGAGCGCGGAGCTTGTGGTAGCCGAGCATTTCCGGCGGCCTCGACGCCGCAATCGTTGACTCGATGAGGTCGAGCTCCTCGGGCGGAGGCGACTCGTCCATCAAAACGCTCCCGGACCGGCGCATGATCCTCACACCCGAGACCACGATCGCAACCGCCACGACCAGGGCGGCGATCGAGTCGAAGGCCGGCTCATCGGTCAACTCGACCAGGGTGAGACCGGCCAGCACCCCGACTGAGGTGAACGCGTCTGCCCGCAGGTGGGCTGCATCGCCCTCGAGAGCCGGCGAGCCGAGGCTCTTCGCCCTGCGGCTAAGGAGCCCGGATACCCCAAGGTTCGCCACGGCCGAGAAGCCGATCACCGCAATGCCGATCCCGATCGAGTCGACCTCGGAGCCCGTCGCGAGCCGCCGCGTCGCCTCGAAGACGATGATCCCGGCTCCGACCAGGATCAGCATGCCTTCGATCGTGGCCGCGAGGTTCTCCGCCTTTTCGTGGCCGTACGGGTGATCCTCGTCCGGCGGAACGTCCGCCCGGCGCACTGAGACCAGCGCGACGAAAGACGCCATGAGATCGATCGAGGAGTGGATTGCCTCGGTCAGAATCGCAATCGACCCCGTGATCGCGGCCGCGGCCAGCTTCAGAGCAATCAGGAGCAGGTTCGAGAAGACAGAGAGAAGCGCTGCGGCCGACTTGGTCCGGATCACGACGAACCACCATCCAAAAGCGCCACGAGCTTTCGCGCCGCCCTGCCTCGATGGCTGATGGCGTGCTTTTCAGAGTCGCTCAGCTCGGCCATGGTGCGCTCGTCGTCCGGCCCCGTGTCCTCCGGTACGAACGCCGGGTCGTAGCCGAAACCGCGCCCGCCACGGGGCTCGGGGATCAGCGTGCCCTCGCAGCGAGCCTCGACTACCGTCTCGGTCCCACCGGCGTCGATGTGGGCAAGCGCGCAGACGTACGCGACGCGGCGATCGTCCCGGTCCCGCAGTTCGGAGATCAGAAGGTCGAGGTTTTCCTGATCGGTTGCGTCCTCACCCGCGAACCGCGCGGAACGTACTCCCGGCCGCCCGCCGAGCGCAACCGCGGCGATGCCCGAATCGTCGGCCAGCGCGGCCTCGCCGCAGGCTGCGTAGGTCGCGCGGGCCTTGATCAGGGCGTTGTCGGCGAAGGTCGCGCCGTCCTCGGGCGGAAGCTCGACTTCGGCCGGGAGCGGCACCAGGTGATGCCCCGCAAGGATCTCGACCAGCTCACGGAGCTTGTGGTCGTTCCGGGTGGCGACGATCAAGCGCACCATGGCACCGCCGCTACTCGCAGGCGGCTGTCTGAGCCTCGCGCAGCGCAGCCATCGCAGGCTCGGCGAGATTCAGCAACTCGTCGAGGCGGGCCTTCGTCACAGGCGTCTGCTCTGCGGTTGCCTGGACCTCGACCAGCCCGTCCAACCCGGCCATGACGATGTTCGCGTCCACCTCAGCGCGGGAGTCCTCGGAGTAGTCGAGATCGCAGAGCGCCTCGCCATCGACGATTCCGCAGGAGATCGCCGCAAGCTGGTCGGTGATCGGGTCACGGGTCATCTCGCCGGCGGTCATAAGCGAATCGAGTGCGAGCCTCAGCGCGACCCAGCCGCCCGTGATCGATGCGCAGCGGGTGCCGCCGTCGGCCTGAAGGACGTCGCAGTCCACATAGACGCTGCGCTCGCCAAGCACGTCGAGGTCGACGACAGCTCGGAGCGAGCGGCCGATGAGCCGCTGGATCTCAACCCCGCGCCCGTCTTGTCGCCCCTTGCGCGAATCGCGTTCCTTGCGCTCGCCGGTCGACGCCGGAAGCATCGCGTACTCGGCGGTTACCCAGCCGCGACCCCGGCCTTCCATCCAGCGAGGCACTTTGTCCGAGACGGAAGCGGTGCAGATCACGCGGGTCTCGCCCTGCGAATAGAGGCACGAACCGGTCGCGGTGCGGACGAAGCCCGGCTCGATCTCGATGGGGCGAACCTCGTGCGAGGCGCGGTCGTAGCTGCGGGTAGCCATGGCGCCAGTCTTCCAGACCGGGGCCAAAGACATT
>Ga0136618_10000433_pt1 | contig 14246 bp, 14 predicted proteins | sample AntDrymUQ3302106_2_FD_104805 | JGI IMG/M metagenome (GOLD analysis project Ga0136618, IMG submission 104805) | Polar desert sand microbial communities from Dry Valleys, Antarctica - metaG UQ330 (21.06) | ecosystem: Environmental > Terrestrial > Soil > Desert | place: Antarctica: Dry Valley... | reverse complement strand
TTCGCCTGCCGCATCGGGTTCGCCTGCCGCATCGGGTTCGCCTGCCGCATCGGGTTCGCCTGCCGCATCGGGTTCGCCTGCCGCATCCGGCGCGGTGTTCTCGCCCGTCGCGTCGGTGCCGCCGGTCCCCGTCGTGTCGGCGTGCCCAGAGCCGCCCGCCGGGCCTGGATCATCGCCTGCCTCTTCCGCGGGAGCTTCTCCGCAGGCGCCGCCGGCCAGTGCACCGGGCATCACACCGGGAGCTCCGACGCCCTAGGCCTCTGCGGCTGAACACAGCGCCTCGGCTACACTCGGCCGGCTAAGGAGGGCGCCGTCACATGGGCATCTCAATCGCCTCTGAATCAATGACCGCGGAGGAGATCGTCTCGCTGTCGCGGCAGTACACGCTGTACGAGTGGTCGGCGCAGAACACGGTCGACCCCATCCCGGTCGACCGGGCCGAGGGCGTGTACTTCTACACACCCGACGGCAAGCGCTACCTCGACTTCAATAGCCAGCTGATGAGCGTGAACATCGGCCATGGTGACAAGCGCGTCATCGCCGCAATCTCACGGCAGGCGGAGAGGCTCGCGTACGCGAACCCGTTCATGGCGCATGAGCCGCGCGCGCGCCTGGGCCAGAAGCTGGCCGAGATCGCGCCTGGTGATATCGACGTCTTCTTCTTCACCAACGGCGGCGCGGAGGCGAACGAGAACGCGATCAAGCTCGCGCGCCAGATGACCGGCCGGCACAAGGTGCTGGCCCGCTACCGCTCCTACCACGGCGCCACCGGCCAGGTGATCAACGCCACTGGCGATCCCCGGCGGTGGGCGGCCGAGACCGGCGTGTGGGGTGTCGTGCGGGTGCCCGATTCGCACCGCTGGGGCCGTCCCTCCCCGGAGCCAGTCGAAGAGTCCCTGCGCGGCATCGAGGAAGTGATCATGTACGAGGGGCCGCACACGATCGCGGCCTTCCTGTTGGAGCCTGTCGTGGGCACGAACGGGATCCTGATCCCGCCCGACGGGTACCTGCAGGGCGTTCGCGCCATCTGCGACAAGTACGGGATCCTGATGATCGCCGACGAGGTCATGAGCGGCTTCGGCCGAACGGGCGCGTGGTGGGCAGTCGACCACTGGGGGGTCGTGCCCGACATGATCACCATGGCCAAGGGACTCACGGCTTCGTACGTGCCGTTGGGCGCGGTGGGCATGCGCCGCTCTATCGCCGAGGCGTTCCGCGAGAAGGTCTTCTTCGGCGGCCTGACCTACAACTCGCACCCGCTGGGTTGCGCAACGGCCTTGGCGACGATCTCGGTGTACGAGGAGGACGGGCTAATCGAGCGAGCGCGGATCATGGGCGGCGTTATGGCCCGCCACCACGCGCGGCTGATGGACAAGCATCCCTCTGTTGGGGCGGTGCGCAACATCGGCCTGTTCGGGATGGTCGACGTGGTCCGCTCGCGCTCGCCGTACGAGCCGATCGCCCCGTACAACGGCACGTCCGACGAGATGAAGGCGCTCGCGAAGTTCCTGCGCGAAAACGGCCTGTACACGATGTACCGCTGGAACGGCATCCACACGAACCCGCCACTGATCATCACCGAAGAGCAGCTTGCCGAGGGTTTCGACCTCATTGATCGGGCGCTCGACATCACCGACCAGGCCGTCCGCTAGCTGGCTCCTCCCGGCGCCCGAACGTTCGTGCTCTCAATGCCGATCACATCGGCATAACTGGGCCTAGACGGCCTTAAGCGGCCGGCCGCGCCCGGCTTCGGAGCGTGCCGTCGGCGTTGCGAGCGTGAGTACCGGACGTAAGCGACCGTTAAGGCTCGGATAAGCCCGTTTTGCCAATGTCATCGGCATGGGCGGAGCCAAGCGGCCGCGAGCTGCAATTCTGGGGGAGCAACGCGCCCGTGCAGCGGCGGTGAGGCTGGGGGCTGACCTGCGGGCGAGCAGAAAGCGGAGAAGGCTGACCCAGGCGGCGCTCGCGCAGGACGTGGGAATCAGCGGACAGCGATTGGGTGATCTGGAGCTGGGACTTGGCGCGGCGGCACCCAGCGATGTGTGGTTTGCGCTGGCCGAGGCCCTCGATCGCTACCTGAAGTTCGAGTTTGCGCGCGACCCACACGCCGAGCTGGCCGACGCCGGCCACCTCGACATGCAGGAACTGCTCCTGCGCGTAGCACGCGGCGGAGGTTGGGAGCGGGCATTCGAGGCTCGGAGTCGGGCGTCGGGGTCCGATCGGAGCGTCGATGTCCGGCTGGTCGACCGGCGCGCGCGGCGCCTGGTCGTGGCCGAATGCTGGAACACGTTCGGCGATCTCGGCGCCGCGACCCGATCGAGCAACAGCAAAGTGCGCGACGCCGAGGAGCAGGCCGTGGCCGTCGCGGGAGATGGGCAACCGTTCGAGGTCGGACTGTGCTGGGTCGTCCGCGACACGAAGCGCAACCGCGAGGTGGTCGCGAGGTACGAGCAAATCTTCACGGCGCGCTTTCCGGGCTTTTCAGCGGCATGGGTCATGGCGCTGACCAACGGCGGCCCAATGCCGCACCAGCCCGGCCTTGTCTGGTGCGACGTTCGGGCTACCCGTCTCTTCTCGCACCGTCGCGCGAGTCGCCGTGGGAATCATCGGCAGCTTCGGGCTGGCGAGCCCACAGCCACTCACGAGGGCTGAGGCCCGACTGCTCGATGGCCTGGGCGCGCTTCGGCCCGAAGTACCGAAAGTGCCACGGCTCGTCGCGGTAGCACGTCCACTGAGGGCCACGCCCAGCTGGAAAGCTCAGCAGGAACCCATAGCGTGACGCGTTGACGCGGAGCCAACCGTGGCCGCCGGCCAGGTCCACGGTCGTACCCAGCTGATGCTCGGAGTGACCCGGACGAGCGACCTCATCATTCAGACCGGGACTCGCCGCGACAAGACGCTCCTGCTCGCCGAACGAGCGGTACGCGCTTGTCACGCTGATGGCGTGGCCCTCGGTCGCCGCGGCGTCGAGCATCGTCTTCAGTGGGGCCACGACGAAAGCGCGCAGCGTCACGCGCCGGCCGCCGACCGTCGTCTCACCCAGATCTGGCGGTCGGTAATCGGGCCCCAGCGTCAGCGCCGGGTCGAGCATGGTCTCGTCCCATTCGTCGTATGCGCGGTGTGGGGCTGGTCGATCCGCCGCTTCGCACGCCGGCAGCCCAGTGGGCGGCGGCGATGCCGTTGTCCGTCCCGCGCCGACGAGCAGCGCGGCCGCAGCGATCGCGAGGATCGGGACCAGCAGACCCAGGCCGGGAGCAGGTGAACGTTCGACTTTGACTTCGGACTTGAGCATAAGCCGACGCTAGGCCGTCGCGGCAGGCGCGGGAATCGGCGGCTTCCCTGGGTCGGAGTAAGGGTTCTCCATGATGGAAGCGGGCCTCCGCCGATGTGACAATCGATCGATGTTCGAACGTCCGGCGAACGGCGTCGCCGCCCTGATCGCGCTCGCCGCGTTGGTGCTCTCGGTGCAAAGAGCGCTCGCAAACAGTTACGAGTTCTACTCCCTGATCACGACGAGCGTTGGCGTGGCGATGCTCCTCGTCGGTGGCTGGTGGCTGACGCGCCAGGCGCTGGGCACGCCGTTTCGCGAGCTGGCAATTCCCGCGGCGGCAGCGACCGTCGTGCCGTTCCTGGTCGGTTGGGGGCTTGACCGGTTCGGCTACTCGTCCGACCTCGTGGCGTGGACGCTGGCGGCAGCGGCCGCCGCGACGCTTGGGCTGGCCGTTGCCGATTCAGTGCCCGACCAATACAGGATGCGTGTCACCCTGCTGACGGCCGCACTACCGGTAATCGCCGCTCCGCTTGGGATCCTGGCGCCCGTCCAATTCGACGGGCGAGAGGGCCTGCGCGTCGTGGCGATGCTGCTCCTTGCGGCAACGACAGTCGTGCCTTGCCTCATCGCGGCGGTGCTCCGACAAACTCTGCCGTCGTCGGAACGTGGGCGCGAGTCGGTCGTCGCGGCCCTCGAGCTCGCGGTCCTTGGGATCACGCCGGCGATCTCGGTGGTGGCGACCTGGGGGTCCGGCGACCCGCGATCGGTCCTTCCGGTAGCCCTCTGGATCGTCGTGGTGCTTGCGGCCCAATACTTCGCCGTGCGGCCGCTGGCACGCAACGCGACTGTGGCCACCACGCAGCGCGATCAGGTCGTCGCGGCCATGGAAGCCGAACGCGCGAGGATCGCGGCGGACATCCATGACGACGCCCTCCAGGAGCTCACGATGCTCGGCTGGCGCCTGGACGCCTCGGGCGACAAGCAGGGGGCCGCGACTGCGCGCGAAGTTGCCGAGCGGCTACGCGCCATCCTTGGCGACCTGCGCCTGCCGATCCTCGACGACCTGGGCACCGGGCCCGCGCTCGAGTGGCTGGTCGAGCGAGTGAGCCGCCTTGCCGGCGGCGAGGTGCGCCTGGAACGGTCGGACCAGGTGCGCCCGCCGGCGACGGTCGAGCTGGCATTCTTCCGAGTCGCACAAGAGGCACTCTCCAACGCTGTTCGACACGGCCGCCCGCCCATCGTGGTGCGCTACTGGACGAGCCCCACCAGCGCCTCACTGTCAATCGATGACGCCGGTGCCGGCATCACCACGACCGAGGCCGCGGGTAGCGCGGCGGGCCACTTCGGGCTGCTCAACATGCGCCAGCGGGCGGAGCAGATCGGTGCGTTGCTCGACGTTCGGCGCTGGCCCAGCGGCGGCACTCGGGTGACGCTCGAGTGGCGCACATGACCGGGGCCGGCCAGCCACCCATCGAGGGCTCAGTCGACGGAATCACGGTGGCAATCGTCGACGACCATCCCGTGCTGCGCGACGGGATCGCGTCACTGCTGGGCGGCCAGCCTGATCTGCGCGTGGTTGCCCTCGGAGACAGCGTCGCCGACGCGGACGCGATCCTGCTGGCGGGTGACGCCGATGTCCTCCTGCTGGACGTCCGGCTGGGCACCCAGAGCGGACTGACCGCCCTTCAAGGCAAGCGCGGCGAGCGGCCGGCCGTCGTCGTCCTGACCGCCTACGACTATCCCCAATACGCGGAGGCCGCGCTGCGATTGGGCGCGTCCGGCTTCGTGCTCAAGAACGGCCCGATCGAGGACCTGCTGGCCGCCATCCGTGCAGCCGCGACGGGTGGTATCCACTTCGGCCTAAGACCCGGCAGTCGACTATCGCTCACCCAGCGCGAGCTCGATGTCGTGCGCCTGATCGTCGAGGGACGCTCGAATGACGAGATTGCAGCTGCGCTCGGGATCGCCCCCAAGACGGTCGAATCGCACCTGCGGCGGATCTTCGACCGCGTCGCTGTCGTCTCGCGCACTGAGCTGGCCACGCGCGCGCTGCGTGAGGGCTGGCTGGACCTGCCCATCGACGACGACTCGGCGGCGCCGCGCTGACCGAGGAACCACGCCGCGATAGAGTTTCGCCCGATGTCCACTGAGCCCGAGGTCGAGCTTCAGTCCTCAGCGGCCAGCACGGGCGTGCCCTCCGTTCCGGTGTTGCCCGGGGAACCGTCGCGCAGGCAACGGGCAGTTCGCCGCGCGCTCTCGTTCACCCTGTTCGTGTTGGGAATCGGGATCGTCTGGGAGGGCGCGAAATGGCTCGCGGGCGACAAGTGGCGCCTCACCTCGATTGGCTACGAGCACACGCCGCCGTTCCGGATCCAGCAGCTGAGCGACCTCAACCTCCCGCACCTGTGGGACATTGCGGCGTCCTTTGGTGAGCCGTTCCAGCGCAACGCGAACTACAGCCTGCTCAACTACCTGATCGACCAGGCGTTGTTCACATGGGGCGAGGCGCTGGTCGGCTTCGGGGTCGGCGCGGCCATCGGCCTTGCCCTCGCCAGCATCTTCGTTCACTCTGGCCTGCTCGAGCGTGCCTTCGTCCCCTATGTCGTGGCCAGCCAGACCGTGCCCATCGTGGCGCTTGCGCCGCTGATCGTGGTCAGCTTCGGCCGTGGACTGACGAGCATCGTGATCATCGCCACGTACCTGACTTTCTTCCCCGTCACCATCGCCGTGATGCGCGGTCTGCGCTCACCCGATCCGCGCGCCGTCGAGCTGATGCGCTCGTACGCGGGCTCGCGCTGGGACATCTATCGCAAGGTCCGCCTTCCCGCGTCGATCCCGTACCTGTTCACGGCACTCAAGATCGCCGCCGCCGCGAGCCTCGTCGGTACGATCATCGGCGAGGGGCCCGGCGGGGTGCAGCAGGGGCTTGGCCGGGCCATCCTGACCTTCAACCAGCAATACATCACCGGGCCTGAGAAGCTGTGGGCGACGATCATCGTCGCGGCGGGCGTCGGGCTGCTCTTCTTCATGATGGTGCAGCTCGCAGAGGCTCTCGTCGTCAGGCGACGCGGCGGCGGACCGCGGACCGCATGACCTCCCACAGCCCCGCAGCCGCCGCCGTCCGCCTAGCGGGGGTCGAGCAGGTATTCACGACGAGCGCCGGTGGGATGAAGGCCCTCGAGGACATCAATCTCAGCGTCGCGCCGGGCGAGTTCGTGTCGCTCATCGGGCCTTCGGGCTGCGGCAAGAGCACTCTCCTTCGGATCGTCGGCGACCTGATCCAGCCGACCGCCGGAGTGGTTGAGGTCAACGGCAAGTCCGCCCACGAGGCGCGCGTCAAACGCGAGTACGGGATGGTCTTCCAGGCGCCTGTGCTCTTCGACTGGCGCACCGTCGAGGCGAACGTTCGCTTGCCGCTCGAGCTGATGGGCATGGAGCGGCGGCAGCGCGAGGCCCGCGTCAGGGAGATGCTGGAGCTCGTCGAGCTGGGCAGCTTCATACGTCATTACCCGCATCAGCTCTCGGGCGGCATGCAGCAACGCGTCGCGATTGCGCGCGCGCTGGCGCTCGAGCCCACGCTGCTGCTCATGGACGAGCCATTCGGCGCGCTGGACGAGATGACCCGCGAGCGGCTGAACAGCGAGGTGCTGCGCATCTGGGGCCAGACCAGGACCACGGTGATCTTCGTCACGCACTCGATCCCGGAAGCGGTCTTCCTGTCGACCCGAGTGGTGGTGATGAGTCCCCGCCCGGGTCGGATCACGCACATCGTCGACATCGACCTCGACCAGCCACGCAACGATCAGTCGCGCGAAACCGAGCGCTATTTCGAGCTGGTGACGGACGTTCGAGAGGGGCTCCGCGGGCGGCGGAGCGGCGGTTCTGAAGGACGGCTGAGGGCTGAAGGAGGCATCGGTTGACGGCGGCCTCGAGCAGCGTCGTGCCGGCGACCGCGCCACGGTCGAGCTCACGCGTGATGCGTTTCGCGGTCCGCGCCGTACCGCCGTTGCTGGTGCTGGTAGTCGTCATCGTTCTGTGGGAGATGAGCGCGTCGGGCGCGGGCAGGCGCGTCATCCCGCCCCCGTCGGCCATCTTGAGTTCCGGAATCGAGAACTTTGAGCAGCTGAGGCGGGCGACCCTGGCAACGAGCTACGAGGCCATCGGCGGCTTCATCCTGGGAACGGTCGGCGGCCTGCTCGTGGCGTTCGCGACGTCGAGGTGGCTGACGGCACGGGACGTGCTGCTCCCCGTGGCGATCGCCAGCAGCGCCATCCCGATCATCGCCGTGGCACCGATCCTCAACAACTGGTTCGGGGTCCTGAACCCTGTGTCAAAGATGATGATGGCGGCGCTGCTCGTCTTCTTCCCGGTGCTCATCAACTCGACCCGCGGCCTGGTTGAGGTCAAGCCCGCATCCGTCGAGCTGATGCGCTCCTATGCCGCCAGTGACGTGGCTGTCCTGCGCAAGCTGCGCGTGCCCAACATGCTGCCGTTCCTGTTCACGGCGATGAAGGTCGGTGCCACGCTCGCGTTCATCGGTGCCCTGGTCGGGGAGTACTTCGGCGGCTCGTCCGACGTGCTCGGATTCGTCGTTCTCACGTCGATGAGCAGTGGCAGCTTCGCCCTTGCCTGGGCTGGCATCCTGCTCGGCGCAGCGGCGGCGATCGTGGCGTACCTGATCGTCTCGATCATCGAGCGCGTCGCCATCCCCTGGCATTCGGAGCTCGACGCGAGCTAGGCCCCCGGCGGCTAACCCCGGCGGCAAACCCGGGCCAACCGCCGCTATCCCCCGGCTATCGCCGCGGATCATGTTTCCGCTATCGTGGCCACGGAAGACGCGAAGCGGCATGTATGACGCCGCCGCGCTCGGAGGAGGACTCGGCCGCTGGCTCGCGGTCGTCAGGGGAGGTATGCATATGCGCGACTGGAAAAGGTCGCTCGGCCTGATGGCCACTACAGCGCTGTTGATCGGCGCGTGTTCCGGCGGCCCGGGCGCGACCACACGACCGTCAACCGCGGCCTCGGCCGCACCTTCAACCGCGGTTAGTGCCGCGCCGTCGGCCGCAGCTTCGAGCGGGCCGCTGACGGAAGTCTCGCTTCAGCTTCAGTGGGCGCCGCAGGCCCAGTTCGCCGGCTACTTCGCCGCGGACCGTGAGGGCTTCTACGAGGCCGAGGGACTGCACGTCACCCTTCTGCCGGGCGGTCCCGATGTGATCCCGCAGGTTGTCGGCTCGGACCCAAATGGTCCCGAGTTCACCATCTCGTGGGTGCCCAAGGTGCTCGAGGTGCGGGCGAACGACCAGTCTGACCTGGTCGACATCGCCCAGATATTCCAGCGTTCCGGGACGCGCTCCGTGTCCTGGGCAGCCGGCAAGGGCCCCGCGCCGACCAGCGACGAGAACATCACCGAGCCTGCGCAGTTCGCAGGCAAGAACATTGGCGGCTGGGGTTTCGGCAACGAGTACGAGGTGACCGCAGCGGCGCTCAAGGAAGGTCTGGTCCAGAACGAGGACTACACCCTCGTCGTTCAGCCCTTCGACATGAGCCTGCTGCTCAACCGCGAGATCGACGTCGCTGAGGCGATGATCTACAACGAATACGCCCAGGTGCTCGAAGCGAACAATCCGGACACCGACGAGCTCTACCAGCCCGAAGACCTGAACGTGATCGACTACAACGAGGTCGGCACGGCGATGCTCCAGGACGCGATCTTCGCGCGTGAGGCATGGCTCGCGGAGGAGGGCAGTGAGGACATTGCGGAGCGCTTCCTACGCGCCTCGTTCCAGGGCTGGATTTTCTGCCGGGACAACGCCGAGCAGTGCATCCAGCACACGGTCGATGCCGGGTCAACGCTGCCGGCAGGCCATCAAGCCTGGATGATGAACGAGATCAACCCGCTCATCTGGCCTTCGCCTGATGGTATTGGCCAGATGCCGGTCGAGACCTGGGATCAGACAGTCCAGGTGGCGATCGATGCGGAGATCATCCCCGGTGCTCCAGATGAGGGCGCCTACCGGACGGACCTTGCCGAGGCTGCCCGCGAGGGAATCACCGGCGACGCCAACGGCAACGACTTCGAGAAGGGAGTCGTTGACCCCACGCCGGGCGGCATCTAACCCGACAGCTCAGACCTTCAAACAGAGAGGCCAGTCCCGCAAGGGCCGGCCTCTTCTCTTTACCCTGGCAGCTATCGTCCGGCGACGCGACGGGATCGACCGAGGGCAGTAGCGCTCGATCAGCAATTGGGCCTCTAGCCTCCGGCGCGAACGTCCAGCGCGCGGCCCCAGCCCAGCACGCGGACGGCGATCAACGCCGCAAAAGCCGCGATGACCAGTAGCGACGCTGCCGCAAGCGAAGCGTCAAGGTCGCCCGACTGGAACTCGCCGTAGACCACCAGCGGTAGCGTCTGAGTCCGCCCAGCCACATTGCCCGCGAACATGATCGTGGCTCCGAACTCGCCGAGCGCCCGCGCCCAGGTCATCACCAAACCTGCGGAGAGCGCGGACGCTGCGAGCGGCACTGTGATCCAACGCAGCACGTGTCGCTCGGCCGCGCCGTCGACCCGCGCCGCGTCCTCGAGCTCGTGATCAACGGCGGCGATGCCCGCGCGCGCGGACCGAATGAAGAATGGCGCGGCCACGAAAACCTGGGCCAGGATCACGGCGATGGTGGTGAAGGGGATCGGCAGGCCGATGGCGTCGAACGAGCCGCCGATCAATCCGCGACTGCCGAACACCAGCAGCAGCGCCAGGCCGGCGACCGATGGCGGGAGGACGATGGGCAGGTCCACCACCGTCTCCAGCCACCCACTCCAGCGAGACCGGTGACGAGCCAGGAACAAAGCGAGCGGCATCCCGAAGATGACGACGAGCACAAGGCTTGCAATCGTCGTCAGCGCACTCAGGATGAGGGCATCGATAACGGCCGGCGAAGCGATCGCCCCGAGCACCGTTCCGCCGAAGACAGCCCGCCCGACCAGGACCAGGACGGGCAGCGCAAGGAAGCTGACTGCGATCGACGCGACCGCCGCCGGAAACACCCCCTGGCGGGTCATGGTGCGGGCGAAAATCCCAGGCTGGAGAAGACGGTCTCACCCTCGGCTCCTCGGATCCAGTCGAGCAACGCGTGCGCGGCTGCAGCGTGGGCGGAGGTCTTGAGCACCACGCCGGCGTATGCCGCGGTGACGTTCGCGTCGGGCGGGATGTCCACCGTGTCGACCTCGGCAGATCGGGCATCCGTCACGTAGACGATTGCCGCGTCACCCTCGCCGAGCTGGATCTTGGACACCACCGCGCCGACGTTGTCTTCGCGTGAAGCGACGTTCGCTTCGTAGCTTGCCGCGAATCCCGGCGGGTAGCCGGAGAGCGCGCCGAGCTTGTCGACGCACTGCTTGGCATATTTGGTAATCGGCACTTCTTCGCCCGCGGCGATAAGGTGGACGCCGGAGCGCCCAAGGTCCGTGGCCGACACGATACCGGCCGGGTTGCCGCGCGGCACGACGATCGTCAGCACGTTGGTCGCGAAGGGCACGGCCGTACCGTCGGTCGAGCCTGCGTCGACAAGTGTCTGTGGGTTCGTCGTATCGGCGGAGAGGAATACGTCCGCGGGCGCGCCCTGCTCGATCTGCGTGCGCAAGGCTGACGATGCACCGGTAGAGATGGACAGTGTCGTGCCGGCATGCGAGCTCTCGTATGCGGCTTTGAGCTGGTCGAGCGCATTGCTCAGGGACGCGGCTCCGAACACGGTGAGTTGAGTCGGCCCCTGGCTGCCGGCGCATCCAGCGAGCAAAAGGCTGATGGTGAAGGCAACTGAGAGCAGGGATCGATTCACGAACGGTGCTCCTTTGAGGATGGGATTTCGACGATCACGTTGGTTGCCTTGATGACGCAGATCGCTTCGTCACCGACGCGCAGTCCGATGTCGTCGACGGCCTCGGCCGTCATCAGGCTGACCAGGCGGTGCGGACCCGCCTGCACCTCGACGACCGCCGCGACCCGATCCTTCTCGATGCGCGTGACAACTCCGGCGAAACGGTTGCGCGCCGACTGGGCCACGATCGTGCGGTCGGGACCGGAGGTGCGGCGTCGCTCGCCGAGCAGCCGCTGAACTTCCGCAACGGGTACGCGACGCTGACCACCGGTTGTGAGAACGACTTTCAGCCGACCGGCACGCTCCCACCGCCGAACCGTCTCCACTGACACGCCAAGCATCTCAGCGGCCTCGCCGATGCGTATCTCGGAACCTTGGTCGTTACGCCTGTGACCCATATGAGCAATTTTCGCCAGTGTTGAGCGAGATGTCTAGAAACTCAGCGACTCTGCCGGTTTCGAGATCAGCAGTGCGTGAGACCGGAGCACGGCTAGCGGATGTATTTGCCCTCGGTATAGCACCACGCGAAGCCCCGCCCCTGACCGGTCATCTGCTCTAACACCGGATGCTTCTCGCCCAACGCGTGATTTCTTGCGTGCCCTGCCTGGGACTCGCAACATCCGACGTGACCGCATTGCGCACACGAGCGCAGGTTGATCGTGCTGCCGCACCCTTCGCACTCCACGGCCCGCGGGGCCGCGGCCACGGCTGGAGCGTGGGCGCACAGCTGGGGCGTGTCTGCTGGTTGGTCGAGAATGTCCACGTTCTGACGATACTCGCGAACCGTGCAGCTCGTTGCTTTTGCCGCGACTGCTACCGGATAAAGAGCCCGTGGAGGACGTTCACGAGCGGGCACCGCTGGTGCGGTCAGCTGGTTACCTCCGGCTGACGTTCGCCCAACGCCTTCATAGACGCAGGGGTCACGGAGCCTGGCGATTGAACGAGAAGAGCTGCTGATCCACAAGCGGCGCCTGAACACCCACCAACGTCGCCACGCCCACCGATCCTTCCCCGTCGGGCACGGGCTCGAATTCCAACTCCTCGAATCCGGCCTCGCTCAGCCAGCGACGGATGGACGGCGTCAGGTCCGGCGCTCTGCGGTGGCGCGTCCAAATCACCCTCCCCGAGGCCGAGCACAGCTCCGGAAGTGCGCCGACGGTCCTCTCGACATCCTCGTCGCTGATGTTGCCGAAGACGCCGCAGACGAGGACCAGATCCGCCGGTACCGCGTCGGCGTACGCGATGGACCGGCCCGCATCCCCGACCTCCACTCTCAGATCCTCCAGGCCCAACTCGGCAATGTTCTGCCGTGCGCGTCCAGCCAGCTCGGGCTCGAGTTCCACCAACAGACCCTGGATGTCGCGCCGCGGATGCCGCGATAGGGCACCAAGAATGTCACGACCCTCGCCGGCGCACATGCTGACGACCCGTACGGGGGAAACGTCGTCGAAGGCATCGAGCGCGCCGGTTATGTGACGCTGCACGATCTCGAGCCTTCGCCGAAGCGGGCTGTCGTGGTCGTAGCCCGCGTGCCAGGCCCGCCAGTCGAGCGACTTGCCGGACTCGGCGCCCGGGCCATGAGGGTCGGATGATGACATCTTGGGCACCTGCCATATTCTCGGGCACCACCGGATCTCGACGAGGAGGCGCACGCGCATGTTCACGGCCACCAAGGACTTGATGCTCCCAGCGACCGTCACAGGCTCGTGGCCGCGGCCGCGCTGGTATGACGGCGGCCTGGGTGGGCGGCCGCTGGACACGGCCCTGCTCGACGTCCGCTTTCGTGAGCAGTTCCTGGACGCGCACGCCGTCGTGATCGCCGAGCAAGAGCGCGCCGGACTCGACATCCTCACCAATGGCGATTACCAGCTCGACGAGGACTTCGCCGGCCGATCGTGGCACCACTACCCCTTGCAGCGCTGGAAGGGCTTCGAGCACGAGGAGCTGCAGTACGAGGGCTCGCGCGACAGCCTCCTGGCGTTCCCGGCCGGCACGCTGATGAACGAGATCGAGACCACGTGGCGCTGGCCGCGCGTGGTGGGCAAGGTCGAGCACGACCCTCGAAACCCACTCGAGTACGCCAAGCTCTGGCGGCTCGCGCAGGCTCGCTCGGGCTCGGGCAAGCCCGTCAAGTTCGGGACCTGCTCATCGCAGGTGCTCTCGATCTTCCTCGACAGCCATACGTCCGAGTACGACCGCGACGACAAGAAGCAGCTGATCTGGGACATGGCCACGGCAATGAACAAGGAGCTTCGGCAGCTATGTGCGGCCGGAGCCAAGGTCATCCAGATCGAGGAGCCGACGATCCACTTCACCGCGGCCTTCCATCCCGAGCAGAAAGAGATGCTCGACTTCATGGTTGACGCCTTCAATCACGAGGTCGAAGGCCTGGACGATGTCGAGCTATGGATCCATACCTGCTGGGGCAACCCGAACATGCAGAAGGTCTACAGCGGCGAGTCGTATGCGAACTCGATCGAGATCTACCTCGAGCGCCTCAAGGGCGACGTCTGGACGGTCGAGGCAACCGAGAACGACCTGGCCGAGATCGACCTCTTCAAGCCCTACGCCGACAAGCTCAAGAAGAAAGTCGCGGTTGGTGTTGTCAGCCACCGCACTCTGCAGGCAGACATGGCGCCGGTCGTTGCCGGGCGCATTCGGCGCGCGCTGGAGGTCATCCCGGCCGACAAGCTGATCCTGTCCAGCGATTGCGGCTTCGGCCGGCAGGGATTCAACCGGACGGTGGCTTTTTACAAGGCCACCGGCATCGCGCAGGGGCGCAACGTCGTGCTCAAGGAGCTCGGGCTGGAGGAGCGCTACGTGCCGGCCGCTGACCCTGCCCTGCAGACGGACGTACTCCCGGATCAGGAGCCTCTGACGCACATGCCGTCGCCCTGGCGTTAACGCTCAGTCGGTCTTGCCCGTCCCGAATTGGCGGTCTCCGGCGTCGCCCAGACCGGGCATGATGTAGCCCTTCTCGTTCAGCTGACGGTCGAGCGCGGCGCAGTAGATGTGAATGTCGGGATGCGCGTCGGTAACCGCCTGCACGCCTTCCGGCGCGGCGATCAGGTTGACGAGCTTGATCCGCACTGGCTGGACGGCGCCC
>Ga0136618_10000432_pt1 | contig 14266 bp, 14 predicted proteins | sample AntDrymUQ3302106_2_FD_104805 | JGI IMG/M metagenome (GOLD analysis project Ga0136618, IMG submission 104805) | Polar desert sand microbial communities from Dry Valleys, Antarctica - metaG UQ330 (21.06) | ecosystem: Environmental > Terrestrial > Soil > Desert | place: Antarctica: Dry Valley... | reverse complement strand
TGACGTGGCTGTGGCGGTCGAGCACGAGCCCACGGTCGTTGACGTCGCGGTCGAGGTGGATCGCCAATTGCGGCACGCGGGCGACGGGCTCGTCGACGCGCACCAACTCGGCCCTGCCGTCGCAGGCGACGACGCGCCCGGCGACACCGAGGTCGCGATCGAGCCAGCTGTTGAGCAACGCGCCGCCGTAGATCTCGACCGCAAGCTGCGAGAACCCGGCGCGCTCCGAGTCCGGTTGCGGCGTGACGCGCAGGCCCGGCGAGTCGGTGTGGGCACCCACGATGCGCACGGTGTGGGGGAGCGTGAGCGGCATGTTCCAGGCCACGAGCGACCCGTCGCGCACCACGTAGCCGCGCTCGGCGGCGTCGTCCCAACGCGTCGTTGCGTCGGCCTCGACGTATCCGGCAGCGGCGAGCCGACGTGCCGACGAATCCACCGCGTGCCACGGCGACGGCGAGGCATCGAGGTACTCGATCAGGTCTGCGACGACCCGGTCGCCAGGGCCCTCGTGGGCGGTCGGGGAGCCAGAATCGGGCGAGGGGTTCATAGACCGAGTTCAATACTGACACGTGACCAGGCGAACCAAGATTGTTGCCACGATCGGTCCGGCGAGCGAATCGCCGGCGATCCTGCGCCGTCTCTTCGAGGCGGGTGTGGACGTCGTCCGCCTGAACCTCAGCCACGGACCGATCGACGAGCATCTCGACCGGCTGGCAGCGGTCAGGGCGACCGCCGATGCGTTCGGCAAGCCCGTCGCCGTCATCGCCGATCTCCCCGGGCCGAAGATCCGGGCAGGATCGTTCCCCGACGAAGGTGCGATCCTCGTGACCGATGCCCTCGTGCGGCTCGTGCCCGGCAACGAGCGTTCGACGGCAGCCGAGATCCAGGTCGACTACCCCGCACTGCTCCACGAGATCGCTCGCGGCGAACGCGTCATCGTCGGCGACGGCACGGTCGTGCTCGAGGTGCTCGATGTCGGTGACGACGTCGCCACGGCGATCGTGCGCAACGGCGCTCGGATGCAGGGACGGCCCGGCGTGCACCTCATGTGTGAGGCGCTGACGTCGCCGACCGAGGAGGACTGTGTGCTGGCCGACGTGATGGCGGGCGCCGGAGTCGAATTCGTCGCCATCTCGTTCGTGCGCGGCGCGCGTGACGTCACCGCCATCCGCGACGTCGTCGGCACGCGTGCCCGGGTCGTTGCCAAGATCGAGACCGGCGCTGCCTACGACGCGCTCGCCGGGATCGCCGAGGCGGCGGACGCGATCATGGTCGCGAGGGGCGACCTCGGCATCGACTGCCCGCTCGAGGACGTCCCGCACATGCAGAAGCGGATCATTCGCCACTGCGTCGAGCACGGCGTCCCCGTCATCACGGCGACGCAGATGCTCGAGTCGATGATCAACGCGCCGTTGCCCACCCGCGCCGAGGTGAGCGACGTCGCCAATGCCGTGTTCGACGGCACCGACGCGCTGATGCTGTCGGGCGAGACGGCCATCGGCCACGATCCTGCGCTCGTCGTGCGCACGATGTCGGGCATCGCCGCTCGTGCAGAGGCCGACGCCTCCTACCACCAATGGGCCGAGCGGCTCGCCGGTCTCGAACGTGTGCGGCATCTCTCGGTCCCCGATCGCACGGCGGCTGCGATGACGCACGCCGCGTGGCAGGCGGCCTACGACATCGAGGCGGCGGCGATCCTGTGCTGTACGCGCACCGGCCGGACCGCAAGGGCGATGGCGAGGTTCCGGCCCGCAACACCGCTCGTTGCCCTGTCGCCCGACGGTTCCGTCGTGCGCGCGCTTCAGCTGAGCTGGGGGATCGTGCCGATCCAGGTGGAGACGACAGCGACGACCGACGAGATGGTGTGGTTCGCCGTCGAGCGCGTCTCGAACGACATGGTGACCGTCGGCGACCTCGTGGTGGTGCTCGCCGGCGCGCCCGGGGGACCGGCTGACTGGTCGGCTGACGTGCTGCGCGTCATCAGGATCACGTGAGCCGCCAGCGTGGGGTCGGCGAGACGGCGCGACCGGTGATCTGGCACGAGGAGCACGGGCCGGACGACGCACCGCTCGTCGTGCTCGTCCACGGTTCGATGGATCGCGCGACGGGGCTGGCGAAGTTGTCACGACGGCTCGACGACCGCTTCCGCGTGCTGCGGTTCGATCGTCGCGGGTACGGGCGCTCGGTCCCGCACCCCGGACCGTTCGACGTCGCGTCGCAGGTCGACGACGTCGAGGCATTGCTCTCGGGCAGACGAGCGCTGCTGTTCGGGCACAGCTTCGGCGGCAACGTCGCGCTCGCTGCTGCGCAGCGCCTCGGCGAACAGATCGAGGCCGTCGTCGTCTACGAGTCGCCGTTGAGCTGGCGAGACTGGTGGCCGGGCCAGGCGTCACGCGCCGTCGTCGACGGCAGCGGCGACCCAGCCGACCTCGCAGAGGCATTCATGCGCAGGCTCATCGGCGACGAGCGTTGGGAGCGGTTGCCGCCGCGCACGAGGCAGCAGCGCCGCGACGAGGGACCTGCGCTCGTCGCCGAGCTCACGGCGCTCGCCTCGTCGGCGCCGTGGGACGCCGACCGCATCTCCGTGCCGGTCGTCGCGCTCGCCGGCGAGCACGGTCGGCCCCACCACCTCGCTGCCAGTCGCGTCCTGGCCGACGAGATCGCCGGCGCGAGCTATTCCGAAGTGGCCGGTGCAGGCCACTTCGGACCCAACACCCACCCCGACGACGTCGCCCACCACATCGCTGCGCTGCACTGTTCGACTGACGCCTGGCCATGATGTACCAATGAGCGAGCCCGCGAGCGAACCATCGTTACGGTGCGCCGCTGCGCAGCAGCGGAGCGGTCATTGGTGAATCGCCCGTCGTCCCGGTCGACCGTCCACGCGGCCATGATGCACCAATGAGCGATCATTCCGTCCAGTTCAGCCAGGGGATCCCCGAAACAGTGCTCGCCCCGCCGCCCGACGACGTGCTCGAGCGGCTCACTGCCGCGCTCGCAGTGTCCGACGAGTCCACGCGACGCCAGCACGTCGCCGACGTCGTGGCCGAACTGCCGCGCGTGCTCGAGGGGTGGGCGGCGCTCGGCGACCTCGGTCGCGACGTGATCGAGTCCTACGCCTGCTACCGCGTCGGCTACCACCGTGGCCTCGACGCGCTGCGCGCCTCGGGCTGGCGCGGCAGCGGGTACGTGCGTTGGGAGCACGAGTCGAACCGTGGGTTCCTGCGCTCGCTGCACGGCCTCGCCCGCTGCGCCGCCTCGATCGGGGAGGACGACGAAGCCGATCGCTGCGCGATGTTCCTCGCCCAGCTTGATCCGGCGGGCCCGTGGGCACCGTCGCCGGCGCCGTCCTGACCGGCGGCGCAAGCCGCAGGATGGGTTCGACGAAGGCGCTCGTGCTGGAACGCGGCGTGCCCCTCGCCGAGCGCGTCGCACGAGCGCTGCACGACGGCGGGTGCGACCCGGTGTTCCTCGTCGGCGGTGAGGTGGACGACCTCGCCGGTCTCGGCCGTCCCGTCATGGCCGACCTCACTCCGGGCTCGGGGCCGCTCGGTGGGGTGCTGAGCGCGGTCGCCGCCGCATCCGGCGCCGCCGTGCTCGTCGCCGCCTGCGACCTCCCCGCGCTGGTGCCCACCACGATTGCCCGGCTGCTCCAGTCCGGCGGTGATGTGGCGATCGCGACGAGCACGCGACGACACCTGCTGCTGCGCGTCACGCCCGCGGCTGGCGACGTCCTCGGCCGGCACTTCGCCGCCGGCGAACGATCGCTGATCGACGCCGTCGCGGCGGCGCAGTCGGCCGGCCTCGATGTCGTCGATGTCGACGTCGAAGAGCACGAGATGCGGAACGTGAACACACCCGGCGACCTGCGGGAGTAGCGTCGCAATCGTGGCGATCAGAGAGATCACAGTGGACGAGCTGGCGACGGCACTCGACGACGGAGCACGTCTCGTCGACGTGCGCGAGCCCGACGAGCACGCAGGCGGACACGTACCCGGTGCGCAGCTGATGCCGCTGGCGACGGTCGGCGAGCATCTCGACGAGCTGCGAACGGCAGCCGACGAGGGTTCTCTGCTCGTCATCTGCCACAGCGGCGGACGCAGCATGAAGGCCTGCGAGTTCCTCGCCGAGCACGACATCGAGGCGACCAACGTCGCCGGTGGCACGTCGGGCTGGATCGCATCGGGAGGTGCGGTCGAGACGTGACCGCGACCACCGTCGACACCGACGACGCACGTTGGATCGACGACGATGCATCGCTCGCCGGCCTCGTCGACATCCTCGTCGAAGCGCCGCGCTACGCGATGGACACCGAGTTCCATCGTGAGCGCACGTTCTTCCCGCAGCTCGCGCTCGTGCAGATCGCATGGGGCGACGCCGACACGGGGGGCGTTGCACTCGTCGATCCGCTCGCCGTCGACGTCACTGCACTCGCGAGACTGTTCGGCTCGCCGGCTCTCGCCGTCATGCACGCCGCACAGCAGGACATCGACGTGCTCACGCACACGGTCGGCAGCGTCCCGGCCCGGCTCTACGACACCCAGCTCGCCGCAGGGTTCCTCGGATACGGCACGCCGTCGCTCGCCAGCCTCGTGCAACGCGAGGTCGGCGCGAGCCCGCCGAAGGGCGACCGTCTCACGGACTGGCTGTCACGACCGCTCACCGAGAGCCAGCGCCGGTACGCCATCGGCGACGTGTCGTACCTCTTCGAGCTGCACGACCGGCTCGGCGCGAAACTGGCCGACCTCGGGCGCACCACGTGGGTCGAGGAGGCGTGCGAAGAGCTGCGCACGCGTCGCGTGTCGGGCACCACGCCCGAACAGGCGTGGCTGCGACTGAAGGACGCCCGTTCGCTGCGCCCCCGGGCACGCGCCGTCGCCCAGGCCGTTGCCTCGTGGCGTGAGCGCCGTGCCGCCGAGATCGATCAGCCCGTCCGCCACGTGCTCGCCGATCTCGCCGTGCTCGGCATCGCTCAACGTCAACCCACCACGGTCGAGGAGCTCGGCTCGACGCGAGGCGTCGACGGTCGGCTGAGCCGCTCCCGCCTGGCGGAGGGACTGCTCGAGGCCGTCCGTGCCGGGAGGGAGGCCGACCCGCCCGACGCGCCGCGTGGCACGGTCGAGCTCGACCGATCGATGCGCCCGGCCGTGACCTTGATCTCGGCCTGGATCAGCCAGGTTGCCCGCGACGAGCAGCTCGACACGGAGCTGCTGGCCACGCGTCTCGACATCGTCGAGCTGCTCAGCGCTCCAGAGTCGAGCCGGCTGCGCGCCGGGTGGCGTGCGGAACTGCTGGGCGACGGCGTCGCCGCCCTGGTCTCGGGTCGCTCGGGACTGACGTTCGACGGCGCCGGACGGCTCGTGCTGACGGCGGTATCCGGTCACTGAACGTGCCCGATGACCTGCGGGAACGCGTGAGGGTCGCGGTCAGCACGCACTCTCGGCGGTAGAGGCCTAGGTAATGTCACGTCACTAGTCGATTGGGAGCCCTATCCGTGAAAAAGGGTCGTCATCGCCGCTTCGAAGAAGCGCGCAAGCTGAAGCAGTCAGGTCCCGCGGCGTTCGACCTCGGGTTCGGCGACCGCTCGAAAGAGTCCGGTGTCGCCACGAGCTCGGAGGTCGCCGCCGAGGACGACGAGTACGCCCGCCTCGCGGAGAAGTACGGCGTCGAGTTCGAGGAAGACGACGATCACGACGACTGACGTCGCACGGGGTGGGCCAACGGTTCCCACTCCGGACGCTCGAGCAACCCCACGAGCGTGGCGTACACCCCCTCGCCCACCAACTCCACGATCTCGTCGCGCACGCTGACGTACACGGGCTCGTCGCCGACGAACGCGTCCGGCGACTCCGTGCACCACCAGTGGAACTCGGCGCCACCGTCACCCCAGTCCCGCCGCTTCCACTCGCGCAGGCGTGTGGTCATGTGGCCGTTGTCGTCGTGGCTGTGCTCGAGGCGCAGCGGCACCTGCCAGCAGACGTTCGGCTTCCAGTCGAGCGGTCGCTCGCCCGCCTCGAGGGCGGCGACGTGCAACGCGCAGCCGGGTCCTGTCGCGAAGCCCGGTCGGTTGAGGAAGATGCAGGCGTCGTCGGCGAGTGACGTCGACGTGACCGGCGACCCGTCGTCGGCCGTGGCGGCGGCGAGGAACCCCTCTCGCACCGCCTGGTCGTAGAACTGCATCTGGTCGGGCCGCAGCCGGACGAACGCCGATACCAGGTCGGCGACGTCCTCCTCGTCGACGAGGTGCGCGCCGTAGCTGCAGCAGCCCTGCTGCAGGTCGGCACTTGGGCCGTCGAGCACGCCCTGGCATCCGGCGCCGTAGATGCAGCGGTAGTTCGAGCGCAGGAACGTGGCGTCGAACACCCACGTCCGCCCGTCGTCGCCATCGTCGAAGCTGATCCACTCATGTACGTCATCGGCCACAGCGCGGGCATCGTACCTCTGACCGGATCAGGCCCACCGGTAGCATCAGAAGTGCCATGAACGAGCCGCCGACCACCGATGAGATCCGCTCGACGTTCCTCGAGTTCTTCGCCGCCCGCGATCACACCGTCGTGCCCTCGGCGAGCCTCATCCCGCACGATCCGAGCCTGCTGTTCAACGTCGCAGGGATGGTGCCGTTCAAGCCCTACTTCCTCGGTGACGAGACGCCCCCGTACCGGCGCGCGACGGCGTCGCAGAAGTGCGTCAGGGCGGGCGGCAAGCACAACGACCTCGACGAGGTCGGGCGCAACGCCCGCCATCTCGTGTTCTTCGAGATGCTCGGAAACTTCAGCTTCGGCGACTACTTCAAAGAGCTCGCCATCCCGTACAGCTGGGAGCTCGTCACCGAAGGGTTCGGGTTCGACGGCGACCGCATCTGGATCACGGTGCACGAGAGCGACGACGAGGCCGAGCAGATCTGGCACGACGTCGTCGGCGTCCCGATGGAACGCATCCAGCGCCTCGGCGACGAGGACAACTTCTGGCAGATGGGCGACACGGGCCCGTGCGGTCCCGACAGCGAGTTGCACTTCGACCGTGGGCCGAGCTACGGGCCTGACGGCGGCCCGCAAGGGGATCCGGCAGGCGACCGCTTCATGGAGTTCTGGAACCTCGTGTTCATGCAGTTCGTCCAGGATCGCGACGGCACGCGCACGCCGCTGCCGCGGCCGTCTATCGACACGGGCGCCGGGCTCGAGCGTCTCGTCTGCCTGTTGCAGGGCGTCGAGGCGGTGTGGGAGACCGACCTGATGGCGCCGCTCGTCGCGCGCGCGACGGCGCTCACAGGGCGCACGTACCGCGTCGGCGAGTACGACGATCGCGACAGCTTCGCCATCCGCGTCCTTGCCGAGCACGCTCGCAGCTGCGCGATGCTCATCGGTGACGGCGTGTTCCCGAGCAACGAGGGTCGCGGCTACGTGCTGCGGCGGATCCTCCGCCGGGCCGTGCGCTTCGCCTATCTCGCAGGTACCCAGGACGCGGTGATGCCGGCGCTGACCGAGACGGCGATCGACGTGATGGGCAACGCCTATCCGGGCGTCGCCAAGCAGCGCGACTACATCGTCGGCGTGGTCGCCAACGAGGAAGAGCGGTTCCGCCACACGCTGCGCAACGGCTTGTCGATCCTCGATCACGAGCTGGACGACGCGACCGACACCGGTCTCAGCGGCGAGACGGCGTTCGTCCTGCACGACACATACGGCTTCCCGCTCGAGCTGACCCAGGAGATCGCCGCCGAGCGTGGCACCAACGTCGACATCGCCGGGTTCCAGACGGCGATGACGCAGCAGCGCGAGCGTGCCAAGGCCGCTCGCCGCGATCACGACGACGACGATGCCCGCCTCGACGCCTACCGCGAGCTGGTCGAGCAGTTCGGCGTCACGGAGTTCGTCGGCTACCGCGCCGACGAGAGCGAGTCGCGCCTGCTGGCTGTACTGCCCGGTGAGGACGACGCGGTCGAGTTGTTCCTCGATCGCACGACGTTCTATGCCGAGAGTGGCGGCCAGGTCGGCGACACCGGCAGCATCACGACCGACACCGGTCGTGTCGAGGTGCTCGACACGACGTTTGCGCTGCCGAACCTGCGTCGCCACGTCGGCAAGATCGTCGACGGCACGATCGAGGCGGGGCAGCTGGCAACGGCGCATATCGACGCCGAACGGCGTGACGCCATCCGGCGCAACCACACGGGCACGCACCTCGTCCACTACGCGCTGCGGGCGGTGCTCGGCGACCACGTCAAGCAGGCCGGCTCGCTCGTCGGTCCCGACCGCCTGCGCTTCGACTTCTCGCACTACGAGGCCGTGAGCGACGCCGAGATCCTCGAGATCGAACGCATTGCCAACGCCGAGACGCTCGCCAACACGCCGACGCGGATCTTCGAGACGACGATGGAGGAGGCCGAGCGCATCGGTGCGATCGCGTTCTTCGGTGACAAGTACGGGGAGATCGTGCGCGTGCTCGAGGCCGGGCACTCGGTCGAGCTGTGCGGTGGGACGCACGTGCGTGCCACGGGCGACATCGGCACCATCAAGATCGTCGGTGAATCCTCGATCGGCTCCAACCTGCGCCGCATCGAGGCCGTCACCGGCACCAACAGCGTTGCGTTGCTGCAGCGCGACGAGCAGCTGCTGAGCGACGCCGCGCGGCTCGTCGGTACCGGTGTCGACGATGTTCTCGTCGGTCTGCAGCGCAAGCTCGACGAGCTGCGGTCGGCGCAGGACGAGCTGCGCCAGCTCCGATCGCAGTCTGCGCGTGCCCGCGCCGGCGAGCTCGCCACCGCCGCGCTCGACGGCGTCGTGGTCTCGCGGCTCGACGGCATGTCGACGGGCGACCTGCGTGAGCTCGCGATCGCTGTCCGCCAGCAGCCCTCGGTCACCGTCGTGGTGCTCGCCGGCGCGACCGACACGGGTGGCGTCGCGCTCGCGGCCGCCGTTGCGCCCGAGACGGGCCTGGTTGCAGCGGACCTGCTGCGGGACGCTGCCAAGCTGGTCGGTGGTGGTGGCGGCGGCAAGGGCGATGTCGCCACGGCCGGCGGCAAGGACCCCTCGCGCCTCGACGAGGCGCTCGACGTCGCCCGGGAGGCGGCGGGCGCCGCAGCGCGGTGACCGGTCCCGAGCAACTGGCCGAGCCCGTGCGCGCGCTGTGCCTCGATCTCGGGCGCCGTCGCATCGGGGTCGCCGTGAGCGACCGCAGTGGCACGGTGGCGTCGGCGCGCACCGTCCTCGAGCGGAGCGGCTCGCGCGAGCGGGACTATCGGCGCATCGCCGCCCTCGTCCGTGAGGAAGAGGCCGAGATCGTGGTCGTCGGGTTGCCGCTGTCGATGAACGGTGGGCACGGGGCGGCGGCCAAGGGTGCCCTGTCCGAGGCGCGAGCGATCGGTAGCGTGGTCGGGGTGCCGGTGGTGACCCACGACGAGCGCCTGAGCACCGTGACGGCGGAGCGAACACTGCGCGAAGCGGGTCTCGACGGCCGCAAGCGGCGAGCCGTCGTCGACAAGGTGGCGGCTGCGGTGATCCTGCAGTCATGGCTCGACACCCGCCGCAGCGGCGCCCGGCGCAGCGACAGCGGCGCCAGTGATGCAGAGGCGCCACGGCCGTGAAGCGGCTCGACGCCGAAGAGCACGTCATCGACCCTGACATCGCTGATTGGCGCGGTGACGAGTGGGACCAGGCCGAGATCGTCGGTGTCGTCGAGCCACTCCGTCGCGAGGCGCGCCCGCTGAAGTGGGCGGTGTACACCGTGCTCTCGCTGTTGCTCGTCGCCGTGCTGATTGCCGGTGTCGTCGGATGGTGGTACCTCGGCGAGGTCAACCCTGACGGAGAGCCACAGGAGGCAACGACGTTCATCATCCGCGACGACGACACGCTCGAGACCGTGAGCGAGCGGCTCGTCGAGCGTGGGTTCATCGACGATGCCGGCGTGTTCCGTTGGTACGTCCGCAACAACGGAGGGCTCGAGCTGACGCCGGGTTACTACGAGATCGCCAAGCGCGACCACGCCGGCAACATCCTCGGGCGGCTGCGGACGCCACCGTCGCAGACCTACACGCGGGTCACGTTCCCCGAGGGCTTCACGCTTTCGGACATGAGCAAGCGCCTCGCGCAGGACGCCCCGACCATGACGCGCAGGGGGTTCATCCGGGCGGCCGAGGCACCCGACATCGTCGCCAACCTGCGACCGCCGGGCGTGACGTCGCTCGAGGGATTGGTCTTCCCCGACACGTACCAGGTGTCCAACGGCGAGTCCGAGGCGCAGGTCATCGAGCGCATGGTGGCGCTGATGGAGCGCGTCGGGGGACAGGAGGACATCCTCACGAAGTCGGCAGCGCTCGGCATCACGCCGTACCAGGCACTCACCGTCGCCTCGATGATCGAGGAGGAGGCGAAGTTGCCGGAGGATCGCCCCCGCATCGCCCGAGTCATCTACAACCGTCTCGCTCGTAGCACGCCGCTGCAGATCGACGCCACTCTCTTCTACCGCCGCGACCGCTCGCGAGAGATCTCAGAGCTGCGCACGATCGACACCCCGTACAACACCTATCTGCGCACGGGGCTGCCCCCGACACCGATCAGCAACCCAGGTCGGGCGTCCATCTCGGCAGCGCTCAACCCGGCGGGAGAACCGTCACAGGGTGATCCCATCTGCCTCGACGTCCGCAACCGGGCCCGGCTCACCGGGACGCCGCCGCCGCCGTGCGTGTACCTCTACTACGTGCTCGCCGACAACGACGGCCGCCACGCCTTCGCTGCGACGTTCGAGCAGCACCAGACCAACATCGACGCCGCGATCGCTGCCGGCGTCGAGTTGTGAACGTCGTCGCCCTCATCGGCTCGCCGGTCGCCCACAGCCTCTCGCCGTCGATCCACCGGGCGGCGTTCGCCACGGTGCCAGGCGAGTGGGCGTTCGTCAGCTTCGACGTCGCGGCGGGCAGGGCGGACGCTGCACTCGACGCGATGCGCACGCTCGGCATCAAGGGACTGGCGGTCACCACCCCCCACAAGGAGGAGGTCGCGGCGTACGTCGACGAGGTCGACGTGGCGGCGGCGGCGCTGCGCAGCGTGAACACGGTCGCCGTCACCGGCGACGGGCATCTCATCGGGTACTCCACCGATGGTGACGGGTTCGTCGACGGCCTCCGTGCCGAGGGCGTCGACCCGTCCGGCCAGGCGATCGTCGTGCTCGGCGCAGGCGGCGCGGCGCGCAGCATCGTCGAGGCACTCGGGCGCGCGCGAGCGGACCGCATCGCGGTCGTCAATCGCACGCCATCGCGGTCCGATGCCGCATCAGCACTCGCCGACGTCGCCGTCGCCGGCACGTTTGCCGACATCGCCACGGCGGACATCGTCGTCAACGCCACGTCGGTCGGCATGGGCACGCGTGACTCGCCGCTGCCGGCTGGCACGGTTCGCGCCCATCAGGTCGTCGCGGACATCGTCTACCACCCGCTCGAGACCGTGCTGCTCGCCGAGGGCCGCGCCGCAGGCTGTCGCGTGGTCGACGGGCTCACGATGCTCGTCCATCAGGCTGTGCGCCAGCAGCAGCTGTGGACGGGCACGACGCCCGATGCGTCGACGCTGCGGGCAGCAGCGGAGGACGAACTGGCCTCCCGCTCCGCCGGGGACACCACCGATACGCTGCGGTGATGCTTCGCTTCCTGACGGCAGGCGAGTCCCACGGCCCGTCGCTCGTCGTCACCGTCGAGGGTCTCCCGGCCGGGCTCGCCGTCACGCTCGACGACATCGCCGGCGAGCTGGCACGGCGTCGACTCGGGTACGGCAGGGGTCCCCGCCAGCGCTTCGAGGCCGACGAGCTGCGGTTCATCGGTGGTGTCCGCCACGGCAGGACGCTGGGTTCACCGGTGGCGATCGAGATCGGCAACAGCGAGTGGACGCGTAGCGACAAGTGGCACGCGGAGATGTCCGCCGCTCCGGGTGAGACGGCGGCGCCGCTCACGACGCCCCGGCCCGGTCACGCCGACCTCGCCGGCATGCAGAAGTACGGGTTCTCCGACGCCCGCGATGTGCTCGAACGGGCGAGCGCCCGCGAGACGGCGGCACGGGTCGCGGCCGGCGCGCTGGCCAAGGTGCTGCTCTCGCACCTCGCCATCGATGTGATCTCGCACGTCGTTCGTCTCGGCGGTGCCGCCGTTGCGCCCACCTCGCCGCGTCCGACGGTCGATGATCTCGACACCGTCGACGACTCGCCTGTGCGGTGCTTCGACGCTGCGGCCGCCGACGCGATGGTCGAGGAGATCAAGGCGGCCGCCGCCGCGGGTGATTCGCTCGGTGGCGTCGTCGAGGTGCTTGCGTACGGCGTGCCCGTCGGCCTCGGTAGCCACGTGCACTGGGACCGCAAGCTCGACGCGCTGATCGCACACGCCGTGATGAGCATCCAGGCCATCAAGGGCGTCGAGGTCGGCGATGCCTTCGAGGTGGCCGGGGCGCGGGGGAGCGCCGCCCACGACGCGATCACATGGGACGACGGCGGCGATCGCTACCGCCGCGAGACGTCGCGCGCGGGCGGCGTCGAAGGTGGAATCTCGACGGGTGAGCTGGTCGTCGTGCGCGCCCACATGAAGCCACTGGCCACGCTCAACCGCCCGACGCTCGCCACGGTGGACACGGTCACGAAGGAGTCGACCGTGTCGTTCAAGGAGCGCACCGACGTCACTGCGGTGCCGGCGATGGGCGTCGTCGCCGAGACGATGGTCGCCCTCGTGCTGGCCCGGGAGGCGCAGCGCAAGTTCGGCGGTGACACGGTGTCCGAGCTGGTGCGCAACGCGGAAGCGTTCGCCGAGACGTTGCCCGACCCCTCGCCGTGACCGCGCACCTCGTGCTCGTGGGGATGATGGGTGTCGGCAAGACGACCGTCGGACGCATCGTCGCCGCGCGCCTCGGGCAGCAGCTCGTCGACTCCGACGCGGTCATCCAGGCGGCGACGGGCCGCACGGTGCGTGAGATCTTCGAGCATGACGGCGAGGCGGCGTTCCGCGCGCTCGAGCGCGACGCGCTGCGCGAGGCGCTCGAGCGCAAGGAGCCGTCGGTCATCGTCGCCGCAGGCGGTGTCGTGCTCGATCCCGACAACCGGGCGGCGCTTCGAGAATCGAACGCTCGTGTCGTGTGGCTCGTCGGCAACGTTCCGACGCTGGTCGATCGCGTTGGTCGCGCCGATCATCGCCCGCTGCTCGACGGCGATCCGGCTGCGACCCTCACGCGGATGGCCGACGAGCGCGAGGCGCTGTACCGCGAGGTCGCCGACGCGATCGTGTCGGTCGAGCACCGGTCGGCGACGGAGGTCGCAGTGGCGGTGTTGAGATGACCACAACGGTCACTGTCGACCTGCCCGGGCGTCCGTACGACGTCGTGGTGGGATCGGGTGCCGTTACCGCGCTCGCCTCGATGCTGCCGGCGTCGTCACGGCGCATCGCACTCGTCACCCAGGACGGCATCCCGTGCGACATCGCGACGGGTCTGCCCACCGAGGTGATCGCCATCGGCCAGGGCGAGACGGTCAAGACGATGACGACGGTCGAGGCGCTCGCCGAGCGGTTCGCCGCGATGGGCCTCACGCGCGGTGACGTCGTCGTCGCCGTCGGCGGTGGGATGGTGACCGATCTCGCCGGCTTCGCGGCCTCGACGTGGCATCGCGGCGTCACCGTCGTGCACGTCGCCACGAGCCTGCTGGCGATGGTCGACGCCGCCATCGGTGGCAAGACCGGCGTCAACCTTGCGTCCGGCAAGAACCTCGTCGGCACGTTTTGGCAACCGGCCGGCGTGATCTGCGATCTCGACGCGCTCGGCACGCTGCCCGCCCGCGAGCTGCGCTCGGGCAACGGCGAGATGGCGAAGTACCACTTCCTGACAGGTGACGACCTCACCTCGCTCGACCTCGAGGCGCGTGTCGCCCGCTGCGTCGAGATCAAGGCCGCCGCCGTCGTCGCCGACGAGCGCGAGTCCGGCTCGCGGGCACTGCTCAACTACGGCCACACACTCGCCCACGCGCTCGAGATCGCGACGCACCACGAGTTCACACACGGCGAGGCGGTCGCCGTCGGGCTCGTGTTCGCCGCCCGCCTCGCGGCGGTGACTGGTCGCATCGACGAGGCACGCGTGGAGGAGCACCGCCGCGTCGTGGTCGACGAGTACGGCCTCGACGATCGACTCCCCGACGGCCTCGACCCGGACGAGCTCGTCGCACTCATGGCGCGCGACGAGAAGGCGATCGACGGCCTGACGTTCGTGCTCGACGGCCCAGGCGGCCTTGGGGTCGTGCGCGGGATCTC
>Ga0136618_10000431_pt1 | contig 14267 bp, 8 predicted proteins | sample AntDrymUQ3302106_2_FD_104805 | JGI IMG/M metagenome (GOLD analysis project Ga0136618, IMG submission 104805) | Polar desert sand microbial communities from Dry Valleys, Antarctica - metaG UQ330 (21.06) | ecosystem: Environmental > Terrestrial > Soil > Desert | place: Antarctica: Dry Valley... | reverse complement strand
GTCCCCGGCTCGCGACGAGTCTGTTCGGAGGATCCTCAATCTGATTCCCGAAAAGGATGAAGCCGTTAACTCGCGCCATACCGAGCGCTGGACGGCCCGCGACCCACTTGTCTTTGCTCGCGACGTTCCCGGTGAGCATGGGTTCACAGGCACGGAGTGGTACCCCGAGAACCTCCACGAAGCGATGCTCTGGCTGAACGCCCGAGCGGGTGGGCGAGGCTAGCCCTAGAGGGCGAGCGGCGCGTACTGCCCCGGAAAGCCCGAGCGCCCGAAGAACCAGCTCTCGATCGCGTAACGGTGATTTGGCATTGCGGGGTCCGCCGCGGTCGAGTGCAGGAAGAGGTCGTCGAACAGCATCGCGTCGCCCGGCTCGAACTCGGGCTTTAAGATCTCGACGTCGCCCCGCGCTTCCTCGACCATCGCCGGTGAGACGACCCAGTCGAAGATCGCACCCTCGGTGCCCGTCGGCAAGCACTCGTCCAGTCGCCGCGGCACGAGGTAGAGACCCGGAGCATCCTCGCCGCAACGGGTGAGCGTGAGCCAGACGTTGAGCGCGCGGACGTCGCCGAGGAAGCGGCCGTCCTGGTGCCAGCCCGGATGCCCGTTGCCGGCGCTTGGCGCCACCTTTCGCAAGGTGCACTTCTGGACCGAGAACAGCGGGTCCTCGGCGAGGTAGTCGCGTATCACGGGAGTTAGCCCGGCGCCGTCGAACAACTCGAGCATCTCGAAGGCGAGCCGGGGGGAGTCGGCGGCCCAGACGCCTCCGGCTTCGTTCACCCACATGCGACTCGCGAGGTCGTACTGCTCCTTTGCCTCGAAAGCCTCGAAGAACCCGTCATCGCCGGCTTCAGGAGACTCCGGCGACGAGCGTTGTGCCTCGCGCGCTCTCAGCGCCCGCTCGATGCCCTCGCCGAACTGCAAGGCGACGTCCGGATCGACCATGCCCCGGACCAAGAGGCAGCCGCTGCGAAGGATCGCCGCACGGACCAGCTCGGGTGAGAGGCGGTCCCGGGTGATCTCGGGAATCGGCCCAGCACCCAGCTCGTCGAACGCCGGAGCAGGGTAATCGCCTTGTGGGCGCGACGCGCTCTCGAGGAGCTCGACGCCCGCTTCGTGGCGAAGCTGGAGCAGCCGCCGTTCGCGAGCAGCGCTGCGCTCCGTTCGATTCTCTGCTGTCAGCCGGTCGATCTCACTGCGAAGGCTCTCCGCATGGGAAACCTGGCCGCCCGCCGAAGCCTGAGCCATGTCCGCAGAGTACCAATCACCCTGGGGCCGAGCACGAGCGAGCCGGAGCCCCGATCACGGTCGTTCCCGGCGCGACGTCGGCCAGCACCACCACGTTCGCCGCGACCTTCGCGCCGTCGCCGATCCGGATCGGCCCGAGCACCTTGGAGCCTGTCCCGATCTGGACGTTTGATCCCACCGTGGGTCCGACCACGTTGCCGGGCCGAAGACCGACGGTTACCCATGGCGCGATCGAGGTTCCGGGACCAATCTCCACGATGCCGTCGATCACGACCTGGCCGTGGAGGATGTAGACGCCCGGATGGACGAGGACCGGATCCCCGATGGAGACCTGGGCGGTGATCATCGCCAGCCGATGGGCGATACGGGGAAGGACGGGAACTCCGAGTGCCTGGAGCCGAGCCTTGGCTCTGTAGAGCACCTGCGCGAGGAAGGCGTCTGAGACCCACATCAGCCGCAGCGCCTGCCCGGCTGCGTCCCACCCTGACCTGAATTCGTGTCGTTCCCCACGGCGAGCGGCGGTAATCGCGGCGTCGGCCAGCACCGCCTCCCTGAAACCCGGAAAGCGAGCGCGGAGCGATCGCATGAAAGAACGCCGATCGCTGCTTTCGCTCCCATCCGGCACGCTCGGCGATCCTAGACCAAGCTCGCCCGGCTCTCGGTACGCTTCCGTGTCTACCGCAGGGAAGGCCGATGAACAACCTCTGGGCATTCGCACCGATGATCGAGTCGACGGATCTCCTGGACGACTCCGATGCGCTGCGCGAGCGCATGGCGGAGGACGGGTACCTCCTCTTTCGCGGCCTTATCGACCGTGAGCGCATCGGCTTCGTCAATCGCGAGGTCTCCGAGGTTCTCGCCGATCACGGATGGATCGCGGGTGGGTCCCGCCTCGCCGAGCGACGTCCGATCCGGCCTCCGCTCCGGGAAGGAGACGAGGAGTTCTTCGAGGCGTACGACGACGTCCAGCGGCTGGAATCGTTTCATTCGCTCGCCCATGACGACCGCCTCGCCGCCGCGACGGGCACCGTCCTCGGACCGACCGCGTTTCCGCACCCGCTCAAGGTGGCGCGCCTCGTCTTTCCTTCGAGCCCCGAGGTTTCGACTCCACCTCATCAGGATTTCCTGAACAACCAGGGCACGCCTGACCTGACCGCCACCTGGATCCCGCTACACGACTGCCCAATGGACCACGGTTCCCTGGCAGTGCTACGGGGTTCTCACCGCTACGGCGTCTTACCGCTGGAGTGGCACCTTGGGCCCGGCAACCGCCAAGCCGTGATGCCTCGCGAGATGCAGGACAAGCTCCGGTGGGTTACCACCGACATGGAAGCGGGGGACGTTCTCGTCTTCGGCGCGATGACAGTGCATGCCGCCCTCAACAACGCAAGCTTCGGGATGCGCCTCTCGATCGACTTTCGCTTCCAACAGGAAGGCCAGCCGCTGTCCGACCTCGTCCTCGCTCCACATTTCAATCGACTGAGCTGGCCGGAGATCTACGAGGGCTGGGCCTCCGACGAGTTCCAGCACTACTGGCACGAGCTCGACTACGAGCTCGTCTCCTACGACAAGACCCCGTTCGAGGGATCCGAGCCAAGCGAGGAGCAGATCATCAGGGCTCTCGTCTATGAGGAGTTCCGCGAGAAGCGCTTCGAGGGGCAGGCAAGCAAAAGCAAGAGCACGTAGCGACCCCTGCGGGCGCATCCGCGCCTATGTCCGCCTGAGGTACCCCCCTCGGTTGAAGCTCATCGTGAGTCGCTCGAATGCCGGCTCCTGCTTGAACTCCGGGTAGAGCCCGATGATCCGCGAGATCGCCTCAACCGGCCCGGGGCCCATGCCTGGCCAGATCGGATTTCCCCCCATGATCGTGTCTTCGAAGACGACGAATGACCCAACCGGAACCAGGTCTGCGTACGCCTCGAACGTGTCCACGAGATCGCTCGCGGCCGCAAGTCCCAGGATCAGCATGGCGTTCGCCGGCTCCCCAAGCTCCTCGTGGACCTGAGCGACGGTGCTTGGGTCGAGAGGTTCGCCCGCAAGGTTCGTGATTCGCTTGTTGCCGGCAGCATCCTCGTCCTCCGTCTCGCCGATCGTGATCACCCGACCCCTGCCCGCGAGCTCGCAAATCGTCGAAAGGAAGTGGGGTACGCCTCCGTGGGCCGCTCGGATCACGACGATGGAGTCCGGGCGCGCCGTTGCGATCATTTGCTGGTAGGCGATCATGTCGACCGGCGAACGCGCGACGGTGTGGCCAAACCACGGTGTCTGCCGCCAGCGAAAGCTGCGCCAGTAGGCCTCGGTGAACTGCTCTTCCAGCTCGAAGGGCAGGGGCGCCGGTTGCTCCGGCAGCCCGTCGCCCGCAAGGGCCCTCGCGGTCTTCGCGAACCCCGAAGCTCCCATCCGCCGTGCCTTGGTCCGCCGAGCCGAGTCCGGCATGCCCCCGAGGTAGTGGAACGGCGTAAGGACGCGAAAGTCCCGCCCCCGCAGCCGCCTGTAGTGGTCGCGGTACTCGGCGAGCAAGCGGGTTCGTTCTTCTCGATCAGGCTGATTCGTGGTCGTCCCTCCGTGGCTCTGGTGAAAGCTCCCCTCGCCCAGGAGACTCACCACGCTCAAGCCGGGTGTCGAGGCGATCCGCTCGTACAGGTCTAGGTTCGCGAAACCACCGCCGGGCATAAAGAAACCCTCCTCCATCAGCCCGACCTGCTCGGCCACCTCCCTCGGCACGAACATGCAGTTGCTCTCCCAGATCCCATCGAACCAGTCACGGGTGCCGATGAAGTGGGAGATCTCGAAGAGGCGATAGCCATCGGTCGGCCAGTCGATCAGGCCGAGCAGCCGATCCTCGTAGGCTTGGTCGTAGCCCTCGGTGATCGTCTCGATCTGCTGGCCCGGCCCCAGGTAGAACTGCTGCGCGACAGCCATCGCGGGCGCATGGAGCTTCAGGCCCTCCATCGCTCGGCTCAAGACCCCTGGCGTCAGCATGTGGGCGCCGTCGATCATGAGCGCGATTACGTCGCCGCCACAGATCGCGGCGCCGCGGTTCAGCGCCTGGGCGGGCGACGGGGTCGACTTGGCGCCCAAGTCGAGATAGCGAAACTCCGGGCCGAAGCTCCCCACCAGCTCCCGGCCGAGCCGCTCCGAGGGAGCCGAGCCGTTATCGATCACGATTACCTCGTAGTCCAGCCCGTCGATTCCGCGCTGATAGGAGCGCGAGAGTGAGCGAAGCGTGCGCCTGGCCTCCCGGTTCATGTCGTGGACGACGACCAAGACGGACAAGTCGCAGCGCTCAGCCGAAGATTGGACGAGCGGAATCCCTTCGCCTCCGCCGGGTTCGACTACGCCGGGCCGGACGATTGCCGGCGCAGACGTCTTCCGCCAAGAGATCGCCTTCTCGTCCACTCGCGTCAAGACGGCGGCTGGGTCACGCTCGCGGTGGAAGGCTTCGACCGCGTCGGAGTACCGAGCATCGTCGCAGCCGTCGACGATCACGAACCCGCCGACGGCCAGCTTCTCGTACGCGGCTGAAAGGACCTCGCGCACCGACGGCACGAGCCCGGCGTCGACGCGAAGGAGCGCCACCTCCATCGTCTGTGCTGCGATCGTGCGAGCGGGATCGCCCTGGAGGAGCTTGACGCGGTCGTCGAGTAGGCCAAACCGGGCGAAGCCCTCGCGCACCATGTTCACATCCGCGGTCAGGTCGGGGCGGGGGCCAAGCTCCGGATTGCGATAGGCGTCGGCCAGCCAGACGCCTCGACCGCCGATCTCGTACGCATCCAGAAAACCGCGCATCAAGATCCCGCCGCCCCCGCGACCGACGCCGCACTCGACCAGATCACCGGGAACGGACTCGGAGATGACCTCCCTCAGGGCCCGCTCGAGGTGGTCCATTCTTCGTCTCCCCATCCTGGAGTACGGAAAGAACGAGAGCCCTGCGGCGGTTCGCAGCTCAGACCCCGCTTCGCGACTCGCTTCGAGCGGACCCAGGGTGCTTCGAAGGTGGAAGCCGGGATCCCTCAAGGTGGTCCCGTCCGGCTCTTCGCCCCGGCGCGACATCGCGGCCAGGTACTCGATGCGCGCCTCGTTCTCGATGTGGTGCTGATTGAGGAGGCTTCCCTTAAGCAGATCGAGGTAGCGCTCTGCCGCGCGAGCTTTCTGAGCCTTCGATCCGAAGACCGCAGTGTGCTCGGCCACCACAGACTGAAGGCGAAGGCTCTCTGCCAGCTCGAGCAGCTCCATTCGGGTTTCGGCGCTCTCCAGGCGATCAAGGGCGTCGCTCAGCTTCGGGCTCCTTGCGAGCCGGTCTTCGTCGGCAACGATCGCCAGGCCGAAATAGACGGGCAGAATGAGTCGCCGCGTGGGTCGGTCGTGCGCGGCAAGGAAGTCCTCCAGTGCCGTCTTCACGCCGTTGCGGGGACCGCCCTCGACCGTCGCGTTGTCCAGCAGGGGGTTGACGCCCCCCGTCGGCACCAACTCCCGATGCCCTGGCCGCATGCCTCTTTGCGCGTGGGGATGGCGGAACTCCGGCGGGATGCCTTCGGGCCCGTAGTAGAGGTCGCGGCGGCCGTACGGCCAGCCCACGTCGTGAAGGATCAGCAGGGGTAGCGGCTCGTTCTGGGCGCGGGCGCTTGCTCGGAGCATCTCCAGCTCGCCGTGGACCGTGTACCAGTTGTGATCTCCGTCGATCAGCGCGACATCCATCGGCTCGAGATCCGGAAGAACCCGGTGGCTCAGGTCACGATGAAAGACGTAACGGCCACCGAACCTGCGCCCGTGATCTTCTGGGTCGAACTGGGGCCGCGGGTCGATTACGTGGAGCTGGGCATCGGGACCCAGCGCATCAAGCAGGAGCTGCGTCGTCTCTCCGCGGAGCGCGCCGATCTCGAGCAGCCGTCTGGCGTCGGCTGCCTCGATGAGCGGCTTGAGCACGCATTTCCAGAACGGGAACATGAGCCTGCCGAGACTACTTTCGGGGCAGCGGAGGCTGTCTCAGCCCGAAGAGCATCGGAGCCGCCTCGGGCAGGCCGAACGGAGCGCCGCGCAGCTTCATGTACTCGGCGTGAAGCACGTCCCAGCGGTTGGAGTCACTGTTGGTGGTGGCCCCGCCGTGAACCTGATGGAACGTCGCCTCGCCGAGCAGGACGATCGGGACGGCGTTTGGCATCGTGCAGGCGCGGACCATCACGTCGAGGTTGACCAAGCCGCCGCCGGGAGAGGTGAACGCCTCGTCGTAGCCTCCCAGCTCCTCCCACATTTCGCGGCGCATGAAGAGCGCGTTGCTCTCGAACGGCAGCTCGAACGGCCCGTTGCGAGAAGATTCGCCCGGCACGGAGACATCGAAGAGCCGGTAGCCGTCCTCCTCCCAGCCCGATTCCCGCAACAATGCGGTCTCGGTTCTTTCGTCGTATCCGGAGGCGACCGCCCTCTGTTGAGTCTGGAAGCCCAGGTGGTAGCCATGGCTCAGGACCAGCGCACGCTCCTCGAGCTTGGCCGCCAGCTCCGCGGCGCGAAGGAGGCCCGGGGAAGCCAGACGAGCGCCGTCGACCATCACCCCAACCAATGGGCCGCGGGCCTCAGCGATGCCCAGGTTGACTGCCCGCGCGGGGGACGGCGGGGCATCATCGACCACGAGCCAGCGCACAGGCGCACCCCACTGCTCGCACGCAGCGCGATCTATTGGCCGCGGCGAGCCGTTGTCAACGACGATGATCTCGTAGCCGTCCCGGTTTACCTCGCGCTGGATCCGAGGCGAGAGGGAGCGGATCGTGCGAACGACTTGCGGACCCATGTCATACGCGACGACGACCAATGAGAGCCGGGGGACCAAGGCCGGATTATGCCCAAAGTCGTCAGTGCCGCCGCAACAAAGTCGTCAGTGCCGCCGCAACTTTGGGCATCTCGATAGGTTGTGCTTCGCAGGGGCGAGAAAGGGGCTCGAGTTGGAAGCTATAACGACTGAAGATGCTGGCCGCCGGCGGTCGATGCCGTCCACAGGGCCGGTGGCGTTCCGCCCGCGCCGGATCGAGAACCCACAGCGCCCGCGCGCTGACCGCCCCAACCAGGGCCGGCATCGCTGGTGGCGTGATCGCAGACGCAGGCGGATGCTCGGACTCGCCGACCTGCTCGTCGCGTCCGGGATCGGCGCCACCTTGACGCTCGCGCATGAGGAGAGCCTGCTTTTGGCCATGGCGTCGGTCCCGGTCGGACTGGTCACCGCCAAGCTGCTCGGTCTCTACGACGTCGACCATCGCGCAATTCGCCATCTCACCGTCGACGAGGCCCCAGCGCTCGCGGCGTGGTCTGCGATCACCGCGGCGGTGACGATCCTGCTCACGCCCGGTTCTCTAGAGGTCGGTCAATACGTCTTGCTGCTCCTCGCCGCCACGGTTGCCGTCTTCACGCTCCGCGCAACCGCCAGATGGATTTGGCGCCTGACGACCCCGGCCGAGCGGACGCTCGTCGTCGGCGAAGGTGGCCCGGCGATCGCGATCGCCCGCAAGATCGAGCTCTTCGACGACATGCACCTGGAGCTCGATCGGACGGAGCATCCTGACGCGCTCGACGGTGGTAGCGAGCTTGACATCGACCGGGCGCTAATGGGCATCGACCGGGTCGTGCTCGCGTGGTCGAACGCGGCACCCCGCTTCATCGAGCATCTCCTCACGCACTGCCGGCGCCTCGAGGTCAAGATGAGCGTCATCTCGCCGTTCAGGGGCCAGGCGAGGCCGGCCGGGAAGCTCTCCCACGTCGCCGACCTGCCGGTGTTGGAGTACAACACCTGGGACGTGCCGCGCTCGACGATGGCGCTCAAGCGGGTGGTCGACGTGCTCGGCGCGGGATTCGCGCTTGCACTCCTATCACCAGTCTTCGCGGTTGCCGCAATCGCGATCAAGCTCGACGACCGCGGCCCGATCTTCTATCGCCAGATCCGCGCAGGGCGGCGCGGAAAGCCCTTCACGATGATGAAGTTCCGCTCGATGACCGGCGATGCGGAGGCGCGGCTTGCCGATCTGCTCGCCATTAATCACCTTGACGCGCCGGTTTTCAAGTTCCGCTCCGATCCCAGGGTCACCCGAGTAGGCCGCTTCCTTCGCCGCTTCTCGATCGACGAGCTGCCCCAACTCGTCAACGTGTTGCGCGGCGATATGAGCCTCGTGGGCCCTCGCCCGGAGGAGATCGCGCTCGTCGAACGCTACGAGTCCGAGCACAAGTTCCGCTTCGTGGTCCGCCCGGGACTGACGGGACCGATGCAGGTCCTGGGGCGGGGCGAACTCAACTTCGACGAGCGCCTCGCCGTCGATATGGACTATCTCGAGACGCTTTCCGTCACGCGCGACATGCGCCTGATCGCACTCACGGTCCCCGCGGTATTTCGCGGCAAGGGCGCGTACTAGCGCATCAGTCCCTTCGTGACCACCCCGCGGAGGATGGACACGGCAAGCTTTAAGTAGATGCCGGCGTAGACGGCGAGGTTGAAGGGTGTCGGCCGACCGGGAGCCTCCCACTTTCGGTAGAAGCGGTGCATGCCGTAATGAAAGGCATAGTTCAGCCGTGGGCTCCTCACGGTGCCCGCGCTTCCGCCCTTGTCGTGCCAGGCGACCGACGCAGGCTCGAACCGGACCTTCCATCCGTCCTGCCAGAGCTGGCGGCAGAGGTCCAGATCCTCCATGTACATCCAGTAGCCTTCGTCGAAGAGCCCGGCAGCTTCAAGGGCTTCGCGCCGGATCAGCATGAACGCCCCGTTGATCGCGTCCACCTCTGCCGGGCTTTGGTCCGCCACGGCGTACTGGCGGAGGCCCGGGACCAGGCGGTCGAGGCCGGAGAAGTAGGTGAGGGCGCCTCGCACCGTGGGAAACGAGCGCCTCGCGGCGTGATCGGCGCTCCCGTCTTCTCGCAAGAGGCTTGGCCCAACGGCGGCGACGTCAGGACGCACGGCGAGCACGGCGAGCAAGGGGTCAAGGGTTTTCGGGCCGATGCGAGCATCCGGGTTGAGGACCAACACGTAGGGTGCCAAACCTTGTCGAACGGCCTGATTGGTGGCCTTGGCGAAGCCGAGGTTGTCCGAGTTCGTAGTGAGATTCACGGAAGGGAACTCGCGCGCGACCATCTCCGGGGTGCCGTCGCCAGACGCGTTGTCGACTACGAAAACCCGGAGCTTGGACCCTTCCAACAGCGCCTCGCCGAGCGATGCGAGGCAACGCCGCACGAGGTCTTCCCTGCCGAAGGTCACAATTGCAACGTCGATGTCCGAGGGCACGAAATTCTCGATCGTAGTGGTTGCCTACGAATGCGCGGGGCCGCTCGCGACGCTGATCGACTCGATGAACGTCCATCTCGGCTCCGACGTGGAGCTGATCGTGGTGGACAACGCCTCGACCGACCATCCCGAGCGAGTCGCGCAGACCTGGAAGGGCCCCGGCGCATATCTCCGGCTTGGCTCGAACCACGGTTTCGGCGCGGGAGTAAACACCGGAGTGTTGGCTGCGACCGGGGAGACCATCGTCATCTTGAATCCAGACACGAAGCTGATCGACGGGAGTCTCGCGCAGTTGGCCCGCGTCGCCAGCGACGAGCGGACTCTCGCCGGGCCGAGGGTCCTCCACCCCGACGGTACCCCGCAGGCCTCCGCGAGCGGGTCCCCGGTCGGGATCTGGCCATGGCTTCGCGCGGCGCTTCCTGCCGGCGCCGCCCCCCGGGCGCTCGTCGCCCGGCTGCATCCGTCGCGCCTGTCGGCGCCGACTGAAGTCAGCTGGCTCACCGGTTCCTGTATCGCGGCGCCGCGTGATGTCCTGCGCGGCCTCGGGCCCTTCGACCCCTCCATCCACATGTACGGCGAGGACCTTGACCTCGGCATCCGCGCCGGACAGGCCGGGGTGAGGATGGTGCACCGGCCCGACGTCTGCGTAGTCATCCATTACGGCAAGGCGTCGTCGTCCGGGGTCTACTCCGATCTCGGCCGGGCGCAGGCCGCGCTGAATGGCCGCTCCGTCCTTCGACGCGCCTACGGTCCGCGCCGGGAATGGCTTGCCTGGATGGCGGAGCGGACGAGCCTCGCGATCAGGGTGCGCACGAAGTCGATCCTCGAGCGTGACTCCGACTGGGAGCGGCTGGTTGCGGCCGGCCTTCGCGATGCGCGACCGGTGCCCGTACTTCGCGAATTCCCCGTGCGGCCCCCTGAGCCGCCGGCCCCGCTCGCCGTTACGCGGCTAAACCAGGCCGGGGGTCAGGCGAACGAGCCTTCCTAAACGGCTCCTTCGGCTTTGGCGGCCCCGTTTCGCTGGTAGCCTCCGAAGTCGCCTTGGGAGGGTGCTTTCGATGTCTACCAGCAAGAGATCGTCCATGTCAGCTGAGAGTTCAGGGGAGGCCGAACCACCGTCCCGGCGCGCCATCCTGGTGGCGGGGATGCACCGAAGCGGCACCTCGGCGACCGCGCACGTCCTCGCCGGTCTCGGTCTTGAGCTCCCCCGCTCGCCGATGGGGCCCGCGCGTGGCAATGAGCTTGGGCACTGGGGCGAGTCCGACCGCGTGTATGAGCTCCAGCGAGAGATGCTCGCCCAGGCAGAAACCGCTTGGGACGACGTCTCGCCGTTTCCCGCCTCGTGGCTCGCCTCTCCCGATGGCGTCAAATGGGTCTCGAGGATGGCGGAGGCGCTTCGCGGTGAGTATCCCGGCTCGCGCCCCTTCGTGTTCAAGGACCCGCGCATCTGCCGGCAGGTCCCGTTCTGGCTCGCCGTCTGCGAGGAGCTATCCGTGGCGCCCTCCTTCGTCATTCCGGTCCGCAACCCGCTCGAGGTAGCCGCCTCCCTGGCCGGCCGCGACGGTTTCGAGCGGGCGAAGGGTCTGCTTCTGTGGCTTCGCCACAATCTCGACGCCGAGCGTGATACCCGAGGTCTGCCGCGAGCGTTCATCACCTACGAGGGTCTTATTCGCGACTGGCGAGGAGTTATGAACGCGGTCTCAGGCCGGATCAACTTCAGCTGGCCTCGGACGGGACACCGGGCCGACCTGGAGCTTGAGCGTGTGATGAGCGCCGAAGCGCGCCATCATGATTTCAGCGCCGGCGAGCTCAATGCCAGGCCAGAGGTCGTCGACTGGGTCAAGCGCGCCTACGGATGCCTCCTCGAAGCGTGCGAGGCATCGGGCCAGCCGGACTCTCGCACCCTCGACGAGCTGGTGGCGGCACTGGCCGAGGCGGATCTGGCCTACGGCCCGATTCTCGCGGCAAGCGAGCTCAGGGGCGAGGAGGTGCGGCGTGCGCGAGCAGAAGAGGCTGTTCGCGGGCGCACGGAGCTCGAAGACCGGATCACCGCGCTCGAGGCCGGTAGCACGCAGCACGCAAACGTCGTCCGTAGGCTGCGAGGGGAAACGGAAGCGGTAGTGGCTAGCGCCCGCAAGCGAGAATCCGAGCTTCGCCGTGAGCTCGAGCTCGCGCGCCGCAAGGCCGTCGAGGCGCGCCAGGCAAGCACGAGCTACAAGCTAAAGACCGCCTGGAGGATGCAGCGCCGCAGGGCCGCGCAGGGCCGCCGCACGGCGCGCCAACTCGCCTCCTGGGTGCTGAAGCCATCGTCGACCAGGGGATTTCGGAGCATCTATGAGTTCACCGCCCTGCGCCGATCCCCCCTGTTCGATCGCGTGTACTACCTCCGGCGGAACTTCGACGTCGCGAACGCGGGAATGAACCCGGTCCTTCACTACATCGAGCACGGAGCGAAGGCGGGCTTGGACCCGAGCGCCGAGTTCAGCACCCGGCGCTATCTTGCCGAGCGTCCCGATGTAGCCAAGAGCGGCCTTAATCCGCTCTATCACTATCTCCGGTTCGGCAACCAAAAGAGGCTTGAGACGCCCAGCCCGCGCAAGCTCGGCTCGAGGCGCCGACGTGCCCTCCCCGGGCCCGCACCACCTTCAGCGCCGGCGGAAGGGGGCCAAGCGGGTGATATCGCGTCCCCCAGAACCCTCGTTCAGGCTCGCGAGGCCCTGGAGGGCCACTCGACCAGCGTGTCGGTCATCGTCGCCACGTACAACCGGCTTGACGGCGTCCGGCAGGCGATCCTGTCCGCGCTCGGGCAGTCTCACCCGCCGCTCGAGGTGATCGTCTCCGACGACGGGAGCACCGACGGCACCCGTGATGCGATCGAGGCCGAGTTCGCCGGCGAGATCGAGTCTGGCGCGCTGGTCTATGTCCGAAGCGACGAATGTCGCGGCAGCTCGGCCGCCAGGAACGTGGCGCTTGCCCGCGCGCGGGGAGACTTGGTCGCATATCTCGACTCGGACAACACCTGGAATCCTGACTTCCTCCTTCACATGGCATCCGTGCTGGCGGCCAGGGGCGCCGCCGCGACCGCCTATTGCGGGATCGAGTTCAACGACGGCAGCGGCCGCCCCGCGCGACTCAGGTTCGAGGAGTACGACCGCGATCTGCTCCTGTCACGCAACTACGTCGACGCGAACGCTTTCGTCCATCGACGCAGGCTTTTCGGACAGCTTGGTGGCTTCGACGAGAAGCTGCGGAGACTCGTCGACTGGGATCTCGTGCTTCGCTACACACGCCGCTATCCGCCCGTCACCGTCCCGCTCGGCCTCGTCAACTACTACGGCGGCGACGATCGGGATCGTGTCACCGTGCGCGAGGACTTCGAGTCGAACGCTTCGGCCGTGAAGCGGCGCCTGGCCTACGAGCGCGTCTACTCGGGACATGCGCCGCTTCGGATCGGGTACGTCCTCTGGGACTATCCGGCTCTCTCCCAGACGTTCGTGCTCAACGAGATCCGCCAGCTCGCCGAGGATGGATATGACGTCAACGTCTACTACCACTCGGGCCCCGACCGGAAGGCGCGCGTCGACTTCGACGTTCCCACCTTCAACGTTTCCGGCCCCGAGGATCTCGCCGCGCTGGTTACCGAGCACAGTCGCACCATGCTCCATAGCCACTTCGCGTATCCGGCGACGACGAGACTTACCTGGCCTGCCGCCGATGCGGCCGGGGTTCCCTTCACCTTCACGGTCCACGCCGTCGACATCTTCCACGCCAAGAACGTCGAGCGGAACCTCATCGACCAGGTGGCTACGGATCCGCTCTGCGCGCGAGTGTTCGCGATCGGTGAGTTTCACCGCAGCTTCCTGATCGAGCGCGGCGTGCCCGCCGAGAAGATCTCGATCGTCCGTCCGGCGGCGACGCACCGGGCCGCTCCAGCGGAGGCGATCAAGCGCCGGCTCGGCAGGGAGGGCAGGGTCGTAGCCTGCTTGTCGCGGTTCGTCGCCAAGAAAGGCATCTCGGACCTGATCCGCGCGAGCGCGATCCTGGGCAGCGGAGTCGAGGTGAGGCTCTACGGCTACGGACCCGAGGAAGCGGCCCTGCGTGCCCTCACCGACGAGGTGGGGGCGAGCGCAGTCTCGTTCATGGGCCCGATCGAGGGCGCCGAGGAAGTCGCCGCTGCCCTTGCGGACGCCGATGCCTTTGCCCTTCCCTGCGTCGTCGACGAGAACGGCGACATGGACGGACTGCCCACCGTGATCGGCGAGGCAATGGCGGCAGGCGTTCCAGTCGTCACGACAGAGCTCTCCGCGATCCCTGAGGTCGTCCAAGATGGGAGCACCGGCTTCGTCGTCCCGGCGGGCAACCCCGTCGCCCTCGCTCGGAAGCTCTCGGAGGTGCTTCGGATGGATCGCGGGGATCTGGGAGCGGTGATCGACGCTGCCCTTGACGCTTCGGCTGCGACCTGGAATACGAAAAGAACCGTGGTTTCCCTCACCGACGCCTGGAGTCAGCCCCCGCTTGAGATCGTGATGGTGACCCACAGCCGCGACGAGCCAGGCGGAGCCGCTACCACGCTCGAGATCATCCGCCGCGTCTACGAGCTCACCACGTCGCATTTCGCGCTTACGATCGTCGACAACGACAGCGATCCCGCCTTTCGTGACGAGCTCGCCGGCGCTGTGGAGGGCCGGGAGAACGCCAGGCTCGTCCTCCTCGACCGCAACGTGCACTGGGGGCCTGCCATGAACATCGCCCTCGAGGGCGGGCGGAG
>Ga0136618_10000430_pt1 | contig 14273 bp, 18 predicted proteins | sample AntDrymUQ3302106_2_FD_104805 | JGI IMG/M metagenome (GOLD analysis project Ga0136618, IMG submission 104805) | Polar desert sand microbial communities from Dry Valleys, Antarctica - metaG UQ330 (21.06) | ecosystem: Environmental > Terrestrial > Soil > Desert | place: Antarctica: Dry Valley... | reverse complement strand
TCGATCGCCTTGAGGTCGGCTCCGGCGCAGAAGGACACGCCGCCGGCGCCGGTGAGCACCAGGACGCGTGCCTCGTCGTCGGCTTCGAAGCGGCGGTAGGCCTCGGTGAGCAGATCGGCGGTCGGGCCGTCGACGGCATTGCGGCGCTCCTGGCGATCGATCGTGACGACCGCGGCGGCGCCGACCCGTTCGTAGGTGACGGCCTCCGCGGCCAAAATCAGCGGTTGGTGGCCTTGCGGTACCGCGAGGCCGCCAGCGGCGCGAGCACGAGGATCAGGCCCACCGACCAGACGACGCTCATCCAGACGTCGGTGTGCGCCGGGAGGTCCAGCCACAGCGCCCGGATGGCATCCGTCACCGTGCTGAACGGGTTGGCCTCGGCAAATGCCTGCAGCCCGGCCGGCATCGAATCCGGCGGTACGAAGGCCGACGAGGCGAAGGTGAGCGGGAAGATCACGATGAAGCCCATCGCCTGGGCGGACTCGCTCGACGAGGCGGTCAGTCCCATCAGCGCGAAGAACCACGACCAGGCGTAGCCGAACAGCAGCAGGATGCCCACGCCGGCCAGGATTTCCAGCACATTCGCCTCGAACGTGAAGCCCACGAGCAGGCCAACGCCCATCATGATCACGATTGACAGCAGGTTCAGGGCGATGTCGGAGATCGTGCGGCCGGCGAGCACGGCCGAGCGCGCGATCGGCAGCGACCGGAAGCGGTCGATCAGGCCCTTCCGCAGGTCCTCGGAAAGGCCGATGGCCGTGACGAAGCCGCCGAACGCCATCGTCTGGACCACAATGCCGGGCATCAGGAAGTCGGTGTAGTCGCCGAACTGGGGCGGCAGCTCGATCGCGCCGCCGAACACGTACACGAACAGCAGCACGAACATGACCGGCTGGACCGTGTAGGAGATCAGCAGATCGGGCGCCCGCGGGATGCGGGCGAGGTTGCGCTTGGCGAGCACCAGCGTGTCCGATGCGGCGTACTGGAGGGCACTCATGCGGCCACCTCCTCGGCGGGCTCGCGCTCCTCGCCCTCGCGCTGCTCATGCTCGGCTGCGCGGCCGGTGAGCGCGATGAACACATCGTCCAGCGTGGGCCGGCGCAGCGCGATGTCCTCGATCCCGGCCCCGGCCTGGTCCAGCCGGCGGACGGCCTCGGCGATGCCGCCCGCGCCATCGCGCATCGGAAGCTTGAGGATCCCGTTCTCGCAGGCCGGCCGCTCCTCGGCCAGTGGCACGAGGGCTTCGATCGCCTGCTCCTGCTGGGACCCCTCGGTGAGGGTGACCTCCAGACGCTCGCCGCCGACACGGGCCTTGAGCTCGTCGGACGTGCCTTCGGCGATGACCTTCCCGTGGTCGATCACCGAGATGCTGTCGGCCAGCCGGTCGGCCTCGTCGAGGGTCTGCGTGGTGAGCAGCACCGTGGTTCCCTCGGCCACGCGCCCTTCGATCGTCTCGAGGAGGTTCGCCCGGCTGCGCGGGTCCAGGCCCGTCGTGGGCTCGTCGAGGAAGATCACGGGCGGGGCAGCCACGAGCGCGGCGGCCAGGTCCAGTCGGCGGCGCATGCCGCCCGAGTAGGTGCGCGCCAGCCGATCGGCCGCCTCGTCGAGCTCGAAGCGCTCCAGCAGCTCCCGTGCCCGCTCGCGCGACTTGGCCTTGCCCAAGTGGTACAGCCGTCCAACCATCTCGAGGTTCTCGGCGCCGGTGAGGTTCTCATCGACAGCGGCGTACTGGCCCGCCAGGCCGATCTGGGACCTCAGGGCGGTGGCGTCAGCCACCACATCGAGGCCGGCCACGCGCGCCGAGCCGGAATCAGGAGGCAGAAGGGTGGTGAGGATGCGCACCGCGGTGGTCTTTCCGGCACCGTTGGGCCCGAGCAGTCCGAGCACGCTCCCCGCGGGCGCGCGCAGGTCCACGCCGGCAAGCGCCTTCACGTCGCCGTAGGACTTGACGAGCCCTTCGGCCTCGATGGCGTAGTCGGATGACATCTCACGGAACCTATCGGGGCGTGGGGTGGACCTGGGTGCGGATAACCCCCCCGCCTCGGCGATCGCATCCGAAAAGACTGCGGCCCCGGGGAGAGCCGGGGCCGCAGTACGTACGAGGAGGGATCTGCACCGGGGAGACTGAGGCCCAGGGACGCCAGTCGTGTGAACAGGCTGAGAAGCGGCGCTGCTACCAGCCGATTCGCTGGCGCAAACCCGAGGCCTTGCGGGCCTCCTTGCGCTTCTCGAGCCGGTTCTGGATGAACGACCCGAGGCACACGACTGTGAAGAAGAACAGCACCACGCCGAGCGAGAAGAAGGTGATGATTGCGTCGTTGGTCTCGCCGAGCAGGCCCTCGCCGTTGTCGTGGCCGCCGGCCGCGAGCGCCGGCGCCGCGCATGCCAGGGCGGCGAAGCAGACCGTGGAGAGGGTGGCGGTCAGGCGCTTCATCGGGGACGAATCGTACCGGTTAGGCTCACCGGCACCTTGGAGAAGGACCTCTTCACCTGCATCATCGAGATCCCGAAGGGAAGCCGGAACAAGTACGAGTGGGATCACGAGCGCGAGGCGCTCGTGCTCGACCGCTTCCTGTTCTCCTCGGTCGTCTACCCGATGGACTACGGCTTCATCCCCGACACGCTGGGCCAGGATGGGGACCCGCTCGACGTGGTGTGCTGCGTCTCGGAGGCCACCTTCCCGGGCTGCATGATCGACGTTAAGCCAATCGCGCTGTTCCGGATGAAGGACGACATGGGCATCGACGACAAGGTGCTCTGCGTGCCGCTGTCGGACCCCGCCTGGAACATCATGGAGAAGCTCGAGGACCTGCCCGATCGCCTGCGCGACGAGATCGCCCATTTTTTCTCTATCTACAAGGATCTTGAGCAGAAGACCGTCGAGGTCGACGGCTGGTACTCGCGAGAGGACGCGATCGAGGAGATCCAGGCCTCGCGCGAGCGCTTCCGCGAGAAGCAGGCCTAGCGGGCCTCGACGTTTCAGCCGATCCGCTACTCGGGCGGGATCCGCGTGTTCAGACCGCGGGGCGACTGGCCACTCGGCCGCGTCCGCCGCCGAACGCGGATGAGATCCCACGACGAAAGGCGCCACATGAGCAACCTAAGAACTCGGCGCGCGGCCGGCGTAGGCGCATGCGCCACGCTCGCGATCTTGGCGGTCGGCGCCCCGGCGCAGGCCCGCCCCCCAATCCCGGACCCCCAGCCGTCGTTGCCCACGGTGAACATGGGGCGGCTGCTGGTAGCCGCACAGCTGGACGCCTACAGGCCGGGCAACAACAAGACCGGTGGCGCCGTGAAGAGCGTCAAGCGCGTACAACGCGCGCTGCGCAAGAAGGGCTACCGCAGGGTCGTCGTCGATGGCAACTTCGGGTCAACGACGGCGCGCGCCTATTCCAGATGGCAGAAGCGCGCCGTGAACGCCTCCGGTATCGGCGCCAACGGCCTGCCCGGGGAGACCTCGCTGAAGAAGCTGGGCAAGGGTCGCTTCAGGGTGGTTCGGGTCGTCCGGCCCGGCAAGCGAACCACATACGGTGGGTCGCCGGTGAACCTGAGGACCAAGCGCATGATGAAGGCGGCCGCGCGGCGCGTGGGGGGCAAGGGCTGCAACCTCGACCTCACCAAGGGCTCCTACCTGCCTCCGGACGGCAGCTCGGCCGCCACCCACGCGGGCGGCGGTGCGGTGGACATCAACAGCAACGTGCGGTGTGGCACGAGCATCAAGCGGATCCGCAAGGCCCTGCGGGCGGTCGGTTTCGCGGCCTGGTACCGCGGGCCGGGCAGCGGCTTCACACCTCACTTCCACGCGATCGCGATCTCCGATCCGGACATGTCGACCCCGATCTCGCATGCCGGGCAGTTCACGGCCATGCATCAGATCGTGGGCTTCGCCAGGAAGCTGGATGGCCTGAGCTCACCGGCGTTCAACCAGCCGATGACGCGCCCGCTGCGCACCTGGGAGGCGTACAGGCGCTCCCACTGATCCGAGCTCATGGACGGCGCCCGGGAGTCGGGCGCCGTCCTGTGGGAGGCGGCCGCGACAGGTCAAGGCGCTGCGACGACTAGCCTGCCGCGGCCATGTCGATCCTCGAAGCGATAGTGCTCGGGATCGTTCAGGGGCTCACCGAGTTCCTGCCGATCTCCAGCACCGCGCACCTGCGCATCGTGCCCGCATTCCTGGGGTGGGAGGACCCCGGTACCGCCTTCACGGCTGTGATCCAGCTCGGGACGATGCTTGCGGTGATCGTCTACTTCCGGCGCGACCTGTGGAACATCGCGCGGGCGTGGCTGCGCAGCCTGCGCGACAAGACGGCGCGCTCCGAGCAGGACGCCCGCATGGGCTGGTATCTGATCGCGGGCACGGTGCCGATCTGTGTGGTCGGCCTGGCGTTTTCAGACACGATCGAGAGCAAGACGCGGGACCTCTACCTGATCGGCTCGATGCTGATCCTGCTGGGCCTGGTGCTGCTGGTGGCCGAGAGGGTGAGCAAGCGCGAGCGAGACGTTCAGAGCACAACGATGCGCGACGCGATCGCGATCGGGTTCGGCCAGGCGCTGGCGCTGATCCCGGGCGTCTCCCGTTCCGGATCCACGATCACTGTCGGCCTGCTGTTGGGGTTCGATCGCGAGTCGGCCGCGCGGCTGTCGTTCCTGTTGTCGGTACCCGCGGTTGTGCTCAGCGGGCTCTACCAGCTCGGCGATGCCCTCGACGCCGACCAGGGGCTGGGCACCCTTCTGGTCGCCACCTTCTTCGCGTTCGTGAGTGGCTACGCCGCTATCGCCGGGCTGCTGCGGTTCCTCGCTGGCCACACCACCTACGTGTTCGTGGCCTACCGCGTGGTGCTCGGCGTGGTGGTGCTGGCCCTTACGGCCGCCAGCGTGATCTCGTAGCTTCGGCGCTCGGATAGCCTCGGGGGCGTGAACACCGCGAGCAAGTTCGGGATCGTGGGGCTGGTGGCGCTGGCGCTCACCGTGCTGCCCGGCGGCGGCCCGGCGCTCGAGGTGATGCTCACGCTGCTCTCGATCGCCTTCTTCACAGCGATCGCGGTGCTCGGCTACCGGATGTACCGCCAGTTCTCGTTCGAGCTGGACTCCCTGAGCGACCGCCAGCGGCTGGTGCTGTACGGGGCCGTAGGCGGCGCGTTTCTCACCTTCTGCGCCAGCCGCCGGCTATTCGACACCGGCGGAGCGGGCGTGTTCGCCTGGCTCGCGCTGCTGGGGCTGTGCTCGTACGGCGTGTATTGGGTGTGGACCCAGTACCGCTCCTACGGCTAGCGCGGCTGGCCCTTTCCGCCGGAACGTTGCACTCCCGGCGCACGTTCGTAACCTGCCGGTGTTGAGCCGTCGTGAGGCCCCCGGGAGGCTCGCTGCATGCTTTCGCGAGTTGCGCTTCGCCGCCAGGACGGCCAGGCCAGTGTCGAGCTGGTCGCCGTCCTGCCGTTACTGCTCCTCGTAGGCGCGCTCTGCTGGCAGGCAGCGCTGGCGGGCCACGCAGTGTGGATGTCCGCGCACGCGGCCCGCGCGGCCGCGCGGGCCGACGCCGTGGGGCGCGACCCGACCAAGGCCGCCAGCAGCGCTCTACCCGCTGGGCTGGAGCGGGGGATGTCGGTGAGGCGGTTGAACGAGGGCGGCGTTCGCGTGCGGGTGGTGATCCCGTTCCTGCTGCCCCACTGGCGCTCGCCGGCCGCGGTGTCCGCCACGGCTTCACTCGGGAGGGGAGACCGGTGAGAGGCCGCTACCACGACGGCGAGCGGGGGCAGGCGAGCGTCGAGTTTCTCGGAGCGCTCCCGGCGCTTCTGCTGCTGGCCTTCGTCGCTTTCCAGCTGCTTGCGGTGGGTTACTCGGCCGTGCTGGCGGGAACGGCGGCGGAGGCCGGAGCGCTCGCCCTTGCGAGCGGAGTGGACGCTCGCGAGGGCGTGCGTGAGTCGCTGCCTGGCTGGTCGCGGGCGGGGGCCCGGGTGTCAGTCTCCGGCGGCAGCGTGAGCGTGCGGCTGCGGCCGCCGTCGCCCATCGCTGCCGTGTCGCGGCGGTTCGAGGTGACTGGCGAGGCGTTTGTAGAGGTCGGCTCGTGAACCGTCCGCCCGCGGTCGGCGGGCGCGGCCTGGTGGCCAGCGCTGTGGCCACCGCCACGGAGTGGCTGGTGGAACCCGCGGAGGCCCATCCCGAACCCGCGCGGGCGCGCATTCGGGATCGGCCGGTGGTGGCGGTGGTCGGTCTGGGACCGAGATCGGGGGCCACGACGCTGGCCCGGGCCCTCGCCACCGAGCTGGCTGCCCGGGATGCGGCGGGTGCGTGCGCGGTCACCGCCGCGGCGGGCACGGTGCGTTCCCTGGGAACACCGGGCGCCGGGCGCCTCGCCCGCGCCCTGGCGTCCGCCGGCCACACTCGCACGTGCGGTCGGCTGTGTCTCGTAGATGCTCCGGACCGGCCGGCGCTGGCTGACATGGCACGAGGGCTCGCTCCCCTCGTGTTCGACGTCGGCGACCCGCGCGATGCCGCCCCGGCGGCAGCGCTTGCCGACCGTGTCGTGCTCGTCGGCGGCCCCCGGGTCGAGCCCGCGCTGGCCGGGGCGGTCGCGGCGTCCCTCGCACGAGTCGGTCCGCGTCCCCTAGTGGTGGCCAGCCGCCCGCGGGAGGACTCGGGTTGGACAGGGAAGATGGAGATAGCGATCCCGCACTCCCGGCTCGGAGCGCAGTGGGCGCTCGCGGGCCGCGAGCCACTGGGCGACTTTGGCCGCGCGATCGTGGCGCTCGCCGACCTGCTGGAGCGGTGGGAGTGAGCCGGCGGCCTCACGTCTTGCGCTGTGAGGGCGGCCAGGCGCTCGTCCTGGTCCTGGGCCTCGCCGCCGCTCTCATGCTCGGGACGCTGATACTGGCGGGCTTCGGTCAGGCGCTTGGCGGCAAAGCCCGCCATCAGCGCGGAGCCGATCTCGCCGCGGTCTCGGCGGCGCGGTCGATGCAGGCCGACTACCCGCGGCTGTTCGAGGCCGCGGTCCTGGAGGACGGTGTGCCCAATCCGCGGCATCTCTCGCGAGCCGGCTACGTGGCGCGCGCCCGCGCGGCCGCCGTGCGAGCCGGGCGCAAGAACCGCGTGCGCGTACACGCGCGCGACGTGTCGTTCCCACAGGGGTTCGCGCCCACGCGCGTGTCCGTCCGGGTGCGGGGCAACGTGCAAGTTCGCGTGGGCCGCCGGCGGGGCGAGATACAGCGCCCCGTGAGAGTGCGCGCCCGCGCAAGCGCCGAGTTGAGCCCGCCGGGCGCAGGGGGATCAGGGATGCCGGCGTATGCAAGCGGGGGCGGGTACTCCGGCCCGCTCGCGTACCGAATGGGCAAGCCGATGCGCCCCGACGTCGCGGCTGCTTTGGACCGGATGGCCGCGGCGGCCCGTCGCGACGGCCTGGCCCTCTCGATCACCTCGGCGTTTCGCTCGGACGCAGAACAGGCGCGCTTGTTTGCTGCCAACCCCAACCCGAAATGGGTCGCACCTCCGGGGACGTCGCTGCACCGCTACGGAACCGAGCTCGACCTGGGCCCGCCGGCGGCCTACGGCTGGCTCGCAGCCAACGCCCGGGCGTTCGGCTTCATCCACCGCTACGCCTGGGAGCCCTGGCACTACGGCTTCGGCGCAAACCCGCGTGACCGCGCCCATCCCGCTCAGTACGAGCGCGGTTCCTGGGAGCCACCGGGGGGTGACCACGGGCGAATCCATCATCGCCTGCCGAACTTAGTGCCGACGCGCTTTCACGACCCGATCGCGAGTGCGGCCCTGCGCTGGAACGTGCCGATGAACCTGCTCGCCGCGCAGCTCTACGCCGAGTCGGGGTTCAACCCGTTCGCCCAGAGTCCGGCGGGAGCGCGGGGCATCGCTCAGTTCATGCCCGGCACAGCGCGCGCCTATGGGCTAATCGACCCCTTCGACGCCGCCAAGGCGATCGACGCCCAAGCGCACCTCATGCACGACCTGCTGGAGCAGTTTGGTGGGAAGGTGTCGCTGGCGCTTGCGGCCTACAACGCCGGGCCGGGAGCCGTGCAGCGCTACGGCGGAGTGCCGCCCTACGCGGAGACGCGCGCTTACGTGTCGAAGATCCTCGGCCTGCTCGGTGGGGCAGGGGAGCTGGCCGTCTCCAGCTTCGAGGTGAAGCTCGTCGAATAGAGACCGTCGAGCGGGGAGCTAGGCCAGGGCGTCCAAGGTCTGCGGGGGCCAGCCAGGCGAGCAGCGCGCGCCGGTGGTCTTCGCCTGCCGGTCTGGTGAGCGTCTCGTGACGCGCCGCTTCGACCGCGGCGACCAAGCGCTCGGGATCGTCGACGGCGACCGCGAGTTCGCTTATGTGCAGAGGTTCGCCCAGCGGCCGCTCGAGACGAGCGGGTGCCGTGAAATGCAGCAGCAGGTCGGTGCGACCGCTCACAACGAGCCGGGCCGGGCCATCATCCGCGGCGTGTTACGCACATGACGCCCGCTTCTCCGACCCCGTGTTCCCCGACCTGCGCGGAAGCCACGCGGGCGCGATGTGGCGGATGCTCACGAGCGGGCCGGGGGAGCTGCGCATCGAGCTGCTCGAGCACGATGCCGACGAGAGACAGGGCTCGGCCCACTGGCGCGCGCACTACACCTTCACCGAGACCGGGCGGCCCGTGGTCAACGACATTCACGCGAGCTTTCGATTCGAGGACGGGCTCATCGCCGAGCACCGCGACGAGTTCAACTTCCACCGCTGGGCCCGTCAGGCGCTCGGGCCGGTCGGGTTGCTGCTCGGCTGGACTCCGATCGTGCGCGGGGCGGTCAGGCGCAAGGCCGCCGCACGGCTCGATGAGTTCACGCGCGCGTCGGGCAACTAGGCGGCTTCCTGGTAGGCCACCTGCGCTCCGTCGAGCTCCACTTCCGGCACTTCGGCCACCCCGAGCTGGGGATCGACGGGCTCGAGCAGCGTCGCGGCCAGCGCGATCGCGACCGCCACGAAGCCGGCGCCGACGGTGAATGCCAGCTGGTAGCCGTCTACCAGAGCGGGGGCTCGCGCGGCGCCCTCGGCCAGGAGGTCGTTCGTCCTCCCCGTCGACAGGGTGGCGAGCACGGCGAGGCCGAGCGCCCCACCCACCTGCTGGGTGGTGTTGACCAGACCGGAAGCGATCCCGGCATCCTCCGGAGTGGCGCCCGACATCGCGAGCGTGACCATTGCGGGGAAGCTCAGGCCGGCGCCGACGCCGAACAGCACCATCGTCGGCAGGATGTCGGCCAGGTAATGACCGTCGACCGGCACGCGCGTGAACAGCACCAGGCCCGCGAGCACGAACGAGAGCCCGGCCAGAAGCGTCGTCCGCGGTCCGAAGCGCAGGATCACCTTGTCGGTGACCTGCAGCGAGAGCACCGCGATCAGCACGGCAACCGGCAGGAACGCAAGGCCGACCTCGACCGGGCCGTACCCGAGTATCCGCTGTAGATAGAGCGCGCCGAGGAAGAACATCCCGAACAGCCCTGCAACCATAAGCACCTGGATCACGTTCGCGCCGGAGACGTTGCGCGAGCGGAGCACGCGCAGGGGCATCAGCGGCGTGGACGCCCACGACTGACGCACCACGAAGCCTGCGATCAGGGCGATCGCGATCGCACCCAGGCCGAGCGTGTGCAGCGATCCCCAGCCGTAGTCGACGGCTTCCACGATCGTGTAGACGGCGAGCATCAGACCTCCGGTGATCAGGACCGCACCAGGGACGTCGGCCCCCTTGTCGAGGCCGATGCCCTCGTCGTTCTCGATCAGGCGGGTGGCCAGAGCCATCGCTGCGAGCCCGAACGGCAGGTTCACGAAGAAGATCCAGTGCCAGTTGATCGACTCCGTGAGAACTCCGCCGGCGAGGAGGCCGAGCGACGCGCCCGAGGCGGCCACGAAGCTGTAGACGCCGATCGCCTTTGCCTGCTCTCGCTTACCCGGGAACATGGTCACGATCATCCCCAGGATCACCGAAGATGTGAGCGCGGCGCCGATGCCTTGGAGGAAGCGGGCGCCGATCAGCGTCTCCTGGCTCTGGGCGAACCCGCAGAGCGCGGAAGCCGTGACGAATACCGCTAGGCCGACCATGAAGACGCGCTTGCGGCCGATCAGGTCTCCGATCCGGCCGGAGAGCAGCAGCAGGCCACCGAGGGGGATCAGGTAGGCGTTGACCACCCAAGCAAGGCTGGACTGGGAGAAGCCGAGGTCGTCCTGGATCGACGGCAGGGCCACGTTCACGATCGTCCCGTCGAGGATGATCATGAGCATCCCGACGCAGAGGGTGTAGAGAGCCAGCCAACGCTGGCGTTCGGTTAGCTGGAGGGTGTCGGCGGGGGCGGTGGCGGTGGCTGACATGCGGTGGTTCCTTACGTTGGGTAAGCAGCAAGGCTACGAGTCCCCGAGACCGGACACGGGCGGTTAGCCGGTGTACGTGGGTGCGGCTAACCCCACTCCCGGGTTCAGGGACTAACTACTGCTCAGGCGGCCCGAGCGACCGGGCGTCCGAGCAGCTCGATGTAGCTGTGCTCGTACAAGTCGGCCACCCGTTCCGGTGTGAACGTGGCCGCGTAGCGCCGAGCCGCCGGCAGATCGGTGCGCACCCGACCCTGGAGCAGGGACGCCAGAGCGCGCGCCAGCTCCGCTGGGCGCTCGGGAGCCACGGCAATGCCCCGCCCCCCGGAAAGCACGTGCTCGAGCCCGTCGACGGCAGTTCCCACCACAGGCACACCCAGCGCCATGGCGAGCACGGCCGTCTGCGACCAGGCGTCACATCGCGAGGGCACTACACAGGCCGAAGCGCCCGCGATCCATTCGGACGGACGCCGCCTCCAGCCGGCGAACACCACGTCGCCCGCGATCCCCAGCTGGCGGGCGCGGGCGCGCAGTTCGGGCTCCAGTGGACCGCTGCCCACCACGTAGAGCGGCGGGCGCTCGCTGAGCAGCGCAAGCGCCTCGAGCAGGAGATCGGGGCCCTTCTCGTGGTGCAGCCGACCCACGTACACGAGCCGCCGCGCCGGGATACGGGCCGGCTGTGGCACTTCGATCGGGTCGATCGCCGAGCGGCCCTCGCGAAGCAGCGCCGGGTCCGCCCCCAGAGCAAGGAGCTGCTCGCGTGCGGTCGGGCCGTGCACGAACAGGCGATGGAGCCGGTCGAGCGCGCAGCGAAGCTCGGCGATGGGCGGTGCCTGGGGCCACTGGTAGGCGTTGTGCTCGCTGCCGACGACAGGCACCGACGCGGGCGCCGCGCGAGCGGCCGCCCACCACGCTCCGAACTGGTGGGCGTGCACCAGGTCGGCGTTGGCGAGTCGTGGGGCGAGCCAGGTCGAGAAGCCGGTGTCGCACTCGTACTGAAGGCTGCGCGCGGCTCCGTACACCTCGAGCTCGACTCCGTGCGAGCGAAAGAGCTCCACCCCGGCTTGGGTGGCGGATCCCGCGAGGAACCGGACGTCCCACCCCCGCCGCCCGAGTCCGATCCCCAGGCGCAGCGCACTCAGCTGCCCGCCACCCGGTTCCACGTTGCCAATGACTCGGACGATGCGCATCGGCTCAGCGTACGGCGCGTTCCAGATGCCTCCACCGATAGTCCCGGCACTGTCACAGCAAGCGGGGGCATTTCGTCACAGGGATGGAACCCACGAGAGGAGAGGTCATGAAGATTCTGGTTGCGGGCGCCTCTGGAGCGCTCGGAAGGCAACTCGTCCCGCGTCTGGTCACGAACGGTCACGAGGTGGTCGGGATCACGCGTACGCCGTCGAAGCGGGAGCTCGTCCGCGAGTTGGGCGCCACACCGGTGGTGGCCGACGCACTGGATCCGGAGGCGGTGGCTCGCGCGGTGGCCGAGGCCGAGCCCGCAGCGATCGTGCACCAGCTCACCGCGCTGGCGGGATCGCTGGACATGCGCCACTTCGATCGCGACTTCTCGCTCACCAACCGGCTGCGAACGGAGGGGACCGACCATCTGCTGGCTGCCGGCCGGGCGGTCGGCGTGCGCCGGTTCGTGGCCCAGAGCTATGCGGGCTGGCCGTTTGCCCGCAGCGGTGGCCCGGTGAAGACCGAGGACGACCCGCTCGATCCCACGCCGGCGGCGGGGATGCGCCAGACGCTCGAGGCGATTCGTCATCTCGAGGACACCGTCACGAACGCCGGCTGGACCGAAGGCATCGTGCTGCGCTACGGCGGGTTCTACGGCCCCGGCACCTCGCTCGCCCCGAACGGTGAGCACGTCGCGCAGATCCGCAAGCGCAGGTTCCCGGTGGTGGGCGATGGTGGCGGCGTGTGGTCCTTCGTCCACATCGAGGACGCGGCGGAGGCCACCGTGGCTGCCGTGGAGCGGGGGCGGGGCGGGATCTACAACATCGTGGATAACGATCCGGCCCCGGTCGCCGAGTGGCTACCCGTGGTTGCGGACGCGTTGGGCGCGGGACCGCCCCGCCACGTGCCGCGCTGGCTCGGCCGGATGCTCGCGGGCGAGGCCGGGGCGGTCATGATGACCGAGGTGCGCGGAGCGTCGAATGCCAAGGCCAAGCGTGAGCTGGGCTGGCAGCCCACTCGCCCCAGCTGGCGGGAGGGCTTCTCCCAGGAAGCCGCATGAGCGTGCAGTCCGATCAACTGCTCGGGGAACTGCGGTCGGCTGGGTTCGCGATCGCCTACCGGATGCTCGGCAGCGTGGGGGATGCGGAGGACATCGTGCAGGAGGCGCTGCTTCGATTTCACCGCGCGCGGGAAGGGGACGAGCGGATCGAGTCCCCGCGCGCCTACGTGGCGACGGTGGCCACTCGGCTCGCCATCGACCAGCTGCGCTCGGCCCGGGCGCGCCGGGAGAGCTACGTGGGCGAGTGGCTGCCGGAGCCGCTCGTGGCCGACGTGGAGGAGACCCCGGCGCGCCAAGCCGAGATGGCCGACTCCCTATCGCTCGCCTTTCTCGTGCTGCTCGAAAGCTTGTCCCCGGAGCAGCGCGCGGTCCTGCTGCTGCGCGACGTATTCGATTACGGCTATGACGAGATCGCCGGGATCGTCGGCAAGAGCGAGGACAACGTTCGCCAGCTGGCCTCCCGCGCACGCCGCCACGTGGAGGAGGGCAGGCCGCGATTCGAGGCCTCGCGCGAGCAGCGCGACGAGTTGGCGCGGCGCTTCTTCGCGGCGGCCCAGGGGGGCGAGATGGCTGCGCTGGAGTCCCTGCTCGCCGAAGACGTGGTATTGCACGGCGATGGCGGCGGCAGGGTGCCCGCGCTCGCCCGGTCCCTGCACGGTCGCCGCCGTGTGGCGGGCACGCTGCTGGCCTGGGCGCGGCAGGGGGCCAAGACGGCCGGAACCGCGATCCGCCAGGTCGAGGTCAACGGCCAGCCCGGCGGACTCATGCTCGACGGTGAAGGCAGGGTGATCGGCGTGATGGCACTCGACATCGCCGACGAACAGATCCAGGGGGTTCGCTCGATCGTAAACCCGGACAAGCTCCGGCACGTGGGCCCGGTGGGCGACATGCGCGCGCTCCTTGGGCGGCGCTAGCGACTGCGCGCTCAGCTCAGCAGCGGGCAAAGGCGCGCGGCGTGGCTCCACCGCCCAGCGCCTCGAGCTGCTCCCTGTCGCACCCTTCGTGAGAGGGCAGTGCGCCGGCGGCCACACTCGCAGCGGTGCTGGCGATGGCGCTGAGCAGCCGTGTCATCGGGTCGACCGGTGTGCCGTTCAGCCGCACCTCGAAGTGCAGGTGGGGCCCGGTCGAGTAGCCGGTGGAGCCCACGTATCCGATCCGGGTGCCGCCGGTCACGACCTCGCCCCGCCAGGACGTCACGGTGGAAAGGTGTGCGTACCAGGATTGGAAGCCCTGGCGGTGGTCGATCACCACCAGGTTGCCGTAGCCGCCCGAGTTGTACCCGGCGAAACTCACCACGCCCCTGCCCGCTGCGCCGACGCGCGCGCCCATCGGGGCCGCGAAATCGATGCCCGCGTGCAGGCGGCCCCAGCGATACCCGAACGGGCTGCTGATCGGCGCGTTCAGCGGTCGCAGGAAGGCCACGGGTCCGCTCACGCCGCTGCCTCCACCTCCGGCGCTCCTGCGCCGCCGGGCGCCGCGTCGCAGGCTGCGCAGGGTGGCGGGCCCCGCCACGCCGTCCGCGCTCAGTCCGCGCGAGCGCTGCAGGCTGAGCACAGCGGCCTCGGTGGCGGGGCCGAAGCCGCCGTCGATCGGCCCGCTGGAGAACCCCGGCCGCGTCGGGGGGCTTGTCGACGTCTTCCGTCGCCGCTACCTGCTGAAGCTGCTGGTGCGCAAGGAGCTGCGGGTTCGCTACCAAGGCTCCGC
>Ga0136618_10000428_pt1 | contig 14324 bp, 15 predicted proteins | sample AntDrymUQ3302106_2_FD_104805 | JGI IMG/M metagenome (GOLD analysis project Ga0136618, IMG submission 104805) | Polar desert sand microbial communities from Dry Valleys, Antarctica - metaG UQ330 (21.06) | ecosystem: Environmental > Terrestrial > Soil > Desert | place: Antarctica: Dry Valley... | reverse complement strand
CGCCGTCACCACCGTCGGGGCCGCCCTTGGGCACGTGCGCCTCGCGCCTGAAGGAGAGGCAGCCGTTGCCGCCCATCCCGGCGCGGACCTCGATGCGTGCGCGGTCATGCAGCATGCACCGCCTATCATCGCCGAAGGCGAGCGGCGAGGTACGAGCACGCTCGCCTGGCAGGCGAAACCTCATACGAGCGGCGAGGTACGAGCACGCTCGCCTGGCAGGCGAAACTTCTCGTGGCCGGGTACCGTGCCCGGCATGCCAGACGACGACAGCAAGGTCTTCCTGATCACGGGCGCCTCGACGGGCATCGGCGCCGCCACCGCCCGGCGGGCCGCGGAGGCCGGCTACCGCCTGATCCTCGCCGCCCGATCCGAGGACAAGCTGCGCGACCTGGCCGAGGAGCTCGGCGGCGACGCGCGCGCGCTTGCCGTGCGCTGCGACGTGACCGAGTGGGACGCCCAGCAGGCGCTCGTGCAGAGTGCGCTGGACGCGTACGGCCGCCTCGACGTCGCGTTCGCCAACGCAGGCTTCGGCGGCGCGCGCGGCTTCAAGTCGGCCACACCCGAGGAGTGGCGGGAGATGGTGTTGACGAACGTGCTCGGCGCCGCGCTGACGATCCGCGCCGCCTACGACGCGCTCGTCGAGGCCAAGGGCCATCTGCTCCTGACTTCATCGGTGGCGGGTCGCCGGGCGCTCCCGGGCTCGTTCTACTCCGTCACCAAGCACGCGGTCACAGCGATGGGCGAGGCCGCACGTCAGGAGTTCAACGACACCGGCGTGCGCGTTACGCTGATCGAGCCCGGCATGGTCGACACGCCTTTCTTCGACAAGCCGCCGAAGATGCGGGCGCTGGAAGCGGACGACATCGCGCGCGCTGTGCTCTTCGCCGTCCAGCAACCGCCGCACGTCGACGTCAACGAGCTGCTGATACGCCCGACGGCGCAGCCGGGCTAGCGGCCTCGCGCACCACCAGGCGCAGGGCGGCCGTCGCCCAACCCATCGGGAGCGTCGCGCCGTCGCCGTAAAGCTCGGCCAGCTGCCCGGACGCGCCCGCCGCGAGCAGCTGCGTGCAGCCCCGGCGGACGAGCAGCCCCTGCTGGGCCACGTCCGCCGCGCGGTCTTCCGCGTCGACGTGGAACGCTCCGCCGTCGCGCATGATCGCCAGCGTGGCCGGGGAGCCCTCGTAGACGATCGGCACGGCCGCCGAGCTCTCCATTCCGAGCTCGCGCGGCAGCCGCCGCTCTGCGGGATCGGTGTCCGGGACGTCGACGAACGCGAGGTGCGGGCGGCCGGCGCGCAGCAGCGCGACCGCGGCCGTGGGCGAATGCCGGATCACCCAGGGGATATCGGCTTTCGCGCTCGTCGAGATGAGCGTCTATATGACGCTTAACTCGACGAGCGAGGTGCTAAGCGGCGTCGGCGGTCGCCGGATCGACGGAGATCACGCGCCCGCGCCAGCCGTCGTGGAACTGCACGATCCCCGCCGACTTGGCGAAGATCGTGTGATCGCGGCCGATCCCGACGCCCTCGCCCGGTTTGAAGCGGGTACCGCGCTGGCGCACGATGATCTCGCCGCCCGTGACGATCTCGCCGGCGAAGATCTTGACGCCGAGGCGCTTGGCCTTGGAGTCGCGACCGTTACGGCTGGAGCCGAGCCCCTTCTTGTGCGCCATCGCTCAGCGTCCCTTCTCGATGCCGGTGACCTGCAGCCGCGTGAGCTCCTGGCGGTGGCCGGCCGTGCGCTTGTACCCGCGCTTGGGCTTGAACTTGAAGATCCGGATCTTGGGCCCGCGCTCGTGAGCCACGACCGTCGCCTGCACCGAGACCTTGCCGAGCTTGGCGCCGAACAACGACTCGTCGCCGCTCGCGTACAGCAGCGGCTCGAGGTCGACCGTGGCTCCCTCCTCGGCGGTCAAGCGCTCGACCAGGAAGGTCGTGCCCTGCTCGACGCGGTACTGCTTGCCGCCGGTGCGGACGACTGCGTAGGTGGTCTCAGGCATGGGTGGAGTCAGTCGCTGTCGGAGGAGGAGGAGACTTCGGCGGCGTTCGCACGCGAACGGCGCCGTCCGCCCCTGCGGCCGCGGCGCCGAGGCTTCGATTGTACCGCGTCGTCCGACTCGTCGGCGGCGTCGGGCGCCGGCTCAGAGATGTCCGTATCGCCTGCCACGCGCGCAGTCCGCTCCTCACGCTCGCCTTCGGCGACGTCGCGCTCGCGCCCGCCTTCCGCGACGGGGCGCGAGCCGCGCCGCCGCGCCCGCGGCCGCGCCGTCTCCTCGTCGGAGTCGTCAGCCGCCGCCGGACCCGTGCCGGCGTGCGCCGCTCCGCTGTCGGTCAGCGCCTCGACCGCCTGCTCCTCGCGCGAGGGCGGCTTGCGCTGGCTGCGCGCGCGCGGCGGCGGAGCCGACGCCGCGCGCTTGGCGGCGCGCTCGCGCGCCTGGCGCCGTTCCGCGGTCGCCGCCGCCGCCTCTTCGGCGACCTCCGCGAGCACGGCGCGCGCCGTCGAGCGGCCGGCCTGCTCGATCCGCACGAGCATCTTCTCGCCGACGTGCGCGATGCCATCGGCGACCTCGATCAGGTAGCCGTCGACCTTTGCCACGGCGTCGTCCTCTGAGTACATGTGCGGCTCGACGATGTCGACGTGCACCTCCTCGCCCTCACGGAACGGCACGCTGTGCTCCTCGATCTCCGCGCGCGCGCCCTCCTCGACGATCGCGAAGTGGTCGAGCGGCAGCCCCTCGGAGCCCGTGAAGTTGAAGAAGCGGCCGGTCTCCTCCTCGAGCGCATGCAGCATCCGCGCACCGTCCTCGGTGAAGTAGGCGGTCACCTTCGGGTTCATGCGCACGAGGTAGGCCTCGGGGCCCCCGCCGCCCGTCTCGGCGACCAGGTCGCGCAGCATGCGCTCGGCAGCGATCGCGACCGTCTCCTCCGACTTCACCACGCCGTCCCCGCTACAGGTCGGGCACGGCTTGGTCATGATCTCGCGCGCCCCGTCGGTGACGTTCTGGCGCGTCATCTCGACCAGGCCGAGCGGCGAGATCTCGACCACGAACGTCTTCGTTCGGTCCTCGTCGAGCGCCTTGCGCAGCGTCTTGAGCACGGCGTCGCGGTTGCGCGCACGGGCCATGTCGATGAAGTCGATCACGATGATGCCGCCGATGTCGCGCAGCCTCAGCTGGTTGACGACCTCGTCGGCCGCCTCCAGGTTGGTGCGCGTGATCGTGTCCTCGAGGCGCGCTGCCTTGCCCTTGCCGGTGTAGGAGCCCGTGTTGACGTCGATCACCGTCAGCGCCTCTGCGTAGTCGATGATCAGGTAGCCACCGCTGGGCAGGTCGACGCGGCGCGAGATCATGCCCTCGATCACGGAGTCGACGCCGTAGGCCTCGAACAGGTTGACCGGGTCCTCCCACAGCTCGACGCGATCGACCAGCTCGGGCGCCGTGCGGGCGAAGAACGAGACCAGCCGCTGATGCTGCTTGGGGTCGTCGACGATCGCGCGCTCGAAGTGCGCGGAGAAGATGTCGCGCACGACGCGCACGGAGAGGTCGGCTTCCTGGAAGACCAGTGCCGGTGCAGTTGCCTCCTCGACACGCTTCTGCAGCACCTCGTTGAGCTTGAACAGGTACGCGAGCTCGCGCTCGAAATCGCCGCGCGTGGCGCCGTGGGCGGCGGTGCGGATGATCGCGCCGCCTGCGGCGAGGTCGAGCTGCTTGGCCTCGGAGCGCAGGCGCGTGCGCTCTGCGTCCTCGAGCCTGCGCGAGACGCCGACGCCCTCGCCGGTCGGGGCGTAGACCATGTAGCGCCCGGCGATCGTCAGCTCCATCGTCAGCCGCGCGCCCTTGGTCTTGAGCGGGTCCTTGATGACCTGCACGACGATCTCCTGGCCGGGCTTGAGCAACTCGGTGATGCGCGGCCCGGTCTCCTTGCCGCGGCCACGCTTGACCTGCTCGACGCCCGGCAGCACGATCTCGTCGACGTGCAGGAAGCCGTTCTTGTCGAGGCCGAAGTCGACGAACGCCGCCTCGAGCCCGGGCAGGACGTTGTCGACCTTGCCCTTGTAGATGTTGCCGACGATCGAACGGCCGCCGCGACGCTCGAAGTAGACCTCGGCGACGCGGTACCCGGTCGGCAGCCCGCTCTTGCGACGGCGCGACTTACGGGCGGCCGTGACCTCCCCGGCAGCCTCCAGCATCGCTACCCGGGTCTCTCCCCGGTCGACCGTGACCAGCACTTGCTTTTTCAAGACGATCCCTCATTGGAGGACGGAGGCCCGGCCCTTGCTCATACCGATCTCGCGCGCTTGCGCGTGGATCGACTGGAGCAGGCCGATGGCCATGAACGTGACGAGCATCGACGAGCCGCCGAAGCTGAGAAGTGGTGCCGGGACGCCGGTGATCGGCATGATCCCGACCGTCATCCCGACGTTCACGAAGACCTGGAACAGCAGCATCATCGTGATGCCGCCGGCGATCAGGGCGCCGTACAGGTTCTTCGCGATCGTGAGGATGTGCAGCCCGCGCCATATGAGCAGCGCGTACAGCGATAGGACGAGCGCGGCGCCGGCGAACCCGTAGGTCTCGCCGACGACGGAGAAGATGAAGTCGGTGTGGTGCTCGGGCAGGAAGTTCAGGCCGGTCTGCGTGGCGTTCTCGACGCCGCGCCCGGTCTTCTCGCCCGAGCCGATCGCGATCTTGGACTGCTGCTGCTGGTAGCCCTCCTCGCCCGAGACGTCGGACGGATGCAGGAACGACGTCAGTCGATCCACCTGGTAGGGCTGCAGCACCTCGACGCCGGCTGCGGGCAGAGCGACCAGCGCAAGCGCGATCGCGACCGCCCCCAGCACGCCGAGCGCCGCGAAGTGCCGCCACGGCGCGCAGCCGACGAACAGCAGCGCCAGCGTGCCGATCACGTAGACCAGCGACGTGCCCAGGTCGGGCTGGGCCATCACGAGCATCGTCGGGATCAGCCCCAGCAGCATCACGCGCGCCGTGGTCTGGCGGCTGCCGGTCCCGCGCAGCCGATCGACGATGAAGCCCGACAGCGCGACCACGAGCAGGACCTTGCCCAGCTCGGAAGGCTGGAAGTTCATGAACGGCGTCTCGATCCAGCGTTTGGAACCGCGGGTCGCCGTCGCGAGGCCGAAGACGAGCACGATCGAGCCGATCAGGAGCCCGTAGATGACGTACTTGAGCTCGCGCAGCCGCGAGTAGTCCAGGCGCGAGATCGCGTACATGAGCAGCACGCCGACCACGCCGTACGCGATCTGGCGCTCGACGTAGAAGAGCGGGTCGCCCGGCACGTCATCGGCCGTGGCGCCCTTGATCGCGACGCACGAGCAGGCGACCAGCGCGAGCGCTGCGATCACCAGGAGCGGATCGAGGCGGAGCCGCCACTCGCGCGGCACGAGCGGTGACGGCGGGTCCGAGGCGGGCCTGATCGGGGTCGCGGTGCTCACGACACGGCCTCACCGTAGCGGAGATCCGGGACGCTCATCGCGTCGCGCTCGCGCCGGCGTAGAAGTCGGAGTCACGGACGCCGAACCATTTCGACAGGATCAGCCGCGTGGCGGGGGCGGCGACCTCGGCACCGAAGCCGCCCTTCTCGACCGTGACGACGACGACGATCGGCTTGACCGGGTCGTCGACGTAGGCGGCGTACCACGACTGATCGGGGTTCGGCGCGCGCTCGGCCGTCCCAGTCTTGCCGTAGACCGTGTAGGGGAACCCGGCGAAGACGTCGGCCGAGGTGCCGCCGCTCTCGCCGGCGGCGGCGCGCAGGCCGGAGCGGATCGCCTCCAGCGTGGCCGGCTCGATCTCGACGTGCCGCTTGACCGGCTTGCGGATCTCCTCGAGCTGGCGGCCCGCGCCGTCCTCGACCTGCTGGCCGAGGTGGGGCGTGACGACCCTGCCGCCGTTGGCGATGCCGGCGTAGGCGGTGGCGAGCTGCAGCGGCGTCGCCTGCAGGTCACCCTGGCCGACGGACAGGTTGACGTTGTCGCCACCGCTCCAGCCGCGCTCGATGCCGCCGCAGGCGTACAGCGCCTCGGTGGTCTGGGTCGGCACCTTCGCCTTCTTCGCGCAGCGGACGTAGCGCTCGAACTCGGAGTTGCGCCACTTGGCGTCCGGCACGAGGCCGCCGTACTCGCCCGGCAGATCGATGCCCGTCGGCGCTCCGAAGCCCAGCTTGCGCGCCCATTGCTGGATGATCGCCCCGCGCTCGTTGGCGGCCGCTCCCAGCTGGTAGAAGAAGACGTCGGACGAGACCTGGAGCGCGCGCGGGAGTGCGAGCGTGCCGAAGCGCGCATCGCGCGCGTTCTTGAACTCGCGCCCGCCGTAGCGGAAGACGCCGGGGTCGTTGAGCAGCGTGCTCGGGGTGATGATGCCGCCGTCGACCGCCGCCAGGGCGGTGATCGGCTTGAACGTGGAGCCGGTCGGATACCCGGCCGCGATCGCGCGGTTGAACAGCGGCGCGCCGTTCTCCTCGCTGTTGAGCTGCTCGTAGGTCTCCTGGTCGATCGGCTTGGCGAAGAGGTTCGCGTCAAAGCTCGGATAGGAGCCGAGCGCCAGCACCTCGCCGTCGCGCGGATCCATCGCCACGAACGCGCCCGCGTCGGCCGGGTTGCCGTTGCCCTGCGCCGCCTCGATCGCACGCGCGACGGCGTTCTGCGCGGCGCGCTGGAGCCCGAGGTCGAGCGTCAGGCGCAGCTGGCGGCCCTGGATCGGGTCCGTGCGCGTGGTGCGCCGCGTGTCGTCGCGGTTGCCGAACGAGTTGACGATCACGCGCGTGAAGCCGTCCGTCCCGCGCAAGTACTTGTCGTAGCTCTCCTCGATCCCGTCCTTGCCGATCCGCGTGCCCGGGGTGACGCCGCGGTAGCGCTTGCTGCCGACCTCGTCGGGGGAGATCTCGCGCAGCGTGCCGAAGAGCTGCGCGCCCAGTGTCTTGTAGGGGTAGTAGCGCAGGTACTTCTTCTCGACCACGACTCCGGGGAAGTCCTCGCGGTGCTCGAGCAGGAAGTTGAAGGCCGCCGCCGAGACGTCGGTCTTGATCGTCACGTTCGCCGACGGCTGGTCGGCGATGCCCTGCACGACCCGGCGGTGGATCGTCCCCGGCTCCAGGTCGATCACCTTGCCGAGGCGCCTGTAGAGCGACCGCGCAGCGGAGGCGCCGGGCGGCGTCGGGGTGATCGCGACCTTGTCCGCGCGCCGTGCGCGGGAGCGCAGGTCGCGCCGCTCGGAGCGCTCCGCGCGGGTCGAGGAGCGGCCGTCCGCGCGCAGGCGGCGCTCCAGCTCGCGCAGGTCCCTTGCCGCCGCCAGCCGCCGGCCCTCGGACAGCGCGAGCAGCTTGCGGTAGGTGTCGGCCGCGTCGAGCTCGGCCTCGGGCACCGAGTTCGGCAGGATCTGGACCACCGGCGCCGCACGCGTCTTGACCAGCGTCCTGCCGTCGCGGTCGACGATGTTGCCGCGCGGCGCCTCGATCTTCACCTTGCGGATGCGGTTCTCGCGCGCTTGGACGACGTAGTCGTCACCGGTCAGCACCTGCAGGAACCAGAGCCGGAAGAAGACCACCGCGAACAGCACGAACGCCAGGCCGCCGAGGACGGCGACCCGTACCGCGAGCTGCGGCGTGATCGGCGGGCGACGATCCTCGATCGGGTTGGGCATCAGCCTCAGGCCCGGCTGAGCGGGCTCAGCCCACCGGTGGTGTACGCGCGGCGGCGGCGGCGGCGCGGGTCGTCGGGCAGGTAGGGCGCGAGCACGCGCCGGCACGCCAGGTAGACGGGCATCGCCAGCAGCGTGTTGAGCACGATCGTCATCAGCGTCTGGCGCACGAGCAGCAGCGAGACCGGCGCGTCGACGCCGAGCAGGAACTGCAACACGGAGAAGCCGATCACCGCCACGCCGGTCGCGGCCGCTCCGACCGCCACCGGCACCAGCGCGTGCGCGGGATCGCGCAGCTCGCGCAAGCGCCCGGCCGCGTAGCCGGCCGTCAACAGCACGAGCGAGTTCAGCCCCAGCGTCTGGGCGAGCAGCGTGTCCATGAAGAGCCCGAGCCCGAAGCCGAAGCTCGCGCCCGCGATCGATCCGCAAAGCAGCCCGACGGCTGCGACGAGCAGCGGCGAGAGGTCCGCCGGCACGCCGAAGATCGCAACCTGTGAGATCGTGGTCAGCTGCAGGATGCCCCCCACGAGCGCGATCGCGAACAGCCGCGCGACGCTGGCGGCGTTCCAGGTCACGGAGTCGCGGCGCGCAGGTCGGCGGTGGGCTCGGTCAGCACTTGCACGAAGTCGAGGTCGCGCAGGTCCGCGAACGGCGCCACGTGGATCGTCCGGTCGAGCTCGCCCTCGCCCTCGATCCGCTTGACGCGGCCGATCGGGATGCCCTGCGGGAACGGCGACGGCAGGCGCGCCGAGATCGTGCCGGCCGTGACGATCGTGTCGCCGGTGCGCACCTCCTTGGCCTCGGGCACGAGGTCGAACAGCAGGTCGCCGGGCGAGCCGGCCACCGGCAGGATCGAACCCGGCTGCCCGGAGGCGGCCGCCAGCGCGCTGACGCCGAACTCGGAGTCGCTCAGGAGCATCACGACGGCGTTGCCGTCCGAGACGGCCTTGACCTTGCCGACGAGGCCCTTGCCGTTGATCACGGGCTGGTTGACCGCGAGACCGTCACTGGAGCCCTTGTTGATCTCGATCGTCTGATACCAGGAGGAGGGCGAGCGGCTGTAGACGCGCGCCGTCCGCGGCTCGTAGGCGTCCAGGCCGCTGCTGCGCGCGTAGTCGACGATGTCGCGCAGCTCCGCGTTCTCGTTCGCCGCAACCTGCAGGCGCGCGACCTCCGCCCGCAGCCGGTCGCGCTCGGCCTCGAGCTTGTCGCGCTCGTCCTTGGCGTCGAACGTGTCGCCGAACCAGCCGAACAGGTCGCGGACCGGCTTGAGCGCGCGGTTCGCGCCCTCCTGCACCGGTGCCACGACCTCCATCGTGCCGGTCTGGACCGACTTCAGCGGGCCGCCTGAGGACTCGCCGAAGTATGCCGTCAGCAGGACCAGGCAGCACACGACGAGCGCGAGCAGGATCGCGCGGCGTCGTCGCACCTGTCTGTCATACATTCCGGGAAGCTCCAAGCGTAACGTCGCCGAAGGCGAGCGCGAGGTACGAGCGGTTCGCCTGGCAGGCGAACCGCTTCCTCAAGAGGCTACCGCGCACCACGGCGTGGGACGCCTAGCGGCGCGAGCGGCGATGATTCCTGCTGTTCCGGTTCGAGCGGTGGATCGCCTCGAACTCCTCGAGCGAGCGGCCGGAGCCGACGGCCACGCAGGTCAGCGGCGACTCGGCTCGGTGGGCCGGCATCTGCGTCTCGTCGCGCAGGCGCTCGTCGAGACCCTGCAGCAGCGAGCCGCCGCCGGCCAGCATGATGCCGCGGTCCATGATGTCCGACGCCAGCTCGGGCGGCGTGCGGTCGAGCGTCTCCTTGATCGCGTCGATGATCTGCACGAGCGGCTCCTCCAGCGCGGCGCGCACCTCCTCCGAGGTGAGCACGACGGTCTTGGGCAGCCCGGAGACGAGGTCGCGGCCGCGGATCTCGGCCTGGACCTCCTCCTCGAGCGGGTATGCCGAGCCGATCTCGAGCTTGACCTCCTCCGCCGTCTGCTGGCCGATGAGGAGCTTGTACTCCTTCTTGACGTAGTTGATGATCGCCTCGTCGAGCTCGTCGCCGCCGACGCGGATCGACTGCGAGACGACGATCCCGCCGAGCGAGATCACGGCCACCTCGGAGGTGCCGCCGCCGATGTCGACGACCATGTTGCCCGTCGGCTCTCCGACCGGCAGCCCGGCGCCGATCGCCGCCGCCATCGGCTCCTCGATCAGGTACGCCTGGCGCGCGCCGGCCGAGAGGCAGGCCTCCTCGACCGCGCGCTTCTCGACCCCCGTCACCCCTGAAGGCACGCAGACGACCACGCGCGGATGCGCCCAGCGGTTCTGGTGCACCTTCTGGATGAAATGGCGCAGCATCTCCTCGGTCACGTCGAAGTCGGCGATCACGCCGTCCTTGAGCGGCCGGATCGCCGAGATCGTCCCCGGGGTGCGGCCCAGCATCCGCTTGGCCTCGATCCCGACCGCATGCACCTCCCCCGTGCGCGAGTCGATCGCGACTACCGACGGCTCGGAGAGCACGATGCCGCGTCCGCGCACGTAGACGAGCGTGTTCGCCGTGCCGAGGTCGACGGCCATGTCGCGGCCGCCGAAGCCGGTCAGGTAGGAGAAGAATCCCATGAGGAGAGGTCAGGAGCCTAGCGGGCAGACCGGTTTCGCCTGCCAGGCGACCGACTCGTTCCTCGCGGATCGCCTTCGGCGACGTTACGCCTGCAAATTGCGATGCGGCAACAGATCGAGTAGTCGGGCGAGCGGCAGCCCGACGACGTTCAGGTAATCCCCCTCGATGCGCCGCACCAAGGCCGCGCCGCGACCCTGGATCGCGTAGCCGCCGGCGCGCCCGCGCCACTCGCCCAGAGCAACGTAGGCGGCGACCTCCGCGGCGTCGAGTGCGCGGAAGCAGACCTCCGTCACCTCGACCGCCTCGGCGACGATCGTGCCGTCGCGCGCGAGCGCGATCCCGCCCACGACCGCGTGCGCGCGGCCCGCGAGCCGGCCGACGTACTCGGCGGCCTGCGCGGCGTCGCGCGGCTTGCCCAGGATTGCGTCTTCGACAGTGACCAGCGTGTCGGCGCCGAGCACGAGCCCGCCAGGGATCGCGAGTGCCTTGCGGCGCGCGTTCTCGGCCGCCACCGCGTGCGGCTCGCCCGCCGTCAGCTCGTCGACATCGGCCGGCGCGACCGTGAACTCGAAGCCGGCGCCCGCGAGGATCGCCCGCCGCTGGGGCGAGGCCGACGCGAGGATCAGCCCTGCGGGAAGAACAGGTTCGCCTCGCGCTCGGCCGACTCGGGCGAGTCGGAGCCGTGGACCATGTTCTGGCCGACCGCGACGGCGAAATCGCCGCGGATCGACCCGGTCGCGGCCTCGAGCGGGTTGGTCGCGCCGATCACCTGGCGCGCCGCCTTCACGGCGTCCTGGCCCTCGAGCACCAGCGCGACGAGCGGGCCCGAGGTGATGAACGACACGAGCTCCTCGAAGAACGGCTTGCCCTCGTGCTCGGCGTAGTGTTGCGCGGCAGTCTCGCGGTCGAGCGTCATGTGGCGCAGCGCGGCGATGCGCAGCCCCTTGCGCTCGAAGCGCGCGATGATCTCGCCGGTCAGGTTGCGCGCGAAGGCGTCCGGCTTCACCAGGATCAGGGTCCGGTCCATGCAGGTTCTCCCTTGGATCGATTGTCAGCGCGAGGACTGCGGGGGCGCCTCGGCCACTGCGTCCTCGGACGTCGTGGAGCCGCGCCGGCGCCGGCGACTGCTCGAGGCGGGCGGAGCGGCAGCGGTCTCGGCCTCGCAGTACGGGCACAGCCGCCATGCGGGATCGACCGCCTTGCCGCACGAGTGACAGCGCTCCTTGAGCTTGCGCATGCAGCTCGGGCAGCGAAGGTAGTCGGCCTTGACCTCGTACTCGCAATGCGGGCAGAGCTCGTAGTCGAGCTGCACGAGGCGGGCCTCGGCCGCCTGCATCTCGAGCTCGCGCAGCCGCACGTCGTCGAGGTACTCCGGGGGGCGCACGATCGTGTAGATGATCGTGCCGACGAACGGGAACAGCGACGCCAGCGTCGCGCAGCCCACCAGCATCGGATCGTCGATCCGTCGCCGCGCGTCGGCGAACGTCCAGAAGACGAGCGCCGCCCAGACGACGATGAGCACAAGGATGAGGACGTTGACGGCCGTGTTGAGCGCGTCATTGTCGATGCCGAAAACACCGAAGGTGTGCATGGTGAGAGGTCGAACGGTACCCGCGGCGCCGGTCGCTACAGGAACATCCGGCCAAAAGCGTAGCCGAGCGCGAAGAAGATCAAGATCGTCAACGCGACGACGACCGCCACGAGCGCGATCATCCCCAGCACTCCCGGGCCGCGATCGCTCACAGCGCCGAGGCCCTTCTCGAACCCGGCGCGGAGACGAGGTCGGCGATCAGGTAGATCGACCCGGTGGCCACGACGGCGCCATCCCGGCCGGCGAGCCGCCGCGCGTGCGCCAGCGCGGCGCCCGGCTCGGGCACGATCTCGGCGGTCGCGCCGAGCTGCGCCACCAGCGACGCCAGCGTGGCGGGCGAGAGCGCCCGCGGGCTCGGCGCCGACGTGCAGACGAAGGTCGCGCAGCGGGGCAGCAGCGCGCGCAGCATCGCGGCTGCGTCCTTGTCGTCGAGGATCGAGACGACGGCCACGAACGGGCGCTGCGGCAGGGCCGCGGCGAGCGCCACAACGCCGCTCGGGTTGTGCGCGCCGTCGAGCACGACCAACGGCTGCTCGCCCACGACCTGCAGCCGGCCGGGCACGCTGATGCGCTTCGCCACCTGCTCTACGAGCCCCGGGTCGAGCGCGCCGAGGTGCTCGCGCGCAGCCGCGCACGCGACCGCGAAGTTGGCCTGCTGATAGCCGGGCAGCGAGCCGCCGGCCGCGTCGCGCTCCGCCCGCACGATGCGTGCGCCGGTCGCGCGCGCGAGCTCGTCGACCTCGGGCGTGGTCTCGCCCAGCACCAGCACCGCGTCCGGTCCCACGACGGCGAGCTTCTCGCGCGCGATGTCGGCCACGGTCGGACCGAGCCAGCGCGTGTGCTCCAGGCCGACGTTCGTCAGCGCGACGACCGGCGCGCGCAGGACGCCGGTCGCGTCGTGGCGCCCCCCGAGGCCCGCCTCGACGACCGCGACGTCTACCGCGCGCCGCGCGAGCTCGTCGAACGCCGCGGCGGTCAGGACCTCGAACTGGGTCACGCGGTCGCCGTCCTCGAGCCCGCGGTCGACCTTCGCAGCCGCTTCTGCGGCGCGCTGCACAGCCGCGCCGAATGCGGCGGGATCGAGGTCGGCGTCGCCGATCCGGATGCGCTCGGCGAAGCTCGTGAGGTGCGGAGAGAGGTACGCGCCGGCGCGCGCTCCGTGCGCCTCGAGCAGCGCGGCGGTCATGCGCACGGTCGAGCTCTTGCCGTTCGTCCCCACGACGTGGATCGCCCCGAAGCGCTCCTGCGGGGAGCCGAGCGCGGTCAGCACGCGGCGCATCCGCTCCAGGCCGAAGCGCATGCCGAAGAGCTCCAGGCCGAGCAGGTGCTCCTCCGCGCGCGCGGCGCTCCAAGCCGTGCCCGCCGGGGGAGCCGGTCGGGGAGTCACAGCGCGCCGCGCTCCTCGCGCAGCCCGGCGAGCTTGTCGCGCTCCGCCTGCACCACGGCCGCGGGCGCCTTGCCTACGAAGCCAGAGTTCTCCAGGCGCTGCGCGGCGCGTGCGATCTCGGTGTCCAGCCACGCCCGGCGCTGCTCGAGCTTGCGCGCCGCCGCCTCGAGGTCGAGCGTGTCGGATGCGAGCACGGCGATGCTGCCCCCCGGCACGGCCACCGTCGCCGCCGGCTCGCCTGCATCCGGCGACCACGCGCAGCGCGCGAGCCGCGCGACGTACTCCGCGGTGCGCTCATAGCCTTCGGCCTCGAGCCGTGCCGGCAGCACGGCCGCGGGAGCGGCGCCGATCCCGTCGCGCCAGCCGCGCAGCGCCTGCACCGCGCTGATCGCGCGTGCGATCTCCGCCTCGGCCCGCGTGTCGATCTGGGACTCGTCGGCGACCGGCCACGAGTGACCCATCAACAGCCCGTCCGCCCCCGGGACATGCGACCAGACCTCCTCGGTCACGAACGGGATCACGGGATGGGCGATCGCAAGCGTCTCGGCGAGCACGCCGAGCGCGAACTGCGCGACTTCCTCGTTGTCGTCGGCGTACAGCCGCGGCTTGACGATCTCCAGGTACCAGTCGCACAGCTCGCCGTAGACGAAGTCGTAGAGCCCGAGCGCGGCGCGGTGGAACTCGAACGCCTCGATCGCCCGCGCGGTCTCGACCTTCGCGCGCTGCAGGCGCGACAGGATCCACGCGTCCTCGACGGCCTCGGGCCGCGGCCGCTCGACGCTCAACCTCACCCCGTCGGGCAGTCGCAGCAGCACGAGCCGCGACGCGTTGAACAGCTTGTTCGCGAGCTGGCGCCCCTGCGCGACCTTCTCTGCCGAGAAGCGAACATCCTGGGTGGAGGACATGGCGAGCAGGCCGAAGCGCGTGCCGTCCGCGCCGTGGAGGTCGATCATCTCGATCGGGTCCACGCCTTTGCCGAGCGACTTGGACATGCGGCGGCCGTCCGGGGCCAGGATCGTCGAGTGGTTGATCACGTCGGAGAACGGAACCTCGCCCGTGAGCTCGATCCCCAGCATCACCATG
>Ga0136618_10000427_pt1 | contig 14324 bp, 12 predicted proteins | sample AntDrymUQ3302106_2_FD_104805 | JGI IMG/M metagenome (GOLD analysis project Ga0136618, IMG submission 104805) | Polar desert sand microbial communities from Dry Valleys, Antarctica - metaG UQ330 (21.06) | ecosystem: Environmental > Terrestrial > Soil > Desert | place: Antarctica: Dry Valley... | reverse complement strand
GTCGTCGTAGGAGTTGACCGTGCTCGAGCTGGTGAAGCCCGAGAGCTCCGCCGGGTCCTCCGGGGCCGGGTAGTCGTCGCAGGGCTCAGTCGCCGCGACGGTCATGTACTGCTGCCAGATCGGCGCCGCGAGGTCGGCGCCGTAGCCCGGCAGTGGCACGCGGGCGTCGGGATTTCCGACCCAGACGGCGGTCGATACGTGCGGGGTGTAGCCGACGAACCAGGCGTCGGACTGCTCTTCGGTGGTCCCGGTCTTGCCCGAGGCGGGGCAGCCGATCCCGTTGCCGGCCGCGGTCCCGTACTCGAGCGTGCCCTTCATGATGTCGGCGACCTCGTACGCGACCCCGTCGGTGATCACCCGCTCGCCCTCCGGGTCCTTGGGCTCGTCGACGTCGCCGTCGGGGAACTCGACCCGGCTGATCGCGGTCGGGTCGTGGTGGACGCCGCCGTTGGCGAGCGTCGCGAAGCCATTCGACTGGTCGAGCACGGTCACGTCGCTGGCGCCGAGCACGTCTGGTGCGTATCCCGACAACGGACTCGTGACCCCCATGCGCTGAGCCATCTCGTCCATCTCATCAACCCCGATGTCGAGGACGAGCTGCGCGTAGACGGTGTTGACCGAGTTCGCCGTCGCCGAGCGCAGGCTCATCGAGCCACCGCCGCCCCCCGAGACGTTCCAGGGCTCTGCCAGCGGCCCGTTCGGATACAGGGTGATCGAGCTCGGAGCCGAGTAGTAGGTCGAGTCCGGATCGATCCCCTGGTCGACCGCGGCGGTCAGCGCGTAGGGCTTGAACGATGAGCCCGGCTGGCGGCGGCCCTGGGCGGCGAGGTTGAACTGGCTGTCCTCATAGGCCTCCGAGGAGGCCATCGCGAGGATCTCGCCGGTGTCGGCGTCGGTCGAGACCAGCGCCGCGGCGGCCCCCGGCGTCGTGTGCTGGTCGACAATCGCCTGCTCGGCCGCGGCCTGCAGCTCGCGGTCGAGGGTCGTGTGCACCTCGAGCCCGCCTTGGCGCACCGACTCGACCCCGTAGCGGTCGATCAGCTCCTCCTGGACGAAGTCGAAGAAGTACTGCTCCTCGCGCACCTCATATCCGAAGCCGCGCTCGAGCCCGAGCCCGTCGCCGAGCGCCCGCTGGTACTTCCCCCGGCTGACGTAGTCCTCGTCATACATCGCCTTGAGCACGTCGGCGCGGCGGGCCTTGGCGCCGTCGGGGTTGAGGAACGGGTTGTAGTCGGTCGGCGCCTGTGGCAGCCCGGCGAGCAGCGCCGCCTCGGTCAGGTTGAGCTCGGAGACGTCCTTGTCGAAGAAGACCTCCGCCGCCGCCTGCACCCCGACCGCGGTGCGCCCGTCGTTGGTCCCGTAGGCGGCGGTGTTCAGGTACTGCTCGAGGATCTCGTCCTTGGTGTAGCGATCCTCGTACTCCCGCGCCATCTCGGCCTCGATGATCTTGCGCTCGAGGTTGTCCTCGGGGTCCTCGATGTAGAGGTTGCGAACGAGCTGCTGGGTGATCGTCGAGGCGCCCTGCTGGATCTCGCCGGCCTCGAAGTTCTCGACCGCCGCGCGGACGATCGCGCTGTAGTCGACCCCGTTGTGCTCGTAGAAGTTCTCGTCCTCGATCGCGATCGTCGCGTTGCGCAGACGCTCGGGGATCTCATCGAGGCCGACCTCTCGGCGGATCACGTCCGTCTGCACGTAGCCGAGGCTGGAGCCGTCGGCGGCGAACACCTGCGAGCTCTCACCGCTCTCGGCGGGCTTCAGGGTGTCGATCGAGGGCGCCGAGGCGCGAATGTCCTGCACCCAGAAGGCGACGCTGGCGAGGGCGATGCCGATGATCGCCACGATCACGGCGAAGACCATCGCGATCTTCTTGCCGAGCGAGCCCTCGTGATTGCGCTGGCGTCTGCGCGAGCTTTGACTCATCGAACCGAGGAAGGGTACCGAGGAGCACGCCCGCCCATCCCCGGCGGGCGCCGTCGTGCGGGCTAGGCGCTCTCGCCCGGGTCCAGCACCCCGGCCTCGCGCAGGGCCCGCTGGGCGCGCTCGCGCAGGGCCGACTCCTCGCCGCCCGCCTGGGTGCCCCCCGGGCGCCGCGGGCCGTGGACCTCGATCCGGATCCCGTCCGGGGTGATCTCGGCGACGTCGACCTGCGAGGGCTCCAGCCGCGCCAGCGCCTCGCGCGCCCTGGCCAGGTCGGCGGCGGGCGGAACCCAGACCGACGCCATCGCCGGTGCGGTGAGGTCGCCCGTCGACCGGTTGACGACAACGCTGGTGACGACGGTCTCGTTGGGGACGATCACAAGGCGCCCGTCACCGGTGTCGATGAAGGTGTGCGAGAGGGTGAGATCGTCGACCCGGCCGGTCTCCTCGGCGATCGTCACCGTGTCGCCGATCCGGATCGGCTGCGTGACCGCGAGCAGGATCCCCGCCAGCGGGTTCGCCAGCACCTGGCGCGCCGCCAGCCCCAGCACCAGCCCCACCACCGCGCTCGAGGCGAGGATCCCGGTGGCGAGCTTGTTGAGCTTGCCGAACTGGCTCAGCGCCAGGGCGAAGCCGATCACGAGGATGGTGACGAAGACCAGCCGGCGGATCAGCCGCAGGCGGGTCTTGGTCGCGCGCGAGACCGCGGTCACCTCGCCGCCGCCCACCCTCGAAGCGACGGCGCCGGCCCGGCCGATGACGAAGCGGTCGACAGCGAAGGCGACGACGAAGGCGACCACCAGGGTGATCAGCGCCGACACCCACTCCCCGTTGGCGTCCCAGAAGGTCTCTTCCACGACCTCGATCCTGCCAACCTTCGCCGTCTGATGCAGACCAAGGCGGTATTCCTCGACGCGCTCGGCACCACGGTGGAGGTCGAGCCGCCGTGGATCCAGCTCGCGTCCGAGCTCGAGGTCGAGGTGGACGAGGGCCTGGTCGCAGCGGTCCGCAAGGAGATGGCGTACTACCGGGCCCACGCTCACGAGGGCATCGACGAAGCCGCCCTCGCCGAGCTGCGGCTGCGCTGCGCGGAGCTGCTCGCGACCGAGCTGGGGCGCCCGGTGTCGGTCGAGCAGATGATGGCCTCGATCCGCTTTCGCGCCTACCCTGACGCACCCCCGGCGCTCGCCCGGCTGCGCCACCGCGGCCTCACCCTCGTCTGCGTGTCCAACTGGGACATCTCGCTGAGCGAGGTGCTGGAGCGCTGTGGTCTCGGCGGTGCCTTCGACGGGGTCGTCAGCTCGGCGATCTCGGGGCATCGCAAGCCCGACCCGGCGATCTTCGGCGCGGCGCTTCGCCTGGCCGGCTGCTCGCCCGCCGAAGCGCTGCACGTCGGCGACAGCCCCGAGGAGGACGGCGCGGCCGCTCACGCCGCGGGGATCCGCTGCCTGCTGATCGATCGCGACGGCGGGGGCGAGATCGCGTCGCTGGGCGAGATAGAACAGCATCTCGAGCTATGAGCGACGAACTCGACAGGGGCTCGAGCCCGCCGCCGCCTCCTCCACCGCAGCCGCCACCACCGCCACCACCGCCCGAGACCGCCGGCTCGGCGATCGATCCCAGCGCCCGCGGCTGGGGCCCGGGCGAGGCGGTCCTCGGGGTGCTGGCAGCGGTCGTCTTCCTCGTTCTCGGAGGCGTCGTGGTCGTCCTGATCGCCGGCGACTCCGGCCTCGACTTCACGATCGGCAACCAGCTCCTACTCGAGGCCGCCTTCCTCGGGACCGCGATCATGTTCGTCGTGCGTGCCGGACCGCCGAGCGTCGCCCGCGCGCTCGGCCTGCGGCCGCCGCGGGGCCCCTGGGTAGGGCTGACCGTCGGCGCCTTCGTCGCCTACCTGATCGTGGCGACCGTGTTCGCGAGCCTGCTCGCCGACCCCGAGCAGATCGATGTCGCCGACGAGCTCGGCTTCGACACCAGCACCTTCGGCGCGATCTCCGCCGGGATCCTGATCGTCGGCCTGGCGCCGCTCGCCGAGGAGGTCTTCTTCCGCGGCTTCTTCTACGGAGGATTGCGCTCGCGGATGCCCGTTTGGGCGGCGGCGCTCGCCTCCGGCGCCTTCTTCGGCGTCATCCACATCACCACAGGCAACCTCGCAGTGGTGGCCCAGCTGACGGTCCTGGGGATCGTCCTCGCCCTGCTCTACGAGCGCACTGGCTCGCTGTGGCCGCCGATCGCTGTGCACCTGGTCAACAACGCGCTCGCCTTCACGATCCTGGTCACCTCGTAGGCGCCCGCCCAGGCAGCCCGGCGGGGCTTCACACGGTCGGGCGCACGTGGCAGAATGCGCGGCGTGAGACTTCGCCTCTCGGTCGCCATCGGAGCTATCGCCTCCGCGCTCATGCTTCCCGCGGGCGCCCTCGCCCAGCAGGACGCGCCCGCCCCCGAGCCCGTCGCGGCACCGAACCCGGCGACGCCGGCCGATGCCGAACGGGCGTCCGCCGACAAGGCTCCGAAGCCGGCGAGGATCGACCTCGAGCTCAAGGGGGTCGATGGCGGCAGGGTCGAGGTCGGCGACCGGATCACCGCGATCGGCACCGTTGCCCCGTTCGTCGGCGGGCAGCGGGTCGAGATCCGGCTCGGCAACAAGGGCAAGACCATGCTCAAGAAGACCCCGCTCGTGCGGCGCGTCAAGGGCAAGAACTACGGCCGCTTCCACCTGCGCTCGAAGCCGCTGATCGAGGCCGGCAAGTACCGGGTGCGGGTGCGCAAGGCAGCGACCGGCGCCCAGGCGGGCGGCGCCGCAAAGTCGAAGGAGTTCGCGCTCACCTTCCCGGATCTCGATCCGGGCGACGGCGGCCCCGCGGTCGAGGTCTTCAACGACCTGCTGCGAAAGCGCGGCTACTTCAACACCGACAACGGCAGCTACGGCTCGCACACGGAGCGCGCCGTGATGGCCTATCGCAAGGTCAACGGCATGGACCGCAACTTCCAGGCGACGCCGGGGATCTTCGCCGCGCTGGCCGCCGGCAAGGGCAGCTTCAACGCCAAGTACCCGAACGCCGGCAAGCACGCCGAGGTGGACATCTCCAAACAGGTGATGGCGCTGGTCGACAAGGGCAAGGTGCAGCACGTCTTCCACATCGCCACCGGCGCGGCGGCGACGCCGTCGGATCAGGGCGCCTTCACGTTCTACCGCAAGGACGCCGGCTTCAACTCGCTGGGGATGTACTACTCGGTCTATTACAACCGCGGCGAGGCCACCCACGGCTACCACTCGGTGCCGCCCTACCCGGCCAGCCACGGCTGCATCCGCAACCCGATCCCGGATTCGATCTTCATCTACAACTGGATCGACCTCGGCGACAAGATGTTCGTCTACAACTAGGCCGTTGGCGGAGCGGCGTGGCTGACGCCCGCGAGACCCTGGTCTCCGAGCTTCGCGAGCACGCGCTGGTGCTGGGCGAGGTGACGCTTTCCAGTGGGGCGACGGCGCAGTACTACGTCGACGCCCGCCGGGCGCTGTTGCAACCGGCCGGCTTCCTCGCCGCTGGTGAGCTGATCGCGGCGGCGGCCAAGCGCCTGGGCGCCGACGCGGTCGGTGGCCCGGTGATGGCGGCGATCCCGCTGGCCTGTGCGGCGATCGCCGTCCCCGGCGGCCGCGACCTGGTCGGCTTCTTCGTCCGCAAGCAGACCAAGCAGCACGGCCTCCAGCGGATGGTCGAGGGCCCGGTCGAGCCCGGTGTGCGCTGCCTGGTGGTCGAGGACACCGTGACCACGGGCGGATCGACGATCGCGGCGATCGAGCAGATGCGCGCGCACGGCCTCGAGCTGGTCGGCGGGGTCTGCGTCGTCGACCGGCTCGCCGGCGGCACCGAGGCGATCTCCGAGGCGCTGGGTGCCCCGTTCGAGGCGCTGACCACGATCGACGACCTTTATTCGCAACGGCCCGACCGCTAGCCCGGCGGCGGGCTGCCAGCTAACCGGGCGGCGGCGGCCCCGCGCCGGGCTCGAGCGGGCGGCGGCGGGTGCGGTTGCCGATCCGCTTCAGCGGATGGGCGACCCGGCTGACATCCTCGAGGTGGGGCTCGAGCCGCTCGATCCCCTGCTGGAGCTCGCTCACGTCTCCGCCCATGCCCTCGACCGCGGTGCGCATCTGCTTGACCTCGTCGTCGAGCGACTCGACCCGCGTCTGGATCACCTCGAGCGAGAGCAGCAGCTTCGGCAGCACCGCGATCCCCTCCGCGATCGAGCGCAGGTCGGTGAGCGCGCCGCCCAGCAGCCTCGGTATCTGCATCACGTCGATCGCCCCCCGGCGCTCGATCGCCTGCTCGTCGACGACTTCCGGCTGCTCGCTCATCGCTTCTCCTTGACCGCGTAGACGGCGACGTCGCTGGGGACCCCCTTGGCGCGAAAGCGCAGCTTCTTGCGGGTCGAGATCTCCTCCCGGCCAAGCTCTTCGAGGGCGTCGCCGGAGATCAAGAACTCGCCGCCGGAGGCGTGGTCGGCGACCCGGGCGGCGACGTTGACGTCGACCCCGAGGTAGTCGTTGCCGAGCCGTCGCGGTGAGCCCACGTGCATCCCCGCCCGCATCCGCGGACGGTACCCGGCGACCTCGACCAGAGCGAGGCGCCGGCGCGCTTCGTTGACCGCGGCGACGGCGTCGGCGGGGTTGGCGAACACAGCCATCATCCCGTCGCCGAGGCGTTTGACCACCTCGCCGTGGTGGCTGACCACCGGCGGCTCGATCGCCTCGGCCACGCCTCGCAGGAGCTCGAGCGCGATGTCGTCGCCGGCCTCCAGCGCCCAGTCGGAGAAGCCGACCAGGTCGGTGAACACGATCGCCAGCCGATCCGAGCCAGTCTGCCTGCCGCCCCCCTCGGCGACCGCCTCCCAGACCTGCAGCGCGCTCAGCCCCGCCTCCTTGAGGATCCCGGGGCGGTCAGCGGCGAGCTCGCCGAGCCTGCGCGCCATCAGCCGGCGCGGCTCGGGGCCGACGGTGGAGAGCGGATCGCCGTAGTTGCTGTCGCCCGGCAGGAGCTCGCGGGCGATCTTCATCGCGTCCAGCAATCGCGGTGTGATCCGGGTAAGGGCGGTTTCGCCGTCCTCTTCGCTCTGGCTGTCTTCGGCCATTGGCTCAGCCGGTGTCTACACCATCGACGCCACCACCGTTACACCGGCGGATGTAAAGGTTGAGGCGAAGCTCAGGCGGCGGCACGGGCGACCGGCGTCAACCGCACCCGCTCGGGCAAGAACGGGACGACCGCCCGCTTCACGTACTCGGCGCCGCCGGCGACCAGCGCCCGGCGCACCACCTGCGGCGGCAGCCTCGAGAACCCGTAGCCGTCGCGGATCTGGCGCGGCAGCAGGGTGATCGTGATGAAGTTCGCGGTCTCGACCAGCGGGCGCACCGCCAACGGCACCGGCGGCTCGAGCACGATCTCGCGGGCGCGCTCGCGGGCCCAATCGGAGACCAGCAGGCGATCGCCGTCGAGCATCTCGCGGCGGTAGTCGTCGAGGTCGGCCAGGGTTTCGGGCATCTCCGCGGGGGCTAAACCGAAGAGCCCGCCGACGATCCGGTAGTCGGCCCAGAGCGAGGCCTCCTGTGCGCGCGAGAGCTGGGCCACGTACTTGCGGTAGACAACGATCGCCGAGTCGACCAGGCTGAAGAGAACCCAGAGCAGCAGCTCGGGGTCGTCGGCGCGGTAGGGCGTGCCCGCCGCATAGGGGCCGACCGCCACCTCGATCTCACCGCTCACCCGCGAGTGCATCGCCCGCACCCGCCGGGTCAGGCGGTCGGCGTCCTCGCGCTCGCCGAAGGCGATCGTGTCCATCACCTGGGCGGTCCGGGCGAGGCGCTCGTAGGGGGACTCGATCCCGCTCGAGTGGGCGAGCAGCCCCTCGACCGCGAGTGGGTGGGCCGCCTGCATCAACAGTGCCCGCGGCCCGTAGAGCGCCAGCGCCCGCTCGCGGTGGACCAGGCGCATGACCGAGTCGTCGTTGAAGTAGCCGGCCACACGAAAAGCTTGACAGGGCCATAGAGTCAGCTTCTTGAGCACCGTTCGCGAAGCCTCGTTCGAGCTCTTTCGCGCCCGCGGGATGACGACGATGTTCGGCAACCCGGGCTCGACCGAGCTGCCGATGCTCGGCGACTTCCCGGATGACTTCCGCTACGTGCTCGGCCTCCAGGAGGCGGTGGTCGTGGGGATGGCCGACGGCTACGCGCAGGCCTCCGGGAGCCCGACCCTCGTCAACCTGCACACGGCGCCTGGGGTGGGCAACGCGATGGGGGCGATCTTCAACGCCCAGGCCAACCACTCGCCGCTGGTGATCACCGCCGGCCAGCAGGCGCGGTCGCTGATCACCCTGCAGGCGAACCTGACCAACCGCGACGCGACCCGGATGCCCCACCCCCTGGTCAAGTCGAGCCACGAACCCGCGCGCGCGGCGGATGTGCCGCTGGCGCTCGCCCGCGCCATCCACCTGGCGGCGCTGCCACCGAAGGGCCCGACCTTCGTCTCGATCCCGATGGACGACTGGGAGGCCGAGGTCGACGACGGCGACGCCCATGCCGCGATCGCCCGCCAGACCACGGGCCGCGCCGTCGGCGACCCCGAGGCCGTTGCCGCGCTCGCCCGCCGGCTCGAGGCCGCCGCCAACCCGGTGCTGGTCGCCGGCCCCGAGATCGACTCGAGCGGCGCCTGGGATGCCGCCGTGGCACTGGCCGAGCGCCAGCATCTGCCGGTGTTCGCGACCCCGGCGCCCGGCGGCGGCAGGATCGGCTTTCCCGAGGGACATCCCAACTTCCGCGGCGCGCTGCCACCCGCGATCGGGCCGCTCTCGGAGACGCTCGCCGGCCGCGACCTGATCCTGGTCGTCGGCTCCTCGGTGTTTCCCTACTACCCGAACATCCCGGGGCCGCTGCTGCCCGAGGGTGCGCAGCTGGTCCAGATCACCTCCGATCCCGACGAGGCGGCGCGGGCGCCGATGGGCGACGCGATCGTCGCCGACGTCAAGCTCACCCTGGAACGGTTGCTCGAGGAGGTCGGCGAATCCGACCGCGACCCGGGCGAGTCGCTGCCCGCCCCGGGTCCGGGCCCGGAGCAGGACCCGATCACCGGGACGGCGGCGATGAACGCGCTGGCCGCCGCTTTCCCAGAGGACGGCATCGTCGTGCTCGAATCACCGTCGACGACGCTCGCGGTGCGCAACCAGCTGCGCCTCTCACGACCGGGCAGCTACTACTTCGGCGCCGGCGGCGGGCTCGGCTTCGGGCTCGCGGCGGCGCTCGGGGTGCAGCTCGCCCAGCCCGATCGGCCGGTCGTCTGCATCGTCGGCGAGGGCTCCGCCCAGTACGCGATCAGCGCCTTCTGGAGCGCGGTCGCCTACGAGCTGCCGCTCACCTTCTTGGTCGTGCGAAACAGCGAGTACGGGATCCTCAAGTGGTTCTCGGAGATCGAGGGCATCAGCGGCGCGCCCGGGCTCGAGCTGCCCGGCGTCGACACCGCTGCGATCGCCGCCGGCTACGGGGTCGCCACCAACCGCGTGGAGAGCGCCGACGGGCTCCGCGAGGCGTTGGCGACCGCGATCTCCTCCAACCGTCCCGAGCTGGTCGAGGTCGGGGTGGCGCCGGGGATGTGGCTGTTCTAGACGGCCGCTTGGCCGGGGCCTAGGCGATGGCGCTGCTCGAGCCCAAGGTCGAGCGGCTCGCTCCCGAGGCGAGCGAGCCGAGCCCCGATGCGGCGCCGCCCTGGGTGGCCGGCGGGACCCCGGAGCCGCTGCGCTCCGAGCTGACCGCGCTGCTCGGAGCCGACCGGGTGCTGGCGCGCGCCAGCGACATCGTCCGCTACGCCTCCGACGCGAGCCCCTACCGGCTCTTCCCGAGGGCGGTGGTGATGGCGCGCACCGCCGAAGACGTCGCCAGGGTGCTCGCCTACGGCCGCCGCAGCGGCGTGCCCGTGACCTTTCGCGCCGGCGGCACCAGCCTCAACGGCCAGGGGCAGTCGGGCGGCATCCTCGTCGACGTCCGCCGCCACTTCCGCGGGATCGCGGTCGAGGCCGAGGGACGCCGGGTGCGGGTCAGGCCCGGGACCGTGCTCGGCCACGTCAACCGGGTGCTTGCCCCCCACGGGTACCGGCTGGGGCCCGACCCGGCCTCGACCGAGATCGCCTGCGTTGGCGGTGTCGTCGCCAACAACTCAGGCGGCATGCGCTGCGGCGTCACCCACGACTCCTATCGGACGGTGAGCGCGCTCAGCTTCGTGCTGGCCTCGGGGACGGCGATCGACAGCTCTGCCGCCGACGCCGAGCGCCGCTTCGCCGCCGAGGAACCCGAGCTCGCCCACGGACTGCTCGAGATCCGCGACGAGATCCTTGCCGATCGCGAGCTCGCAGAGCGGATCAGCCGCAAGTTCGAGATCAAGAACACCACCGGCTACCGCCTCTGCGCCTTTCTCGATGCCGAGACTCCGGTCGAGATCTTCCGGCGCCTGCTGGTCGGCTCCGAGGGCACCCTCGGCTTCATCGCCGAGGCGGTGTTCGAGACCGTGGCGCAGCCGCCGATGACGACCTGCTCCTGGCTTCATTTCGCCGGGATCGAGGAGGCGACGGCACCGGTCAACGCGCTGGTCGCCGCCGGGGCGCGGGCGGTCGAGCTGATGGTCGCCCCGGCCCTGATCGTCGCCTCGCACAACATCCGTGGCGCCCCCGAGGACTGGCGCGAGCTCGATCTGGCCTCGGCGGCGCTGCTGGTCGAGTTCGGCGGCGAGGACGAATCCGAGCTCGCCGACGCTGAGGCACGCGCCACCGAGGTGCTCGCCGGCCACGAGCTGATCCGCGAGCCCGCCTTTCACCGCGACGAGGCGACGATCGAGATCTACTGGCGGGTGCGCGAGGGCCTCCACGGGCTGATCGGGAGGATGCGGCCGCCGGGCACGGCGCTGATCGTCGAGGACGTCTGCGTGCCGCCGCCCCGGATCGCCGACGCCGCCCGCGACCTGCAGGCGCTGCTCGGCGAGCACGGGTTCCTGCCCGGGGTCGCCGGCCACGCCTCCGCCGGAAACCTCCACTTCATGCTCACCCCCGACTTCTCCAAGCCCGAGGACCTGGAGCGCTACGACGCCTTCATGGAGGGCCTGATCGAGCTGGTCCTCGACCGCTACGACGGCTCGCTCAAGGCCGAGCATGGGACCGGCGTCAACATGGCCCCGTTCGTCGAGCGCGAGTGGGGGGCGAAGGCAACCGAGCTGATGCGCCGGGTGAAGCGGCTCGCCGACCCCGACGGGGTGCTGGCACCTGGCGTCGTGCTCAGCGACGACCCGCAGATCCACCTGCGCAACCTGAAGACGACGCCGCCGATCGAGGAGGTCGCCACCACCTGCGTCGAGTGCGGCTTCTGCGAGCCGGTCTGCCCCAGCCGCGACCTGACCACGACGCCGCGCCAGCGGATCGTCCTGCGCCGCGAGATGGCGCGCCAGCCGGCCGGCTCGCCGGTGCTGGAGACGTTGCTGCGCGAGTACGAGTACGACGCGCTCGAGACCTGCGCCGCCGACGGCACCTGCGTGCTCACCTGCCCGCTCGGCATCGACACCGGCAAGCTGGTCAAGCAGCTGCGCGAGCGCCAGCACTCCGAGCGCGCCGAGCGGGTCGCCTTACGCCTGGCGGAGCGCTGGGACGCGGTCGAGGGCGCAGCCCGGCGCGGGCTCGGTGTCGGCGACGGGCTCTCGCGCCTCGGCACTCGGCCGCTGCGCGCCGCCAGCAGGGCGACGCGGCGGGCGTTGAGCTCGGAGCTGGTGCCGCAGTGGCCGGCGAACATGCCCCGCCCGGCCCCCGGCGAGCTACCGGCGAGCACCCGCGAGGGTGCAGCGGCCGTCTACCTGCCGGCCTGCATCAACCGGATCTTCGGCCGCGCGCGAAACGGCGATCACGCAGAGCAGCTCAGCCTTCCCGGGGCGATGGTCGCGGTCTCGGCGCGCGCCGGCCTGCCCCTGTGGATCCCCGACGAGGTCGGCGGCCACTGCTGCGCGACCCCGTGGACGTCGAAGGGCTATGCGCAAGGGGCGCGCAGGATGGCCAACCGCACGGTGGCGGCGCTCTGGGGCTGGAGCGAGGGCGGCGAGCTGCCGGTGGTCTGCGACGCGAGCTCCTGCACGCTCGGGCTCGCCGACGAGATCAAGCCCTGGCTCAGCGAGATCAATGCCGAGCGCCAGGCGAAGCTGCGGATCGTCGACTCGATCGACTGGGCGCGCGAGCATCTGCTGCCGCGGCTTCAGGTCAAGCGCAGGCTGGGCTCGATCGTCGTCCATCCGCCCTGCGCCAGCCGCCACCTCGCCAACGACACCGACCTTGCGGCGATCGCCGCGGAGCTCGCCGACGAGGTCGTGGTGCCGCTGCGCGCGACCTGCTGCGGGTTCGCCGGCGACCGTGGCCTACTGCACCCGGAGCTGCCGCTGGCGGCCACCCGCGAGGAGGCCGCCGAGGTGGCCGCGCGCCAGTTCGACGCCCACGTCTGCTCCAACCGCACCTGCGAGATCGGTCTCCAGCAGGGGACCGGGCGCGCCTACGAGTCGTTCGTGTTCACGCTCGAAGAGCTGACCCGCGAGTAGCCGCGCCGAGGACGCATCCGCCGCTCACGAAACGACCCCGGCAGGCGTTACCTCTACGAGATCAACACGATCATGGATACCACTGGCTTCACCCTGTTCGAGACCGCGATCGGCCCCTGCGGCGTCTCCTGGGGCGAGCGTGGCATCCGCTCGATCGCGCTCCCCGACGCCGGTGTCGAGCTGACCCGCGCACGGCTGGCCCGGTCGGTGGTGGGAATTGGCGAGAGCCCTGTGCCCGCTCAGGTACTGGACGCGATTGACGGGATCTCCGCCTTGCTCGAGGGAGAGCGGGCCGACCTCTCCGCGGTCGTGATCGATCTCACTGCCGTGGCCGCGTTCGACCGCCGGGTCACCGAGGTCGCACGAACGATCGATGTCGGCGAGACGCTCACCTACGGCGAGGTCGCAACCCGGATCGGTGCCAGCAGCCAAGCACGCGAGGTGGGCCAGGCCCTCGGGCGCAACCGCTTCCCGCTCGTGGTTCCCTGCCACCGCGTGGTCGCGGCCGACGGCCTCGGCGGCTTCTCCGCCCCGGGCGGCACCGAGACCAAGCTGCGGCTGCTCGCGATCGAGCGCCGCCACGCACCCGGTCCGATGGCCCTGTTCTAGGCCCTGACAATTCGCCCCCCGCGGCGTTTTGAGGAATACCGCTACCCACTCATCCCACGGGTGTTGGTAGGAACGAGAAAACGACGGGACACGAGAGTGAGAGCGAGCAGATGAAATCAAGAACGTGCAGCCGCACGCGTTGGATGGCGATCCTGCCGATCCTCGCCGTGGGCGCAATCGCACCAGCCGAGGCCATGGGGGCAGGCGATCTGTCGATCACCAAGACCGACAGCGCGGACCCGATCTCCGAAAACTCCACGCTGACCTACACGATCACGGTCTCGAACGCAGGACCGGACGCGGCCAACGGGGTGCAGGTGACCGATGATCTACCCAGTCAAGTCGACCCGGTCTCCGCCAGCTCCTCACAGGGGAGTTGCGAGACCAAGGGCAAGAAGGTCACGTGCGACCTCGGATCGTTGGCCAGCGGAGCCACGGCGACGGTGACGATCCAGGTCACGACCAAGAAGGCCGGACAGCTGTCGAACACCGCGACTGTGACCACCAGCGACCCCGATCTGTACGCCGAGAACAACAGCGACACCGAGACGACGGCAGTCGTCGCGGGCGGCGGCGCGGGCGGCGGCGCAAGGTGCGCTGGCCAGGCAGTGACGATCCTGGGCACCCGCGGAGCGGACACCCTCATCGGGACCGCCGAGCGCGACGTGATCAAGGCTCGTGGCGGAAACGACAGCATCCGCGGCTTGCAGGGCAAGGACATCGTCTGTGCCGGCGGCGGCAACGACAGGCTGAGGGGCGGCTCCGGAAACGACCGGCTCAAGGGCGGTCGCGGCAGGGACCTGCTCAAGGGCGGCGGTGGTAACGATGCCCTCTTGGGAGGGCCGGGACGCGATCGATGCCGCGGCGGTTCGGGACAGGACACGAAGCGAAGCTGCTGACCGCAAAGCGCCAGGCCTGCTGCGACCGTCTCTAGGCGGCCGGCCGAGCGAACCGGAAAGCCGTTCGGCCCGGATGCTGTCGAGCGCGGAGAGACTAGCTTCGTCGCGTGTCTCCCGCGAACCTCTGGCATCCGGGCCCGCCGCGTCTCGCGATCCTGCTCGGCGGTCTCTGGCTGTTCGGAACGGGCGAGGCCTGCCTCGTCGCGGCGGGCCTCGGCAACTCGCCGTGGACTGTGCTCGCCCAGGGCGTTGCTGAGAACACTGCGCTCGACATCGGCGTTGCGACCGTCGCGATCTC
>Ga0136618_10000426_pt1 | contig 14326 bp, 9 predicted proteins | sample AntDrymUQ3302106_2_FD_104805 | JGI IMG/M metagenome (GOLD analysis project Ga0136618, IMG submission 104805) | Polar desert sand microbial communities from Dry Valleys, Antarctica - metaG UQ330 (21.06) | ecosystem: Environmental > Terrestrial > Soil > Desert | place: Antarctica: Dry Valley... | reverse complement strand
GGGTCGCGGTTGGCGGCGGGGAAGGGCAGCAGCACCCAGTCATCGGCCTTCATCGGGCAGCCGTGGAAGTCCATGTCCTCCCGCACGAGCCGGGCCATGGTGACCGGGGCGTAGGCCCGGAGGAGCTCCTCCATGGCCGTCGGCAGCAGCTCAGGCTCCTTCACCAGGCGCTCGAGGTCGGCCGGCGTGGAGGCCAGGTGGAAGATCGATGCCCCGATGGCGCTCCACGTGGTGTCGATGCCGGCCAGCAGCAGCAGGGCCATGGTGCCCACCACGTGGTCCTGGCGGAGGGGTTGGCCGTCCATCTCGGAGGTGAGGAGGAAGGTCGTGAGGTCGTCGCGGGGGTGGGCGATGTGGTCCTCGACCTGCTCGATCAGGTACTGGAACAGCGTCATCATCCCCCCGGCCCGCTCCTCCAGCGGGAGGGCAACGCCTTCGAGCACGTGCTTCACGAAGCCGCGGAAGCGGTCGGCGTCCTCCTCGGGGAAGCCGAGCATCGTGGCGATCACGCGCACCGGGATGTGCTGGGCGTACTCCTCGGCCGCGTCGACCACCTCGCGCTCGCCCATGGCCGCGATGAGCTCCTTGCAGTAGGCGCGCGTGGAGGCTTCGATCTTGTCGATGGCCTGTGGCGAGAAGGCGGGCAGCAGCAGGCGCCGGGCCCCCTTGTGGAACGGCGGGTCCGACGAGATCGGCGGGGCGATGCCGATGGGGGCCATCTCCAGCGGCGGGCGGAACGGCGACATCACCACGCTGCGGGAGGTGAAGCGCTCCGTGTCGTAGGCGATGGCGGCCACGTCCTCGTGCGAGGTGGGCATCCAAGCGCCGCCGTAACGCTCGGTGTGAGCGATCGGACATCCCGAGGCGCGGATGTCGTCCCAGATCGGGAAGGGGTCAGCGGCGTAGGCCTCATCGGTGTGGTCGAAGTCTTCGGCCCAGTCCCGCACCGGCGGGTGATCGGTGGTGCTCATGGCGCGCCCTCCTCGATCGTGATCGCCTGCTCAGGGCAGTTGGCGACGGCCAGGCGGGCCGTGTCCTCGTGCTCCGGCGCGACGGTGCCGTCCCCCACGACCTGAGCGTTGCCGAGGTCGTCGGGCACGAACACCTGCGGGGCGATGGCGTAGCAACGCCCGTGGCCCTCGCAGCGCTCGTCGTCGATGCTGACCTTCATGCCACCACGATAACGCGCGTTACCAGCGGGTTCTGCAAGGGTGGGCCCATGACCGCTGTCCCCGACCTCAGTGGCGATCTTGCCTCCGCCGACGACGCCACCCTGGCCGCCGTCCTCGACCATGCCGAGCTGCCTCCGATGCTGGCCGCCCTGGCCGCCGCCCTCGGCGACCCGAGCTTCACGCCCGACCAGCTCCGCCCCGACCTCTCCACCCTCCTGGACCCCACCTTCGGGCTGAGCGAGGAGCAGCAGGCGCAGGGCCGAGAGCTGGCCCTGGCCGGGTTGCAGCGGCTGCGGGACCAAGGCGGCCCGAACCTGGATGCCCGCCACGTCGACGACCTGGAGCCCCTGCTCGACTTCCTGTCCGGCGGGCGACCGGTGCACGACTACCTGGAGCTGCTCCGCGAGGAGCTGGCCCTGGGCGAGGACCTCCGCGCTCCCGACTGGCACAAGGACGAGGTGGCCCCGGACCGACCCTTCCGGGTGGCGGTGATCGGCGCCGGCATGTCGGGCCTGGTCGCCGCTCATCGCCTGAAGCAAGCCGGCCTGGACGTGGTCGTCCTCGAGAAGAACGACGACGTCGGCGGCACCTGGCTCGAGAACTCCTACCCGGGCTGCCGGGTCGACGTCTCCAACCTGTTCTACAGCTACTCCTTCGCCCAGCGGGCCGACTGGCCGGAGCACTTCTCCTCCCAGCCGGTGCTGCTCGACTACTTCCGTTCGGTGGCCGACGGGCACGGGCTCCGTGCCCTCATCCGCTTCGGCACCGAGGTGACCTCGGCCACCTTCGACGAGGGCTCGGCTGCGTGGCGCCTCCACCTTCGCACCGCCGACGGCGACGAGGTCCTCGAGGTCCACGCGGTGATCTCCGCAGTCGGCCAGCTCAACCGACCGAACGTGCCCCCCATCCCCGGGGCGGAACGCTTCCTCGGCCCCGCCTTCCACAGCGCCCGCTGGGACCACTCGGTGGACCTGGCCGGGAAGCGGGTGGTGGTCATCGGCACGGGAGCGAGCGCCGCTCAGCTCATCCCGGTCATCGCCGCGAAGGTGGCCGAGCTCACGGTGCTGCAGCGCACGCCGGCGTGGTTCATCCCGGCTCCGAGCTACACCGAGCCGATCGGACCCGAGCTCCTGTGGTTGCGCCGCAACGTGCCCGGCTACACCCATTGGAGCCGGTTCTGGGTGTTCTGGCGCACCGTGGAGGGCATGCTCCCGCTGGCCACCGTCGATCCCGATTGGGACGGCGGGGAGCGCTCGGTGAGCGCCGCCAACGACATGATGCGCGAGATGCTCACCGGTCACCTGGCCGGTGAGTTCGACGGGTACCCGGAGCTGCTGGACCAGGTGGTGCCTGGCTACCCGCCCTTCTCGAAGCGGTTCATCCTCGACGACGGGGCCTGGGCCCGCACCCTCAAGCAGGACCACGTGCACCTGGTCGGCGATGCCATCACCGAGATCACGGCCGAGGGCGTCCGCACCGACGACGGGCGCCTCCACGAGGCTGACGTCCTCATCTACGGCACCGGGTTCAAGGCGTCGGAGTTCCTGATGCCGATGCAGATGACGGGGCGGGACGGCGTCGACCTCCACGACCGCTGGGGCGGCGACGCCCGGGCTTACCTCGGCATCACCCTGCCCGGGTTCCCGAACCTGTTCCTCCTGTACGGCCCCAACACCAACATCGTGGTCAACGGGAGCATCACCTACTTCTCGGAGTGCGAGGTCCACTACGTCGTGGGCTGCTTGCGGGGGCTGTTGGCCGAGGGACTGGGCGCCATCGACCCCAAACCGGAGGTGCACGACGCCTACAACGAGCGCATCGACGCCGAGAACCTACGGATGGCCTGGGGCGTCTCGACGGTGAACAGCTGGTACAAGAACGCCACCGGCCGCACCGCCCAGAACTGGCCCTTCAGCCTCCTCGAGTACTGGCAGCAGACCCGCCGGCCCGACCTCGACGACTACGAGCGGCTCCCCGCCGGCACCAGCACCGGCGCCCGATGACGGCGGCAGCTCCAGCCGGGCCGTACGAGGGCTTCGGGGGCAAGGTGGGCCGCACCTTCGCCGGCTCCGAGAGCTGGTGGCCCGAGCGGCCGACACCGGCGCCGGATGCGCCCAACGTGATGGTGGTGCTGGTCGACGACCTGGGCTTCGCCGACCTCGGCTGCTACGGCTCGGAGATCCCCACGCCGAACATCGACCGGCTGGCCGCCGGTGGCCATCGGCAAGTGGCACCTCACCAAGGACGCCGACCTCTCCGACGCCGGTCCTCGCCGCTCGTGGCCGTGCCAGCGCGGGTTCGATCGCTACTACGGCGTGCTCGACGCCTTCACCAACCTCCACCACCCCCACCGCCTGGTGGAGGACAACCACACCGTCGAGCTCGACCAGTACCCCCCTGGCTACTACCTCACCGATGACCTCACCGACCGCGCCATCGGGTTCATCCGCCAGGCCAAGGCGTCCAACCCGAGCCAGCCGTTCCTCTGCTACTTCGCCCACATCGCGGTGCACGCTCCCCTCCAGTGCAAGGCCTCGGACCTCGCCGCGCACCGGGGCCGCTACGACGCCGGCTGGGACGCCCTGCGCCAGGCCCGTCACCAGCGCCAGGTCGACCTCGGCCTCCTCCCGCCCGGCACCCGGCTGCCGCCCCGCAATGCCGAAGAGGGCGACGACGTCCCGGCCTGGGACAACCTCCCCCCGGCCGACCAGGCCCTGTTCGCCCGGTACATGGAGGTGTACGCAGCCATGGTCGACAGCGTCGACCAATCGGTGGGTCACCTCTACGCCGCCCTCGAGGAGCTCGGCGAGGCGGAGAACACCATCGTCCTCTTCCTGTCCGACAACGGCGCCTCCCGGGAGGGCGAGGCGGGCGGCACCACGTCCTACCTCCGATCCCTCGTCTCCAAGAACGTCAAGGACATGGAGGACATGGACTTCGACCGCGCCCGCATCGAGCTGGCCGGCGGTCCGCAGGCGCTGGTGCACTACCCCCGCGGCTGGGCCATGGCGTCGAACACACCGTTTCGCCTCTACAAGATCAACACCCACATGGGCGGCCACTCGGTGCCCTGCATCCTCCACTGGCCCGCCGGCCAGGCCGACGCCGGGCGGCGCGACCAGTGGGCGCACGTCACCGATCTGCTCCCCACCCTCTGCGAGCTGGCCGGCGTGACCCACCCCGCCGAACGGGCCGGCATCGCCCTCCAACCGCTCAACGGCACCAGCCTCGGGCCGGTGCTGGGCGACGCCGCCGCCGCCCACGACCGAGGCCCGCAACACCTCGAGATGGCCGGCCACCGCGGCTACTACGACGGCGACTGGGAGGTGGTCACCCGCCACGTCCCCCTCACCGCCTTCGGCGACCACGAGTGGGAGCTCTACAACCTGGCCGAGGACCGCACGGAGACCACCGACCGGGCGGCCGAGCAGCCGGAGCGGGTGGCCCGGATGGCGGCCGGCTGGGAGGCCATGGCGCGAGCCAACCAGGTGTATCCCCTCGACGAGGGCTCCCGGCTCCGCTACGTGGTGCGCCCGCCCTACGAGGAGCCCCTGAGGCAGCCGGTGCGCATCGTGGCCGGCACCCACACCCTCGAGCGCTACCGGTCCCAGCAGCTCATCCAGTGGCGCAGCTTCGACGTCGACGTGGAGCTGCGCTTCGCCTCCGGCGATCGTGGGGTCCTCGTGTCCCACGGCGACCAGGGCGGTGGCTACGCCATCTACGTCGACGACGGTGACGAGCTGATCTTCGTGCACAACGGCTACGGAGCCATGTCCGAGCTCCGGTGCGGACCGGTGCCCCCCGACACCCAGCACATCCGCCTCGCCGTGGGCGCGCCGGGCAGCTGGCAGTGGGACGTCGAGGTGTCGGTCGATGGAGTCTCGTCGGGCCGAACCGAGGGCCTGCCCATGCTCGGGGCCATGGCCCCCTTCGAGGGCATCAACGTCGGCATCGACCGACGTTCGCCGGTGTCCTGGGCCCTCTCCGAGCGGCAGGGCACCTTCGCGTTCACCGGCCGGCTCGACGCCGTCACCTATACCCCCGGGGAGCCGGCCCCGGATGCCGGTACCAGGTTCATCGACCTCCTCCGCGAGATCGGCATGCGCTACAAGTAGCGGGGAAGGGTCGTCCCATGGGCGAGACGACGAGGCAGCACAGGCCAGACTCGACGGATGCTCCACCTGTGCGTGACGGTGCCGCCCGCCCGGGTCACGGCGGTCGTCGACCGGCTCGAGGCGACCATCGGCGTCGCCCACCTCGCCCACCTCGTCGGGGCGTCGTTGCGCCCGCCGGGCGACGTGGTGCTGTGCGACGTGGCGAGAGAGGCCGCCGATGACTTGATCGAGTGGCTGCAGGAGCAGGGCATCGATCGAGATGGAGCCATCACCCTCACCGTGCTCGACACCGTCGTGTCCGATGCCGCCGAGCGAGCCGAGGATGCGGCTCCGGGTCATGGCACCGACGCGCTGGTCTGGGACGAGCTCGAAGCTGTCGTGCGAGATCAGGCGACGCTCACGCCGTCGCTCCTCGTGGTGATGGCGGTGGCGTCCATGATCGCCGGCATCGGGATCGTGCTCGACTCGCCGATCCTGATCGTGGGCGCCATGGTGGTCGGACCGGAGTTCGGTCCGGTCGCCTCCCTGTCGGTGGCCACCGTCCAGCGCCGCTGGGCCCACGCCTTCGGCGCGCTGGTCACGCTGCTCAGCGCCGTGATCGCAGGAGCGGTGGCGACCTACCTGCTCATGCTCGTGGTGCGCGCCACCGGCTCAGCCCCGGATGGCTACATCCTCTCCGAGCGCCAGCTCACCGCGTTCATCTCCCAGCCGGACATCCTCGCCGCCGTCGTCGCCGTGCTGGCCGGGGTGGCCGGGATGCTGGCCCTCACCGAGAACCGCAGCGGCACGTTGGTGGGGGTGCTCGTGTCGGTGACGACGATCCCCGCCGTGGCCAACATCGGCGTGGCGGCCGCCTACGGCGAGGGGTCGGAGATGGCGGGAGCCGCGTTCCAGCTGAGCGTGAACATCACCGGCCTGGTGCTGGCGGGCGCCGTCACCCTCGCCGTCCAGGATCGCCTGACGGCGGGCGACCGGGTCGGCCCCGAACCCTGACCAGCGAGTGTCGCCTTGGCACGAACGCACGGGTTGGTGCCACCGGTCAGACTGGGCCAGTGGCCAGAGCTGAGGGGGCGGCGGCGTCATCGGAGCGGGGCCCCTTCGCGGCCTTCGACGATCTCAACGAGGCGACGATCGTCGCCGATGACCGGGGTCGCGTCATCTACGCCAACGACTCCTGCGGCCGCGTCTTGAGTCGAAGCTCTGGGTCGTTGATCGGCAGTGAGCTCGTCGAGATGATCCCGTCGCGGCTCCGCCCAGCTCACCTCCTCGCCTTCGCGCGCTGCGTGGACGAGGGCGAGGGGCGCTTCGCCGGCCAGCCCGTGCGGGTGCCTGCCCTTCGACCGGACGGTTCCGAGACGCCCATCGAGCTGATGATCTCGGTCGTCGGTCAGCCGGTCAGGGCCATCGTCGCCACCCTCCGTCCGGTCGTCACACCGACGGAGGTGGATGTCGAGGCCCTCCTCTCCCACGCGTTCGTGGGTGTCTTGTCGGAACGTCTCGACCCGGGTGAGGTCGCCCACAACCTCCTGGCCGCACTCGGCGCCGCCCTCATGTGGGACGCCGTCGCCTTCTGGGGCACCAACCAGGCGCCGGGCCAGCTCCAGTGCGAAGCCTGGTGGGGCGGCCCCGGCCTCGACCGGTTCGAGGCTGCATCCCGGGCGGCCCTGCTCCCCCCCGGGGTCGACCTCCCCGGCCGGGTCTGGGAGCTCGGCCAGGCCGTCTGGGTCGAAGGGCTCGCCACCGACCTGAACTTCCCTCGGTCCCGCGCCGCGACCGCCGTGGCCCTGCGATCGGGCGTGGCCTTCCCGGTGGCGGCGTCCGGGCGGGTCGTGGGTGTCGTCGAGTGCTTCAGTCGGGTGCGGCGGCCGGAGGACGTCAGCCTCCTCGCCGTCATGGTGGGGGCCGGCGGGCTGCTGGGGACGTTCCTCGACCGCAACCGCGACGAGCAGGAGCGCAGCCGGTTGCTCGACCAGGTCCAGACCGAGCGAGGTCGGCTCCATGCCGTGCTCCAGCAGCTTCCGCTGGGCGTCATGATCACCGACGTGGACGGCGAGGTGGCGCTGTCCAACCAGGTCGTCGAGCAGCTCCTCGGACCTCCTGGCAGCGACCAGAGACATCAGATCGGCGCTCTACCGTCTGCGATCGTCGACGAGGAGGTGGCCCTGCGCACCCCGGCCGGGACCCATGCGGTCATGTCGGTGTCGAGCGTGCCGGTGCACGATCACCAAGGGCGCACCGTGTCGAGGGTGACGACCCTCGTCGATGTCACCGGACGCCGAGCTGAGCAGGCCCGTTCCGAGCTGCTGGCGGAGGCCGGAGAGATCCTGGCCCAGTCGGTCGACGTCGAGGAGATGCTGGCCGCCATCGCCGCCGTGAGCGTCCGGGACCTGACCGACCTCTGCACGATCGACCTCCTCGACGGCCACCGCATCCGACGGGTGGCGACGGCGGTCTCGGAACCGTCCAAGGGCTTGGTCGCCGCCCAGCTCAACGACGAGTACGCCCCCGACCTCCACGGGAGCGGCGGCATCCCGACCGTCCTGCGCACGGGACAGCCCATCGTGCAGCTGGACCTCACCGACGACCACCTGCGGGCCCGAGCCGTGGACGAGGCCCATCTCGCCTCGCTTCGAGCGCTGGGGTTGCGATCCGTCGTCATCGTCCCCCTCATCAGCCGCGCCCGCACGCTCGGTGCCCTCACCTACGCGAGCCTGTCCGCCGACCATCCGTTGGGCAACGAGGAGGTGGGGCTGATCGCTGAGCTCGGTCGGCGGACCGGCCTGGCCATCGCCAACGCCCGCCTCCACGAGGACGCCCGACAGGTCTCCCACGCCTTGCAGTCGGGCCTGTTGCCGCCGGTTCTCCCTGCGGTGCCCGGTCTCGACCTGGGCGCCTCGTTCATGGCCGGACGCGAGGGCATGATCGTCGGCGGCGACTTCTACGACGTGTTCCCCCTCGACGACGGCCAGTGGGCCGTCACCATCGGTGACGTCTGCGGGACGGGGGCAGAGGCCGCCGCCCTCACGGCCCACGTGCGCTACACGGCTCGGGCGGCCCAGGAGCGGGGTCATCCGGCCGCGCTCCTCCGCCGACTGAACGCCTCCCTGCGAGATGCTGATGACGGCAGCGGCCGGTTCTGCACCGTCGTCCATGGGCGGCTCATGATCGAGCCCGACCGGGTCGTCGCCACCCTGGCCAGCGGCGGACACCCACCGCCGCTGATCCTCCGGAGCGAGGGCAGCGTGGAGGAGGTCCGCTGTCAGGGCACCCTCCTCGGCCTGTTCGACGAGGTCCCCCAGGTCGAGGCAGAGGTCGTTCTCTCTCACGGTGACTCCTTGGTCCTGTTCACCGACGGGGTGACCGAAGCCCGGGGTGCCACCGGCATGTTCGGTGACGACGGGTTGCACCGCGTGCTCGTCGAGATGGCCGGAAGCACCGCCGGGGAGATCTCGAAGGCAGTGTCGGACGCGGTGCTCCGCCATGGCAGCGGCCGCAGCTCAGATGACGTCGCCGTCCTCGTCGTCCGAGCGCAGCTGGACCCCTCACCGTGAGCCGTGCTCTGGTGGTCGCCCTCCGGATCGATCTCCCCGATGACGTGGTCCGTGAGGCGTCGGGCGTCGTCGGATGACCACACGCTCAGGGCTGTTGCTCCGCCTAGTTGCGGCCACCATCCTCGCCGGAGCCATCGCGGCGGTGCTCGGCACCGTCGTCCTGCGGGCGACCGCACGTGACGCGCTGCGAGATGACATCCGCGAACGCAACGCCGCCTCGGCGGTGGAGGTGGCTGCCCGGCTGGATGGGCGGATCGATGCAGGTGTGGCCACGCTGCAGCTGGTGACCAGCCGGCAACTGGTCGCCGCCTTGGATCCGGCTGCAGATGCAGAGCTGCGGACGGTGATCGCCAACACCGGCGACTTCGACGAGCTGGTGCTCTACGACCCGGCCGGCGACCCGGTGGCGGCCGCCGCCAGCCGGTTCGTGACCTCGATCGCCGACGAACCCAGTCGTCCCGACCTGTTCCCAGCCATCACGACTCGACCGGTGGTCGAGCTCGACCCGGGCGTCCCGCCGACCCTCGTCATCGTCGTTCCGGTTGAGAACCCACCCGGCACCATCGCCGGCGCGCTGCTGGCGCGGCTCCCCCTCGAGGTGGCGATGGCACCCGCCCTGCGGGTCGATGCTGGCCTGGCCACCACCCGCTTCATGGTCGCCGCTGACGGGCGCGTCATCGTGCACCCGGAACGGGACCGAGTGCTGCGAGAGGAGCGACTGCCCATCGAGGAGATTCGGGCTGCGTCCGAGCTGGCCCGCGTCGACATCGACGGCCGCCCGCACCTCCTGTCCATCGCTCCCATGGAATCGCTGGGCGCGGCCGTGGTCATCGACCAGGTGGAGGCCATCGCGTTCGCCCCCATCAGCGACCGCCTGCGGGAGCTGACGGTGATCCTGCTCCTCGTCATGAGCGCCACGGTGCTGGCCGTGATCGCCGTCGGCACCTGGCTCCTCGGCCCGCTGGGGCCGCTCACCCAAGCCGTCCGCCGACTCGGTCTGCAGGAACGAGGTGTGCGCGTCGAGGAGGAGAGCCGCGGCGAGGTGCACCTTCTGGCGACCGAGTTCAACCGACTGGCGGAGACCCTCGACCGCCGTCAGGACGAGCTCGACGAGCTCCACCGGTTGTCCGTCCTGGTCAACACCCGCACGACCCGCGAGGAGGTGGCCGCCGAGGTGGTGGCAGGGTCCGCCCGCCTGCTGGAGGTCGATCAAGCGGCGTTCTGCTCCGCCGTCCACGACGCACCGGAGATCCTCGCGGTCCATGGCAAGGTCTCCGAGGGCCGAGCGCTGGAACTGGCCACTACCGCCATCCGGATCGGGCGGGTGCACCTCGACCAGGACGGCGAGGGGTTCGACGCCGCCGTGCCCGTTCGGAGCGGAGACGGCGGGAACGTCGGAGCGCTCGTCATGCGCCGTTCCACCGAGCCGTTCGGAGTGGACGAGCTGGCCGTGGCGGAGGCCTACGCCGGCTTCGCCGGGGTCGCGCTCGACAACCTGGCTCGCCTGGCCCTCGAGCAGGAGCTGGGGGCCGAGCTCGCCGAAGCGGTCGAGCAGCGGCGCAGCCTCATGCGCACCGTGAGCCACGAGCTCCGCACCCCCCTGACCTGCATCGACGGGTTCTCGTCGACGTTGCTCGACCAGTGGGACGCCTACGGAGACGCTCAGCGCCAGGACCTCGTCACCAAGATCCGCCACCACACGAACGATCTCGAGCAGCTCGTGAACCGCCTGCTCGACTTCGCGGTGACCGAGCGCGGCACCATGACGGCCGACCTCCAGCCCGTCGTGCTGGCGGAGGTCATCGCCGCCGTGCTCGACGGCGCACAGCCTCTCCTCGAGGGGCGACCCGTCACCGTCGAAGTACCCGACCTCATCGTTCGAGCGGATCCGGTCCTGCTGCAGCGCGCCCTCTTGAACCTCGTCTCGAACGCCGTCAAGTACTCGGCCATCGGGGCGCCCGTCGTTCTGCGGGCGGTGGACGACGGCCGCCGGATCCGGCTGGAGGTGATCGACGAGGGGGTCGGGCTCACTGCCGACGAGTCGCGGCGCGCGTTTCAACCGTTCTGGCGGGCTGGCCACCCGTCGACGCGGGCCCGGGGCGCCGGGCTCGGTCTGGCGCTCGTGTCGGAGTATGCCCAGGCGATGGGAGGGGCGACGGGGGTGGTCTCCGAGCCCGGGCACGGCTCCACGTTCTTCATCACCCTCGAACGGGACCGCTAGGGTCAGGAGGTGTCAGCGACGAGCGACGGGGGTCACGTCCGGGTGGGAGCCCTCGTCGTCGATGACGAAGAGGACCTGCGCCTGCTCGTGCGGCTGGGCATCGTCGCCCACAACCAGGGTCTCCACGTGGCTGGAGAGGCCAGCTCGGGTCTCGAGGCCCTCGAGCAGCTCACGTCGGTCGATCCAGCCGTGGTCGTGCTCGATCAGATGATGCCTGGCATGGACGGCCTGGAGACAGCGGCGCGGATGCTCGAGCTCCGTCCCGAGCAGCCCATCGTGCTCTTCTCCGCCTTCATCGATGACGAGCTGGAGCGGGAAGCGCGGCAGGCAGGTGTGACCACCTGCCTGCGCAAGGATCAGGTGCGCCAGCTGCCGAAGCTCCTGCTCGAGATCGGCACCCGAGCCCCCTGACCATCCGCTCGGGTGCATTGAGGCACACGAGCGCCATCGGTGGAATGGAACCGCCGACTGACGGGTTGTCGCACACATGTCAGCTGGTCACGTCGTCACCGTCCATCCATCCGACGCGCACGTCGAGGTGGCCGTCAGGGGTGTGACCATTGCTGAGTCCGACCGTCCGATGCTCCTCGAGGAGACCGGGCTGCCGACCCGCTACTACCTGCCTCGGGAGGACGTCAGGATGGACCTCCTCCGCCCCACCACGTTCCACACCACCTGCCCGTTCAAGGGTGAGGCCTCGTACTGGTCGCTCGATCTTGACGGTGAGGTGCTCGACGGCGTCGTTTGGAGCTACGAGGCGCCGATCCCAGGGGCCGAGGCCATCGCCGGTCTGATGAGCTTCTACCCCGAGCGAGTCGAGCTCCAGGTCGGTCCGTCAGCCTGACCACGGTTGGCCCGTGGGTCACGGTTGGCGATCGAACGCGTCGGCGAGACCACTGAGGAGCCACCGCTGGTGGTCGGCCACCGGGCACGGGAGCGGCCCACGGAAGCTGAGCGCCTCGACCAGCGACGGCCGTTCCGCGTACCGCAGCGTCAGCAGCATGGGTCGGAGGTAGCCGGCGCACGATCAGCTCGTGCACGAGTCCCGCGAGCCGTTCCACCATCCGACGCGAGCGGTGTCACTATGTTGCGGTGATGGGGGGCGGAGCGATGGAGGTGGATTACCTCGTCATCGGGGCCGGTCTGGCGGGCATGGCCTTCACCGACTCGCTGATCGAGGAGTCCGACGCAACCGTGCTGATGGTCGACCGGCGGCACGGGCCCGGCGGCCACTGGAACGACGCCTACCCCTTCGTCCGGCTCCACCAGCCGTCGGCGTTCTACGGCGTCAACTCGCTGAACCTCGGCGAGGACCACATCGACGAGCAAGGCCCGAACGCCGGCTTCTACGAACGGGCCACCGGCGCCGAGATCTGCCACTACTTCCAGACGGTGCTCGAGGACCGGCTGCTCCCGTCGGGCCAGGTCGAGCTCCGCCCGATGACAACCTGCGCAGCGACCCGAGACGGACAGGCCACGCTCACCTCGCTCCTGACCGGTGCGCAGCACGAGGTGACCGTCCGTCGCAAGATGGTCGACGCCCGCTACCTGGAGAGCTCGATTCCCTCCACCCACACCCCCTCCTTCACCACCGACCCCGGCGTGCGCTGCATCCCGGTGAACGACCTCGTCAGGAGTGAAGAGCCAGCGGGCGGCTACGCAGTGCTGGGCGCCGGCAAGACCGGCATGGACGCCTGCACCTGGCTGCTCGACAACGGCGTCGACCCCGCCCGGATCTCCTGGGTCAAGCCAAGGGAACCGTGGCTCACCGACCGAGCTTCGTTGCAGCCTCGTGACCGCGTCGGGAGCTTCATGATCGCCTGGGCGGCATCGATCGAAGCAGCCGGGTCAGCAACGTCGGTCCCCGACCTGTTCGCTCGCCTGGAGAGCTGCGGGGCGCTGGCCCGGGTCGACACCACGGTCGAGCCAACGATGTTCCGTGCCCCGATCCTGAGCGAGCGCGAGCGTGAGCAGCTACGGACCATCGAGCGCATCATCCGCGCCGGGCGCGTCCGCCAGATCCAGTCCCACCGCCTGGTGCTCGAGGAGGCCGAGGTCCCGATGGCTGACGCCACCCTCTACGTGGACTGCACGGCCGTCGGTCTCGCCGCGTCCCCGCCCCGCCGGGTGTTCGAGGCGTCGCGCATCACGATGCAACAGGTGCGGGAGGGAAGCCCGTCGCTGAACGCCGCGCTGATCGGCTACATCGAGGCCACCCGGGACGACGTGACGGAGCAGAACCACCTCACCCCACCCAGCGCGTATCCGAACACGTCGACGGACTGGATCCGCATGCGCCACATCGGCCTCGTCGCGCAGCAGCGATGGGACCAGACGCCAGACATCGCAGCGTGGCTCGAGAGCTCTCGCTTGAACCTTGCTGCTGGCTTGTTGGGCCACGTCGGCGAACCCGGCGTCGGCGACGCCATCGGCACCTACCTCAACAACACGGGACCCGCGATCGACAACCTCGCCAGGCTCCGCGCCGAGCTCGGTGAGGTCGTCGACCTCTGAGGACGCCAACCGTGCCAGCACCCATCGGGCCTGATGGGTCTCGACGAGACCGGCCCTTGCAGGAGATGCTCTGGCAGGGCCCGGCCTTGGGCCACGGCTACCGGCATCACCCCGGGTCACCAAGTAGCTCCGTGCGCAGCGGCGGGACGTCGATCCACGCGCATCTGATCGAATGATGCGCAGACGGGATCCCAGCAGATGCCGGCAGGGGTCGTAGATGGTGACTCGGGGTGATCGTTGATGCCAGTGCGGAATGGAACTGACATCGTCGTCGGCGCCGGTCACAACGGGCTGATCGCAGCTTGCTACCTGGCTCGCGCCGGTCGGGACGTGCTCGTCGTCGAGGCCCTCGATCGGCCAGGCGGTGGATCGCGCACGGAGGAGACGGTGCAGGGCTATCGGTTCGACATGCACTCAGCGGCCCACAACATCATCAACATGACCGACATCCCCGACGAGCTCGATCTGGTCGGTGCCGGTCTGCACTACATGGAGATGGACCCGTTCTCGGTAGCAGTGCACGCGGATGGGCGACGGGTCCGGTTTCTCCGATCGGTGGAAGCGACCATCGAATCCATTGCCGAGGAGTCGCCGGTCGAGGCCCAGGCCTACCGGCGCTTCATCGACAAGGCGATGCCGATCGTGCGTGCGGTGCTCCCCGCCATCCGCGGCGACGTGTCCGCGAAGGTCCTGCCCCACCAGGCCGCCAACCTCGTCCGCGCCCTCCGCCGCCAGCCGCTGACGACGGCGCGC
>Ga0136618_10000424_pt1 | contig 14337 bp, 12 predicted proteins | sample AntDrymUQ3302106_2_FD_104805 | JGI IMG/M metagenome (GOLD analysis project Ga0136618, IMG submission 104805) | Polar desert sand microbial communities from Dry Valleys, Antarctica - metaG UQ330 (21.06) | ecosystem: Environmental > Terrestrial > Soil > Desert | place: Antarctica: Dry Valley... | reverse complement strand
CGCGCCGTGGAGTCCGCGCGGGCCGGCTCGCTGGTCGTCACGCTCTTCAGCCCGAAGGGTGGGGTCGGTCGCACGACCCTCGCCTACAACCTCGCGGTCGCGCTCGGCCAGGAGCATCGGGTCTGTCTCGTGGACGGTTCGTTCCAGTTCAGCGACCTGCGCGGGCTGCTGCGGGTGCCGGCCGTGGCGCCGAGCATCGTCAATTTGCCAACGGATCGGATCAAGGAATCCGACGTCGCGGACGTCGCGTGGCGGGATCCGTCCGGGATCGACATCCTGCTCGCGCCGCCGCGCGTCGAGATGGCGGAGATGGTGACTACGCGCGACATCGAGAAGGTGCTCTCGCTGCTGCGGCAACTGTACGAGTTCGTCATCATCGACACGCGCGCGGCACTGTCCGATGACGTGCTCGTGTTTCTCGACTCGGCCGACCTGATCCTTCAGATCCTCACGTATGACTCGATGGCGATTCGCAGCCTGGCGATGTCGGCGGAGACCTTCGCCGCCATCGGCTATCCGCCATCCAAGCTGGCTACGGTGATGAATCGTTCGGACTCTTCCGGCGGGTTCGAGAAGGCCGATGTCGAGGAGGCGGTGGGCTCCAAGATCGATTTTGAGATCGTGTCCGATGGGCGCCTCGTCCTTCAGTCCAATAACGAGGGGATCGCTTTCGTCGTCTCCAGCCCGGATGCGCCGATCGCGAAGGGGGTCAGACGCATCGCCGATTCGCTCGCGGCACATCTCCGCGAGCGCGCGCCTGCGCTGGCGAAGCGCTGAGCCTCTCGGCGGCGACGCGGCTTGACCCACGCCCCATCGGCGTGTTCGATTCCGGCGTGGGCGGGCTCACGGTCCTCTCTGAGCTGCATGGCCGGCTCCCGAATGAATCGACCATCTACCTGGGTGATAACGGGCGGACGCCGTACGGTCCACGGCCGGCGGACGAGGTGAGGACGTTCACGCTCGAGGCGGTCGACTGGCTCCTTGAGCAGGACGTGAAGCTGCTGGTGTTGGCCTGCAACACCGCCACCGCGCGGGCGCTCGACGTCGTACGCGAGCGTTCGTCCGTGCCGGTGATCGGCGTCGTGCGGCCGGGTGCGGTGGCCGCCGCCTCGGCGACGCGCAGCGCGCACGTGGCAGTCATCGCCACCGCTGGGACGGTCGAGTCGGGAGCCTATCCCGATGCGATCGTGGACGCGGCTCCCCGAATGAACGTCGCCCAGCTGGCGTGCCCGGAGCTGGTCCCGATGGTGGAGGCCGGCATCCTGGATGGTCGGCGCGCCGAATCGGTCCTTCGCGCCTACCTCGAGCCCCTGCTCCGCGGCGGGCCGCAAATCGATACGCTCCTCCTCGGCTGCACCCACTATCCGCTGCTCCGACCGCTGATCGAGAAGATCGTCGGCGACCGTGTGGCGGTGGTCGATTCGGCATTCACGACGTCAGTCGCGGTCGAGGATCTGCTCGATGCCCTCGGGTCTCGCGCCGAGCCGGGTGCCGCCGCTCGCCACCGGGTCGCGACGACCGGAGACGTCGAGGCGTTCGTGAGCGTGGCGTCACGGCTCTTCGGCGCTCAGCTGCCGGAGGTCGAGGCCGCGCGAATCGGGCTTGCGGGCGCCGTTCCCCTAGACTGACCCGCATGTCAAAACATTCCAACCGCCTCGGAGCGGGCATCGTGGTCGGCGGCCTGCTGGCGTTCGGGGCGAGTGTCGCCACGCGGGAGATCGTGCGTCGTGCCGGCACGAGGCTGATCGATTGGGAAGCCGTTCGCCAGATCGCGCATCGGCGGCTTGCCGAAGCGGCTGCTCCGTTACCTGCAGCGCAGCGCGCCGAGGCGGAGGCGTTCTACCGGGCCACGCTCCTGCGGATCGAGCCGATTGTGGCGGAGGAGATCGGTTCCGATCTGCCCGCCGCGCTGGAGACGCCGGCAGTCGTCGATCGGCTTCAATGGGTCGACGTCAACCTGGCGACCTTCAAAGTCCTCTTCGAGCGCATCGAGCGGACGCTGCTGGCTGGCCAGGAAGGGCCCGATACCACCGGCCGCGCCGTCTCGCGCTGGGTGAATCGTTCGGTGGGCAACCAGCAGCTCGGCTTCATGCTGGCGTTCCTGGGCCGCAAGGTCCTCGGCCAGTACGATGTCAGCCTGCTGGCCGCCGGGCCGACGCGTGGCCGACTGCATTTCGTCGAGCCCAACATCATCGCGACCGCCGCGGCAATGCGAGTCCCGCGCGATGAATTCCGAACCTTCATCGCGCTTCACGAGGCGACCCACGCCTTCGAATTTGAAGCGCACGCCTGGTTGCGGCCCTACTTTGCCGGGCTCGTCGCCGAGACGGTCGAGCAGCTGGCTGCCGAGTCCGGCGGTCTGGTCGGCCGCGTGCGGGAGGCGATCACGGGCGGCGAGGGCCACTGGATCGAGCGCATCCTGACGCCGGGACAGCGGGAAACCTTCAACCGAACACAGGCGCTGATGTCGCTCCTCGAGGGTTATTCGAACCATGTCATGAACGCGGCGGGCGCTCGCATCCTGCCGGGGTTCGCCGAGCTGCATGACCGCTTCGAGCGCCGTGGCGAACGGCGAGGTGCGCTCGAGCGCGCGATCATGCGACTCACCGGACTGGATCTGAAGATGGAGCAGTACGCGGCAGGGGAGCGCTTCGCCGATCGCGTTATCGCCGAGCGCGGCCGCGAGTTCCTGAACCGCGTCTGGAGCGGCCCCGAGATGCTCCCGTCGTTGGACGAGATCCGCGCACCGGATCGCTGGATCGTTCGCGTCGAGGGGGCCGACTCCTGACCGTGGACGCCGCCCTCACCGTCCTGGCCACGCCGGTCCTCGGGGCGCCGCTGCCGCGCGAGCTGATCAACCGTATCGAGTCGGTCGATGGAGTGCGCTGCGCGCGGATTGCGGCGGACGGCCGCATTCACGGCGACGCCGACGAGTCAGTCCTGGACGATGCGGAGGTTCTGCTGCTGGGCTCGGTCCCGGCGTCCGTGCTCGACCACGTCGTGACACGATCGTCGCGGTTGCGCTGGATTCACTCGGCGGCCGCAGGCGTGGACCGCGTCACCACGCCGATGGTACGCGAACGCGGCCTTATCGTCACGAACGCGCGGGGTGTGTTCAGCCGGCCGATCGCCGAGTATGTGGTCATGATGTCGTTGGCCATCTGCCGTCGCTTGCCGCAGTTGCTGGAGCTCCAGCGCGAACGCACCTGGCAGCCGCTGCGCGGACGCGAGCTTTCCCAGCTGACCATCGGGATCGTGGGGTACGGCAGCATCGGGGTCGAGCTCGGCCGCCTGCTGGCGCCGTTCGAATCTCGGATCCTCGCCACTCGGCGGCACCCTGAGCGGGGCGCCGCTGACGCGCAGAACGTCGAGCTCCATGGACTCGACGACCTGGACGAGGTGCTGCGGGCCAGCGATATCGTGGTCGTCGCGGCCCCGCTGACGGACGAGACAGCCGGGCTGATCGGCGCCGAGCAGTTGGCGCAGATGCGCGAGGACGCCTGGCTCATCAACATCGCGCGCGGCCGGCTGATCGATGAGATCGCACTGCGCCGGGCCCTCCAGTCGGGGTGGATCGGTGGCGCCGTCCTTGACGTCTTCGGCGAGGAGCCGCTTTCCCCCGAATCGCCGCTGTACAACACGCCGAACCTGATCATCACCCCGCACACCAGTTGGGCCTCGGACCGCGTGGCCGAACGGACCGTTGACCTGTTCGTCGAGAACCTGCGCGCATTCCGCGCGGGCGACGCGATGAGCAACGTCGTCGACCTCGCGGCCGGTTACTGATCCCCTGATGCAGGTCACCATCGTCGGGCTTCCCGGCAGCGGCAAGACGACCGTGTTCAACGCCCTCACCGGCGGCCATGCTGAGACCGGTGGCTTCTCCGGCGCACGCGCGGCACCCAACGTCAGCGTCGTGAAGGTGCCGGACGAGCGCGTCGATCAGCTATCGGCGCTGTTCAAGCCGAAAAAGACGACGTACGCGGACGTCACGTACGTCGACGTCGCCATTCCGGCCGGCGCAGCGCGCGAGGGGACCGTGAATTCGGACGTGCTTGCCCAGATTCGAAACGCAGACGCTCTCGTGCACGTGGTTCGCGGCTTCGACGATCCGACCAGCCCGACCTCAATGGACGCGTGGCGCGACGTGGACGATCTGGATCTCGAGTTCACGGTCGCCGATCTCACCGTCATCGAGAAGCGGCTCGAAAAGCTGAAGACCCAGGGACGTCATGGCTCGCAGGCGGAGCGCGAGCTGGCTCAGCGGGAGCTGGAGGTGCTCGAGCGTATCGAGCCGCACCTGTCCGATGGCAAGCCGATCCGGTCCTATGGCCTGACCGCCGAGGACGAGTTCCTCCTGCGCGGATATCGGTTTCTGACCCAGAAGCCTGTGCTGGTGGTTCTCAACATCGACGATGGGCGCCTTCCGGAGGCCGCCGCCCTCGAGGCTTTCGGACGGGAGCGCTACGCGCAGCCACATACCGATGTCGCGGCGCTCGCCGGGCAGATCGAGGCCGAAATCAGCGAGCTGCCAGAGGAAGACGCTCGACTCTTCATGGATGATCTGGGAATTGTGGAGCCATCACGGGGCCGGGTCATCGGTCTGACCTACGCCCTGCTGGGCCTGTTCAGCTTCTTCACCGCCGGCGAGGACGAGTGCCGGGCATGGACGCTGCGGATCGGGTCAAGCGCCGTGGACGCGGCCGGCGCGATTCATTCGGATCTGGCGCGCGGCTTCATCCGCGCCGAGGTGATCGGTGTCGAGGAGCTGCTCTCGTGTGGCTCGATGGTGGAGGCCCGCAAGCGCGGTCTGCTCCGCCAGGAGGGTAAGGCATACGAGGTCAAGGGCGGCGACGTGCTCCAGATTCTCTTCAACGTGGCGCGTTAGACGCTGTCCGTGCGCAGGAGTATATACTTATATACTCTCGGCACTCAGCGTCGGTCGGAGCGCTCCAGTTCGGCGACGATGCTGCGAAATTCGTCGCTCTGTTCCACCAGGTAGGTGTCCTCGTCCGCCATCCCGACGCTCATGCTGGCCCGCAGCTTCTCGTCGCTGATATAGGTGAAGCCATGGCTTCGCTCGAGCTCGCGCGCGATCGCCTCGACGAGCGTGTCCTCTTCGAAGGTCTCGATGATCGCGGCACGCGCCGCGCGCACCATCGATACGAATTCTTCTTTGGTATGGTCGCGCTCGGAACCGAGGAGCGCATCGGTCATCAGGTCGGTCGCGCCCTCGTGGAGTTCGTAGAAGAAGAGTCGCATCAGCCGATGATAGACCGATGACCGAGATGCTGATCGTGGGGGCCCTGACGATCGACCGATTCACCGACGGATCGGTGGCCCCGGGCGGCTCGGTGCTCCATGCGGGACTGGCAGCCCGATCCGAGGACACGCGCCTGGTGACGCTGACGGTGGCAGGGGACGAGCCCGCCGCTCGCGACGGCGTAGCTCGGCTGCGTGAGCTCGGTCAGCTTTCGTGCCAGGCGGTGCCGCTGACGACCGTCTACCGCCACGAGGAGCGGCACGGCGAACGGGTACTCGTTCTCGAAGCGCGTGCAGCACCGATCGCGGCCGACGGCCTGGGTGATCTGGGTCGGCCCGATGTCGCGCTCATCGCGCCGATCGCGGACGAAGTCTCGCCATCACTTGTCGACGCGCTACGAGCGGAGCTGAGCCCGGACCGGGTCGTCCTGCTCGTCCAGGGATGGTTGCGACGCCTGGTAGAGGGCGAGGAGGTGCTTCCACTTCCTCTGGACGCGCTGTCGGCGGAACAGGAGCGTGTCATGGCGCAGGCCGATACGATCGTCGTCAGCACCGAGGACCTGGTCGAGGCTCCCGGAGACCCATTTACGCAGGCCGCCGAGCTCCGGCGTCGGGCGGGGCCTGAGCCGATCCTGGTCCTGACGCTCGGTACCGAGGGGTATCTGCTCGATGATCCCGCGCTGGACCGCATCATCGCCAGTGTGCCCCGCCGCATCGTCACCGGCGTTTCCGCGAACGGTGCGGGCGACACGTTCGGCGCCGGCCTTGCCATCAACCTCGCCCGCGGCGTGATGCCCGCGGAGGCTGCCGATCTGGCGACCGAAGTGGTCATCAGAATGCTGGAGGCGCGCCGCGCCTGACCTGCTTCGCCTCCGATCAGGCAACCCGTCGCGCCGCGGCCGTTGCGGCGCGACGCTCGGCGGCGGCGACCCAGCGGCGCAGGCGGCGCAGGCGGCGCTCGACCGCGATCCGAGTGCGGCCGACCTCCTGGATCGATCCGCCGCGGCCCAGCGCGAAGGCGATGTCGAGCACGCGTGACGCGGCCGCGGCGGCGTCCATGGCCCCGGCGAGGTCCCCACGGTGTCGCTCGCGGATGCGAGCAACCTCGATCCAGGCACCGGCGGCATCGACCGACGCCCGCCGTGTTCCGAGCGTCCAGAGCTGCTCTGCTCGATCCACCTGGCCCAGCGCGATGAGAAGCCGCGAGGCGACGCGTCGGAGTGCATTAGCCTCCGCCGGATCGTTGGTCACCGCCTGCGCGGTTTCCACGAGCTCGAGCGCGTCGTCCACTGCGCCGGCACGCAACAGCTCGAGCGCCATGCCGCGAGGGTCGAGGACGGCCGCATCGCGCCAGCCACCGGCACGCAGACGACACAGCTCGGCCTCCAGCAGCACGAGGCTGACGACGTCCTGGAAGTTGTGATCGAGCACTTCGGCCAGGATGTCCGGCGATCCTCCTCGCAGATAGCCGAAGTAGCGCGCCGGCACCTCGCTGCCCGGGCAGTCCGACCCTCGCCGCACGCCGAGCACGCCGGCCTCAACGTCGGCGAGGCGCGCTCCGCCGAGCGGACGACGGAAGAGGCGTCGTGCGTCGGGAAGGAGGTCGTCGTGCGTGGCGGGGAGTGACGCCTGGTCGCGGAACAGGCCGTGGAACGTGAGTCGAGCGGCGAGCATCGGCAGGTCGAAGGTGCGCCCGTTGTAGGTGACGATGCGCGGCGATGTCGCGAGGTCTGCCGTCAGCGCGCGCAGGAGGGCTGGCTCGTACGGGTAGTCCGGCAGCAGGTATTGGCAGACGCGGATACGGCCGCCCGACATCCGCGCCACGCCGGCAAGAAAGATGACCGTGCCGGCGCCGGTCGAGAGTCCGGTCGTCTCGGTATCGAAGTAGGCGGCCGGTGCGAGCTGGGCAAGCGCCTGGACGGTGGCCTCGGACGCCGCAACGCTGCGCTCGACGACCAGCGCGGTGCCGTTCTGAGTCACATCCGTGCGCGCGTCGAACCAACGGGCGAGACGGCTGAGCCGATCCTCATCGCTCGGCTTCGGGGGTGGGGGAGCTGTGCGCTTGGCACGGACGGTTGCCAGTCGGTCAGCCAGGGTACGCATCGGTCAGGCCAGCGCGGCGAGCAGCTCGCCGCACGTTGCCTTGCCATGGACGCCGACCTCCGCGACCGGTCCGACACATGACGGACAGCCGTCCATGCATGGGCAATCGCGCACCATCCGTGCACAGGCTTCAATCAGGTCCGGGTGCAGCTCGTGGAGGCGCTCCGCCAGGCCGACGCCGCCGGGCACCGCGTCGTAGAGAAACAGGGTCGGGCGCAGCGTGTGCGGCGCCTGTGCCTGGGCCAGCACCCCGATATCGCGCGCGTCGCACATCAGCAGCAATGCGGCCGCCGAGCGCGCCACGCGCGCCCAACCGATCAGCGCTCCGTCGAGCACCTCGCGGCCAAAGCGCTGCACGATCGCGGTCGGCGGCACGATCCAGGTACCGGTGGTGTGCATCTGCTGTTCCGGCAGCGTGATCGGACCCCATCCGACGTTCTCGTGGGTGTGCAGCTTGATCTTTTTGAACAGGGTCGCGTGCCAGGCGACCATCACCTCGCCGTGCGCGCGCAGCGCGCCATCGGTCCCGTGGAGCTCCTCGAAAGCGTCGAGCACCTTGAGGGTCACGCCAAGGTCGGCATCGGTGTAGTAGTCGACGTCGATGGCGCGCACGTAGGCCTTGCGCTCGTCCCAATCGAGACGGTCGACGTGGAACTGGTGGCCGGCGTGCATGTAGATCGCCTGCTCGTGCACGAGCATCGGGGCAGCGAACAGATCCACCTCGCCGATGACTCGCGGCCGGTCGCCGGTGGTGTCGATGATGACCACGTTCTCCTGCGCCGCCGATCGCAGGCTGAACGCGGACGCCGGGAAGTTCTCCTGGCTCCAGTAATAGCGATCGTCGCCGGCTCGGCGCAGGAAGCCGTCCTCCTCGAGGACATCGAGCAGCATCGGCGTCTCGTCAAGCCCGAAGCGCTCCGCCGCCGGCACCGGCAGCTCGAATGCGCTCGCCTTGAGATGATCGAGCAGCAGATGCAGGTTGTCGGGGTTGACGCGGCCGTGCTCCGGTGAGCGATCGAAGAAATATTCCGGATGCGTGGCCAGGAACTGATCGATCGGCGCCGAGCTGGCGACCATGACCGACAGGCTCGTGCCGGCGCGACGCCCGGATCGGCCCATCTGCTGCCAGGTGGACGCGATGGTGCCGGGGTAACCGACACTGATGGCCGCATCAAGCCCGCCGATGTCGATCCCGAGCTCGAGGGCGTTCGTCGCGACCACGCCCCGAATGCGCCCGTCCCGAAGGCCGCGCTCGATTTCGCGGCGTTCATTCGGCAGATACCCGCCACGGTATCCCTGGATGGGTGAGGGGTGGCCGGGCGGGGCGGGCAGCGCCTCGCGAAGGTAGGTGGTCAGGATCTCGACCGCGGTCCGTGAACGGGCGAATGCGATCGTCTGCACGCCGTCGCGGATGAGGCGCTCCGCGATGCGCTGCCCGGTCAACAGGGAGCTCGACCGAATGCCGAGCTGCGCGTTGACGACTGGCGGGTTGACGATCACGACATGCTTGCGGCCCGATGGCGCACCGTTGTCGTCGATCAGCTCGACCGGCGCCTCGAGGATGCGCTCGGCCAACTCGCGTGGGTTGGCGATGGTGGCCGATGCGCAGATGAAGGCCGGATCGGCACCGTAGTGCCTGCAGATGCGACGCAGGCGACGGATGACGTTCGCGACGTGGCTGCCGAAGAGGCCGCGGTACGTGTGCAGCTCGTCGATGACGACGTACTGCAGGTTCTCGAACAGCTTGAACCACTTCGTATGGTGCGGAAGGATGGCGGCGTGCAGCATGTCGGGGTTGGTGATGACCACCTGTCCGGCGGACCTGACGACCGACCGAACATTGGCCGGCGTGTCTCCGTCATAGGTGTGGGTCTTCAGCCCGAGGTCGGCCGCATCCGCGAGGGCACGCAGCTCCACCAGCTGATCGGCCGCCAGCGCCTTGGTGGGGAAGAGGTAGAGCGCCCGAGCCGCCTCGTTTTTCGCGACGGCGTCCAGGACGGGCAGGTTGTAGCAGAGCGTCTTGCCCGATGCGGTCGGGGTGACCACGACCACGTTGCGTCCGCCACTGGCCGCGGCATAGGCTGCGGCCTGGTGCGTGTACGGCGCTTCGATCCCGCGGCCGCGCAATGCCTCTGCAACTCGCGGGTCGAGTCCTGGAGGCCACGGTGCGTGCCGCGGCGCGCGAGGCTCCAGTTCGCGGTGCGCCGTGATCAGGCGTGCGAGTGAAGGTTCGGCGAGCAGGGACGCGATCGCCTCATCGGCGTTGCTTGGCGGTGCGGTCAGCATCGGCGCTCCTTGGTCGTGTCACCTGAAACCGAACATTCGTTCTGATGAAACATAGCACAGGTGTTCCAATCCTCCGACGGCGATGCGACAGCTCAGATGTCGCATCGGCCCGGGCTCCGTATGCTGCCCTCTGTGATGCTGTTGACCAATGCGCGGGTGGTGACGCCTGCCGGTGTGCGCGAGGCGGGATGGGTCAGGATCGCGGGGGACCGGATCTCGGGGGTGGGATCAGGCCCACCGCCCCCTGACGCGCCCACATGCCATGAGCTCGGCGGTCGCTGGCTCGTTCCGGGCTTTATCGACCTTCACGTACATGGCGGCGGCGGTCACGCGATGTTGACGTCGGATCCGGCCGAGATTCGTTCGGCCGCATCCTTCCACCGCGCGCACGGCACGACGCGCAGCCTGGCGAGCATCGTGAGTGCACCCTTCGAGGAAATGCTCGCCGGGGTTGCCGCCGTCCGGGATGTCGTGCGGGCCGGCACCACCTCTGACGGGCACATCATGGGCAGCCACCTCGAGGGACCATTCCTCAATCCGCGTCGATGCGGTGCGCACGACCCCCGGCATCTCCTGACTCCCGACCTGGCCGCGTTCGACCAACTGCTCGATGCGGCCGATGGCACGCTGCGCGTCATCACCCTGGCTCCCGAGCTGCCGGGCGGTCTGGACCTGGTTCGGCATGCCGTCGCCGCCGGGGTCATCGTCGCGGTCGGGCACAGCGACGCGGATCATGCCCGGGCGATGACCGCGTTCGACGCCGGCGCCTCGCTCGTCACGCATCTGTTCAACGGGATGCGCCCGTTCCATCACCGGCTGCCCGGCTTGGTGGGTGCCGCGCTGGCGCATCCGGGTGTCGTCTGCGAGATCATCAATGACGGGGTCCACCTGCACGACGCGACGGCGCGCGTTGCGTTCCAGGCTGCCGGTTCGCCGCGCATCGCGCTGGTCACCGACGCGATCGCTGCGGCCGGTGCGGGAGACGGCGAGTTCCAGCTCGGCTCTGCCACCGTCCTCGTGCGGGACGGCGAAGTTCGCCTCGCGGGCGGAGAGACGCTGGCGGGAAGCACGCTGACCATGGATGTCGCTGTTCGCCGGACGGTGCGCATGCTCGGGCTACCGATCACAGCGGCGGTCGACGCAGCGTCGGCGACGCCGGCGCGGCTCCTCGGCATCGGCGACCGGGTCGGAACCATCGAGCCGGGACGTCAGGCTGACCTCGTCGTCCTGAGCGATGATCTGGAGGTAGAGGCCGTCATGGCCGCTGGCGAGTGGACCACCTCCGCTAGACTCATTTCCTGATGACCGGCATTGATCTCACCGCGACCGCTCCGAAGCCACCCAGCCCGCGGGCGCGCTGGCGCCTCCCCGCATCCCGCGGGGGAATGGCCTGGATGGTGGTCGTCTTCATCGTCGGCGTTCTGCTGGCGGTCCAGTTCGGTCGGCAGGTGTATGCGAACTGGGAGATCGGGCAGAGCGCCGCGGCCATTCAGGCGCAGATCGCCCAGGTCGAGTCAGAAAACGCTGGGCTGCGACAGGAGCTCGGGTACCTCCAGAGCGATGCCTACATCAGCGCGGAAGCGCGGCGGCTCGCAAACCTGGGAGCCCCCGGTGAGCAGGTGCTGATCATCCCGCCCGGCGCCGAGGAGCCGCTCCCCGAAGAGCTTGCCGCCGCCGCCGCCGCCGAGCCGCCGAAGCCGTTTCTCGACCAGTGGGTCGACCTCTTCTTCGGACCGTCCAGCCCGCCCCAGGGGAACTTCGGGCGCTGAACGTGGTCAGCTGTCCAGGCTGTCGTACAGCGAGGCATGTGGCGCACTTGCATCCAGGCGCGCGGCGACCGCCTCGGGCAGCGGCGTCGCCAACTCCGCAGTGAGGCCGATGACGAGAGCGCCGATCGCCGGCTCCCAGCGCGGCGCCACGAGGGTCGGTGCCTGGTTGGCAGCGTGGACCGCGTCAACAGCGGCCCGGGTGAGCGCGTTTGGCCCGAGGCGCGCCAGACCGCCACAGAAGGACAGCGCATACGGCGTGTCGGCGATCTCCACGCGTCGCGCGGCGGCCGCGGCGATTGCGCCCAGGCCAGTGCCGTGGTCCCGGACGATGTCGGCGGCGACCGCATCCCCGTGCTCTGCCACCTCGAGGAGCGCGCGGACCATGCGGCCAACCGGCGCAACCATGGCGCCGCGCCGCGTGAACCGATGCAGCGCCGCCTCGACGGTGTCGTCACCGGTGATGGCCAGCAGCCGATCGCGCAGCGTGGTCGGGGATTCGATGCCCAGCTCCGAGCGCACGACGGCGGATAGCATCCGTTGAGCCAGCTCGACCGCGCCGTGTGGTGACTGCCAGAAGCTCGAATGCCAGGTGACGCCATCGGGGCCTCGCGCTCCGGTCGCCGCCCCGGTTCCGATCGAGACGACGACCGCCGGTCCTTCCGGAACGGCGCCGGCCAGGGCACCGATCGCGTCGTTGACGACCATGATCGGACCCGCGAGGCCATCGGCGCCGAACGCTCGCTCGAGCATGGTGATGTCCTCCGGCCAATCCGCCCCGGCCATGCTGAACACGGCGCGACCTATCTGGTGGCGGCCCGCTCTGGCCTGCTTGAGCGCCTCGTCCATGACCATCTCGACGAGCGCGACTGCCGCATCCGCGCCGGCGGCGGCATAGATATCCGCGCTCCCGAGACGGCGGGCCGCTCCAAGGATGGATCCATCGGAATCAGCGACGAAGGCGATCGCCTTGCTGTTGCCGCCGTCGACACCCAGGACGAGGGTCACGCGTCGGGCGGCCCCTTCGGTCGGGCGTCGCGGTCGGCCAGCACGATCGTGTCGGGATGGTCGTGCAGGTGCGACGCGGGAAGCTCCGGGTCCGGCGCGGACCGCAGGAGTCGATCGAGGATCTTGGCCTTGCGGCTTCCAGACACGAGGAGGAGGACGCGGCGGGCGGACAGGATCACCGACATGCCGGCCGTCACCGCTCGTTCGGGCACGACAGCGTTTGGCCAGTAGGTCGCGTTGCTGGCAAGGGTCCCCGGATCGAGCGAAACGGTCCGTGTCGGCGCGTCGGCCCGCGATGGCGGCTCGTTGAAGCCGAGATGGCCGTTCAGCCCCAGCCCCAGGATCGCGAGGTCGATGCCTCCGGCCGCGTCGACCTGCCTGTCGTACATGCCCGCTACCAGCTCGGCGTTCGGATGACCGGTCGTGAACCGGATGATTCGTCCGGCATCAATCTCCAGCGGCGCAAGCAGCGCGCGATGCATCCAGCCGAACAGCGACCGCGGGTCGTCTTCTTCGAGACCGAGGTACTCGTCCAGCTGCGCGACGCGCAGACGTGAGGTGCCCAGTACGCCACGTTCGCGCAGTCGCGCAAGCTCTCGATAGAGACCGATCGGTGTCTCGCCGGTGGCGGCCAGGATCAATGCATCCGGCCGCTGCGCCACGAGGCCGGCGACGATGGCTGCTGCTTCGCGCGCGAGCGTCTCAGCGTCCTCGGCGATTCGTACGTCCATGCTCAGACCAGGAGCCGTGCGGGGAGATACGCCGATTGGGCCGCGGCCATTTCATCGTAGAGTGCCTCCGCCGTCGGGAGGGTGAGGACGAGCGGGTGGGCGGCGAGGGCGCGCACTCCGTCGCGTCTCGTGCCCGCCCACGCCGCCTCCGCCGCCAGCGACTGGTACGCGCCGAGAGACTCGATGAGCCCGCGCACCTGCGGAGGGAGCGCCGGAACGTCGATCGCCTCGATTCCTTTCGCCGATACCCGTGCGGGAATCTCGACCACGAGGTCGTCGGGGAATCCGGGCAGGGCGCCGCCCCGGTTCGGGACGTTGACCGGCCACGTCGTGCCGCGATCATTCACGATCGCCTCGATCACCTCCACGGCCAACTCCAGCTCCAGGATGCCTCCTCGCGAGCGTTCGGGATCAAGGCGCGGGGTAGCGGCCACGGCCTGCTGACGGTAGTGGGCCCAGTAGTCATCCACGCTGGCCATGATCTCCTGCGCGCGCGAACGCGGTGCCGCTCGCGCCGCCGCGAGGGCGTGATCGGCGAAGTAGTAGTAATACAGGTAGGCCGATGGCAGCGCTCCCATGGTCGCCGCCAGGTGAACCATCAGCTCGTCGCGGGTGGCGGGTCCGCCGGAGGCATCGAGGCGGTGGGCCACGTTCTCGATCATCGGCATGATATCGGCGCCGTCGTACTCATGCCGCACGCTCCAGCCGGTGTGGTTGAGCCCGACCAGGGTCGCGTCGAGACGGCCCGGGTCGAGGCCCGCCAGCCGGGCGATATCCCGCGGGAAGGTGATCGGTCCCTCGCACAACGAGACACAGCGAATCGCCGAGTGATGCGTGATGGCCTCCGAAACGATGTTCACCGGGTTGGTGTAGTTGACCAGCCATGCATCGGGGCAGCGCTGATCCATCTCGGCCACGATCTCGCGCATGACGGCAATCGAGCGAAGTGCCATGAAGAACCCACCCGGGCCCTGGGTTTCCTGACCGATGACCCCGTGGCGCAGGGGAATCGCCTCGTCGAGCGCCCTCGCCTCGAAGCCGCCGGGCCGAAAGCTGGTGAGCACCACGTCTGCCCCATCCAGCGCCGATGCACGATCGGTCGTGGCTCTCACCTGCAGGTCGAGCCCACGGACGGCCACCATGCGCTCGGTCAGCCGGCGCACCACGTCGAGCCGTTCCGG
>Ga0136618_10000423_pt1 | contig 14347 bp, 9 predicted proteins | sample AntDrymUQ3302106_2_FD_104805 | JGI IMG/M metagenome (GOLD analysis project Ga0136618, IMG submission 104805) | Polar desert sand microbial communities from Dry Valleys, Antarctica - metaG UQ330 (21.06) | ecosystem: Environmental > Terrestrial > Soil > Desert | place: Antarctica: Dry Valley... | reverse complement strand
CTCGCAGTTTCCACCGCGCCTATCGGCGCGGAAATCTGGTTTGGCATTTTACCTGCGGTTTTACCGCAGGCTAATTTCCGATGCGCTTCCAGCGCAGAAAAGCAAATGTCAACAGAACCTAATCAGTTTTACAATATAAAAATAGTTTTACCGAAGATGTTTTCTCGAAGTGTTAGCGCAATCATTGATTAAAGTGTATCCTATTTTCGCTGTGAAATCTGTGAAATTCCGTATCGAATAGAATGAAACAAAAGCGACGTTTTTCTCTGGTGCTTATCAAGCCATCGCATTACGACGATGACGGTTACGTTATCCAATGGTTTCGCTCGGCGATTCCGTCGAACTCGCTCGCGGTTTTATACGGGTTGGCGCAGGAATGCGCGGCGCAAAAGGTTTTGGGCGAAGAAGTCGAATTTGAGATTCACGCTTTTGACGAAACAAATTCTCATATTCAACCGAAGAAAATCGCATCGCTCGTCGAAAATGCAGGCGGCGGAATGGTGATGCTCGTCGGCGTGCAGTCGAATCAATTTCCCCGTGCGCTCGACATCGCCGCGCCTCTGCGCGAAAAGGGAATTCAAGTCGCCATCGGCGGTTTTCATATTTCCGGTACGACGGCGATGCTCAAAGATATTGACCCCGATGTGCAAAAGGCGCGGAAAATGGGCGTTTCGCTTTTTGCGGGTGAAGCCGAAGGACGACTCGGACAAGTTTTGCGCGATGCCTTCGATAAAAATCTCCAGCCGCTTTATAATTTTATGGACGATTTGCCGAACATCGAAGGCGTGGCAACGCCCGTGCTTCCGGCTGAGAGAGTTCATCTGACGGCGGGCGCGACGACGAGCTTTGACGCGGGGCGCGGCTGTCCGTTCACCTGTTCGTTCTGCACGATTATCAATGTTCAAGGGCGCAAATCGCGTCGCCGGTCGCCCGCCGACATCGAACGAATCGTGCGGATGAACGTCGCGCAAGGTCTGCATTCATTTTTTATTACCGACGATAATTTCGCCCGCAACACCGATTGGGAAGCGATTTTAGACAAACTCATTTATTTGCGCGAAGTCGAAAAACTCAAAATCAGTTTTATCATTCAAGTTGACACGCTTTGCCACAAGCTGCCGAATTTTATCGAAAAATCTGCCCGCGCCGGTGTCAAGCGCGTCTTTATCGGGCTGGAAAACATCAACCCCGACAGTCTGATCGGCGCGAGCAAACGCCAAAATAAAATCACCGATTACCGCACGATGCTGCTCGCCTGGAAACAGGCGAAAATAATAACTTACTGCGGCTACATTCTCGGATTTCCCGGCGACACGCAGGAATCAATCGTCCGCGACATCGAAATTATCAAAAAGGAATTGCCGGTTGACCTTCTCGAATTTTTCTATCTCACGCCTTTGCCCGGTTCGGAAGACCATAAAAAACTGCACGAAGCCGGAATTGCAATGGATGCGGATTTGAATAAATACGACCTCAATCACGCCGTTACCGCGCACCCGATTATGTCGCAGGAAAATTGGGAAGAAACCTATCGCCTCGCGTGGAAAACTTACTACACGCCCGAACATATCGAAACGGTAATTCGCCGCGCCATTGCGACCGGCGCGAGTCCGGGCAAGGCGATGTTTTTTATCGTCTGGTTCAAAGGCTGTATTGACATCGAGGGAATTCACCCGCTCGAAGGCGGTTTTCTGCGCCGCAAGTTTCGCACGAGTCGCCGCTCGAATTTGCCGCTCGAAAATCCTCTGGTTTTTTATCCGAAGAATTTTCTCGAAACGCTCTGGAAACAATTTCGTTGGATTTCGCTTTATCTTCGCTTGCGGCTTATTTATCTGAAAGTCAAAAAAGACCCGCAACGCTTCGATTATATGGATTTGGCGTTAGAGCCGGTAACTGAGGATGAAACCGAAACGCGAGAATTGTTCCAATCGGAAGCGGCGCATAATTACCTGGATAAAGTGCGCCGCAACGAGAAACTCAGGCGCGGTGAAGTTTCCACGCAAAGCTCGATTCAATAAACCTTAAAACTTTTTAGAATGCAGAAACACGTACTAAGTAAGTGTGTCTTTGCGCCCTTACCTCGTGCGTACTTCCGCATCTTTGCCGGCTGCACGATACAGAATGTTACAAAAATCCTTGTCGTCCGCGTAATTATGATTTGTCCCGCCCGATAAATTAACATTCATTTAATACTAACTTCACAAAGTTTTAACCTGCGCTCTTTAATCTCCTTATTTGAAGACCAATCCCAACATTTTATTTTTGCAAAAGTCATAAACAGTGAAACTTGCTGCTGATTTATATGATTTTTTGCACAGCTACATTTAACAACCAGATATACAAATTTACTCTTTCTAAGGAGAATTTATGAATTTACAAATTAACGAACGGCTCTACAGATTTTTGTCCGTCATTGCAATGGCAGTCATTTTTGCAGCGACGGCAACAATTTCCTTCGCTCAATCAAACGGCAGTTTGAGCGGAACTGTTACCGATACGACAGGCGCAGTGGTTCAAGGCGCAACTGTAACAGTTAAAAACGCCGCTACTAACGCCGAGCGAACGGTCGTTACGAATGAAGACGGACGCTGGACGATTCCGGTTCTGCCCGTCGGAACTTACAGCGTTTCTTATCAAAAAGAAGGTTTCCAAAGGGCAATCAATGAAAACATAGAGGTCGAAGCATCAGTGCCGCGCACGATTGATGTTTCATTAACGGTGGGCGGAACTGAAAACGTCGTTACCATTACCGATTCGACACCGGTGATTACATCGGAATCGTCAACCACCGCCCGGCAGATTACAGGCGAAGAAATAACGCGCGTTCCGACTTCGACGCGCAGCTTTACGCAATTAACGACGGCTGAAGCCGGTGTCAGCGCAGAACTTTCTCCGGTTGCCACCAACAGCAACGGCAACATCTCGCCTTCGGTCAACGGAACGCGGACAACCGCGACGAGTCTTTATTTCAACGGCATTGACGCGACGAATATCACGAGCAACGAAGGTTCGCTGACGGACAACATCGCGCCCGCGCCGGAAACATTGCAGGAAGTTAAACTGCAAACAAGTCTCTATGACGCTTCGACGGGACGTTCGGGCGGCGGCAATTTCCAACTTGTAACCCGTCAAGGCGGCAACCGTTTCGGCGGACAGGCGTATTATTACGGACAAAACAAGCGTTTCACCTCAAATGAATTTTTCCTCAAACGCGAAGAAATCGAAAAACCGGCGGCAACCCGCAACGAATACGGCTTTAATCTGCAAGGTCCGATTGTCCGCGAAAAATTCTTCTTTTTCGGTAATTACCAAAGAACCAACGCCCGCACCGGATTTGTTCCGACGGCGCGCAGCACAACGGTTTTACCGGCGGCTTTAGGACTTATTACGGGCGACAGAACTGCGGCAAACGTCGCGGCGGCGTTCAATCAGCGCAACGGCTGCACTGTCGGCGTGAACTGCCTGACGGCGGCGGATATTTCTCCGGTTGCTTTGCGCCTCCTTACTTTGCGAAACCCCGTCACCGGCGATTATATTATCTCCACTCCGCGAGCGAATGCGACGCCAATCGGTGTTGACCGCGCCGGAGCGAGAGCTTTTCTTTTCGGCACGGTGGCAACCGGCGGCGTAACGAGTCGCACTCTGCAGGAAAACAATCAGTTAGTTACACAAACCAATGTCGAGCCGTCGGAGTTTGAGCAAAATCAAGCTACGATTCGCTTAGACGGTAACGTAACCAATAAAGATATTATCAGCGGCACATTTTTCTACTCGAAATTTCCGGGTTTCGATTCGTTTCCCGACCCGTCGAGTCTTTCCTCGCCGTTTACCTTGCTGCGGAATGACCAGAACCGCACGCTGGCAACCTCTTACACCAGAATTATCGGCGCGACTGCGACTAATGAATTGCGTTTCGGGTATTTCTTTTTGAATAATACACGCCGTCTCGACGACCCGTTTCTGACCGATGAGTTCTTGAGTGAAAACATCGGTATCGTAAATCCGGCAACTCAGTTTGACAATAGTTTGGCAACGCGCCGTCTCGGACACTTTGTCGGCAGAAATGCTCTTTCCCGCTTTTCCTTCGGCGGTCCGAACGATTCGTTTAACCGTCGTGAGCAGACGACTTACAGCCTCTCGGATAATTTTACATACGTTACCGGCAACCACACTTTCAAGTTCGGCGGCGAATATCGCAAGTATAAATTCGATACCAATTTGCCCGAAGAACAGGCAACCGAATTTGAGAAATACGACAGTTTCACGCAGTTCATAACCGGAAACGCGACCGAAGCCGATACGCAGTTCGGCGTAACGGACAAGAGTTTTCGCTTTGCCGATTATGCCGGATACATCACAGACGATTGGAAGATAACTCCGCGTCTGACCTTAAATCTCGGAGTGCGCTATGAGTTTTTCGGACTTCCGACTGAAAAGGACGGGCGCATCGGCAACTTCGATTTCTCAAGTTTTGAACCGTGCTTCCAAACTACGGGCGGCACGAACGCTTTATGCGATAACCCGACGCGCGGTTTTATCGTTCCCAAAAATGTTAAAAACACCGGTCTGGGAAATGTGGACGCTTCGATTGCCGTAACGCAAATGGCTGACAACAATCATACTTTAAATGGGCAGGACAAAAACAACTTTGCTCCCCGCCTCGGTGCCGCCTACAAAATCAGCGATAAATTTGTCGTTCGCGGCGGTTACGGTCTTTTCTACGACCGACCTTCGGGCGCGTTTATTAACACGGTTTTCAGTAACTATCCGTTCTTGCGCGAAGTAGAAATAACCGTGCCGAACGGCAACGTGCCGATTGCCAACGCTTTCAACACCAACCCGACCAATTTGCCGCTCGCGCAATTTTTGCCGTTCCGCATTGTCCGCAGTTCTGGAGTCGGCGGCAGTTATACGATTCGTGACAATACGGGCGTAACGACCGACCCGCGCGGAACAAGCACCGGCTCACAGCCCGGAAATATCGCCGAAACTTTCGAGTTTCGCGCGATTGACCGCAATCTTTCCACGCCTTTTATTCATCAATTTAACTTTGGTGTCCAATATGAAATTGTCCGTGACTTGTTGTTTGAAGCGCGTTACGTCGGCACACGCGGACGCAAGTTGCTGCAAGCCGTCGCCTTTAATCAAGGCTACGACTTAAATGATGCGAACGCGCCCGAACAAATTTACGAGCGGTTCAATCAGGCGTATCTCGCGGCGGGCGCGCCTAATGGACCTCTGAATGCGGGAGCAACCGCCCGTGAACGCGGAATCGGGCGAGCCTTCGGGTTTGCCAACCCGTATCGCGCCGGTCTGACTCCGACTTGTTCGGGCGGCGTTTTGACGCTTCCGAGCGGAACACCGATTGACTTAAATCTCGCCAATCCGATTACCTGCACCGGTTCGACTATCGGCGGCGGCTCGGTTCTTGGTTTTGAGGCGCGTGTTCCGATTTTAGGCTTCAACGTGCCGGAAGCGGTTCTTTTAACAAACGGCGCGGAATCGCAATATGACTCGGCGCAGTTTATCTTGAGCAAACGCTTCTCAAACAACCTGCAATTTAATGTCGCTTATACATTCTCGAAATCAATTGACACTAGTTCGTCAGACCCTGGAAGCACGGCGGGCGGCGGTCGTCCCGATGTTCCGAATGCCGGATTTGTCGTGCAGGGCGACCAGCGTCAGCTTGAGAGCAATCGCGGTTTGTCGGATTTTGACCGGACGCATCGCTTCAGCGCGAGTTTCACATACGAAATTCCGACCGGCGGTTCAAACAGCCGACTCTTGTCGGGCTTTCAGGTTTCCGGCTTTTTCCAGGCGCAGTCGGGAACTCCGTTCACGGTATTTTCGCCCGAACCGGAAATTGCCAGCGCGTCGCAATACACGGATTTAGTGCGCGGCTCAGGCGGTCTTATCCGAACAGGTTTCGGTCGCCCGAACTTTGTTTGCTCGTCGTTTGACGAAGCCGTCGGCAGTTTCAACAATAATTCGGTTGGCGACCCGTTTATCAACCGCGCTTGTTTTGCGTCGCCGCTCGGCGGCTCCGGCAATCTCGGACGCAACACTTTTCGCGGTCCGTCGCAACGCCGTTTCGACTTAGGTTTTGCAAAACGCACACGCATCACCGAGCGGATGAGCTTCGATATTGGGATTGATATTTTCAACTTGTTTAATACAGTCAATCTGACTAACCCGGAAAATGATTTATCCGATGTTAATAACTTCGGACGAATCTCTAACACGACGGGCGGTCCGCGTCTGGCTCAATTTAGAGCAAGATTTTCTTTCTAATTGTCTTGAACAAAGGCAAAAAAGGCGAGTCCGCAATGGCTCGCCTTTTTACTTGCGTTGCCGCTAAGTTAAAGTTTAACGGTGCAGTAATAATAAATTAACATTCCGTTAAATTAAATTTCATAAACGTAAATTACTCTTACACAAATAACTTCTATTTTCCATTTAACCAGACCGTTGAATTGCGTTAGTTCCAATTTGCTTTTCAAATTTTTAGGAAGATTTCTTTGATATGAAAATTAATACCGTCTATCGAAACGCGGCGATGCTCGCCACTGCCGCACTGATTTGTGTTTCAACCGTTTTCGCACAGAAATCGAGCGTCGAATTGAAAGTTCTCGGCTCGTATGCCACCGGAATTTACAATCAAGGCGCGTCCGAAATTGTCGCCTACGACGCGGGAACCAAACGGCTTTTTACGGTCAACGGCGCAACCTCGAAAATTGATGTGTTGAGCATCGCCAATCCGTCCGCGCCGACTCTGCTTTTTTCCAACGAGCTTGCTGCGTATGGTCGGCAAGCCAACAGCGTGGATGTCAAAAACGGAATAGTCGCCGCGGCGGTCGAAGCAAACGTTGAAACCGACAATGGGAAACTTGTTTTCTTTGATGCAAACGGAAATTTTTTGAACGCCGTAACGGTCGGCGCGCTTCCCGATATGGTAACTTTTACGCCGGACGGCAAAAAAGTTCTCGTTGCAAACGAAGGTGAACCGAAAAAAAAAGGCGAAAGAGGTAAATCTCTTTCGCCTTTTATCCTTCCGTGTCTTCCTTCATTTACTTAACGGCTGTCGTCTGCTTTTCGCGCGGGTCAAACGGCGTGGCGAGATATTTCTTTATCGCATCCTGCACGTTGTCATAAGTGTCGCCCGAAGTCTCTGCGCGTTTGTAAGCGGCAACGGCACGGGCGCGGTCGCCTTTCGCATCGTAAGCGTTGCCCATTTTCACGTTTGCCCAAACTTCGAGCCATTCGGGTCGGAGATTTCCTCCCAAAACGGCTTTGAAATTGTCAATCGCCAAATCGTAGTTGCGCTGTTCCAAAAAGAGCAAACCCAAATGATAATAAATCCACGAATTTGAACGGTCTAATTTCAGTGCGGCTTCAAATTGCTGCTGCGCTTCGACGTAATTTCCTTCCTTAAATTGCTCGATGCCGCGTCTGGCAATCGCAGACACGCGCAAATCCGGGGAGATTCTGAGTAGTTTATAATTCGGGTCAATGATGACCTCTAACGGTTTGCCGTTCGATTCGATATTAAAATCCGCGCTTGCATCCTCGACATCGACTTTAACCGTTTTCGTTTCGCCTTCGCCTTCGGCACGAAGCTGCAGCTCGACCGGAAGACGCAGATTATCATAATTTTGTTTGACCGTTCCGCGGGTGACGAATTTTCCGCCTCGCGTGCGGATAATTTGATAATCAGCCGTAAATTCGGGAACGCCCGTGCCTTCGACCCAACGCGCAAAAAAGTAGCGCATCGGAACTCCGGCAACCTGCGTCGCCAGTTTTTCAAAATCATCAATCGAAGCGTTTTTGCCGCGATACTGCTGCAAATATGTTTTCAGCAATTGATTGAATTTTTGCTCGCCGAGTGTATCCCGCAAAAGCCGGAAGACAAACGCCCCTTTGCCGAACATTAAGTATTGATACGCCGCCGATTGGTCATCGAGGTTGGCAGGCGTGCGCGAAAGCGATGCGGTTTGCTCGAAGGTCAAAGATTTTTCAAGAAGCTCACGGCGCGAGTTTTCGAGTTTTGCGCCCGAAAGCTGCGTTTCACGCAGAGAATGCGCGCTGTATTCGGCAAGACCTTGCGAAAGCCAGGCATCGTCAAAAGATTTCAAGCCGACGGTCAAGCCCCACCATTGTAATGCGGCTTCGCGCTGGAGTCGTTCCTGCGTTACTTCGCGCGGCTGCTCAAACAAACGACTTGCCATAAAAATCATTCCCTGCGTCGAATAAAAATCAAGACTTTCATCGTCAATCTGAGCGATTATCAAGCGTTTGCCGCTATCGGGAGTGCCGTATTGTTTGGTGTAAAAATCGAGTGCGCGTCCCAATGTTTCGCCATAAATGGTAGCTTGCGCGTCGTTGCCCGCTCTCGTGTTAAATTGCAATTCATATTCGCCGAACCGCAGAGTTTTGTTCGTGTATCTTCCGTAGGCAAAATTTCCGACGAGCGCGGGCTTTGATTGAACAAACCGCGCTTTTCCGCCGGTTTGCGAAACGGGCGCGTCGCTGAAACCGACAATTTGAAAACCGCCCGGAATTGAAATCGTAATGTCGGAGGTCGCCTGGTCAGCCGCGTATTCGTGAAACGGAAACCAACGCGCCGCATACATCAAATAACCGTCGTTATTTCCAACGGACGCGAGCCGTTTCGTCAAAAGCGGTCCGCCCTGCGCCGTCGCTAAAACGCCGCCGTATCTAAAACGCAGTGTTATCGGAGTTCCTTTGGTAACGATTGCGCCCAGATCAACTTTTACGTTCGGACCCAAATCAGAAACGCCCACTTGGTCTTGAATAAAAGTTACTTGATTTTGAATCTGAATGGTGACAGGCGCGATTTTGCTTTTCGGCGGCAGCGCGGAAACCGCAGAAGCGGCGTTTTGGCGCGTTATGCTCTCAATTTTGAGCGAGCCGTTGAGTTCAAAAGTAACGGTTCGCGTGTCTTCGAGCGCGGTGAAATTTACGTCAACCGTCGCGTTCAATTTATTTTCGTTCGGCGCGAGCTGAACGTCCATTTGATAACTCGTTACGTCGAACGCCGAACGCTTTACCTGCTGTGCAAACGTCGCCGAAGAAAAAAGCAAGCCAGCCAAAAGCAAGCCGAACGCACGGAAAACATCTTCTCTAAAAATTTTCATTTCTTCCCAAAAATCCTAATTAAATTATACTCTCAAGTTGTGCTTGTTTATGATGAAAGAATACTTTAATTCGTTTGCTTCTGAAAATGGTTCAGGATTCAGGATTCAGGATTTAGGATTCAGAATTCAGGATTCAGGATTCAGGATTCAAGATTTAGAGTTCAGGATTTAGGGTTAAAGGCATTTGTCCTTAATAATCTTAAATCCTGAATCTTAAATCCTGAATCTTGAATCCTGAATTATTAAATGAAATCAACCGAAGTGACGTGCGCCGCAATCTCTTTTCCCATTGCCGCAACTTCCTGATGAATCGGATGAACGGTATAAGCGTCTAAATCTGCAAGGTTTTTGAAGGTTGCGACAAGTCCTGTGTCATAAGAACGCGCAAGATGTAAAACGTCCGCGCCGACTTTTAAATCAATCACTTCGGCAATCACGCTTTTCAAATTTGATAGTTTCGCACGATGCTCTTCGCGCGTTTCCGGCGAAACTTCATCTTTATATTTCCAAACGACGATATGTGTCAGCATAAATTTACGACCAGATTTTCTTCATCTTTAAAGAGAAGTTTTTGAGCAAAGGCTCGCCGCTCACAGTATCGGGGTTTTCCAGGATTTCCATCTCGGAATCGGAACGATAAACATAAATTTTTCGCTCAAGCGGGTCAATCAGCCAGCCCAAAGACGCGCCGTTTTCAATGTATTCATCCATTTTTGCTTGTAAATTTTTGATGGAATCCGATGGCGAACGCAGTTCGACAACAAAGTCTGGACAAAGCGGCGGAAATTTCTCCTGTTCCTCAGCAGTTAAACTTTCCCAACGCTCATTTTTTATCCAAGCCAAATCCGGCGAACGCTTTGCTCCGTTCGGTAATTTGAAGACGGTCGAGGAATCGAAACCAACTCCGCTTTGGTTTTTTTCAACCCAATTATAAAAATATCCAATTAAAGAAAAATTACGAATACCTGTTTTTCCTCCGGTCGGCGGCATAATGATAAGTTCTCCTTCTGTGGTGAGTTCTATTTCCACGTCGGGATTGTGACGGCAAAATCTTTCAAATTCGTCGTCGCTGATTTTTTCGAGAACGTCTCGAAAGTCAAGCACAATCGGAAAAAATGAACTGTCTGCCAATTGAGTTTCGACCTGCATAAATTTATTCTCCTTCCTCGCACCATTTTCGCGTAACTTCGTGGCGATACGCAAACATTTTTTCGACTTTCGGAACAACAGCAAACGGCGCGGCTAATTTTCCAAAAATCCAGAACGGCGGCTCGAATTCGATTTCATCACGGAGAATCGCGCCGTTTTCGTGAGATTTAATAATATGTTTGTGCCGCCAGCTTTTGAATGGACCGGAAATCTGTACGTCCTCAAACATTTTCGGCGGCTCAAACTTCGTGTGTTCGGCAACCCAGCGCGACGGAATCAAACCGAAAATCTTTTGTTCGATAATCGCCTGCGAACCGATTTTCGAAATGTCGGCTTTCTGAATAATTTTCGCGTTTTCCCAGGGCGGAATCAGCCGTTCGATTGCGTCGGGAAGTTGGTGGAAGGCAAACACCTTTTCGGGCGAAGCACTAATAATTGATTCTTTAACAAATTTCATTCTTAAACCTGGGTTTGATTATTGATTAACTCGTGCGATTTAGCCAAAGATAAATGTTCATTCAGCAAATTCCAAACCGTCTCGATGTGTCTTTCTTCGACGCGCAAACTTCCGATTGAAAGCCGCAGCGTGAATTTATCATTTAACTTTGTGTGTGAAATGTAGGCTTTGCCCGATGAGTTGATGTCGTTCATCATTTTTTCATTTAGTGCGTCCAAATTTACGACCGCTTTCGGGCAAGCGCGAAAACAAACCAGCGCGAAGGGAACAGGCGCGAGCAATTCCCAATCTTCCGATTCTTCAATCCGGGACGCGAGCAGTTTGGCAAGCCGGCAATGTTCACGAATTCGGTCAATCAAACCGTTTTGCCCGAAATAACGCATCACGAACCAGAGTTTCAGCGAACGAAAACGGCGACCGAGTTGAATGCCGTAATCCATTTGATTCGTGACGGTTTCATTGGTTTTGAGATATTCGGGAACGAGCGAAAATGCGCGTTTTAATAAATCGGTGTGACGACAATATAAAATTGACAAATCAAACGGCGTGAACAGCCATTTGTGCGGATTGGTGACGACCGAATCGGCGCGTTCACAGCCTTTTAAAAAGAATTGCAATTCGGGAACAATCGCCGCGCTGCCCGCATAAGCTGCGTCAACGTGCAGCCAGATTTTGTGTTCTTCGCAGATTGGAGCGATTTCTTCAATCGGATCAATGCTCGTCGTCGAAGTCGTGCCGACGGTGGCGACGACGCAAAACGGAATGAATCCGCGGCGTTTGTCTTCTTCAATCGCTTCGCGCAATTTATCGGGACGCATCCGAAATTGCTCGTCCGTTTCGATTTTCCGCAAACCTTTTTGTCCGAGTCCGAGCAGCAGCACGGCTTTTTCGACCGACGAATGCGATTGTTCGGAAGTATAAACTCTGAGAAGCGGCAAATCTTCGCGCCCGCTCATTCCGTCTTCTCGAACTTTTAAATCCAAGCCTTCACGCGCCGCCGCGATTGCGTGCAGAGTCGAAACCGAAGCCGTGTCGTAAATAATTCCTTTGTAGCCCGCGTCTAAATTCATCATCTGCCGCAGCCAATCGGTAACGACTTCTTCGAGTTCGGTCGAGGCGGGCGACGTTCGCCAGAGCATCGCTTTCTGGTCGAACGCCGCCGATAAAAGCTCGCCGAAAATTCCCGCCGCGCTCGTCGAAGTCGAAAACAGCCCGTGAAAATTCGGATGATTCCAATTGGTGACGGCAGGTAAAATCAATTTATCGACATCGGCGAAAATATCTGCAAAATCTTCGCCCTGTGCAGGCGCGGACTTCGGTAAATTATCTTTTAACCAATTCGGCTCGATTTGCGAAAGTACCGGAAGCTGTTCGATGTTTTGAAAATAATCGGCTATCCAATCAATAATCTCGTGTCCGGCGCGGCGAAAATCTTCTGCCGACATGTCGCCCGCCGCGGGCGCGAATGTTTCTTTTAACTCTGACTTTTCGTGATTTTTCATAACAAACTTTTACCAACGATTTTAACGCAAAGACGCGAAGGCGCAAGGACGCAAAGATTTAAAAAATAAAGCTGATTGTTTTGCCTTTGTGCCTTAACACCGTTGCGTCTTTGCATTAAAAAATCTCGTTTCAGTCCTATTTAGCGAATATAAACTCGACACGCCAATCGAAATAGGTATAATTCCGTTTGTATATTTATTTTAAGTTACAAATTTCCGATTCCAAGTTCCAACATTCTAAGGTTTGAATCGTCGAGCGAATTTCCCGACTGAAATTTGCAATCCGAAATTTGCAATTATCTATCTGTGAGGCAAAATATGAAAAATATCTTTCTGGCTTTTAGCATTATTTTTTCGATAGCTTTTTCGTCTGCGTGCGTGGACAAAGGCGCGAACAGCGGCAACACGTCAACTGGCGGCGACACCGGCGATATTAAAGTTGGCGTGTATGTTGATTTGACCGGACCAACTTCGAGTTTCGGGCAATCAACCAAAAATGGCATTCAACTCGCGGTTGACGAAATCAATCAGGCGGGCGGCGTGAACGGCAGAAAAATCGCGCTCATCATCGAAGACGATCAAGGCAGAACCGAACAAGCTAAAACCGTCGTCGAAAAATTGATTAAGCAGGACAAAGTGGTAGCCGTTCTCGGTGAAGTCGCTTCATCAAACACATTAGCCGCCGCGCCCGTCGCGCAAGAGGCGAAAATTCCGATGATTACGCCTTCGTCAACCAATCCGAAAGTTACACAAGTCGGCGACTATATTTTCCGCGTTTGTTTTCTTGACGATTTTCAAGGCAGTTCAATCGCCAAGTTTGCAGCAAATGACCTGAACGGAAAAACCGCCGCTATTTTAGGCGATGTAAATTCCGATTACAGCAAAGGTTTGACCGAATTTTTTGAGAAGGAATTCACCAAACTCGGAGGACGAGTTCTTGCTAAAGAGGCTTATACGCAAACCGACCCGGATTTTAAAGCGCAGCTAACCAAAATTCGCAACTTGAATCCTGATGTGCTTTATGTGCCGGGCTATTACGGTCAAGTCGGAATCATTGCCCGCCAAGCCCGCGAACTCGGAATGAATATGCCTCTACTCGGCGGCGACGGCTGGGATTCGCCGGAACTTTGGAGTCTCGGCGGCGAATCTTTGAAAAACTCATATATTACAAATCACTACTCGGCTGACGACCCGAATCCTGTAATCCAAAATTTTGTTAGAACTTACAAAGCAAAATTCAACAACGTAGCACCGGATTCACTTGCGGCGTTGGCTTACGATTCAGCAAAAGTTTTAGCCGATGCTATCAAACGTGCGGGTGGAACAGATAATGCGAAACTCCGCGATGCGATTAACGCGACGAAAGATTTTGCGGGCGTAACCGGCACAATTTCAATCAACGCCGAACGCAATGCCGTCAAACCTGCCGTCGTTTTGGAAGTCAATCCTGCGACAAAACAGCTTTTGCCAAGGACAACGATTTATCCAGAAGGAATGTCTGCGCCGACCGCCGCCGCAAATACAAACACAATGGCAAACGGCAATATGATGATGAACGCCAACCAGATGTCGAACGGCAATATGATGATGAATTCAAATATGATGAATTCAAACTCGAATATGAATTCGGCAATGAACGCCAATAAATAAGTTCAAGGTTCAGGTTTCAGGTTTCAAGTCGGAATTTAACTTGAAACCTGAAACTTGAAACCTGAAACCTGAAACTTATGGATACTTTTGTTCAGCAGCTTATCAATGGTTTAACCATCGGCTCGATTTACGCGCTTATCGCGCTCGGCTACACGATGGTTTATGGGATTTTGCGGCTCATCAATTTCGCGCACGGCGATATTTATATGGTCGGCGCGTATGCCGGTTATTTGCTGGCGATTCATCTCGGTTTTGAAGCGAATCCGTCAATCTTCGGGTTTATCGTCGTGCTGCTTGGCGCGATGCTGATCGCCGGTTTAATCGGGATGGCAATCGAGCGTTTCGCGTATCGTCCGGTGAGAAAATTCTCCAGAATGACGACGCTGATTACGGCAATCGGCGTGTCGCTTTTAATCGAATATTTGTTCGTCTTT
>Ga0136618_10000421_pt1 | contig 14363 bp, 9 predicted proteins | sample AntDrymUQ3302106_2_FD_104805 | JGI IMG/M metagenome (GOLD analysis project Ga0136618, IMG submission 104805) | Polar desert sand microbial communities from Dry Valleys, Antarctica - metaG UQ330 (21.06) | ecosystem: Environmental > Terrestrial > Soil > Desert | place: Antarctica: Dry Valley... | reverse complement strand
CCGGTCGAAGTTCACGGCTCGCGTGCCGATGGGCCGCATGGCCGAGGCCGCCGACCTGGTCGGGCCGCTGCTGTTCCTGGCCTCCGACGCCTCGCGCTACGTGACCGGCCACGAGCTGCGCGTAGACGGCGGCTTCACCGCTTAACCGCGGCAGCCGGCGAGAGGCTGCACTCCAGTCGCCCGGTAGTCCCCTGCGGTAGCAGCTGCCGGGAGTCGAGGAAACGAGCGCCGCCACGTGTACCTTCAGCCTGAACGGACGTTCGGACGAGGGCTGTTCTGCCCCCTCAAGCACGCACCCCGTGCGTCGATAGAGCGAGAGCAATCGCATGCGTCCTCTTCGTCCCAGCCCTATCGGATCGTTACTGGTAACCGTCGCGGTTCTTGCCACGCTCGTCCCGGTCGCGTCCGCGTTCGACCTGCCGCCCGCTCCGCGGGTCCTCCCATCAGTTTTCGCGCGTGAGTGGATGGCGATGCCCGCCGACGAGGCATCGGCGGGTGACGAGTCCTCGTCGGCGGAGTCGTACTCGACCGATTCCCCGCCTGAGGACCCTCCCGCCGAGGATGCTCCGGCGGACGAGCCGCCGCAGGACGAAGGCTCTGGAGGCGACTCGCCCTCCGACGATCCGGACTCATCCCCCGACGATCCGGGCGCGAGCGACCCGCCGTCCGAGCGCGATCCGCCGGCGGAGGGTGGCCCGCTCGACCCCGACGCCTCCATGCCGCCCATGCTTCCGCCCGCGGACGAGCCCGCGGCCACGGAACAGGAGTCGCCGAGTCCCGAGGAACGCCAGCCCGACCCCGTCGACGACTACATCGTCGTCTACGTGAGCTCGGTCAGGGACGTCAGCGGCAAGACCGACGCGCTCGAGCGCGAGGAGGGCTTCGACAGCGACCTCCGCTACCGCCGTGCGATCAAGGGGTTCTCGGCCGAGCTCTCCCGCCGACAGGTCCGCGAGGTCGAGGCCGACCCGCAGGTGGACTTCGTGAGTCCCGACCGAAAGGTGCAGGCGACGGCCTCGACGCCGCTGGCCGACGGCGAGACCGCGCCGACCGGGGTACGGCGAGAGGAGGCGGCCAGCGCCACCAGCGCTCGCGAGCGAAGCGACGCGAACGTGGCCGTGATCGACACAGGAGTCGACCTCGACCACCCGGACCTGAACGTGCGTTCGGGCACCAACTGCGTCGGCTCGGGCAGCCCGGACGACGACAACGGTCACGGGACCCACGTGGCGGGCACGATCGGGGCGGAGAACGACGGGGCCGGCGTGGTCGGCGTGGCACCGGGCACCCGGATCTACGCGGCGAAGGTGCTCGACGCCGCCGGCGGCGGGACCTGGTCGAGCGTGCTGTGCGGTATCGACTGGGCCACCGCGACCCGCACCGACGGCGACTCGAGCAACGACATCGAGGTAGCCAACATGAGCCTCGGAGGCGTCGGCGATCCGGTGGAGAGCTGCTCGGTCACGACCGACGCCCTTCACAAGGCCGTCTGCCGTGCGACGCAGGCGGGCATCACCTACGTGGTGGCCGCTGGAAACGAGGGCTACGACTTCGACTTCCCGAGCGCACCGGATGTGCCGGCCGCCTACCCCGAGGCGCTCACCGTGACCGCCGCCTCCGACAGTGACGGCGCTCCCGGCGGCGCCGGCGGCGGCCCCGGCTGCGACTCGAGCGAGACCGACGACGCTCCCGCCAGCTTCTCGAACTACGCGGCCACCTCCGCGGGCGAGGACCACGCCATCGCCGCGCCGGGAGTGTGCATCCGATCGACCTGGATGAACGGCGGCTACCGCACGATCTCGGGTACGAGCATGGCCGCTCCTCACGTCGCCGGAGCCACCGCGCTCTGCATCGACGAGTCGGGCTCGCGCGGTCCCTGCGCGGGGAAGACCCCTAGCCAGGTGATCGACCAGATGAGAAGCCAGGCCGCGAGCCACAGCGCGTCGACTCCGAGCTACGGCTTCGAGGGCGATCCACTGCGTCCGATCGCCGGCCGGTACTTCGGCCACCTCGCCCGTGTGGGAGTCGAGGAGGTCGCGAGCGACGGCTCGCCCCCAGCGGCACCGACAGGGCTCGAGGCTAGAGCCGGCGACGCGAGCGTGGCTCTCGACTGGGCGGACAACGGCGAGAGCGATCTCGCCGGCTACGACGTGTACCACTCGACGACGGCGGGCGGCCCCTACGCCAAGCTCAACACGACGCCGGTCACGACGTCCGCCTACACCGACGCCGGCCTGACGAACGGGACGACCTATCACTACGTCGTGAGGGCGGTCGACAGCTCGGACGCGGTGAGCGAGCCGTCGAACGAGGCGTCGGTCACGCCGTCGCCGCCGGTCGTCAAGGATCTCTCTCCCGTCGGCTACACCCTGGCCTTCGGCAAGGTCTACGACGGCCGGGGAGCACTGTCCCGGCTGCTCACCCGCGACGACAAGCGCGTCGAGATCGAGGCCGTGAGGCCGGGCAGTAACTACGTCGCCGAGGTCCAGCCCTACGCCAGCATCACGGCCGGGGAGCGCTCCGCACTGCGGAAGGTGGCGGTGAGCTACGAGGGGAACGCGAGCGGCAGCGGCACGTCGACCACGGTGGCCATCTACAACCACTCGGCGGCGCGGTGGGAGACGATCGACGGGCCGCTCAAGGGAGCCACGAAAGACCGCAAGGTCGAATGGTCGAACACGGCCGCGCCGACCGACTACGTGTCCCTCACCGGGGAGATCCGGCTGAGCGTCAGGGGCTCGGCCAGCGCCAGCTTCCGCACACGGACGGACTTCGTCCGCTTCTCGACCGAGTACTAGCGGACCCCATCGCGGGAGGGCGCGCGGGAGCCTGGGGCTAGACTGCCGGCGCCGATGGAGGCGCAGCCGAGACCCGCCACGGGACGCGAGCTCGATCCCGTCCTCCTGCACGTCGGCTACCACCGGACGGGCACGACCTGGCTGCAGACGAGCCTCCTCGGCGACCGTGCGGCCGGCTTCGCCTCGCCCCTCAACAAGTCGGCGGACGTCTTCCCGATGCTGATCGCGCCGCACTCCCTCGACTTCGATCCCGCGGTCTGCCGAGAGCTCATGTACCCGCGCCTGCTCGACGCCCAGGACGAGGGCCTCATCCCCGTCGTCTCCTCGGAGCGGCTGGTGGGCTCGCCGAACTTCGGCGGGCGCGACTCCAAGGAGCTTGCGGACCGCGTGGCCGCGGTCTTCCCGCACGCGCGCGTGCTCGTGGGCATCCGCGAGCAGCGCGGCATGCTGCTCTCGAGCTACAAAAGCTACGTGAACGCCGGCGGGTCGGGCTCGGTCGCCGACTACCTCGAGCCGCCGCTTCACGGTGGCGGGGTCCCGCGGTTCGACCTCGCGCACTTCGAGTACGACCGGCTCGTCGGCTACTACGGGCGGCTGTTCGCCCCCGACCGCGTGATGGTCGCTCCGCTCGAGCGGGTCGTGCACGACCCCGCCTCCGTGACGCGGGAGATCGCCGCCCTGTGCGGCATGGACCCGGAGCGGACGAGCGCCGGCGCGGACTCGCTGGCCGGCAAGCGCAACGCCGGGCTCTCCGGGGTGGCCACCGCGGTCAAGCGCCCGCTCAACCCGATCTTCGCGCGCGACCGCCTCAATCCCCGTCCCCTGGTGCCCGTGCGCGACGGCGACCGCCGCCTTCGACGGCTGAGTCGGTACGTCGCGTCACGCGCACCGAGGAGCTGGAACAAGGCCGCCGACGCCCGCCTGATGGACGAGATCGTCTCGATCGTCGACGGCCGCTACGTCGCGAGCAACCAGCGACTCCGCGAGACGACCGGGGTGCCGCTCGAGCGGTTCGGCTACCAGCTCTGAGGTCCCGGGGGCCGGCTCAACCGGCCCCGAGCAACATGCGCTCGACCCGCGGCGTGTCCGCGTCGACGAACCGGCTGAACGGCGACGTCTCGCGCCGGGAGCTCCGGAAGGAGACGAGCCCGACGTACTGGAACATCGCTAGCACCCGCAGCTTCGACTCCTCGGTGAGCCGGCTCCCCATGTGGAAGCACCGGCTGGTGTCCACCATGGCGACGGTTCCGCGCGGCCCCGTGATCGGGTGGATCTGGTCGGGGCGCACGGCGGCCTCCATCTCCGGGTCCGTGACGCGGCTGCGGAAGCGGTAGCCGAGCGTCTTCATGGCCCGCGTCGAGGCGTCCGCGTCGATCACCGTGAGCGGGCCGTCGGCCGGGCCGACGTCCGTCGCGTAGACGAACACCTTCACCTGTGCGGTGGCGAGGGTGTCGCAGTGGAAGAGCTGAGAGCCCTTGTTCACGCTCGGGTGGTAGCGCGAGGCCCAGACCCCTACCTGCCGGAGCACGGGCACGACGCCGAGGTACCGCGACACGGCCGCCACCAGCTCGGGGCTGAGGGCGAAGTCGACGAGCGGGTCGTCACGCTCGAGGGTTTCGGTGTCGAGCAGACCGGTGTGCACGTACGGCTTGTTGGGGAACACCATGTGAAGGAGGTCGAGGCCGGAGACCGTCTCGTCCACCCGGGCCACCACCGCCTGGGCCTCGGGCGCCTCTTCGGGCGCGAGGATCTTGTTGCCCTTGGTGGGGTCAAGCGCGAACTTCGAGTCGCCGTTCAGGCCGCGCACCGCGCCGCGGCGACGGACGTGGGAGGGAAGGACCAGCGTCCGGCGTGCGCCGGCGTACACCGCGCGGCTTCGCGGGCCGGCCTCCATGATCTGCGTGCGCAGGGCGTCTGATGAGGGAAGGGTCTTCAGGGGATCTATGCTAGCCCGCGTATGGCGCGGCGGCCGGGGCCTGCGCCGGCTCGTACCCTCCCTCCCGACCCGCATGACCGCTCAGGAGAAAATCACGCCCCCGGCGGCGAGGAACCCCCTCTTCGTGTTCGGGTACCCCCGTTCGGGCACGAGCCTGCTGCGTGCCCTGATCGGCCAGCACTCCTGGATCACCCTCACTCAGGGTCCCGAGCTGATCCTCGGCCTTCACCGAGCCGGCTACGGGCCGGGCGACTCGATACCGGGGGAGGAGCTCGGGCCCCTCTTCGGGGAGCTGCGCAAGCTCAACTCCTGCCGGCGGCACTTCGCCCGGCTGCCGCCGCACGTGGTGGAGGACACTATCGCCGCACGCCGGCCGCTCGAGTTCTGGGAGCTCTACGAGCGGCTCGTGCGCCCGCCGGACCTCGAGACGCCGCTGTGGGGCCAAAAGGCGCACAACAACGTCTTCTTCGCCTCCGAGATAGTCGAGCGCTACCCAGACGCGCTCATCGTCCACGTCTACAGGGACTGCCGGGCGGTCGTGCTCTCCCACCTCAGGAAGTCAGGGCGCCTCGAGGAGGCGCCCGCCGATGGCTCGCCGACCGAGGCGGCCATCCTCGGAGACGAGCAGCTCGCGATGGCGGCGAGCCATGCCATGCGCTGGGACCACTGGATGGCCGTGGCGACCGCGGTCGGCGAGAGGGCTCGCCCGTCGTCGTGGATCGACGTTCGCTACGAGGACCTGGTCCGCGACTCGGGGCCGATCCTCCGACGCGTCTGCGAGCTCGCCGGCGTGCCCTTCGAGAGGGAGATGATGAGCGCCGGCGCGCGCGAGGGCGACCCGATCCTCCGGGGCGACTCCGCCGGTGCTCACCACAGGCTCGCCGAGGAGCTCGACCCGTCGCGGATCATCTCCTTCGAAGGGGCACCCACCGTGCTCGACGCGCTGGTCGAGCGCTACGCCGGGAAGCGGATGAGGTGGCTCGGGTACGGGCTCCGCCGCCCGAGGGTGCGCGACCGGTTGGCGGTGCGACGCCTGGCGCGACGCCACGAGCACGAGCTGCGTGCCGACCTTCGCCGCCACAGCGCCCAGCGAAACCCCGCCACCCTGCTCGCCACAGGTCGCGAAGCCAGCGCGTCGACCGTCCCGAGGCGGGTGGCCTAGAGGCGCCGGCTCACTCGCCCGCGGCGGCCGTCGAGGCGGCGAGCACCTCCCGCTCGTGGCGCTCGCTCTCGGCGGCCTCCCTGCCCCGGCGATCACGCTTGCGCGTCCTGCGGCGGTCGACCTCCACGGCGCGCTGCCTGAGGGTCTCGAGCGCGCGCCGCAGCAGGCGATCGACGGCGTGGGTGGCGGCGCCGGGCTGACGGTGCGGGGTCCCGCGCGCGGCAAGCTGCTCCACGACATCGGCGAACACCCGCGCGGCCGGCACGTCGAGGCCATGGGGCCGCACGAAGGCCTCGAGGAACCCACGGCTCGCTCCACCGTCGTCCGGGCCGGCGGCGAGCGCCGCGGCAAGCTGGTCGAGGTGCTCGTCCATCGAGTCCGCGAGCTGGAGCAACCCGCCGCCCACCTCGGACAGGTAGCGGAAGTGGAGCGTCTTGCCCTGCGAATCGACGAACTCCGGCACGAGCGGGGCCAGCACGCGCCGCCCGACGATTCCCGCCTCGATCATCGCGCTCGTGTTCACCCCGACGACCGCCACGCTGTGGTAGAGCGAGTCGAAGAAGTCGGCCTTGGCCTCCTCCTCCACCGGCATCCGTCCTTCGCGCGGCCACACGGCGACGCCCTCGAGCTCCTCGACGCCGGCCCGCTGCGTCTCCTCGCCCCGCTTCGGGTGCGGGCGGAATAGCACGTCGACGTCTCGCAGGGACTCGTGCCGGCTGGCGCGCAGGCGGTCGACCCAGCCGACCGCGAACTCCGCCTCGGTGATCGACGCCTCGAACAGCGCCCCTCCGGCGTAGAGGACGTAGGGGCGGTCGGCCGGCAGTCCGACCCGCTCGCAGAACTCCTCCCGGCTGCGCGGCGACCAGGTGAACCACTCGTCGTACACCTGGGCGCCGGTGGCCTCGACGATCTCGCCGGGAAGCCGCTGTATTTCGACCGCCTCCCGGCGCTGGGTCTCGTTCCACACGGTCACGAGGTCCGGCCGCACTCGCACCCTCTGCTTGCTCGAGAGGTTGTCCCAGCTCGCGACGCACAGGCCGGTGGGAAGCCCGAGCGACTGCGCAGCGCGGAGGATCTCGGTCTGAAGGGAGCCCGGTAGCAGTAGGGGGCTGAGCAGGACGAGGTCGGGCTCGACGCCGGCGATCCACTCGACCAGGGCGGGGTCCGGGGGGATCGCCCGCTCCGTCCTGTCGAGGCAGGCCACGGCCAGCCGCAGAGCCGTCCGGCGGCGATGCAGGTCAGGCAGGCGATCGAGGACCTTCATGATCTTCGGGTCCACCCGCCCGCGCGCACGACGCCCGAGCGCAGAGTCCTGGTCGATCGGCGAGAGGAAGGAGTCTAGGTAGTCCCCGGTCCCCCGGGAGCGACGGAGGTAGGGTCCCCACTTCGGGTCCCCTCCCGGCACCGGGGAGGTGCTCCAGCTCAGGGCGGGGTGGCGCTCGCGCAGCGCTCGTGCCCTCCGCTCGCCTCCCATGCGATCCTCCCAACCACCGTGCTCGCGGCCGAGGTGTACCTCGTGGCCGCGGACGAGCAGCTCCTCGATGGCCGACTCGTACCGTCGGAAGTACGTGCCGAAGTAGTTCATGGCGAGCAGGAAGCGCATGGTCGAGGACTCCGCGAAGCAGGCTAGTGGCCGGCGCACGGAGTGCGGCGGGTGCGGCCGGGAGCCGGAGGAACCGGCGATTCTCCGGTGCTAGCCTCGCGCGGCTATGAGCGAGCACGAGCGCCCGGCCACGAGCATGAGCGTCGAGGCGATCCCCGGAGCTCACGACCGCGGGACCGGCGGCGTGGCCGTACCTCCGCCCGACTTCCTGGTCATCGGGATGCAGAAGTCCGGCACCCACTGGGTCACGGCCATGCTGAACCTCCACTCGGAGATCCGCTGCTTCCCTTCGTTGCCCCAGCAGGTCGGAGGCGACGGCTCACCGCCCGCGCGCTTCTTCCACGTGCTAGCGCGCCTCGACTCCGACTACGCGAGCTTCCGACGGAGCATGCGCCGGATCCTCAAGGGAGCGTTCGCGGACCTCGTGCCCGAGGACGAGCCCGCCACCGACGCCGCGCGACAGGACCTGCGTCTCCGTCTTCGCGACCGCTTCTCGGCCTACTGCGACGAGCAGAGGACCCTCCACGGGAAGCCGCTGGTGGGCGAGAAGACGGCCGAGACGGTCCATCACATCGGTCTGGTGGACCAGCTCTTCCCCGGGGTCAAAAAGGTGTGCATCCTGCGCGATCCGCGCGACCGCGTGGTGTCCTACCATCATCAGCAGATCCTCAAGGGCCGGCGCGAGGAGCGACCCATCAGCGCTGAGGACGTCGACGACTACCTCGAGAGTTACCTCCGCAAGGACTATCGCGGTCTGCTGGACGTCGGCAAGCCCTTCTTCCTCCTCTCTTACGAGCAGCTCCACGAGGACCCCGTGCCCGTGGTCGAGGGACTGCTGCGCTTCCTCGGAGCCGCGACCGACGAGGCTCCCGAGCTGGCGCGAGGCGCGAGCTTCGAGCGGCTGTCGGGGCGTCGTCCCTCCGACGAGGACCGTGGGAGCTACTACCGCAAGGGCGTGGTCGGGGACTGGCGCGGTCAGCTCGACGCGTCCCTGAGCGCACGCCTGGTGGAGGGTCTCGACGACCTGACGCGGGAAGTGGAGTCCCGCCACGGCTTCAACCTCAGCGGCTACCGGTCGGACGCCGGCCTCTAGCCGGCCCGGCCGGCCGAAGGCAAGCCTGACTCCCTCGGAGGCCCACGAGGCCCCCTTGACCGCCGATCGCGCCGCCCGCATCGACGCCCTCGCCTATGAGTACGAGGGCCGCCCCAAGGAGCAGGTCGGCGCCTGCAACCTCTGCCTCGGCCGGCACCTGGTGGAGGTCTCGCGCCTCGACCGCTACGGGTACCCGGCGGTGTTCGTGGTGTGTGCCCGCTGCGGGCTCGGCTTCATCTCTCCCCGGCTGACCGCGGCCGAGTACGCTGCGTTCTACGATGGCGTCTACCGGCCTCTGGTCTCCGCCTACCACGGGCGACGGATCGATGCCGAGACCGTCCAGCAGGAGCAACGCGAGTACGCCGAGGACCTGGGCGCCCACCTCGAGCGCGCCCTGGAGGTCCCGCCGCGGTCGATGATGGACATCGGGGGCTCCACCGGGGTGGTGGCCGCGCCGCTGTGCGAGCGCTTCGGAGCGCACGCCACGGTGCTCGACCCGGCCCCCGACGAGCTGGCGGTGGCGGAGGCGCAGGGCATGGAGACCGTCGCCTCCTTCGCCGAGGACTACGACCCGGCCGGCCGCACCTGGGACCTGGTGCTCCTCTGCCAGACGATCGACCACCTCCTCGACGTGCGCGCCACGCTCGACGCCATCCGGCGCATGCTCGGCCCGGACGGCCGCGCGTTCGTCGACGTGCTCGACGTGTCGTTCATGATGCAGCGGAGGGGATCGATTGAGGGGGCGGTCAAGGTCGACCACCCCTTCTACCTGACGCGCTCGACCGCCCGCGCGTTCTTCGCGCAGGCGGGGCTCGCCGTGGCCTCGGAGCGGATGTCCGGGGACGGCCACTGGGGCTTCGTCCTCGCCCCGGCCGAGCCGGCCGACCCGGCGTGGGACGAGCTGCGCGCCGGCGCGGACCGCCTGCTCGAGCAGGCGTGGGCGCTGCGGGCACGCGCCGCATAGCCGTGCGAACGCTCGGGCTGGTGCCGGCTCGCGGGGGCTCGAAGCGCGTCGAGCGCAAGAACCTGGCACGGCTCGGAGGGCGCACGCTGGTGCGCCGGGCGCTGGACACGGCCCTGGCCGCCGGGTGCTTCGACACGGTGGCCCTGTCGAGCGACGACCCGGAGATCCTCGACGAGGCGGAGGGGCTAGAGGTGCTCGCGCTGCGGCGCCCGCCCGCCCTCTCGACGGATACCGCACGGTCCTTCGACGTCGTGCGCGAGGCCCTCGGCACGGTCGAGGCCGGACACGGACGAGGGCCGTTCGAGGCCGTCGCCGTGGTTCAGGCCACCTCGCCGTTCACGGCCCCGGAGGACCTGGCCGGCACGCTTGCGCTTCTCGAGTCGAGCGGCGCGGGCTCGGCGGTATCGGTGGCACGCGTCGACTCGGCGCTTCACCCGCTGAAGCTGAAGCGGCTCGAGGGCGACCGGCTCGTGCCGTGGATCGAGGACGACGCTATGACCCCGTCCCACGAGCTGCCGGAGCTATGGGTGCGCAACGGCTCGGTGTACGCCTCCCGCCGCGAGGTCATCGACGCAGGGGTGTTCATCGCCGAGGACGTGCGCGGCTACCCCATACCCGAGGAACGCTCCTACGACGTGGACACGCCGCTCGATCTGGCGTTCGCGGAGTTCCTGCTCGAGCGCGGCTCCGTCGGCGGCGGCTCCTCGGGGAGCCCGCCGGGCGCGGCCTCTCGGTAGGCGCCCAGGTCGAGCCCGAAGCGCTCCTCGACGCGCGCGGTGAGCGCCTCGAGCGTCTCGACCATCCGCTCGGCCTGCGCCGGATCGAGCTTGGCGCTCCAGTCGCCGACCACGCCCTTGCGGTAGTAGCTGTCGGCGGCCTCGGCTCCGCGGTCGCGGTCGGTGAGCCGCTCGAAGCTGGCGCGGGCGAGCATGTCGCGCACGTGGTCCTCGGAGGCGTAGGCATCGAGGAAGCGGAGTACGCTCATCAGCGTGGCCACCGGCGAGGCGCTCAGCTCCTCGTAGGTCAGGACTAGGTACGGGCCCTCGATCCCGAGCAGGCCCTCGTAGTCGGCTCGCACCCGCTCGATGTAGGCGTCGACGTCCGCATCGCCGATCGGCACATCGGGGCGGCGGCCCTTGCGCATCTGGTGGTAGTGGAAGGAGACCGCGCGGTCACGCGGATCGCGCAGGATGCAGAGCTTGCGGATGCCGGGGAACGCCTCCTCGACCAGATCGAGATGGTGGACGGTCTCCGTGGTCTTCTCACCGACGAAGGGCTTTCCGTGAAGGCGCCGCTGCTCGTCGCAGTAGCGGGCGAAGCGGGTGGCCAGCTTCGCTCGGAGCTCGGCGCGCTCGGTCTCGCTCTCGGGCAGCGAGCCCTCGGCGAGGTCGGCGAAGGCGCCGTCGAGCCTGGCGGACATGCTCCTCGCGAAGCTCTCGGGGTCGGTCTCGAGCCGGGCCATGACGTCGAAGAGGTGCGCCTCCGACGAGCCGTCGCCGCCGGCGGGACGGGAGGGAAAGCAGCGGATCTGGGGATGGGCGTCGAGCAGCGCGGTGAGCCAGTAGGTGCCGGACTTCTGCATCCCGATCACCAAGAAGTCGGGAGGCGGGGATTCGGGCTCGAGCGCCTGCTCGACCGACGCCGCGAGCGCGAGGAAGCGTCGCGTGAGCGCGAGGTACTCACGGGCGGGGAAGCGGTGGAAGACCTCCGCGTGGGGCGTCGTCGACTTCATGACGAGACCGCCCTTGAGGTGCATCGCGTTGGCGATGTCCTGGCCCATCGCCAGGTGGCCGTAGTCGAACTTCGTGTTCGACGACGTCCAGGAGCGGTTGAGCCGCCGCTTGCGCCTCCACACGTCCGTTATGTCGACGACCGCGGTGCCCGGCGCGCGGGCGGTGATCTGGTAGCCCCACACGTCGACCTCCTCGAGCGACGTGCGCTCGGCGGCGGCCATCAGCCAGCGGTTCAGGATGCGGTGCTCGTAGGGCTCCTCGAGGAAGGTCGGCACGAAGATCGTGTCGGGCCTGAACTCCCGGACGATCTCGACCAGCCGGTCGACCGCGGCGGCGGGGACGCTCAGGGTGCCGGTCGGCACCCCGAGGAAGTCGAGCCGCTCGGCCAGGCGCCGCCACGCTCGCCGTGCTTCGCCGTAGCGCAGGCGGGAGACCTCCTCGCGCGGGAGGTCGCCGAAGTGCGTGGCGCCGTCGGTGTAGTACACGAGCCGCAGTCGCTTACCCGCCCGCGCGGAGCGGATCAACGTGCCTCCGGCACCGATTCCCTCGTCGTCCTGATGGGGCACGAGCACGAGGATCCGGTCCCCGGGCGGCATGGTCAGCTCGCGCGGCAGGGAGCGCCCGAAGAGGCCGGCGTCGAGCAGGTAGCGGAGGCCCTCTTGACTGCCCACGCCCTCGATCACGTAGTGCCAGGCCCCCGCGGGTCCGTCGCCGCGCTGGGCGGCGCGCCGGCGGCGGTTGTGTGCCGTCTTCGGCGCCTTGGTCCGCGTCCGCTTCGGCTTGGTCCGGCCCATGAGCGCCAGCGCCCGGCTGCTGTTGGCCCGAGAGCGGTCGCCGAGCCGCTCGGCCCGGCGGGTCAACCGCAGGGCGAGGCTGCGCAGCAGGTTGATGCGCAGCGTGGTGAGGCGGGCGCGCACCAACAGGTACGGCCAGGCGAGCGTGCGGCGGATCGCGGTCTTCGCAGACTGCATCCAGCACATGATGGCGCACGGCTCACCCAGCGTCGGGTGCGAACCTTGACGGCCCCCGGCGGCTCAGGCGCTGCTCGCGCTACGCGGGCGGTCCGGCGCGCTTGCCCCCGACGCTCTATAGCTCGAGAGGTCGAGGCCGAACCGCTCCTCGATCCGTGCGGTGAGCGGCTCGAAGGCCCCGACCATGCGCTCGGCCGAGGCCTCGTCGAGCTCGGCGCTCCAGTCCCCCACCACGCCCTTGCGGTAGTGGCTGCCGGCGTCCTCGACCCCGCGGTCGCGCTCGGCCAGGCGCTCGAAGCTGGCCTGCGCGAGCATCGCGCGGGCGTGATCCTCGGACGCGTAGGCGTCGAGGAACCTGAGCAGCCGCACGAGCGTGGGCACCGGTGAGCGACTGAGCTCCTCGTAGGTGAGGACCAGATACGGGTCCCGAACGCCGAGCAACCCCTCATAGTCGATCCGGACCCGCTCGACGTAGGCGTCGACGTCCTCCGGCCGGATCGGACCGTCGGTCCGTCGCCCCTTGCGGGCCTCGTGGTAGTGGAACGAGACCACGCGGTCGCGCGGGTCACGCAGGATGGCCACCTTCCGGACGCCCGGGAGCAGCTCCTCGACCAGGTCGAGGTGATGGACGGTCTCCGTCGTCTTCTCGCCCACGAACGTCTTTCCGTGCAGTCGCCTCTGCTCGTCGCAGTAGCGAGCGAAGCGGGCGGACACGGCCACCCGCAACTCGGCGCGCTCGGCCTCGCCCTCGGGCAGCGGGCCCTCCACGAGGTCGGCGAAGTAGCCCCCGAGCTTGCGGCTCATGCTCCTGCGGAAGCTCTCGGGATCGCCGTGGAGCCGGGCCATGATGTCGAAGAGGTGAGCCTCCCCGGTGCCGTCGCCGCCGCCCGGACGGGAGGGGAAGCACCTGATCTGAGGGTGCGCGTCGAGCAGGGCGGTGAGCCAGTAAGTTCCGGACTTCTGCATCCCGACGACGAGGAAGTCGGGCGGTGGCGTCTCGTTCCGAAGCGACTCCTCGACCGAGTCCTCCAGAGCGAACAAGCGCCGGCAGAGCTCGAGGTATTCGCGGCCCGAGAACCGGTGGAAGACCTCCGCGTGCGGGGCCGTCGACTTCACCACCTTCGTGCCCTTGAGGTACATGGCGTTGGCGATGTCCTGGCCCATGGCCAGGTGGCCGTAGTCGAAGTTCGTGTTGGAGGTGCTCCAGGCCCGGTTGAGCCGTCGCTTGCGCCTCCACACGTCGGTGATGTCGACCACGGCGGTGCCGGGCGCCCGGGCCGTGATCTGGTAGCCCCAGACGTCAAGCTCGTCCACCGGCACCCGGTCGGCGGCCTCGAGGAGCCAGCGGTTGAGGATGCGGTGCTCGAAGGGCTCCTCGAGGAAGGTCGGCACGAAGACGGTGGTGGGGCGGAACTCCTCGACGATCTCCACGAGCCGGTCGACGGCCCGGGCCGGCACGCCGGGGCTCCCGGTCGGCACTCCGATGAAGTCGAGCCGCTGGGCGAGGCCCCTCCACGCGCGCCGGGCCTCGCCGTAGCGCAGCCGGGAGACCTCGTCCCGGTGCAGCTCGCCGTGTCCGCTGGCGCCGTCGGTGTAGTAGACGAGCCGGATCTCCTTGCCGGCGCGGGCGCTTCGGATCAGCGTCCCGGCGGCGCCGATCCCCTCGTCGTCCTGGTGGGGGACCAGCACGAGGATACGGTCCCCGGGAGGCACGCGGAGAAGCTCGTGGTCGAACGAGCGCCCGAACAGGTTAGCGTCGAGCAGGTAGCGCAGGCCCTCTCGGCTGCCCACCCCGGAGATCACGTAGTGCCACGCGCCGGCCGGCGAGCCGTCGCGGGCGGCGGCCCGGCGACGCTCGGTGTGCCTGGTCTTAGGCGACCCCGTCCCCCGTCGCTTCGGCTTGGTGGCGAGCATCAGGGTCTTCGCCCGCCGGTCGGCGCTGCGCGAGAGCTTCGCCAGCCGCTCCGCGACGCGGGAGAGCCGTAGCGCCCCGAGGCGCAGCAGGCGCATCCGCACCGAGATCACGCGGGCGCGCAGCCACAGGCCGGGCATGGCGAGGCGCCGGCGCACGGCGCTCACAAGCGACTGCATGTCCCAATCATG
>Ga0136618_10000420_pt1 | contig 14376 bp, 15 predicted proteins | sample AntDrymUQ3302106_2_FD_104805 | JGI IMG/M metagenome (GOLD analysis project Ga0136618, IMG submission 104805) | Polar desert sand microbial communities from Dry Valleys, Antarctica - metaG UQ330 (21.06) | ecosystem: Environmental > Terrestrial > Soil > Desert | place: Antarctica: Dry Valley... | reverse complement strand
CGGCAACCAAGACGGCGGCCAAGCCGGCAACCAAGACGGCGGCCAAGCCGGCAGCGAAGGTTGCCAAGGTGGCAGTCGACACCAAGCCCGCGACCGCGAAGACCGCGAAGACCGCGACGCCCAAGGCGCCGCGCAAGACGACGACGAAGAAGGACGAGTAACCGACATGGCACACAAGAAGGCTGGATCCAGCTCGAAGAACGGCCGCGACAGCGTTGGCCAGCGCCTCGGCGTCAAGGCCGGCGACGGCCAGCTCGTGTCAGCTGGCTCGATCATCGTCCGTCAGCGCGGAATGACCTTCCTGGCCGGCCCGGGAACTGACCTCGGCAGGGACTACACGCTCTTTGCCACGATCGACGGCCGAGTCCGTTTCGAGCACGAACGACGCGACAAGAAGCGCGTACGAGTTGTGGCCGACGCACAGGCGGCAGCGGCCGGGAGCAACGCATGAAGCCCGACATTCATCCCAAATACCACCGTGCGAAGGTCGTCTGCGGCTCGTGTCATATCGAGTTTGAGATCGGCTCAACCCAGGATTCACTGCGCGTCGACATCTGCTCGAACTGCCACCCGTTCTTCACGGGCAAGCAGACCATCGTCGACACCGCCGGCCAGGTCGAGCGCTTCCAGAAGCGGCTCGAGCGGTCGGCTCGGCTTTAGCCAGTTCGACTCGATAAGCGTTCGATCGCGACCGCGTACTCCGCGCGCGCCCAGATGAGCATTGACTGATGGCCCGTACTGACTACGGCGGCCAGGCCCTGCTCGAAGGGGTCCTGATGCGCGGCCGTTCGGCTATCGGTGTCGCGCTGCGCCACCCTGACGGCTCGATCGTCTCTGCGTCCGAGCCGCTCGCCTCGATCCTGCATCGCAGCCGCTTTGCGCGCGCGCCGTTCTTCCGCGGCCTCGTGGTGCTGTACGAGACGCTCGTTGTGGGCACTCGCTGGCTGATGCGCTCAGGCACGGTCCAGGCCCAGGGGGAGGGCCAGGAGCTTGGCCGGGGCACGATGGCCCTGACGCTGCTGTTCACGCTCGGGCTGGCCATCGGCCTGTTCGTGTTGCTGCCGCTGTTCCTGGCCGGCGCCGCCACGCGCGTGACGATCGGCCCCGGGCAGGTCCTTCTCGAGCATCTGCTCGAAGGCCTCATCCGGGTCTTCATCTTCGTCGGCTACCTGCTCGTCATCAGCCGCTCGAGCGAGATCCGGTGCGTGTTCCAGTACCACGGCGCCGAGCACATGACGATCCACGCCCTGGAGCACGAGGACCCGCTCGACATCGAGCACGTGCGCAAGTACCCGACCGCGCACCAGCGCTGCGGCACCGAGTTCCTGGTCATCTTCATCATCCTGAGCATCCTGATGTTCAGCCTGCTGGCCGGCCAGAGCCTCGTCGTCAGCATCCTCGGCCGCATCGCTCTCGTGCCCGTCATCGCATCTGTTGCCTACGAGATCCTTCGTTTCGGCGCGCGGCATCGCCACAAGCCATGGATCCGCTGGATGTTCCTGCCCGGCATCTGGTTGCAGGCGATCACCACCAAGCAGCCCGACGATGCGCAGATCGAGGTCGCCATCGCATCGATGCGCGAGGCACTCGCGGCGAACGGCGACACAGCTCCGGAGGGCAGTGCCGACCCCGAGCGGCGAGCGATTCCAAGCTCGACAGCTGCGCAGGAGTCGGCCACCGACCACCCAGCGCCATGAACCTGGAGCTGCGCCTCGAGACGCTCGAGCAGCGGCTGACCGAGATCGAGGCGGAATGGTCGCGGCCAGAGGTTTCCGCGGATCACGAGCTGTCTCGCCGCCTGGGACAGGAGCAGGCTCAATTGGCCCCGGTCGTCGACGGCTACCGCCGCCTGCGCACGGTGCGCGAGCAGCTCGATGCCGCACGCCGAGATCGCAACGCCGAGACCGACGCCGAGACGCGCGACATGGCGCGCGAGATCGTCTCCGAGCTCGAGGCCGAAGAGGAGCGCCTGACCGAGCAGCTGCGCGTCCATCTGCTGCCTCGCGACCCCAACGACGATCGCAACGTGATCGTGGAGATTCGCGCCGGTACGGGTGGCGAGGAGGCCGCGCTGTTCGCTGCGGAGCTGTTCCGGATGTACAGCCGCTACGCCGAGCGCCACAACTGGAAGACGGAGCTGATCACGGCCAACGAGACGGGCATCGGCGGCCTGCGCGAGGTCATCTTCGAGGTTCGTGGACAGGGTGCCTACAGCCGGCTCAAGTACGAGGGCGGCGTCCATCGCGTCCAGCGCGTGCCGGAGACAGAGTCAAGCGGTCGGATTCACACCTCAACCGCCACGGTGGCCGTTCTGCCCGAGGCGGACGAGGTGGAGGTCCAGATCGACGAGAAGGACCTCAAGATCGACGTGTACCGCTCCCAGGGCCCCGGCGGCCAAAGCGTCAACACGACCGACTCTGCCGTGCGCATCACCCACCTGCCGAGCGGCCTCGTGGTGGCCATCCAGGATGAGAAGAGCCAGCACAAGAACAAAGCCAAGGCGATGTCCGTGCTCCGTGCCCGGCTGCTCGAGCTCGAGCAGCGCAAGGCGCACGACGCGGAGGCCGCTGCACGACGGACGATGGTCGGATCGGGTGAGCGCTCGGAAAAGATTCGGACCTACAACTTCCCCCAGGACCGGGTCACCGACCACAGGATCGGCGTCGACCTTCACAATCTGCCCAACGTGCTCGACGGAGACATCGACCGGCTGCTCGACGAGCTCATCTCCACAGATCAGGCGCAGCTGCTGGCAGAAATCGAGCGAGGACCCACCGAGGACGATGACTGAAGATGGCTGACGAGCTTACCGACCGCGGATTGCCCGAACCTGTGGCTCCGGCAGCGGGCGCCGTGTCGACAGCCGAAGTCGAGGACATCTTCCGGCCGCAGATCTCTGCCGGCAGCGCTCCGCCGGTGCTGCGCGCGACGGACCTCACCGGTGTCCATGTACTGAAGCACGACAACCTGTTCATGCTCAGCGATGCATACGGCGACATCCACCTCGACGGCCGTGGTCTTGGCCTCTACCACGGCGACACGCGCATGCTCTCGACGTACGAGTTGCGCCTGAATGGCATACGGCCGGTGGTGCTGCGGGCAGGCCCGGCGGCGAGTTTTAGAGGAACGATCCAGCTCACCAACCCTGACTTCGTGCAGGCGCAGGCGGCCGCCACGGACGGCTCCGAGATCGTGCTCCGGCGTCAGTCGCTCGGCGTCGTTCGCGAGCGGGTCATCGGCGGCGGCTTCGGCGAGTGCGTGTCGGTCCAGAACTACACAACCGCTCCGGAGCGCGCGCGCCTGACCCTCCGCCTGGACGCCGACTACGCTGACATCTTCGAGCTGCGCGGCCTTGTCCGACCGCAGCGTGGCGACCGGCTGCCGACCGAAGGCGATGGCAGCCAGATCCAGTTCGGCTATCGCGGCGTCGACGGCGAGATTCGGCGGACCTTCGTGCGCGTGTCGCTGCCGATGACGCTCATCGACTCGGGCGATCGAGCGCCAGCGACCGGCCCGGTCACGCTCGAACTGGATAGCACCCTCTCACCGGGGGAGCGGGTGACGCTGAACGTCGACGTCTGGACGGAAGTTCCGCGCACTACATCAGAGGCCACCGAGACGGAAAGCGTAGAAGCCGTGACCGTGGAGGACGCGGCGATGGACGAAGCCGTGGCCAGAGATCCGGAGGCGCAGCGGCCACATGTGAGCGCGGACGAGCCGGAGGCGATGCATCGCGCGTGGCGCAACAGCTCGGCTTCAGTGGAGACGAGCGACGTGCTCGTCGAGCGTGCCCTCAACCGCGCCAGCGCCGATCTGCGCCTGCTTCTGAACAGCGGCCCGGGCGACGGCGAGCGCTACGTGGCGGCGGGCGTCCCGTGGTTCAGCTGCCTATTCGGCCGCGACTCGTTGATCACCAGCCTGCAGCTGCTGTCCGTTCGCCCGCAGGTGGCGCGTTCCACGCTGATGATCCTCGCCCGCCTGCAGGCAACCGAAGTCGATGACTGGCGTGATGCCCAGCCCGGCAAGATCCTGCACGAGCTGCGCGAGGGCGAGCTGGCGCGTGCCGGCGAGATCCCTCACGCGCCGTACTACGGCACCGTCGATGCCACGCCGCTGTGGCTGATGCTGCTCGACGAGTACGAGCGCTGGACGGGCGACCTGGAACTCGTAGACCGGCTGTGGCCGAACGCGCTCGCCGCCCTGCGTTGGATGGACGAGTACGGCGACGTCGACGGCGATGGGCTGATCGAGTACCAACGCCACTCCACTCGCGGGCTACTGAACCAGGGCTGGAAAGACTCCGGCGACGCGATCCGCAACCGCGACGGGAGCCTTGGCCCGGCGCCCATCGCGCTCGTGGAGGTGCAGGGCTACGCGTACGCGGCACGACGCGGGCTCGCCAGGCTTGCGCGGCTGCGCGGCGATCAGCAGCTCTCGGCGACCCAGGATGAAACGGCCGAGCGGCTTCGAACCCGTTTCGAGGAAGCGTTCTGGATGGACGACGTCCAGACCTACGCGCTGGCGCTCGACGGCGACAAGCGCCAGGTCGACGGCATCGCCTCTAATGCCGGCCACGCGCTGTGGACGGGTATCGCGTCTGTGGAACGGGCGGCGAGCGTTGCACGCGTGCTGACCGGGCCCGACATGTGGAGCGGCTGGGGCATCCGCACGCTGTCCAGCCAGACCATCGGCTACAACCCGATCGGCTACCACCTGGGCACGATCTGGCCACACGACAACGGCATCTGCGCGGCTGGCTTTGCGCGATACGGGCTGGTTGAGGAGGCCCGCCTTGTCGCTGGCGCGCTGCTCGAGGCCACGAATCACTTCCGGGAGGCGCGCCTCCCAGAGCTGTTCTGCGGCTTCGATCGCGAGCGCTCGCCGCTCCCGGTGCCCTACCCGGTCGCGTGCTCGCCACAGGCGTGGGCAGCCGGATCGCTCTTCCACCTGGTCAGTGCGACGCTGGGCATGCAGCCAAACGCCCGCGAGCACAGGCTGGAGCTCCTCCGGCCGTCCCTGCCCGCCTCGTTGCCGGAACTCCATCTGCGCAACCTGCGCGTGGGCGACGCATTGGTCGACCTCGGCTTCTCAGGGGCCGAAGGCTCAATCTCGGTCGAGGTCCTCCGTCGCACCGGTGACCTGGACGTCGTCGTCCGTCTCTGACGGCGGGAACCGCCATCGACGAGCGCCTGACCGTCGGCTCCCTGCTCCGCGAAGGGGCGGAAGCACTCCGAGCGAGTGGATCCGAGAGCGCCCGCCTCGACGCCGAGCTGCTCCTCGGTCACGTTATTCGGGCCGACAGGACATCTCTGCTGGCGCGGCCAGAGCTGCCGGTCGGAGCGGATCACGCACGCCCGTTCCGTGAGCTCGTTGCCCGCCGCAAGGAAGGAGAGCCGGTTGCCTACATTCGCGGGCTCAAGGAGTTCTACGGCCTGGTCTTCTCGGTTGATTTTCGGGCGCTGATACCTCGACCTGAGACCGAGCTCCTCGTTGAGCTGGGCATCGACCGGCTCCGACAGCTGCTTACTGAGCGTCCACGGCCGGTGGGCAGTGGGCCAGTCGTCGTGTGGGACGTTGCCACCGGGAGCGGAGCGATCGCCGTTGCACTGGCAGTTGAGGCGCGCAGGCGCGGGTATGCCGCGGATGTGCGCTTCAGCGCAACGGACGTCTCCGCGGATGCGCTGGCGCTGGCCATCGAGAACGCGGTCGCGCACGGCGTTGCCGATGCGATCAACCTTGCGCGTGCCGACCTGGCTGACTCCGCCGCCAAGGCAGATTTGCTGCTCGCTAACCTGCCCTACATCCCAGCGGCGGAGGTGCCGACGCTGCCCGTCGCCGCGAGCTTCGAGCCCCGTCTCGCGCTCGATGGTGGAACGGACGGCCTCGACCTCGTCCGCCGGCTGATCGGCCAGCTCGAGCGTGCCGTCAACGAGGGAGGCACCGCCCTGCTCGAGATTGGTGCTGGCCAGACCGAGGGCGTCCGTGCTGCAGCAGAGGCCGCGCTGCCAAACTGGGGAATCCACATTCACGCCGACCTTGCCGGCCTGCCGCGCGTTGCCGAGCTCAGTCGCGGACTCGGCCAATGACCCGGATCATCGCGGCAAGCGCGCCCGGCGCGATCGCCGAAGCAGCCGAGGCCCTTCGGCGCGGAGAGGTGGTCGCCATTCCGACCGAGACCGTCTATGGCCTGGCCGTGCTGCCCCTGCATGCGCCGCTCGATCGGCTCATCGCGGCCAAGCACCGCTCGGCCGACAAAGGCATCCAGCTGCTGATCGACTCCCTCGAACAGGCGCAGCGCATGACCGTTCTCACCGACGGCGCCCACCGGCTCGCGGCCCGGTTTTGGCCGGGCGGCTTGACGATCGTGCTGCGCCGACGCGAGGACGTGCCGGTTCCCGATCAACTGGGTGGCGGCCGCCCTACGCTCGGCCTGCGCCTGCCCGACCACGCAGTGCCGCGCGCACTGGCGCGCGCGCTCGGCCCGATAGCAGCGAGCTCGGCCAACATCAGTGGCCAACCGGACGCGACCACCGCCGGGAGAGTGGCCGAGTCGTTCGGCGACGAGGTTGCCCTCATCCTCGATGACGGCCCGGTGCGCGGCGGGACGCCGTCGACTGTCGTCGATTGCAGCGATCCTGGCGTGGCCCCGGCCGTGCTGCGCGAAGGCGCCATCTCCGCGCGCGACATCGGCGCCGCGCTCGAGTAGCGCGACGGTCCGGCTGCCGACCGGCGAGCATTACACTTGGGCCTCGCGCCGCCGGCCGCCGAGCCGGCCGTGTCGAAACCCGCTGGAGTCCTCAGCCGTGAGCGTCCTGACCCCGTCGCGAACTGCCTGGGCGTCGATCGCCGAGGTCGATCCTGATCTCTGGGCCGCGATGATCGGCGAGCGCGAGCGACAGCGCTGGAACATCGAGCTGATCGCCAGCGAGAACTACGCATTCGCGCCCGTGCTGGAGGCACAGGGCTCGTGGCTGACGAACAAGTACGCCGAGGGCCTGCCCGGCCGTCGCTACTACGGCGGTTGCGAGTTCGTTGATGAGGTCGAGCGTCTCGCCCAGCAGCGCGCGCTGGCCCTGTTCCCGGGCGCCGAGCACGTCAACGTCCAGCCCCACTCCGGGGCGCAGGCAAACATGGCGGCATACATTTCCGTGCTCCAGATCGGCGACCGCGTGCTGGGCATGAACCTCGCCCACGGTGGCCATCTGACGCACGGCTCACCGGTCAACTTTTCGGGCAAGTGGTTCGACATCCACGCCTACGGCGTACGCGAGGACAACCAGCAGATCGATTACGACGCACTCGCCCAGCAGGCGGCCGAGGTCCGGCCGAAGATGATCGTCGCCGGCGCGAGCGCCTACCCGCGGATCATCGACTTCGAGCGCCTTGGTGACATCGCTCGCTCGGTCGATGCGCTGCTGATGGTCGACATGGCCCACATTGCGGGCCTCGTCGCGGCAGGCGCCCACCCAAGCCCATTCCCGCACGCGGACCTGGTCACGACCACTACGCACAAGACCCTGCGCGGCCCGCGTGGCGGTCTCGTGTTCTCGCGCGAGGCGCTCGGCAAGCAGGTCGACAAGACCGTCTTTCCGGGCCTCCAGGGCGGGCCGCTGATGCACGTGATCGCGGCGAAGGCGGTCGCGCTCAAGCTGGCCAACACCGAAGAGTTCCGGGCGGACATCGAGCGCACGGTGGAGAACGCCAAGGCCCTCGCCACCCGGCTTGCAGATGAGGGCGCCCGCGTCGTCTCGGGCGGAACGGACAACCACCTGATGCTGGTCGACGTCACGCCGCTGGGGGTCACCGGCAAGGAGGCCGAGGCGATCCTCGACGACGTTGGCATCACCGTCAACAAGAACGCCATCCCATTCGATCCGCTGCCGCCCAACACGGCGTCCGGGATCCGTGTCGGCACGCCGGCAACCACGACTCGTGGTTTCGGTGAGGCCGAGATGCGCGAGGTGGGTGAGCTGATAGTGAGCGCCATCCAACAGCGCGACGACGCGCCGGCCAGTGAAGCGCTGAGCGCGCGCGTGCGCGACATTTGCGCGCGATTCCCGGTGCCCGGCCTGCCACAGGCGTGAGCCCGGAGGCTCTTCAGGCTCTACCGCTGGTCGGCATCGCGCTGGCCGCGACGGCGTTGCTCAGCTTCCTGCTCACGCCTCTGGCGATCCGCTTCGCGCCCCGCCTCGGCGCCATAGACGTGCCCGACTCCGAACGAAGGGTCCACGAGCGACCCATCCCGCGCACGGGTGGCCTTGCCGTCGCGATCAGCTTCGTCAGCGTGGGCGTTCTTGGGTTCGTCGCCAGCCAGGTTTTCGAGATTGCCCTGCCGGGCCGGCCGGTCCGAGCCGCGGAGATCGCCGGGCTCATGGCTGGAGTCGGCATCGGCGCGCTGATCGGCTACGTGGACGATCGCCTCCAGCTCCGGGCGCGCTGGCAGTTTGGGGCGCAGTTTCTGCTGGCGGGCATCGCGCTTGTCTCTGGGATACGGATCGACCGGTTGCCCAACCCGCTCGGCGACCGCGCCATCCTCTTCGATGGCAGCGATATCGGGACAATCGCAGCAATCGCGGCGACCACACTGTGGATCGTCGGCATGCTCAACAGCGCCAACTTCGTCGACGGTCTGGACGGCTTGCTGACCGGTGTCTCACTGATCGCGGTCACCACGCTGGGCGTCATCTCATTGTTCGTGCCCCCCATCCAGCCGGTCGTGGCGATGCTCTGTGCGCTGCTGGCGGGCGCACTGCTTGGCTTCCTGCCCTACAACTTTCACCCGGCGCGGGTGTTCATCGGAACGGCCGGCGTTTTTGCCGTCGGCTACGCGCTCGCCGTCCTGTCCGTCCTGGGCACGGCCAAGGTCGCTGTTGCTCTGCTCGTGCTCGGGGTGCCGGTGATCGACACCTTCTGGATCATCATCCGCCGCGTTGCCGCGGGCCGGTCGCCCTTCGACGCCGACCGCGGCCACTTCCATCACCGCCTGCTCGACCTTGGCCTGACGCATCGCCAGGCCGTGCTGCTCATCTACGGCCTGTGCATCGTCCTCGCGGTCCTCAGCCTGGCGCTGTCCGGCCGCGGCCAGATCTCGGCCTTCCTGATCATCGTCCTGGCCGGCGGGCTGGTTCTGTACGTGATGACGAGGCGCGCCCGACGCTCGCTCGATCGAAGCAGCTATATCGACCCTGCCGACGTCGCGCAACCGATGGATGAAGAGGCCGCAACGCCATCCCGCGATCCTGATTCGGGTCCGTCTGAGTTCAGGGACCGCGGCCGGGAGCGAGCGTGACCGCTGCTATACTCGGCCGGCTAACGGGGCGCAGATGAACGATCTGGGTCGGGCGAGCGCCTATCTCGCTCTTTTTTCAGAGATAGCAATCGTCCTGCTGATCGCGACCCTCCTCGGGGTCTTGAGCGGCTACTGGCTCGATCAGCGCCTCGGAACGCTTCCCATCTTCGTTGTGGTGGGGATGCTCGCCGGGTTCGGACTCGGCGGAGTGGGCGTCTGGCGCATGGTCGTCAGATTCCTGGCCCGCTTCGACAAGGCCGACTGACCCGTCAGACTGGCAGCCCAGCGCCGGTCCCACCAAGACCAGCAACAGAGTGGCGCAGACCGGCTGCGCGCGACAGGGAGAGAGTTGGCAGACACGACTCCGACGGACGGGCAGCCGACGCCCGCCGCGCAGGCCAATCCAGACGACCCCCAGGAAGCGGACCGCAACATGCGCGAGGCACTTGGTCCGGAGCTCGGCGACGATGTCGTCAAGGCTGCCGGCGAGGTGGCCGCGCCGCCGCGCAATACGCGCCGCTGGATCATCGTCGCGATCCTGGCCATCCTTGCGCTCCAGGTTGCGGCCGCGTTCGTCGTTCCGCCACTGCCCGTGCCTGACGCGGCAGGCCACGTCAATGAAACCTTCCAGTTCCCGACCGATGCGATCCGCGCCAACTTCGAGCTACCGGCCCCACATGCCATCTACGACTTCTCGCCGGAGAGTGCGCCGTCGCACGATCTGATCACGTTCGACATGACCGTTTCCAGCTCGCTGTTCACTGGCTGGTTGGTGATGGGCATCATCATCGTGCTCGCCTTTCTGCTCTCCCGCGGCATCTCGATATCACCCAAGGGACGGCAGAACGCGCTCGAGTACGTCTACGAGGGCCTCGCCAACTTCGCGACCTCGCTCGGCGGACCCAAGGCGCGCCGCTACGTGCCGGCCTTCGTGGCGTTCTTCCTGTTCATCCTGCTGAGCAACTGGAGCGGCCTGTTCCCGGGGGTTGGCCGAACTGAGCAGCTACGCGCGCCCACGAGCGACGTCAACATCACCATCGGTCTGGCCCTGGTGGCCTTCTTCATGTTCCACGTCGAGGGTGTCCGCGCCCTTGGGTTTGGCGGCTATTTGGGCAAGTTCTTCAGCCTTCGCGCCTTCCGAGAAGAAGGCATCGGCGCCGGCATCATTGCCCTGTTCGTGGGCGTGATCGAATTCTTCCTGGAGTTCATCAAGCCGGTAACGCTGGCGATGCGACTCTTCGGCAACATCTACGGCGGCGAGGTCGCCCTTGGCGTGATCACCGGCCTGACGATCGCGATCATTCCGGTGGCCATGGTCGGCCTCGAGTTCCTGCTCAACTTCATGCAGGCCTTGATCTTCTCCGTCCTGACCCTGATGTTCACTATCATCGCCATCGAGCGACACGACGGGCACGAGGAGCATGACGTCCCCGAGGGGAACATTGCCCCGCCGATCGCACACGGCCAGGCGGCCGCGGCCCATTAGCCCAACAAGCAAGGGCCGACCTACCCAGGACCAACTAATCAAGCGGACAAGTGCCCGGCGCCGGCTGGGTCGAAGGAGGACGTAACCAGATGGAAGGAAACATTGGCCTGCTCGGAGCAGGCCTCGCTGCCCTCGGTGTCATCGGGCCAGGCATCGGCATCGGCATCCTGACGGGCATGTCGACCAGCGCGATCGGCCGCAACCCAGACGCAGCCGCACAGATCCGCGCGACGTTCATCATCGGCGCGGCGTTCGCCGAAGGCTTGGGCGTGCTCGCGGTGGTCGTTGGCCTTCTCGTGATCTTCATCGGATAGAGGCATAGAGCCGAGTCGCAACAGCTAAGCCGATGTTTGCACTGGTGGACGGCGTCCAGCGCGTCGCCACGACGATCTTCGCTGCTGAGGGCGAGGCGGCGGCATTCCAGATCAATCTTTTCTGGATCGTCGCTCAGGCCGCGTCCTTCCTGCTGTTCCTGCTGATCCTGTATCTCGTTGCCTTCCGGCGTATCACCGGTGTGCTCGAGGAGCGGCGATCGCGGATCGAGCAGGGTCTGCGCGATGCGGATCAGGCGCGCTTGGATCGTGAGCAGGCCGCCACCGAACGCCTCCGCGTGCTCGGCGAGGCACGGGCCGAAGCGGAGGACAACCTGGTTCGCGCTCAGCGCGTCGCTGAGGAGTCGCGCGAGCGGGACATGGCCGAGACGCGTGCGCAGCTCGAGCAGCTGCGCGAGCGGGCCGCCGGGGACATCGCCGCCGAGAAGGACCGAGCGCTCGCCGACGTCCGCAACCAGGTCGCCGATCTCGCCCTGGCCGCCGCCGCGCGCGTCGTCGGCGAGACCATGACCACCGAGCGCGAGCGGCGCCTTGTCGATGAGTTTCTCTCGCAGATCGGCACTGGCGGTCGCAACGACCCATCGATCGGGCGCAGGAACTAGCAGCACATGGCCAAGACCCGCACATCAACCGCACGCCGCTACGCCGAGGCTATCTTCGAGATCGCCGAGCGCGACGGTACGGTCGAAGTATGGCTCGAGCAGTTGGGCATGGCCGCCGCGGCCGTCTCGGATTCGGTCGTAGCGCGGCGGCTGGAGGATCCGCAGCTCCCGTTCGAGGTGCGGCTGAACGCGTTGCTCGAGCCGTTCGGCTCCGAGATGCTGCCCCAGATGGGCAATCTGCTCGCACTTGTGCTGCGCCGGCGCAGAGTTGAGACGCTGCCCAAGATCGCGCGGGAGTTCGGCAGGCTCTACAACCGCCGCGCCGGCATCGTCGAGGCGACCGCGATCAGCGCTGCCGAGCTGGATGATGCTGAGCTGGCCGCGCTCCGCAGCCGCCTCGAGCAGATCACCGGCGGCAGGGTGGAGCTCGATACACGCGTCGATCCCACGCTCCTCGGAGGAGTCCAGGTCCGCCTCGGCGATCAACTGATAGACGGCAGCGTCCGTGGCCGCCTCGAGCGGCTGCGCAACATGGTCGCCGCCGGGACCCTCAGCTCATGAACCACCCAGCCACCACACCCAGCCGGGAGTAGCCCATGGCCATCCGCTCCGAAGACATCACAACGATCATCAAGTCGGCCATCGACAAGTTCGACGCCGGCGTTGAAACGCGCTCCGTGGGCACGGTGGTCGAGGTCGGTGACGGCATTGCCCAGGTCTACGGGCTGGAGGCTGCGCTCGCGTCCGAGCTGCTCGAGTTCCCCGGGGGGGTCATGGGCATGGCCCTGAACCTCGAGGAAGAGACCGTTGGCGCGGTCATCCTCGGTGACTTCAAGCAGATCAAGGAAGGCGACCAGGTCAAGACCACGGGTCGAGTGGTCGAGGTGCCAGTCGGGGCGGCGCTCATCGGCCGTGTGGTCGACCCCCTCGGCCGCCCGCTTGACGCCAAGGGCCCCATCGCCTCTACCGCGACGCGCCCGGTGGAGCGCATCGCTCCCGGCGTCATCGTCCGCAAGAGCGTGGATACGCCTGTCCAGACGGGCATCAAGGCGATCGACGCGCTGATCCCCATCGGCCGTGGCCAGCGCGAGCTGATCATCGGCGATCGCCAGACCGGCAAGACCGCCATCGCCATCGACACGATCATCAACCAGAAGGGCAAGGGCCTCGTCTGCATCTACGTCGCGATCGGCCAGAAGCTGTCCACTGTCGCCAAGACGGTGGCCATCCTCGAGCAGTACGGCGCCATGGAGCACACCATCGTTGTGGTCGCCGGAGCCGACGATCCGGCCCCGGTCCAGTACCTCGCCCCGTACGCCGGCGCGGCGATGGGCGAGGAGATCATGGAGAACGGGGTCCAGCTGGACGGCGCGCTGGTAAAGGACGCGCTGTGCGTCTACGACGACCTGACCAAGCACGCCTGGGCATACCGCGAGATGTCGCTGCTGCTCCGTCGCCCACCGGGCCGCGAGGCATACCCGGGCGACGTCTTCTACCTCCACAGCCGCCTCCTCGAGCGCGCCGCGCGGCTCAACGAGGAGAACGGCGGCGGATCGCTCACTGCGCTGCCGATGATCGAGACGCAGGCCAATGACGTCTCGGCCTACATTCCGACCAACGTGATCTCGATCACCGACGGCCAGATTTACCTGGAGTCGGACCTCTTCAACGCCGGCCAGCGGCCCGCCCTGAACGTGGGCATCTCGGTCTCGCGAGTGGGTTCTGCGGCACAGACCAAGGCCATGAGGAAGGTCGCCGGTCCACTCAAGCTGGACCTGGCGCAGTACCGCGAGCTGGCCGCGTTCGCCCAGTTCGCCTCCGACCTCGACAAGGCCACGCGCGACCAGCTGACGCGCGGCGAGAAGACGTCCGAGGTGCTCAAGCAGCCGCAGTACGAGCCGCTGCCGGTCGAGAAGCAGGTCGCCATCCTGTGGGTCGTCACCAACGGCTACCTGGACGAGGTGCCCACCGGACGGATCCGCGACTTCGAGCAGCGCTTCTACCGCTTCCTCGAGGCCGAACGCGAGGACCTGCTGAAGATGCTCGGCGAGAAGAAGGAGCTGACCGACGAGATCGTCAGCGGCCTCAAGGAAGCCACCGAAGCGTTCAAAGAGACCTTCCAGGTCTAGGACGCGGAGAGCAGAGCCAGCCCATGCCCAGCCAGCGTGAGATCCGCCGCCGAATAGGCTCGGTGCGCAACATCAAGCAGATAACGCGCGCGATGCAGTTCGTCGCCGCGTCGAAGCTGAAGCGCGCCCAGGACGCCACGCTCCAGTCGCGCCCGTACGCCGACAAGATCGACGAGGTCCTCGCCGACCTGGCCGCCGTCCTCGGCGAGGACGATCACCCATTGCTGGCTAAGCGCGAGGGCGGCACGCGCGCCATTGTCCTGATCACCACCGACCGCGGCCTGGCCGGGTCGCTCAACACCAACACGATTCGCTTCGTGGCCGAGCAGATCACCAGCCAGAAGACGGACCTCAAGGTGGTCACTCTCGGCCGCAAGGGCCACGCGGCCATGCGCCGCGCCCACGTCCCCGTCGCGGCCACGTTCGAGGGCTTCGGCGACCGTCCCAACTTCGCGTCGGTCATCGCCGTCGCGCGGCTGCTGACCGATGACTACCTGGCCGGCACTTACTCGGCGATCGATCTCGTCTACCCGCGTTT
>Ga0136618_10000419_pt1 | contig 14380 bp, 15 predicted proteins | sample AntDrymUQ3302106_2_FD_104805 | JGI IMG/M metagenome (GOLD analysis project Ga0136618, IMG submission 104805) | Polar desert sand microbial communities from Dry Valleys, Antarctica - metaG UQ330 (21.06) | ecosystem: Environmental > Terrestrial > Soil > Desert | place: Antarctica: Dry Valley... | reverse complement strand
TGGCGCAGGAGCGCTACCGCCGCACCCTCGCCGTCGTCGCGCAGCCCGGCGAAGGCCTCGGCGACATCGCGCACGTCGTCGATCGTCAGATCGCGGCGCTCGACGCAGTCCCGCCCGCCAGCTCGGGGCGGGGTCTTCGCGCGCAACCCCGCGGGTATCATCACCCGCGTGAGCGCCTACGGCAGGCTCCTGGCGCGCCTCAGCCGGCACGCCTGGTTTGGCAACTTCAGCGCCGTCGTGCTCGCTCCGACCGATCGGCTGCTGTGGCGCCTGACCGGCGCGAGGGCCTCGCTCCTGCACGTCGGAGCGAGGAGAGCCCTGCCGACTCTCCTGCTCAGCACGGTCGGTCGGCGCTCGAGACGCACGCGCACCACGCCGGTGGTCTATCTGGAGGAGGTCACGAGCCTGTTCGTGATGGCGTCTAACTTCGGCCGCCCCGGACACCCCGCCTGGTCAGCGAACCTGTGCGCGAACCCCGAGGCGAAGGTGCGGGTGCGCGGGGATCACCGCCGGGTCCACGCCCGCGAGGCGAGCGAGGACGAGAAACGCCGGCTCTGGCCGCGCCAGCTCGAGGTCTGGTCGCCGTGGGAGAGCTACCGGGCGCGGACGCCGCGCGAGTTCCGCGCGTTCTTCCTCGAGCCGACCGAGCGCTGAAGGGTGACCGCACCACGCGGCTGCGACGCCCGAGTCGGGCCAGAGGAGCTTGAAACGCGCGGAATCTCGCCTAATCCCCGATTCAGCTGAACTCAGCCGAATCGCATAGTCTTGACGGCGATAGCACCCTCGCCTGGAGTCCTGATCTCGACCGTAGCGCGAGCGGGAGCTCGTGCCACACCACATGCACCCCGGCTCCCTCTGCTCTTGGAGCGTCAACCAGCTGCCCTGCCGGGCATCGAAGAGCCGATGGGCCGCCAGTTCGCCGTCGGCGAGTCCAACCGTGGCCATCAGCATGGTGTTCGTCGCCATCGGCGCCGACGCCGTTGAGCGTGATCACCGAGGGATCGATGACCTCTGGCAGACCGAGATAGTCTTGGGCGGCTCGCTCCTCCTCGGTCGCTGCTTCTCGCTGTAGCGCCTCGGGGGAGATCAAGCCGGCGCAGTCGAGGCATCCGCGGCCCGGAAAGACCGGCCGCACCGCGACATAGACGCTCTCTATGCCGCCTTCGGCGCGGAGGTCGACCTTGGCGCCGATCTGGACCATCGGGATGAAATGGCTCTGGACAATGGCGTTTGCCACGAGGCGGCTCGTGATCGTGTCAGTGGCCAAGAACATGAGTCGCATCCGAGCAGCCGCTGAGCGACCTCCGCGTCGGCGATATCGCCGACCACGGGCTCAAAGTTGACCTCGGGGTCGATGCGCTCAACCAGCGGCGTCGACCATTGCCCCGTGGGCAGGCGCTCGAGTTCCGCCCAGGTCGGGCAGAGAGCAGTTGGTCGTTGCGACCGAGCACAGGGCTCCGCGCTCTGTCCTGGCGCTACCGGCTCTACCAACGGCCTGCCTACGAACAGTCAGCCGAGCTCACGGAGGCCCGCCGCCTGGCTAGCTTCGATGAGCGGCGGCCCAGCACGATGCTGTGCGAGCCCGACCGCGCCCACGAGGCGTTCTTCCGCGGGCTTCGCCGCGATGAGCCCGGGCTATCGGCGCTTTCGCTCGCGCCGCCCGGCGGCGCCGAGCGCAACGGTCGCGTCGATCTCCGGGGCACTCGAGAGGGCAACTCCCGCGCATCGGCCTCTCCCCCACCACCACGCGCTCGCCTGGTTGCCCAGAAGGCGTGGAAATCGGGCGCGCTCGTCCTCAGCGAGCGCAACCCGCGCTGACGCCAGCGAAACCTCCGGGGCTCAGAATCGTCAGTCGCGCGAGCGGGGCCCCCGGTCTAAACCGGGACCCGCTCGCCAAGTGCTCGACTAGGACTCGCCGTCTGGCCGGCCGCCGAGGAACTCGACCTCGTCGGCGACGACCTTGTGGCGGGAGCGGCGCTCGCCGGCGCCGGTCTCCCACTCATCGCGCTCCAGGCGGCCCGAGACCGCGACCCGGCGGCCCTTCGTCAGGTACTCGCCGACGCTCTCGGCGAGGCCGCCGAAGGTCACGACGTCGACGTAGACCGCGCCGCGATCGTCGCCCTCACGCGAGCGCCGGCGCTGGATCGCCAGGCGGAACTGCGTAACGGCCGTAGTGCTGTGGGTGGCGCGCATCTCGGGGTCGGCGGTGAGCCGGCCGGTCAGGTTGAGGGAGTTCATGAGGCCCTCCTTCGGGCGGGTGGTTGACGCCGCCCTCTCGCACAGCTCCGCTGTGCAACATCGGGGCAAGGCAGCCTTCAACCGCCCTGGAGGAGCCTCTGATCGCCTTCAGCCTCGCTGTCGCTTCCCCCCCCCCAGAACCATGCGCTGGGCGACGCCTGCGGCTCCCGTTGCCGGGCAATCCGGCGCTACGCGCCGGTGCCGGCGTAGGCCCTAACCCCGTCAGGCGTTGGTCGGCGCGCTCGAGGACCGGCGTGCGGGGCGGGTCCTGCCGGGACAGCATCAGCTCGTAGAGCCGCGCCCACAGCGGAGCGGCGAGGCCGTAGACCGAGGTCCCAGCGCCCGCAGCCATAGCAGTTGCCAGCCACCCGCGGGGATCTCGTAGACGTGCAGCGACCGCGTGCGGTCCTCGTGGAGGGGGCAGCTCACCTTGCCGTCGCCTCCGACGCCCAGGCCGGTGAGGGCCTCGACGTACGCGTGCGGCTCGAGCGCAAGCAGCGGGTCCTCGGAGCGGCGCTCCTGGCGGCCCCTCCCCCTCGCGCCGGCGGCGGGGGCGCCGCTGGCACGCGATCGCTCACCACGGCCGCCCGAGAACAGCTCCGCTGAAGCGCTCGAGCCTCACGGGGCGCGGCGGATCGTATTTTGCGGTTCGTGCTCCTTGGCGGCCTGAGGATGCGCGCGGCGTCGCAGGAGCGCTCGTCGGCGCCGAGCGCGCGATCTCGCGGTTTCGCTGTTCGGCCTCGAGGGCAGCGACTGGGGCGCTCGAGTGGCCCGTAGGCGTGGCGGACGCCGTGGCCGCCGCGACGACCATCGCCGGCGCGGGGTGGTAACGCTCGAGCTGCGCCGCGGCCGCCGGGGTCTCGCAGTCGGCCCACAGTACCCAGCCAAGTCGTGACCGTGCTGACACGCTCCCGCCGGATCGATCTGGGGCGTAGGCTCAACACTGCATGCAGCGTTCCGAGCCGCCCACAATCCCGACGGTCGAGCAACCGGTACTCGCGGACGATGAGCGCGCCGCGCGACTCGCGGCGCTCGCCGAGCGGCTTCGCAGCCCGGACGGGCTCGATCGCGACGCGCTTGAGCGGATCGAGCAGCTGCCCGACGACGAATAGCGCGCCGACGCGAGCGTGCAAGCACACGATCTGCTGCGCTCAGGCGCGCCGTTCATCGCCGATACGTCAACGTGGTGGCGCGCGCTCGCCCTCCCCGATGACCTCGGCGCGTCGCTGCAGGACGCAGTGCGCGACGACCGACTGTGGATCACGCCGATCGTGCGGATGGAGATTCTCTACTCAGCGCGCACGAGCGCGGAATTCATTGCGCTGGAGACCGAGCTCGATTCGCTGCGCATCGTGCGTAATGACCGCGCGGTCGCCGACGCGGCGATGCACGCGATCTCCGAGCTGGCAGCTCGCAACGACGGCTACCACCGGGTTCCGCTCACCGACGCGCTGATAGCGGCGGCGGCCGAGCACGGTGGCCTGGCGGTGCTGCACCGCGACGCGCACTTCGACCGGCTCTCCGAGGCGCTCGCCTTCCAGAGCGTCACGCTGCCGGGACCCTGAGCACAGCGACTGGCGGCGGGCCTCCCTGTCTGTGTGGCTCTGCAGGGAGCAGCCATTCCCCGCGAAGTCAGCCCTCGCGCCCGGTCTGGCGGCCGGGTGACCGTGCTGTGGAGCGGGGGCTGACACCAGCTTGATCGGGCGCTAAGACGACACGTTCCTGCGAGGTCGCCGATCACGGCCGCCTCGACCAGGCAAGGACCCTCCTCGTCGCCGACACCGCGAAAGGCGACGCGGCCCGACCACATTGGACTCACCTCGCTCGAGCGCGTCGATGAGAGTCCGGCTCGGTCCCTGAGTAGTCGTTCCTACCGGTCGCCGACGCTTCGGACTAATCGAGCCCGCCACGCCCCGGCCGACGCGAGGCGCGGCGGCGCCGACGCGCGGCTTGTATGCACGCGACCGCGTATCCAGCCGGGCACCGGCAGGGCTCTGACCACGCGCCTCCGCCCCGCGCGACCAGCACCTGACCCGCGCCCTGGCAGCGACTACATCTCCCGCTAGCACCCACGGCAACAACGGTGGACGGCGGCTCGGACGGAACGAGCGACAGCAGCCGTGGTCAGGTAGGGCCGGGGTCAGCGAGTTCGAGCGCGAGCGGGGACGCGCTCCCCCCCTTTGTCTCACCCAGCACCGCGAGCCGTCGATAGTCCGGTCCCGAGAAGCTGATCGGCTTCCCGCAGATCTCGAGCAGTCGGCTCGTGACCGGCGGCGTCACCTGCGCGGCCAGCTCGGCCTCGGGGAGGTTCGTCGTCATCACGATCGCTCGCTCGTCGAGATAGCGGTCGTTGACGATGACGTAGAGCTGCTCGAGGACCCAGGGCTTCGTCTGCTGGGTGCCCATGTCGTCGATCACGAGGAGGTCGAGGCTGCGGAGCTGCTCGAAGAGCTCGCCGTAGGTGTGCTTGCTGTTCTCGTTGAAGGTGTCGCGGATCCGCGCTAGGAGCTCGGGCGCGGTGTGGAAGGCAACGGTGTGGCCGCGAGCGCTCGCCTCCTTGGCGACCAGCGCCGCCGCCGACGTCTTCCCCGTGCCGAGGTCGCCGCCGAGCCAGAGCCCGTGGCCCGAAGCCAGGTTCTCGTCCAGCTCGCGGAGGTACTTGCGCAGCGGGCGAAGCACGGTCTGTGGGAAGTCCTTGATCGGAAAGCGCTCAAGCCCGACGTCGCGGTAGCGGCGCGGGATGCTGCTCGTGAGGGCGCGCACGCGCCGGCGGCGCACCCGTTCCTCGCGACACCGACAGGGGACGGCGGCGTCGGTGTCCTCGGCGAGCACGTAGCCCGAGCCATCGCACTCCCGGTGGGGGCAGAAGGTGCCTGCGTCGCTCGCGTCGAAGCGCTCGTGCTTGCGCCGCGGCGCGCTCACGGAGCGTCGGAGGGATCGGCGGCGAGGAGGGCTCGCCACGTCCGGAGCAGCTCGCGCGCATCGCGCGTGTCCTGGGGCCCAAAGTGGAGCAGGGCCTGGAAGAGTTCGGTCGCGCTCGCGCGGTAGCCCTCCTCCTCGAGGTCGCGCACCAACTTGCGATAGCGGGCGTGGAGCGGGACGAGGATCCTGACGTTGAGCGACTGTGTTCCGGCTCCCGCGTACGGGTTGACTTCGGGGGGTCCGGCCTCGGAACGATCTGCCGGGTTTGCGGTCGAGCCGCTGCTCGTACGGGCGCTCGACGTGGGTCGCTTGGGAGACGCGGCTCGCGACTTGGCGGCTTCCGCCCTCTTGGCCCCTGCCTGGGTGTCCGACGTCTCGGTCCCCCTGTCGGCCGCGCCCGAGCGCGGCCGCGCCGCTGGGTCGCCGCCGCGCTCGGGCGCGGGCATCCCCGGAAGCGCCGAGCGTCGGCGGTTCTTCATAGGGGCCGCCGGAGAAGTCATGCGGCGACCTCCACCGCGGCACGGCTCGCCGCCAAGTGCTCGGCGAGCTTGCGGTACGCCTGGGCAACCCGTCCGTCGGGCTCGAGGACAAAGGTGGGCGCCGCGAACCGAGGCGCTGCTCCGACCCGGACGCTGAACGGGACCTCGACTGGGAGCGCCTGCATACCTTGGTCCTCAATCGCGGCGTGCGCGTCCCTTCGGAGCACCCAGCGACGCTGGGCCTGAGCGACGAGGACCCCGAGGACGTCGAGACCCGGGTTGAGGCCGCGGACGCTCTCCTCGATGAGGTTGTAGACCTTCGCGGCGCCCCCGACGTCGAGATCCGCCGGACGCACAGGGATGACCACGCTGTCGGCGGCGAGGAGCGCCATTCCGCTCATTACGCCGAGCCCGGGCGGTGTGTCGATGAGGATGAAGTCGTAGAGCTCGCGAAGCGGGGCGAGAGCGTCCCGGAGGGCGAGCTCGTAGCCCGCCTGCCGGGGGAGCTCGGCGACCACGTCCGCCAGCTCTTCGGAGCAGGGCAGGATGTCCACCCCGCCCGGTACGCCCGCGCCCGCCCTCTCCGCGAGGCCTCGGCGAGCCACCTCCCCCCGACGCCGGGCGGGCGCAACCAACGCATCCTCGAGCCGCGACCCCCTTCCCTCCTCAGCGCCGAAGCACTCGGTTAGGTTGGCTTGGGAGTCCGCGTCCACGAGCAGAACCCGCAGTTGCCGCTCGACGAGCGCCGGCCCGAGGTTCGCGACGGACGTCGTCTTGGTCACGCCGCCCTTGTGATTTACGAAGGCGATCACCTCGGCCATGAGGGCTCCTTCGACGCGGATGCGCGCCTCCCTGCCCTACCGCTGTCTGGCTGCGGCGCAGCGACGCCGCACGGCTGGGTCGCGACGCTGCCGTACACCTTGCGTAGCGGCGTTGCGGCGCCGCTGTGCGGCCGTGCGGCGGTCTCGCGACGTGTCCCGAGCGCATTACGTCGACCATGCTTGATCGCAACCACGGCGTCCAGCATTCAACCTCTACCGCCGGACGGCACGCCTGCGGTGAGGCTGTAAAGCGGTAATGCCCGGGTGCTTTACAGCCCGTTTGCGGCGCCGCTGTGAGGCTGGGGGGGCGGTCGGCACGCCTGCGGCGAGGCTGTAAAGCGGTAAGGCACGGGTGCTTTACAGCGCCGCTGTCGGGGCAAGCGCGAGCCCGAGCTGGGATCAGTTACTGCGCGATCGCCTCGACAATCGCGCGGCGCGCTTTCCGCGCTTCGGCGGTCCGTCGAGTGATGAGGAGGCGCCACCCCGAGCCTAGGGGGTTCTTCTGGACGTCGATCGCCTCGTAGTTGTCGTCCTCCGCGAGGATCTTCTCGCCGGCGCGCAGGAGCGCGGCTCTAGCTGCCCGGTCGCGGCTGTAGTGGACGTCAAGAGCCGCATAGGCCTTCTGGCCGAGCACGATGTATGCCTGTTCGCGGCCCTGTCCGACGGGCTTGACGCGCTCTGCCTCGAGATAGACCCAGAGGCGCTTGGCGAGCCCGTCGAGGCGCCGCTGCAGCCGCCAGTTCAGGCGAGTGAAGTACTTCGCCTGGAGCTGGCGGACGAGCCAGGGGGCGAGTCGCAGCTGGAAGGTGTCGCCGCGGAGGCCCCCGACCTTGGCGTGGTCGAAGTCGTTAAAGACGGCCATGTCGAGCGCTTCGTTCCAGACGACCGACTCGACGAGGTGGACCATCGACTGGAGCATGGGGGAGGTCTCGCCCGAGTGGGCGTTGTAGCCTCCGAGGGTGACAAGGACCGCCGCGAGATGCTCGATGGCGCGCCGCATGAGCCGACGCTCCTTGCCGGAGGGTTCCCGCCCGTAGAGATCCGCGCCGAACTCGTAGAGGGTAAAGGACAGGAGACCGTCCTCGCCGCTGCCCTGCTCATACCACCGCGCGCACAACCAGCTCAGCGAGTCGAGCTCGAGCGGTCCGAGCGGCGCCCCGGCCGTGATCGCCGCCCCGAGGAACGTAACTCGCCGTACGCTCTCCTCCGGCTCAGCCCCGACCTGCCAGCCGCCCCAGCGGGCGAGGTTGGTCTCGAGGTAGCTCTCGCGCCGTGCCGGAACCGTCACGCCGACGGATCCTGAACTCGCCAGCGGACAGACCGGGGACCTGAGGTGGCGCACCGGGGACCACGAGTGGCGGCCTACAGGTTCCGGCGCCTCCGCAGCAGCCGGTCGAGCTCGGCGACCGTGCCGCGGAAGTGTTGAACGCCGGCTGTGGGGCTCGAAGGCGAAGACGCCCTATACCACCGAACAGAGGCGTCGGGCGAACCGGGGACCACGGGTGGCGGCCCGGCCCGCCCCGACCTGGGAGCACGGGTGGCACCGGGGACCTGAGGTGGCGGCGCGATCGCTTGGCGGCCGCGCATCCGACGCACTAGCGCGAGGCGACGAGAGCTGCCGCATACGACCACGGGCGCGAGTCCTGACGCGACCGGGGACCACGGGTGGCGGCTTACCGGGGACCGTCACTTGCGGGTTCGGCTCTGAACCGGGGACCATCAGTGGCGGGACCGGGGACCGGCGGTGGCGCGGGACCTCGCGCAATCGAGCTTCTGGTGCGGGATTGTGCGGGGTCTAACGTCCTTAAGTACGTCACCAACAGCCAACGTAAAAGCCAAACGTCGCGCTCGCACAGCTCGCGCGACCCCCTCGCCTCCTAGCTTGGGCAAGATCCTGGAGGCAGCTGCTCTCCGCCAACCGCCGCGAGACCGCCTACGCTAACAGCCGTGAGCACGACTACAGACGGCACTGTAGACAGAGCTACGGATCGTGAATCTACAGAGCTAGGTGTCCCTGGCGGCTCCGTCTTGCCAGGCTTTCTGGCTCTAGCGAGTCAGAAAGCACCCCTCCACCCACCTCGTCGGGCAGAGCCCTAGTCTCCTGACCACTCCCCCTCTGCTTTGAAAAGCATCGGTGAAGTGGTCAGGAGACCGGTGGGTGGAGGGGTAAGGAAGGCAATGAAGAAGTGAATAGAGGAGAGGAAAAGGAAGGAGAGGGATGGGTGATAGATGAAAAGGAAGTAAAGGAAGAGGAGAAACTGAAGGGCGCCGAGCAGTCCGTCGACGAGAGCGGCCAGGGTGGGGGAGACGCCTCGAAAGGCCAGCGAGGCGAGCGCGTGGAGGCGGCGTTCTGGGAGCTAGGGCGAGCGCTAGATGTCGAGACGTCGGCGCGTGCTCGAGCTCGGCGCCGGCGATCGGACGCAGGCCGGGTTCAGCTCACGAGCCGTCACCTCACTGCGCTGACGTGGACCGGAGAGCAGTACGCGGTCTTCCAGCCCCAGCTCGAGCAGCTGCTCGGCTGCGGCCGCGCGATTGCCTACCGAACACGCAGCCGCTGGCTTCGAGGCGGGTGGGCGGATGCACGCATCATCCGAGCCGACCAGCCTCCGCTCGTCTGGCTCACCCGTGACGGCCTGCGAATGTGCGAGCTCGACTACCCGACCTGGCGACCATCGGCCGCGATGCTCGCGCACGTCCACGCCGTCAACCAGGTCCGCCTGGCGCTCGCCGAGGCTCGCCCGGACTGGGCGTGGACGTGCGAGCGCGAGCTCGCGCGTCGCCAGCCGCGGACCGCGAGCGGCGTTCGCCTCGGCCACCGACACGACGCGCTGATCACGACCGACCAGGGGGAGGAGATCCCAATCGAGGTCGAGCTGACTCAGAAGGCCGCAACTCGGACCGAGGGCATCCTGCGCGAGGCCCTCCGGACTTACAACCAGGTGTGGTACTTCGCACCGCCGGCGCGCGGGCGCTCCATCGAGAAGACGGCCGAGCGCCTCGCGCTGCGCGAGCGCGTCACCGTCGACGCCATCCCGACCGCCTCGGGGTCCTGACTTCTCGTGTTGGTACGGTCGCGACCATGAGCGCTCCGGCGTCCGGACAGAAGGCCGAGCGCAAGGGCGCCGGCGGCTGGAGCGACCAGGAGGTCGGTCATGTGATGCTGGGCATCGCCGGCGCCGCGGTGCTCCTCGCGCTCTGGCCCGCCGCAGCTATCGGCGCCGTCGCCGTTGTCGGCGCCCGGGGATTCCGAGTGCGCCCTGCTTGGATAGCCGCGCCGCTCGCCGGCGCCGCGGCTATCCCACTCGCCGTCGGCCTCGAGCTCGCGCTCGAGCGCTACGGTGCCGCCGGCCCGGCCTGGAACACCGCCGCGGCGCTCGGCGAGCTTGGCGTTCTCGGATGGCTCGCCACCGTCGCGCCGATCGCCCTACCGGCCGGTCTCGCGCTCGCACTCATCGCGCTCGCCGTCGACGCTGCCCGGTCGTCGCCCGAGCAGAAGCTCGCCCGACGCGAGGCGAGCGGGCGACGAGCGCGACGGCGCGAGGCCTCGCGCGCCCGTGCCCGCGCGGGAGCGCCCGTGCGCGAGGCCGAGCCGGGCGCCGTCGACCTCGGGCTCGCCCTCGGCGAGCCCGACGAGCAGATCCAGACCGCGCGGCGCGGGCCGGCCGGGCGGCGCGCGGTCTGGGTTCAGATGAGCCTCGACGACGTCATCCACCACACGATCGTCTTCGGAGCGTCCGGCGAGGGCAAGACGATCACGCTGCTGCGGATCGTCGACCAGGTCGCACGCCTCGCGCCCGACTGGCGCATCTTCTACGTTGACGCCAAGGCACGGTCGACCGCGGCCGAGCTCTTCCCTCAGATGATGAACCGGACCGCTCGCGACTGCGAGGTGTTTCCCGGCCGCGCCCTCGCCGGCTGGCGCGGGACGCCGCAGGAGATCGCCGAGCGCCTCCTGCAGGCCACGCCGCTCGGCACCGAGGAGGGTGCCGCCTACTACGCGCTCACCGTCGAGCAGCTCGTCCACCTCGTCTGCGGCGCACCCGCAGGGCCGCCGCAGACCTCGGAGGAGCTCCTGCGCCGCCTTAACCGCGGTGTGCTCGAGGCCCTCTACACGGACGACCCGGGCCTCGACGCCGTCGCGCGGCTCAAGAACGACGAGATCGACGGGGCCTACCGGCGCTTCGACGCTTTCTTTCGCGGCGCCGCGGGCGGCCTCGACGGCGACTGGTCGTGGGACGACTCGGACTCCGGCTACATCCTCGTCGACTCCACGCGCTTCGGGCGGTCGGGCCCGCAGTTCGTCAATTACCTCCTCGAGGACTTCGTCCAATACGTGACCGGGCGCAAGACCGACGACCGACCGATCCTGATCGTCGTCGACGAGTTCGCCGCCGGCGCCGCGCAGTCGCCGGCGGCGATCGAGATCGTCGAGCGGCTGCGCCAGCTCGGCGGCCATGCGATCCTCGCGCCGCAGGTCGTCGAGGGGATGGGGGACCCTGAGACGCGGGCGCGCTTCAAGGCGGTGCGCACGACGATCTGCCATCGCGTCCCGAACCCCGAGGAGATCGCCGAGCTCGCCGGCACCAAGCAGGGGATCGAGTCGTCGATCCAGTTCCACGACGACCGGGCGACGGGCCTCGGCTCCGCTCGCGAGCAGTACCAGTGGGCCTTGAACCCCCAGGAGATCCGCGAGCTCGAGCCCGGGCAGGCGTTCGTCATCCGGCGCGGGCACAAGGCGAAGCTCCAGGTCGCATGGCCCGGCGCGACCGTGGGCGGTCGCAACGGCGACGAGCCAGGCCCGCTCTACGAGCGCGAGCGACCGCGTCTCGGCGGGCCGGGGGGCCAGCCCGCCGTCGGCGCTTCGCCGCCGGGGGGCGAGCCGACGGACGGCTCGGCACCAACGAGCCCGCCAGTGGATGAGCCAGTCGTATCCAGTCACCCCGCCGACGGCGCGGCAGCGAAGCGCACAGACCTCTCGCAAGTGCTCGGTCCACCTGACCAAGGTAAGCGTCCCAAGCCGAGTTGATTTCACCGACCAAGCCGCCGACCGCCGGCGCGCTCTAGGATCGATCCAATGAGCGAGCCGCTGCGGATGCGCATCGTCTACGAGGACGGAGGCAACGGTTGGATCAAGGCCACGATCCCCGAGGTCCCCGGGGTCATTACGCAGGGCCGAACCCGCGCCGAGGCGCGGGCCAATGCCCTCGACGCGCTGGCGCTGATGCTGCGCCCCGACCCCGAGACGCCTCTCCACGACGACGCTGAAAGCGAAGCGCTCACTCTCGCCGAAATGCCTTGAAGCTCCGCGACCTCGAACGACACCTGCGCGCGCAGGGGTGTCGTCGCCTTGACGAGGGCGCAAAGCACACGAAGTGGGCCGGCCCAACCGGCGCGCGCAGCGTCGTGCCCCGACACCGCGAGATCGGCTCCCACGTGGCCCGCGATATCTGCCGCCAGCTCGGCGTCCAGACGCCCACCGGGCTCCAATGAACGCCGACTGTGACCGCGGTGGGGGAGGGGCGACCGAGCTTCTCCCTGGGGCCTGACGGCTAACGCCGCTCAAACATCCGTCCGACGCGCTGCTACTATGCTCGCCCTTAACGGCTGGTTCCTTCCAAGTCCAGCCCGGAATTCCCTAGACCATGATCGACGGCGCACCTACTGTCTTGTTCTCGCTCACTGACCCTGAGCGCCGTCTGACTGCCCGTAAAACGGCGGGGCGCGGTTGGAGCCGCCCCCGCCACGACACCAGCGGATTGCCTTCCGCTGATGCACGGGCACCGTACCGCTAGCCACAGCTCCGACGACGTCTCAGGGGCCAAGGCCCCGATGCGCCGCTCGGCTGCGATCCCCAACGACAGGGGAGGAGCACGTGCGTCCGCTTCGCTGTGGCGCACGTACAAGTACCGCCTCTACCCGACGGCGGCGCAGGAGCGCGAGCTCGAGCGGCAACTGGGCGTGTGCTGCGACCTCTACAACGCTGCCCTTGAGCAGCGCCAGCGCATGTGGCGCGACCACGGCGTCTCGGTCGGCTTTCGCGAGCAGTCGGCCCAGCTGACCGAGGCCCGCCGTGAGCTCACCGCGCTCGCCGGCATGAACGCCCTCGCTCAGCACGAGGTCCTGCACAAGGCGATCGCCGACCGTCACGAGGTCGTCGCCATCGAGGACCTGAACGTCCGGGCCATGAGCCAGTCTGCCCGAGCGACCGTGATGACGCCGGGCCGAAACGTACAGGCGAAGGCCGGACTGAGCCGCGCGATCGCCGACGCAGCGTGGGGGGATCTACGCGAGCTGCTCGCCTACAAGCTCGAGCAGCGTGGGGGAGAGGTCATCGCGGTGTCGGTCGCCTACACCAGCCAGGTCTGCGCTGAGCGCGGCCAGGTCGACGCTCGCGACCGTCGCACGCGGGCGTCCTTCGTCTGCCGCGCGTGCGGTCAGGTAGATCACGCGGACGTCAACGCCGCGCGAGTCATCGCGCAGCGCGGCGCGACAAGACTCAACGGCGCGCGCAAGCGGCGGGTGGAGGGATCGCCGTTGGGCGGCCCGATGACGCCGAACTACGACTCGAGGCGAGCCCCCGCAAGAGTCTCTGCGCGCGGTCGAGATTGCGACGACTACCTCTTGCCGTCAAGGGCGAAATGAAATCTACGTCAATCTTGTCGCTCGTCGTGCTGATCGTCCTCGTCTCGAGCGCTACGGCCGCCGAGCGTCGGCCTTCAGTCGTGCTCGGCTTCCACGGTGGTGGCTTTCTTAGGGGAACGCCCGCCGACCTCCGACTCGAGATGCAAGCGCTACGCCGGCGTGGTATCCAGGCCGAGTCCGTGGCCTATCCACTCGGCAAAGGCGTGCGGCCGGCATACGACTTCGCGCTGCGACGGGTGCAGGACTATCAACGGCGCGGCTACCGCGTAGTCGTCTACGGCGGCAGCGCCGGCGGGACGATCGTGGCGTACCTGGCGGCCCGTGGTTACGTCGACGGCGCTGTCGCCTGGGCACCGCCGCTCGACCTCGTGCATTTCGCGGAGCCGAATAGTCCCGAGTCTCGCATCCTGCCACCGGCGCAAGCGATGGTCGGCCCCGAAGCCATTCGCAACGGCTACTTGTCCCCCGTCGTTCGCCTGACCGGGCAGTCCTCTCCTACGGTCATTTACCACTCGACCAACGACCAGGTTGTCGACTACTCGGATTCCGTGCGGTATCGCTATTGGTCAAAGGTGCTGCGAGCCGACACCAAGCTCGTTACGACTCGCAGCGGGCACTTGCTCACGGCCCGCGATCGGCCACGTGTCATCGCCTCGCTAGCAGAAATGGTGAATTCACCATGAGCACACCCGACGAAACCACACCCGACGAAACCACTCCGTCCCCTATGGGCCGGGAGCGCACCCTCGGCCAGGTGGGGCGCCGCGTCGGCCGCGTCGTCCTCTGGGCCTTCGTGGTGCTCGTCGTGGTGCGCGGCATCGGGGGGATTCTCTCGTCGCCCCCCGAGCCCCGAGCTCAGCCGGCGCCCAGCGCACAGCAGCGCTGGCCGGGCGACGACGCCCATGCCTACGCCGTCAGCTTCGCCAAGGCCTACTTGACGTGGACACCAGAGAACCCGGAGTTCCACGAGCAAGCTGTGAAGCCGTACCTCGTCTCCGGCCTGCAAGCAGGCGCTGGTCTCGAGGTTCCCGACGAGGGCCGCTATCAGGTAGTCGAGGAGGCGACGGTCGCGCGCGCCCATGCGCTCGATCCGAACCGCGCGCTCGTGACCGTGGCGGCGACCGTGGCCGGCCGCCAGGTCACGAACCGTCACCTCACCGTGCCGGTAGCGCGCGACCGCCGCGGCGGGCTCGTGGTCTACGACTACCCCTCGTTCTCGGCGCCGCCGGCGCGCGCGGCCGTCGCCGACGAGCGCACGCGCAACCTCCCACGGGAGGA
>Ga0136618_10000418_pt1 | contig 14387 bp, 12 predicted proteins | sample AntDrymUQ3302106_2_FD_104805 | JGI IMG/M metagenome (GOLD analysis project Ga0136618, IMG submission 104805) | Polar desert sand microbial communities from Dry Valleys, Antarctica - metaG UQ330 (21.06) | ecosystem: Environmental > Terrestrial > Soil > Desert | place: Antarctica: Dry Valley... | reverse complement strand
ACAAGTAAATATCCATTGAGTTGAAATTCTCCTTTTTCAAATTTGCAAGATTTAATCAAGTAGATTTCAACTCAATGCTTCACATTTTTCAAATATCAATTACTTTTTGTCCTGTACTTAGACAAATTTAATTCAAACGATTGCCGCAGCGTCCGCAGAAATTGATATTCGGCGGGAAACTTACGCTGCAATACGGGCAAGTTTTCTGTTTTGAATTTATAGCCGGAGAGTGTGTACTTGATTCGGAAATATTCTTAAGCGGTAAACTTCCCTTTTGCGCGATGTTCAAACCGCATTTCCCGCAAAATTTTGAAGAAGCCGGAAGCGTTGCCGAACATTGCGGGCAAGAAAATTCCTGTTTGTTTTCGCCTTCGCTGATTACGGCAAAAGAACGATTTCCGCAGCGTCCGCAAAATTTTACGCCTTCGGCAAAACGCGCGCTGCAATTTGTGCAGCGCACGATTCCGGGCATTAAACTCGATTTCGCAGTTCCGGTTTGCGAGGATGAAGGCTGGCTGTTTGATTCGCGCAGAGATTTCAATTTCGCTTGAATGACCTGTTCGTTTGCGTCTTTGCGGATTTCAATGACGCGCTCGTCGTCTTTTTCGCCCGCTTTGGAAACTCTTAAAACGTGCCTTCCCGCCGGAACGCTTGATAAGATTAATCTGCCCGAACTTCCGATGCTTCCCTTTCTTTCGTCGTTGACATAAACTTCTGCGTTGACGGGAGCTAAAATCACGAGTCTCGAAGTTCCGGTATTTTTTCCTTCATCAATATTTTCAGCCGCGCTCTCAAGTTCGGCAATCCATTCGGCAGCCGTTGCCGGGCGGTTTTCAGGTTTTGTTTCGAGCGCGCTCATAATCACTCTTTCGACATCCTTCGGAATATCGGAGCGCAAGGTTGAAAGCGGCGGCGGCGCGTTCATAATTTTCTGCGTCACCAATTGCAGCAAATCGCCGGAAAACGGAGTTCTTCCGCCAAGCATTAGATAGGCAATCGTGCCGAGCGAGTAAATATCGGCGCGAACGTCAACACCGAGTTTTGGCTGCATTTGTTCGGGCGACATAAATTCCGGCGTTCCGATGATTCCGCGTGAAGAAGGCGTGACATCTGAACTAGCGTCCGTGACGGTTTGATTGACGATTTTTGCCAGACCGAAATCGCCGACTTTAACAAATCCGTCATCGCCCGATTTGCCTTTTGTCATTATGAAAATGTTGGCGGGTTTCAAGTCGCGGTGCAGAATTCCGGCTTCGTGCGCGGCTTCCACGCCGTCGGCAATCTGCCGCAAAAGTTTAACGGCGCGTCTGACCGGCAAAGTTCCCTCGCGGCGCAAAAGCCGGTGAAGCGTTTCGCCTTCGACGTATTCCATCACCAGAAAAAATACGCCCTCCGCCGATTCGCCGAAATCGGTTACGTCAACAACATGCGGGTGATGAATCGAAGCCGCCGCCATCGCCTCGCGCTCAAATCTGACAATCGCTTCGCCTTCCTGCAAATCGTCGCTGTTTAAAATGTCCTGGCGAACAGTTTTGACAGCAACTCGCCGGATTCCCAAATTTTTATCATTCGCCAGATAAACTTGCCCCATCGCGCCGCGCCCAAGTTTCTTTTCAAGAAAATAACGGTTTGCCACAAGCTGACCGCCGGGCAAACTCATCCGTGTTTGAGTTTGGTCTTGCGGACAAAAATTCACATTGTCTGCGTAACACAATTCACATTTGGGACATTCCTTCATTCCCTTTTATTTTGCTTGCAAGTTTTGTATTTGCCAAATTAAGAATAAATGGAAAGTTCTTTTGAAAGGAAATTTTTGAAAGATTAATCCTGAGGCGAATTGCTCTCTGCATAAAAGGAAAAGGCATCGCAGTTTATCGAGCGAAGCCTTTTTTTTTTATTAACCCGGAAAGTCAATGCTAAAAAGAGAACGCACAAAAACATTCGGTATCGGAACATCACCTGCCAAACCAAATTGCTGTGCCGCAAATCCCTGCGTTGATTGCAGAAGATACCACACGCCGGTTGCAGGTCGAAAAACAGCAATATCGGTTTTTCCGTCACCGTCGTAATCGGCTGGCGTCGGCTTATCACCTGACATTCCGAATTGTATCGAATTGAAAGATTTATCTCTGCTTGAAATCCAATACCAGTATCCGTTTGTCGGTCGCCAGACGGCAATCTCAGATCTTCCATCCCCGTCGTAGTCGCCCGGCACAAATACGTCGTTAACAAGTCCGAAAAACTCGGTTCTGACAGTACCATTTGAACTTTCAATAATACTCCATTTACCCCGGCGATAAATTGCAAAGTCGGTTCGTCCGTCGCCGTCATAATCTGCCGGAACCGCGTTGTCAATTCCGTTATTGCCCAATTGCCTGCTGCTTTCTGAATTGGTCGCGCTTTGCAAAACCATAAATCTAGTCGTCTCGCCGATAGCATCAGACCTGCGATAAAATGCTAAATCGGTTTTACCGTCGGCATCATAATTAGCAGGTATCGCTTCGTAATACCACCACCACGCGCTGTTCGCTACATACGGTATCGAAAGAAAAGTATCGTCCGAACTTCTTAAAATATGCCAGGTGTTATTAATGTTTAAATTTGAATTGACAAAAGGACTCCGGCGAAAAACGGCTATATCGGCTCGTCCGTCGCCGTCGTAATCGCCCGGAACAGGTGTATCGGTTGATATTCCCCAAGGAACAAAGAGGAATCCGCCGGAACTTTTTGCGATATACCAGAAGCCGTTTGACGGACGAAAAACAGAGATGTCCGATTTTCCGTCGCCATCAAAATCCGCAACCGGATTTCGAGTCGCGCCGAATACACCGGCGACGACGAAAAAACCAAAAAAGACGACAAAAAACGTCGTCAACAATCTACTGATATAAAACTTATGAGTTTGATTGTTCATAATTAAAACCTCCGTGTGAAAAGTTTTACGGTTTAACAGACATTTTATCTGAGCTGAGTTTCTGCCGTCAATTTTTTATCATATTTCCGGCAAATTTGGAAACTTTCAAAAGATGCTGTTATAATCCGAAACATTGATTTGGGTCGTTAGCTCAGTTGGTAGAGCAGCGGACTCTTGTTCTTAAAATGGGAGCATTCATTGGAAACAATGAATTGATAATGCGGCTGTATGCTGGAACACCCTGAGAGCTTCAAATACGACTTGCGAGAGGCGTGAAAATTTTGAAGATTGGGCAATCAGCAGGCAACTCTTGACGGAGTTTCCTAACTATTGGAAAAGTGGTAATAACGGAGAAATTCTATGTTGCTAAATAATCCGAATAAGAAAGGAACTTTGGGAGAAATTGCCGTTTGTAAGGATTTACTTCAGCAAAGATACGATTTGTTTTTTGGATTTGGCAATCATTCAAAAGTTGATTTGATAGTGTTAGATGAAAATTATAATGCTTATAAAATTCAGATAAAGGCTGTTAATTCTTTTGATGATGCCGTGAGCGTTTATTCAATTAAAACTTGTTTGAACCCGAAATATAATTCAACTTACACAATCTACCAAGTTGATGTTTTCGCCGTCTATGTAATTGACAAAGATTTAGTTTTTTATATATCGGCTAAAGAAATCCTTAAAAATGGTAAATGTTCTAAATTCAGATTATCGGCAAGTAAAAACGGACAAAAGAAAAATGTCCGTTACGTTGAAGATTATTTGAAATTTAAGAAAGCCCTCAGAGACTATACGCCGCACGCCCAAACAGTTTCGGCTGTGGGTGATGAGATAGTCCAGACTACAACGCTTGATTTTTAGCGGCTGGCGAAAGTCAGTGTGGTAAGTAATCCGCGGGTCGCAGGTTCAAAACCTGCACGACCCACCAAATTTGTAAAAAAGAGCAATTCCGTTTTCGGATTGCTCTTTTTATTTGCGAAAATTCTTAACATTTTAGACTTTTTTCAAATACTGCGCGTCTAAAATTGAACGCAAAATTTTTACGTTCAAAGGCGCGTTTGATAGAATTCTCGTGCAAAGCAAAACCGGAAAACACGAGTAATGGCAACTAACTTAACCGATGAGCAATTAGTCGAACAGGCTGTAAATGAAAATTCTGAGGCTTTCGGCGAAATCGTAAAAAGATGGGAACGCAAAATTTTTGCTCTCTGTTTCGGTATGCTCGGTCGTGAAGACGAAGCCGGAGACGCGGCGCAGGAAACTTTTATTTCTGCGTATAAAAGTTTGAAAAATTTTCGCGGCGATGCAAAAGTTTCGTCCTGGCTGCACCGAATCGCCGTCAATCAATGTTTGACGGTCAAACGCCGCGCTAAAACTCGTTCGGAGAGTTTTCTTGACGACGAAAATAATCAGGAAGAAAAGGTTTTCGTTGCTCCGCCGCGGCTTTCGCCTGCGCGCACGACCGAGCAGAACGAAAGATTGAAAATAGTTCGTCAGGCGGTCAATTCACTTCCCGTTGATTTGCGGCAGGTGGTGGTGATGAAGGAATTTGAAGAAATGACTTTTCAAGAGATTTCGGACACGCTTGATTTGCCTTTGAGCACTATTAAAAGCCGTCTTTACACCGCTTTGAAACAGCTTCGGATGAAACTTGAAAGAACGCCGTTGGAGGTTGTATAAAAGTTTTTTGAGAAAAAGTTATGTTAGATAACAATAATCATAATAATTCGTCCTGCGCCTTTGCCGAGCAGACGGTTTCCTATCTTTACGGCGAAGCAACCGCGCAGGAAAAAACTGTGTTTGAAACGCACTTAAAATCCTGTGCGGCTTGCTCGGAAGAATTTGCGGGTTTCGGCGCGATTCGCTCTTCGATTAGCGAATGGCGAAACGAAGAATTTCTTTCTTTAGCAACGCCCTCGATAGAAATTCCTTATGAAAACACGCAGGGATTTTATAATTCAAAAACCGTATCGCACGCTTCGTCTTCGTGGTTTGATAAACTTCGCAATTTCTGGTCGCATTCTCCGGCGTTGACTGCATCGGCATCTTTCGCCGTGATTGCGATTTGCATCGGAATTATATTTTTTGCAAATAAATCATCAAACGATTTAGAAGTCGCCGGTTTTGACAACAAAAATACCGAGAAAACATTTGCTTCGCCGACGGTTGATGAAGAAATGAAGCCGACGCTTTCAACAACCGATGCTTCAGAAAATAGTATTGCCGAACCAAATAACGGTAATCAAGAAATGGTTTCCCAAAAGAATACCACACAAAAATCTACGGTTGTAAAAGCTGTCAATAGTTCGGGCAATACCGTCAAAGGTTCAAATTTGACAGCGAATACTCCTAAAATTAAGGAAGTGAATTCTGGAAATAAAAAAATGCTGGCAGTTCAAACCAACAAAATTCCGAGATTGAATAATGTCGAAGAAGACGAAGATGAATCCCTGAGGCTTGCCGAATTGCTTGATGATGGTGGTGATATAGAATAGTTTAGTTGAGGTCTAAAGAATGAAAAGGTTTAATTTTTTGATTTTGGTTTTTGCAATTTTCTTGATAGTTTCTGCATCCTCGGCTGTTAAAGCGCAAGATGAAATGCCGCCGCCCGACGCGCAAAACCAACAGTCCGACCGCCGAGGACGACCGAATTTATTGGCTGAACTCGGCTTAAAGCAAGACCAGCGGCAGCAAATCCGGCGCATCAATCAGGAGAAAAGACCCCTGTTGCGCGAGGCGCAACAACGTCTGCGCGAGGCGAACAAAAGTCTCGATCAGGCTGTTTATGCCGATAGAGTTATCGAAACCGAGATACAAAGCAGATTAAAAGAAGTTCAAACGGCGCAGGCGGAATTGATTAAAATTCGTTCGTCCAGTGAATTGGCGGTTCGCAAAATTCTGACTGCCGAACAAATTGCCAAATTTCGAGATTTGCGCGAACGGTTTTCGAGAAGAATGGAAAACAATCAGGACCGGATGCAGCAACGCCGCGGTGAAAACCAAAGACAAAGATTCAAAAATCGCCAGCGTCAATTGAGTCCGAATAATTAAAACTTTCTTATCAATACTTGCCCGTGATAAAACCGACTTTTCATCAAGTCGGCTTTTTTTTGTTTGTCGTTTTTCTCTCTTCGTTGTAATCTTTAGCAAAAGTCTTGACTAAATCTGTTTGCCTGCTGATGAATTCAATAAAAAAATTTATTCTCGAACTCCAGGAAATAACAAATCTGATAGTTTCAGCATTTCTCGGTTTGTTCAAAAAACCGTTTTATCTGATGGATTTGATAAAGCAGATGGATTTAATCGGGGTCGGCTCGCTGCCGATTGTTCTGTTGACCGGATTTTTTACCGGCGGTGTTTTGATTCTGCAAACTTTTCCGACGCTGGCATATTACGGCGGGCAGGGTGAAGCCGGAAGAGCGGTAGCGACCTCGCTTGTCCGCGAACTCGGTCCCGTTCTGGCGGCTTTAATGGTTTCGGGACGCATCGGCTCGGCAATTTCCGCCGAACTCGGTTCGATGGTTGTTTCCCAGCAGATTGACGCGATGCGTGCGCTCGGCACAGACCCGAACCGTAAATTGGTTGCGCCGCGGATTATCGCTTTGATTTTGATGCTTCCGCTTTTAACCGTTGCGGCGGATATTTTTGGAATTATCGGCGGCGGCATTGTCGCTTCGGGTCTTTTCAATCAAAATTATGATGTTTATGTTACTTCCGTAAGAAACGGAATCACTGTCGAGGACATTATCGGCGGAATTATAAAACCTTTATTTTTCGGACTGATTATCGGAAGTATTTCCTGTTACAAAGGATTAAGCACGACCGAAGGCACGGTTGGAGTCGGACGCTCGACGACGAGCGCGGTTGTTCTTTCTTCGATTGTCGTCATTATCTTTGATTTTTTCCTTTCCCGCGCAATTATGTCAGTTTTCGGCACCAAAATTATTTAACCTTTGAAATCATTTAATAAATTTATGCTCGATTCGCAAATTGAAGAACCGATTTTAAACGACGAAACGATTGAGGAAGAACTCGAGCCGACCGATTTGGAAGATGCGGTTGATGAACCGGAAAGAATTGTTCCGGCGATAGAATTTCGGGATATTCACCTGTCTTTTGACGATAAAAAGATTTTAGACGGCATCAGTTTTACCGTCCGGCGCGGCGAAACAAAAGTTATTTTGGGACGCAGCGGCGGCGGAAAATCCACGACGATTCGGCTTATTCTGGGGCTTCTTAAACCTGATTCGGGACAGATACTTATTGACGGCGAGGACATTACCGATTATACGGAAATCGAAATGATGGAAGTTCGCAAAAAAATCGGGATGGTTTTTCAGGAAGGCGCGTTGTTTGATTCGCTTTCCGTTTATGATAACGTAGCTTATCGGCTGCACGAGCAAGGAGTCGCAGAAGCGGAAGTCGAAAAAGAAGTTCGCCGGATGCTTCAATTCGTTGATTTGGAAGAGGCAATTGACAAGATGCCGGCAGAGCTTTCCGGCGGGATGAGAAGGCGCGTTGGTGTAGCCCGCGCACTGGTCGGCGATCCGCAAATCGTTCTTTTTGACGAACCGACCGCCGGTCTTGACCCGCCGACCGCCAGAACGATTTGCGAGCTTGCCATAAAATTGCGCGATTTGGAAGATGTTTCCGCGATTTTTGTTACTCACGAGATGAATAATCTGAAAATTCTTTCGACCGTATACGCGACGGTCAACGAAGACGGCGCGGTTGTTTTTGAAGACGAAGGCGAAACAATTTGCTTGATAAACACCGAAATTATTATGCTTAAAGAAGGTCAAATAATTTTTAGCGGCAAAGATGAAGAACTTGCCGCATCAAAGAATGAGTATATTCAAACGTTTATGCGCGGAAAATGATTTAGGATTCAGGATTCAGGATTCAGGATTCAGAATTCAGGATTCAGAATTCAGAATTCAAAATTGTTTCTTAATCTTAAATCCTAAATCTTAAATCCTAAATCTTGAATCCTGAATCCTGAACCCCATTATGCCCCCAACCCAGAGAAATTTAGGCTTTAGCCAGTTGCGTGTCGGAATTTTCGTTCTGTTCGGACTTGCCGTTTTAGCGTTTTTGATTATCAATTCGACCGGAGATTTTAATCCGTTTGAGAAGAAACTGCAATTGAAAGCGCGTTTTGCCGATGCCGACGGTTTGCGCGAAGGCGCGGAAGTTCAACTCGCCGGCGTTAGCATCGGAAAAGTTAAAGAGGTTATTCTGCTTCCGCCCGACAGCAATGAAGATGCCAAAGTCGAAGCGATAATAACGGTTAACAAAAATCTCGGCGGCAGACCGATTACCGAACGTATCCGCACCGATTCCATCGCGCAACTGGCGGCAACTTCCGTGCTGGCAAATGACAAAATGATAAACATTACACCCGGAACACAAAAAGGCACGCCTGTTTCTGAGAATCAAGTTCTCGAATCGGCTTCTGCAATGTCTATCAATAAACTGACGCAAACGGGCAACGAGCTTCTTGAGCAAATCAACAAACTCTCTGTTCCGGCAAATGAAATCCTCGGCAAAGCCAATCGCGGTGAAGGAACTCTGGGACGAATCGTCAACGACGAATCGCTTTATAAAAATCTCGACGCGACACTCGGTGAAACAAAAGTTACCATCGCAAAACTTCAAACTACGATTGACAAGGTAAATCGCGGCGACGGAACGGCAGGAAAACTGTTAAACGACCCGGAACTCTACAACAGCCTGAATCGAACGGTCGGAAAACTCGAATCAATTTCAAACGATTTACGCGCCGGACGCGGCACGGCGGGCAAATTGCTTTCCAACGACGAACTTTATAACGATACCAGAGCCGCAATTGCCGACTTGCGCGTTTCGGCAGAAAAAATCAACGGAATCACCGATGACCTCAAAATTATCACCGGCGATTTGAGAGAAGGCAGAGGAACGGCAGGCAAATTTTTAAAAGACGAACAACTTTACGAAGATTCGCGTGCGACGCTCGCCAAACTAAATTCTTCAGCGGATAAATTTAATCTAATTCTCGACGATGCACGAAACGGCAGAGGCACCGTCGGAAAACTTTTAACCGACGAAACGCTCTACAATAACGTCAATCAAACAACCTCGAATATCAACCAAATCACCACCGAAGGCACAAAACTCATTTATGATTTTCGCCAAAATCCAAAGAAATATCTGACCATCCAGTTCAAACTTTTCTAAACAATTTTTGCGCTATAATTTTACACAAAACTTATTCCGGTATCGTGATTGAGCGCACCGTAATATCGCCGCTTTGACCGAACGGGACGGCGAAAAAAGATTCATTAGTGCTTCGCAGTCCATACCAAACGCCGTTTGACGGTCGCCAAACAGCTATGTCTGCTTTGCCGTCCGCATCGAAATCCGATGGCGCGGGATTGTCTTCGAATGTGCCGAAATTTCTTGCATAAAAGGCACTGTCTTTACTTTTGAGAATATACCAGGTGCCGGTGTTTGGACGATAGACGGCTAAATCGGTTTTGCGGTCACCGTCGTAATCTGCCGGAACAGCTTTATCGCCGGTCGTTCCGAATTGATTAAACGTAAAACCACCGGCTCCGCTATTTACGACATACCAAACGCCGTTCGACGGTCGCCACACAGCGACATCGGCGCGTCCGTCTCCGTCATAATCCGAGGGAACCGGCAAATCGTTATTTAAGCCCCAACTTGTTGTTTTGTCTGAATTGTCCGCGCTGTTATGTATAAACCAAACACCTGTTGAGGGACGAAACACCGCTATATCCGTTTTGCCGTCCGCGTCAAAATCCGCCGGAACGGGAATGTCGCCGTTTGTTCCGTATTGATAGTGAATCTCGGCGTTGTTGGAACTCTGAACGATATGCCAGGTGCCGGTGCCTGGACGCCAAACTGCAAAATCGGTTTTGCGGTCGCCGTCGTAATCGCCTGCGACGACACGGTCGCCGGCAACGCCCCATTGCCTTGCGGCGAAGTTTGAATTTTGAAGCGTATACCAAACGCCGCTCGACGGTCGCCACACGGCAAAATCCGCCGCGCCGTCACGATTGAAATCCGAAGCGCGATTATTCATCCATTCGACCGGAACATAAACCGTGTAACTGCGCGGCGCAGCGCAGACTTGCACTCGTCCGTTTGCGGCAACTTGCGCGGCTGGCTGCACTCCTGTTAAATCAACCAGAGTTTTGTTTGACCAGTTTTCATAATTCGAGCCGCCGGGCGCGTTGTCAACGGTGAGACATTTTGTTTCAGTTTCGTGATTGTTGAGAACGAGTATTCCGCCCGGACGATTTTTTGCGAGATTTCCGACGCGCCGCGCCGCATAAACATTTGCTGTGCTATTGGTCGGCGATGGATTGCCCGTCTCGCTCAAAACAATCATATCGCCTTCGAGTTGCTGACGGCGGATACTGATGAGTTTTCGCAAATCTTGCTGTAAGCTGATTGGCGCGGTTAATTCTTCACCATCGGCAGCCAATTTCGTGCCGAAAAAATGCGCGTAGAGAACACACGGACGACCATCCGCAAAAAGAATATAGGCGTAGGGAAGCTGCCAATCCTTATAAAGCCAATGCCCCGGTCTCGAGGTATCGTGGTTTTCGGCAAAGGTAATGACTTTTGCGCTCGGAAGATTGCCGCCCGTATTATCACGCACAAAACCGGCGTGATTGAGCGAGGTCATATTAAAAGTCGTCGAATTGCCGTTTGCCAGACGATTAAGATCAAATTTCAGATTGAAGTCAAAAACTTTTGTATCCGCGCCGCGCTGTGCCATATCTTCGACCCACGAACGAATGCGCGGCTTGGTTAAACTGTAGTATTCCCCGACGACGAATCGTTGCGAGCCATCCGGCTTTCGCGGCATCGAATTTATCCAGGACGCCGCAAATTCCTTTTCAAACAAATTCACCGAATCCAGCCGATAACCGTCGTAACCGATTTGTTCGGTCAGCCATTTTCCCCAGTATTTCATCCGATTCGCCGCGCCGTCGGGACGTTCGTCGCTCGTGTCTATGTCGTTGCCAAATAGTTTGGCACGCGGAATAATTCCATCCGTGCCGTCGTAGGTTTCGAGATAATCGCTTTCGCTGTTCGGATGAAAATAGGTATAATCCCAAATCCAATTTTTCTCGCCCGCTCCGGTATGCGTTACTCCGTAATCTCTCTGGTAATTGATGTTTGTAGCGGTCAAAGTTTGCAGCGAATTTGTCAGGTCGCCTTGCGGTCCGGTGACGCGGGAGATGCGATAGCCGCGTGTTTGGTCATAGAATGCAGTGAAACGGGCACCTTCCACTGAAGTCAAAATCACGTTAATGTCCGCTTGCCGCGGCAGAGTTATTTTATATTCGTCAACGTCGCCGCATTGTCCGATGTTTGCCCAAACTCGACTTCCCGATGCCGGAAATTGATTGAATTGTCCGCTGCCGTTATTCGGTTCAAGCTCAAAATTAAATGGCGTTGTTTGCTGCAAATTCGGCTCAAAAGGATAATCAGGATTCGGATTGGTCCACGTCGCGTAAATCTCGTAAGCGCGTTCGGAAGAGTTTGCGGAACAAGGCAAATTGTAGCCTTTCACTTGAAAATAATAATCGCCCGCCGGAGCGTTTGGAACACGCCAGACAATCTGGTTGGTCGGATAAGCCGTATTCGCTCCGTTATTTGCCTCGCTTCCGACATAACTCTTCACAACCGGATTTACTTCGAGCGAAAGGTAATCGGTTACAATGTGATGCAGAATCGTATCGGCATAAACTTCGATACCGCGGGCGTGCATCGCCCGCACCATATTTTCAAGTTCGGCACGGCTGCCGTATCTGGTTTCGACCGTTCCTCTCTGATTGTAATTGCCCAAATCAAAATGGCTCGAAATAGAATATCCGGTGTCTAAAATTCCCGTCAGAGCCTTGCTCGGCGGCGGAGTCCAAATTCCCGTAAACCCGGCTTCTTTCAATTCTTGCGACTTGCCCGCCAGGTTGTCCCACCAAGTTCCGTTGCGGTTTGCTTCATCAACCGGCACGTTAAAATTAAAGCCCTGCATCATAACATCGTTCTGTGCGAGAACAGAAATATTGCTGCAAAACAAACAAATCAGAAAAATAAGCCCCGGATAAATTTTTTGATTTTTCATAATGTTCTCTTTCCAGAGTTAAAAAAAATTCGCGCTTCTACTTATCCGTTTTAGCAAATACGTGGCGGTCGGAAAGAAATGTTGCGGACGGTTTTCAGGATACAATATCGATTATTTCGAGTAAAGAAAAAAGGCGGTTTTTCTTCGCTTAAAAAGAAAAACCGCCTTTTAGACTGATGGTGCCGAGGACGAGACTCGAACTCGTACGGATTACTCCACACGCCCCTCAAACGTGCGCGGCTACCAATTACGCCACCTCGGCAAGAGATTAAGAATTAGAGAATGCAAGTTATATTTGCTCGCTATTCTCTATCCAAATTAACTTTCAAAAAACTATTTATTAGCCGTGCCGGAATTCACATTGCTGTTTGAAGGAACGACAATGGCGGTATTGGACGGAACATTTGCGTTGATTGTCGTGTTTGAATTTGCGTCAACAATTACATTTGTATTCGCGTCGACATTTGCATCTGTGTTAGCGTCAACACCCGTATTGGAATTCGCATCAAGCGCGGGCGCGACTTCCTCTGTTGTACCATCGCCGGTCGTCTGCAAAACCGAGATATTTCCCGTCAACGCCGGCATTGCCAATAACAAAGCCGAAAGCATAAATGTCGTCGCCGCGGCAATCGTCAATTTAGACAAAATTGTCTGCGAACCGCGCGGTTGAAATGCCGTGCTGGAGATATTGCTGGTAAAAAGCGCGCCCGCATCGGTTTTGCCCGGCTGCAACAAAACGCTAGCAATCAAAATGACACAAGAAACAAAAAATAATATGTACAATAAATAAACCAACTTCTTTTCTCCGTCTGAACTATTTGTAATTTACAATCTGCGCGAAACTCGCCGCTTCGAGACTCGCTCCGCCGACTAATGCACCGTCGACATCCGCCTGCGCCATCAAAGTTTTGATATTGTCAGGCTTTACCGAACCGCCGTAAAGAATTCTAACTGTCTGTGCAATTTCGCTTCCCTGCGTCTCGGTCAACATTCGCCGCAAGAATGCGTGCATTTCTTGAGCCTGTTCGGGCGTGGCGGTTTTACCCGTTCCAATTGCCCAGACAGGCTCGTAAGCGATAATAATACGTTCCATATCCGAAACTGTCAAACCGTCCAATCCGCTGACGAGTTGCTTTTTAACAACAGTTTCGGCATTTCCGGCTTCCCTTTCGTCGAGCATTTCGCCGACGCAGACAATCGCCGTCAACCCGAATGCCAGACACGATTTCGTCTTTTTATTCACCATTTCATCGGTTTCACCGTAAAACTGCCGACGTTCCGAATGACCGATAATTACGTGCGACGCGCCGACATCTTTTATCATATCGGCTGAAACTTCGCCGGTCTGCGCGCCGTGCTTTTGTTCGGTCGAACAATTCTGCGCCGCGACTTTTATACTCGAGCCTTCGAGCCGGTCGCATATTGTTTTCAAAGCCGTGAATACAGGTGCAATTACAACTTCGCAATGGCTTGCATTGGCAACCAATGGTTTCAGTGCCAAAGCGGTTTCAACCGCTTCACCGAGCAGTTTATACATTTTCCAGTTGCCCGCGATGACAGGTTTTCTCATAAATTTATTTTTTACAGTTTTGATGCCGAAGTATGTTTTCTTAAATTTGTATTAAGTTTATCGCAACTTTATTTTGACAAAAACTTTTCATCAAACATATTTCCGCGCCCTAAAATTCCGTTCGGGTCAAAAGCTTTTTTCAATTCCGCCATTTCGCTTAAAAATCTTTCGCCATACATAACTTGCAGATATTTGCTTTTCAGCTTGCCGATGCCGTGTTCGGCTGAAACCGTGCCGCCGAGCATCACCGCCTGCGCGATGAATCTTCCGTAGAGATGTTTCGCCTTTTGCGCTTCAGTTTCATTTTTCGGCAACATATTCGCGTGCAGATGATTGTCGCCGATGTGTCCGAAAATAACATAATCGAGCGTGCTTTCCTCCAATTTTTGTTTGTAAAATCTTAAAAAAGAAGCAAACCTGTCGTCAGGAACAGCCATATCAGTTCCGATTTTGCGCTGCCCGAATTTAACGATTCTTTCGTTGACCGAAACCGGCAGAGCGTGGCGAAACTCGCGCATTTTCGCGTTGTCCTGCTCGTTAGTCGTGAACCAGGATTTTTCCGTTTCAGCGTTGTGTTTCTCTAAAAGAATATTCCATTGCTCGAATAATTCATCTTCGTTCTCGCTGTTTGTTTCCTGTTCAAAGAAAATCGCTCCTGCCATATTTTCGGGAGTTTCGGGAAATTTTTCGGAAATAAATTTCAGAGAATTTCCGTCGAAATATTCTAAAACGGCAGCGTCGATTGGATTTTGGATTTT
>Ga0136618_10000417_pt1 | contig 14394 bp, 17 predicted proteins | sample AntDrymUQ3302106_2_FD_104805 | JGI IMG/M metagenome (GOLD analysis project Ga0136618, IMG submission 104805) | Polar desert sand microbial communities from Dry Valleys, Antarctica - metaG UQ330 (21.06) | ecosystem: Environmental > Terrestrial > Soil > Desert | place: Antarctica: Dry Valley... | reverse complement strand
CGCAGAGCCGCAAGGAGATCGACAAGATCGTCGCGTCGACGAAGTTCATCTCGCGCCGCCCTCGCAGCACCAGTCGCAGCAAGCCGCGCTACACGGGGTGAAGCGCGGCGGCCTGATCGCGCTCGGGCTGGCGGCGGGAGGGACGGGCGCCGCCGCGCTGATCGCCGCGGCCGAGTCGCAGGAGCCGAGCGCCGCGCCCGCCGCAGCGCCCGCGCGATCGGCGCTCGCCGGGCCGGCGGCACCGGCGCTGGCGATCCCTTCGCCGCGCGAGCTCGCCGACGGTCCTGAGCTGACCCGCTGGGCGCATGTCCGCCGGCCGGTGCTGGCGCGCGCGCAGCCGAGCCGCAGCGCGCGCGTGGTGGCGCGGGTCGCGCGACTCACTCCGGAGCGCTCCGTCACCGCGCTGCCGGTCACGGCCCGCCGCGGTGCCACGAGCGACAGCTTGTGGATGCGCGTGACGCTGCCCACGCTCCCCAACGGGACCAGCGGGTGGGTGCCGCGCCGCGCGCTGGGCGCTTTCGAGATCAGCCGCCACCGGCTGGTCGTCGATCTCGACCGCCAGCGGTTGACCTTGCTGCACCGGGGCCGGGCCGTGCTGCGCGCGCCGGTCGGTGTCGGACAGCGACGCTGGCCGACACCGCGCGGGACGTTCATCATCCGCAACCGGCTCGAGCGCTACGAGAGCCCGCAGTACGGGCCCGTCGCGTTCGGGACCAGCGCGCGCTCGCCGACCCTGACCGACTGGCCGGCGGGCGGATTCATCGGCATCCACGGCACCGACCAGCCCGAGCTGCTCCCGGGGCGCGTCTCTCACGGCTGCGTGCGGCTGCGCAACCCGGACATCCTGCGGCTCGCCCGCCTGATGCCGGTCGGCACCCCGGTCGAATTTCGATAGCCCGCCTCCCCGGGGGCTCATTCACCCGAGCGCTCGCGCCGGCGGCGGGCCACCGCCGCGTTGTGCTGCTCGACGCGGCCGAGCACGAGGTACACGAGCAGCGCGCCGATCGCGCCGGTGACGATGCCGACGAACACCTCGCCGTGGACCGCACTGTTGACCGCGTAGGCGAGTGCGAAGAACGCTGCCACGATCGTTCGCTGGCGACGGCTCATTCCCACTCGATCGTGCCAGGGGGCTTGGACGTGATGTCCAGCACCACCCGGTTGACCTCGCGGATCTCACCGATCATGCGCGAGGCGATCTGCTCGAGCAGGTCGTAGGGCAGTCGCGCCCAGTCGGCGGTCATCGCGTCATCGGATGTGACCGCGCGGATCGCGACGACGTAGCCGTACGTGCGCTCATCTCCCTGCACGCCGACGGTGCGCACGTCGGGCAGCACGCAGAACGACTGCCAGAGCTCGCGATACAGGCCGGCCTTGCGGATCTCGTCCTGGAGGATGAAGTCGGCGTTGCGCAGCGTGTCCAAGCGCTGCTTCGTGGCCTCTCCGCCGACGACCCGGATCGCCAGCCCCGGCCCGGGGAACGGCTGGCGCCAGACGAGGCGCTCGGGCAGCCCCAGCTCGGCGCCGACCGCGCGGACCTCGTCCTTGAAGAGCGCGCGCAGCGGCTCGACGAGCTCGAACTGGAGGTCATCGGGCAGGCCGCCGACATTGTGATGCGACTTGATCGTCGCCGCGCCCGTGCCGCCGCCGGACTCGATCACGTCGGAGTAGAGCGTGCCCTGGACGAGGAACACGGCGTCGCCGAGCCGCGCCGCCTCCTCCTCGAAGACGCGGATGAACTCGGCGCCGATCGCCTTGCGCTTGGCCTCGGGGTCGCTGACCCCGGCGAGCCGCGCCAGAAAGCGGTCCTCGGCGTCGACCGCCACGAGCGGGACCTTGAAGTGGTCGCGGAAGGCGGAGATCACCTGCTCGCCCTCGTTGCGGCGCATGAGCCCGTGGTCGACGAACACGCACGTCAGCTGCTCGCCGACCGCACGATGCACGAGCAGGGCCGCGACGGACGAGTCGACGCCGCCGGACAGCCCGCAGATCACTCGCCCGGTCCCGATCTGGGCGCGGATCGCGGCGATCTGCTCCTCGATGATCGAGGTGGCGCTCCAGGTGCGCTCGCAGCCACAGATCTCGTCCAGGAACGTGGTCAGGATCTGCTGGCCGTACGGGGTGTGCACGACCTCGGGGTGAAACTGGATGCCATAGATCCCGCGCGCAACGTCCTCGACCGCCGCGACCGGCGACGCGGTCGACGAGGCCAGCGCCGTGAAGCCTTGCGGCGCCTCGAACACCGTGTCGCGGTGCGACATCCAGCACGACTGCTCGGGCGGCGTGCCGGCCAGCAGCCGTCCCTGCTCGCTGACCGTCAGTTGCGAGCGGCCGAACTCGCCGACCTCGGCTCCCTCGACGCGGCCGCCGGCGGTCAACACGAGCGCCTGCATGCCGTAGCAGATGCCGAGCACGGGGATGCCGAGCTCCAGCAGCTCCGGGTCGAGCTGCGGCGCGCCCTCGGCGTACACCGACGCCGGCCCGCCGGAGAGGATCAGGCCCTTCGGCCGGCGCCTGCGCACCTCTTCGGCGCCGGCGTGGTGCGGGAGCAGCTCCGAGAAGACCCCGAGCTCGCGCACGCGCCGGGCGATCAGCTGCGAGTACTGCCCGCCGTAGTCCAGCACGACGACCTCGTCCGCCGCCAGCTCACGCTCCAGCGCGAGCTCCTCGACCGGCTGGTCGGCGACCGTCGTGTCGTGGACCTCCATCAGCGGCCTGTCGCCGGTGCGGGCATCGCTAGTCGGTCGCCGCCGCGAGCGCCATCGCACCGCCGCGCGCGCCCATCCCGACGGCCTGGTCGCGCTGGAGCTGCTTGCCCTCGCTCTGGAGCGCCGGGGCGACCATCAGCTCGGCCCGGTTGAACTCGGCGATGTCGCGATAGCCGCACGTCGCCATCGACGTGCGCAGCGCGCCGATCAAATTGAACGTGCCGTCGTTCTCGCGCGCGGGACCCGTGACAATCTCCTGCAGCGTCCCGTTCTGGGTCGTGCGCACGCGCGCACCGCGCGGGAGCGTCGGGTGGAACGTCGCCATGCCCCAGTGGAACCCGTGACCGGGCGCTTCGTAGGCGCGCGCCAGCGGGGAGCCGACCATCACCGCATCGGCGCCGCACGCGATCGCCTTGGCCACGTCGCCGCCGTTGCGCATGCCGCCGTCCGCGATCACCTTGCAGTAGTCGCCCGTCTCCAGCATGTTCTGGGAGCGCGCCGCCGCCACGTCGGCGATCGCCGTCGCCTGCGGAACTCCGATCCCGAGCACGCCGCGCGTCGTGCAGGCTGCGCCTGGACCGACGCCGACGAGCACCGCCGCGGCGCCGGTGCGCATCAGGTGCAGGCCCGTGTGGTAGCTCGCGCAGCCGCCGACGACGACCGGGATCGGCAGCTCGGCCACGAACTCCTTGAGATTGAGCACGTGCCCCTGCGTCGAGACGTGCTCGGCCGAGATCACGGTCCCCTGGATCACCAGGATGTCGAGCCCGGCGTCCAGCACGAGCTCGTAGTAGCGCTCGACCTTCTGCGGGGTGAGCGAGGCGGCCGCGACGACGCCCTGCGCCTTGATCTCGCCGATCCGCTGCGCGATCAGCTCCTGCTTGACCGGCTCGCTGTAGATCTCCTGCAGCTCGCGCGTCGCCTCGTCGCGGCCAAACGCCGCGATCCGCTCGAGCTGCGCGCCGGCGTCCTCGTAGCGGGTCCAGATCCCCTCGAGGTTCAGGACTGCCAAGCCGCCCAGCTTGCCCACGATGCCGGCCGTCTCGGGCGACACCACGCCATCCATCGCGGACGCCAGCAGCGGCAGGTCGAAGCGGTACGGCCCGAGCGTCCACGACACGTCGACGTCGTCGGGGTCGCGCGTTCGTCGCGAGGGCACGATCGCGATGTCATCGAATCCGTAGGCGCGGCGCGCCTTCTTGCCTCGGCCGATCTCAACTTCCATGGCGGGATCCTAGGTTTCGCGGCGGACGGGACGGGGGCCCGATCACGCTACCAGCGGCCGGTTTCGCGATCGCGGCCCGCTACCTGACCTCGGCGGGTAGCGCCGGGCGCTCCACGTCGACCTCCGCGATCAGGCGCGCGACCTGGCCGGGGTCGATCAACCCGGCGCCCAGGTGCTGGGTCGACTGCGCGCCACAGGCGACGCCGTGGACGAGGCAGTCCTTGATCGCAAGGCCGTTGTAGCGCGCCGCCGCAAAGCCGGCGAGGAACGCGTCACCCGAGCCGACGGTCGCGCGCGGCTCGATCGCGCCTGGCCTCACGCGCAGGCGGTACAGCGACGGCGGCGCGCCCGGCTCGGGCGGCAGGGTCTGCGCGTAACAGCCGTCGGGCGCGGTCATGATCGCCTCGCGGGCGCCCAGCTCGACCATCTCGCGCACCGCGATGCAGTGGTCCTCCTCCTCGTTGAACTCGTGGCCGACGAGCTCCTCGGCCTCGAGCACGTTGGGCGAGATCAGGTCGGGCTCGGCGCGGACCGCGCGGCGCAGCGGGTCACCGTCGGTGTCGACCAGGGTCACGACGCCGAGGCGCTTGAGCTCGCGGATCAGCCCGGAGTAGACGTCGACGTCGACGTTGCGCGGGAGCGAGCCCGCGAACACGCACATCGAGGCGCCCTTGGCGAGGTAGAGCAGCTTGTCGATGAACAGCTCGACCTCCTGCTCGGAGACCGACGGCCCGCGCTCGTTGATCTCGGTCTGCTCGCCGGTCGTCGGGTCGATCACCGCGGTGTTCGTGCGCGACTCCTCGCGGGTGCGCACGAAGTCCGAGAGCACCGAGAGCTGCGTGAGCTGCTCGACCAGCCGGGTGCCCGTCGCGCCGCCCGCGAGTCCCGTCGCGATCACCGGTGCCCCGAGCGTCTTGAGCACGCGCGCGACGTTGACGCCCTTGCCCCCCGGCATCGTGGTCTGCTCGACCGTCCGGTGCCGGCGGCCGAGGCGGAAGTTCGGCACCGCGAGCGTCTTGTCGATCGCAGTGTTGAGCGTGACGGTCAGGATCATGCGGCTTCCGGCTCCGAGCGCCGTGAGCGGCGACGCGCCGGGCCACGGCGCGCACGGCGCGCCACGAGCACGGTAGCGCCCAGCACAAGCGCCGCGAGCACCAGCGCCAGCGGGTTGGTGAACCAGTCCTTGGTGCGTTGCGGCAGGTTTGCCGCGGGGACGGCCGCCGAGGACACGATCGGCACCGCGGCGATCCGCCTGCCGTCGGCGAGCACCTCGCGACGGCCGAAGCGCTGGCCGCGCCTGATCGGGCCGGCGACGGAGGCGGGGACGCCGACGTCCTTGATCGTGATCTCGGCCCCTGCGCGCACGGTCCTGCGGACCGATCCCTGCGTGACCAGCGAGAGCGTCGCCCCGCGCCGGAACTCGATCTCGGCCGTCCCGACCACGCTGCCCTCGGTCACCGGGTGGATCCGCTCATAGCGCCCGGCGCCCCATTGCAGCAGCGCGAGCGCGTCGTGGTCGCGTGCCGCCGGCGACGGGGTGCCCAGGACCACCGCGACGAACGTCACGCCGCGACGCGTGCGCGTGCCCACCAGCACGTAGCCGGCCATGCCCGTGTGGCCCGTCTTCAACCCGTTGACGAAGCGGTCGGAGGAGAGCAGCAGGTTGCGGTTGCGGATCGTGCGCGGCCGGTCGCCCGTCGTGAGCGTCGCCGAGGTGCGGTCGGCGAGCCTGCGGATGAACCCATGACGGCGCACGACCAGGGCGAGGCGCGCGAGATCGCGCGCGGAGGAGTAGTTGCCCGGCGCGTCGAGCCCGATCGGATTGGAGTAGTGCGTGTCGCGCAGCCTCAACTCGCGCGCACGCTTGTTCATCCGGCGGACGAACGCCGTCCGCGATCCGGCGACGCTCTCCGCCAGCGTGACCGCAGCGTCGTTGGCGGACTCGAGCATCAGTCCGCGCAGCAGGTCGGCCACCGTCAGCCGCTCGCCGGGTCGCAGGCCCAGCTTCGACTCGATCGGCGCGGCGACGTAATCCGAGGCCGTCACCCTGCTCGACAGCCGCGCGTTCTCGACCGTCAGCAGCGCGGTCATCAGCTTGGTCGTGGACGCGATGGCGCGGCGCTTGGCGGCCGCGCGCTCGAAGACGACCTCGCCGGTGCTCGCCTCGATCAGGATCGCCGACTGCGCGCTGAGCGGCGGTGGGCCGGCGGCGCGCGCGGCGCCCGCGCCGAGGCTGGTCGCGATCAGCAGCGCGACGAGCGCCGACAGCGATCGACGGGCCCCGGCTCGGATCATCGGAGCTTGATCGTCGTGCCCGGCGTCAGCGTCTGCGGGTCGAGGTCGGGATTGAGCTCGAGGATCTGGTCGAGCGGGACATCGACCTTGACGGCGATGCCCGAGGGCGTGTCACCGGACTTGATCGTGTAGCGCTGCCTGCGCTTGCGCTTCTTCCCGGCGCTGGGCGCCGGCGTCGCCTGGGCCGGCGCCGCGCTGTCGCGGGCGCCCGGCGTTCCCTGCTCGTTCTTCGTCACGCTCGAGACGACGAGGAACAGGGCCACCGCGAAGCCCACCAGAGCGAGCGGCGCGAGGAAGCGCGCGGGGCTGCGTCCGGCCATCGCCTTCGATGATACCCGGGGGACCGGGCGGAGCCGCGGCGCTCACCCGAGCGCCCAGGCCTGCTCGCGCAGCCGTTCCGCCTCCGCGCGCGCGGCCTCGGCAGGCGCGCAGGCAGCGGTTTCGTGAGCGTTCGCGATCGAGCGCGAGGCGCTCACCAGGCCGCCCGCGCGCCCGGGCGCGAACGCAGGGGCGAGATCGGCGACCGCACCACCCTGCGCGCCGATCCCGGGCAGCAGGAACGGCGCGCACGGCATCAGCTCGCGCATCCGCGCGAGATGCGCCGGCACCGTCGCGCCGCAGACGGCGCCGACGTCGGCGAGGCCCGAGATCGGGCCTGGCGTGCCGGCCGCGGCGACCAGCCCCGCGATCAGCTCCCAGAGCTTGCCGCCGGTCGCCAGCTCGACGTCGAAGAGGTCGGCCGCGCCCGGGTTGGAGGTGCGGACGAGCACGAAGACCCCCGCGCCCGCCGTGCGCGCGCCGACGACGAACGGGGCGAGCGCGTCGCGGCCCAGCAGCGGGTTCTGCGTGACGGCATCGGCCCCGAGGCCGGGGCTCGCGCCGTGCGGCGTCTCGAGCCCGCCGAAGACCGCCTGCTGGTAGGCGAGCGCGCTGCCGGCGATGTCGCCGCGCTTGGCGTCGGCGATCACGAGCAGTCCTTGGTCCCGCGCATGGGCGACCGTCGCCTCCAGCGCGACCCAGCCGGGAAACCCGAGGCGCTCGAAGCAGGCGAGCTGGGGCTTGACCGCGACGCATGCGGGTCCCGCAGCGTCGATCAGGCCGTGGCAGTGGGCGAGGACCGCCGCCGCCGCCTCGAGCCGCGCCGCGCGGCCGCCCCGGCCGGCGTCGAGCGCGACCGAGCGCTCGACGTCGCCCAGCGCCATCACGAGTCGCGCGCGCGACTCGGCCATGCCGGCGAGCGCCGCGGGCCAGAGCGCCGCGGGATCGGGATCGATCCCCAGCACGACCTGGGACTCGCGCGTGGCGACGGCCGCGGCGAGCCGGTCGCCGAAGGGGATGGCGGGCGACGCTTCGCCGGCTTGTGCCCGCGGACTCAGTCCGTTGGGGGCGGCCGGCAAACCGTCGCCCGTCGCCGCTACTTGATGGCCTTCTTCAGGCCCGAGCCGGCCGTGAAGCGCGGGACCTTGCTGGCTGCGATCTGCATCGTCTCGCCGGTGCGGGGGTTGCGGCCCTCGCGCGCGCCGCGCTGGGCGACGTGGAACTTGCCGAAGCCCGTGAACGAGACATCCTCGCCCGAGCGCAGCGTGTCCTCGATCGACTTGAGCACTGCATCGACCGCCGAACCGGCGTCCTTCTTGGACAGGCCGCTGGTGTCGGCGACCTTGTCGACGAAATCTGACTTCGTCATGACTCCTCCTTCGTCCCTCAACAGGGGTCGTGGTGGGGGCGAAGCTAACAAGGGGCCCGGACGCCGTTTTGGCTCTCTGCGGTGGATCGCCGAGAAATCCCGCAATTTGCGTGCTTTTCGGCCCGTCCCGAGACGCCGGTCACGCCTCGCTGCCGCGGCGGAAGGCGGCGATCAGTCCTGCAGCGGCGTCCTCCAGCGCGTCCGGCGGCGCGTCCTCGAGCGCCTGCCCCGGCGTGTCCTCGATCGCCGCTGCGGGTGCGCGGGACTGCGGCGAGCGGCCCGCCAGCGCCGCAATCGCGGCGCGCAGGTCCTGGCGCACGACGCCGGCGATCGCGAAGCGCCCACAGACCGCAACCGCGGCATGCTCGTGAGAGCGCACCGCGCAGATCACCCAGTCGCCGTCGGACGCCTCGAGCTCCGCGGCGTCGCCGCCCGCCGCGAGCAGGGCGCGCGCCGGCCCGGCCAGCCGCGGCGGCCCCGCAAGCAGCCCACCGGCGCCGTCGAGCACGACCGTGGCGCGCACGTCCGCAGAGAGCTCACGCAGGTACTCGAGCGCGAGGGCCGGCGTCAGCGCCTGACTCATGACCGCTGGGCACCGCCACGAAGCGCCCACCGATGGCGAGATCTCCGTCCGGCACGGCAGGGTACGGGGCTCGAGGCGGGACCCGCAGACCGGTGGCGGCCGCCGGGCGCCGCCGGGGTCCGTCGATCCGGGCTGGGAGCAGGAGCCATGGGCTTGGCGCACAATACGGAGCCGTGCCGCTCTCTCGCATCGTTTGGCTGACGACCGTCGGCGCGTGCCTGATCATGAGCGTGATCCTGCTGGCCTCGGGCTATCTCGGCTACGCCGGGGTGCTGCTCGCGATCGCGCTCTCGGCCGCGATCAATCTGCGCTGAGCTCCTCCGGCGCTCCCGCACGCTCGGGCTCCGTGTGGACGATCACGTCGGCGAGGCTCGGGCAGCGCTCGCGCACCGCCGCCTCGATCCGGCCGGCATGGTGATGGGCCGACGGCAGCGGCTGCTCGCCCGGCAGCATGATCGTGACCAGCGCGATGCGGCCGCGCTCGGCGTCGCGGAAGCGCACCGAGGCCGGCTGCGTGCCGGTGATCCCGCGCACCGTCTCCTCGACCGCGGCGCGCTCGAAGGCCGTCACGTCCGGGGCCGGCGCCGATGCCCAGTCGGTGCGGGAGAGCGGCTCGATGTGCGTGTGCACGCTGTGCAGCTCGGGCACCGCGCCGCGAACTGTTCCCTCGAGCCGCTCGATCACGTCGTGCGCGTCGGCCAGGCTGAGCTCGCGCGGCAACTTGACGTGCAGCGAGACCTCATACGCGCTGCCCACGCGCATCACGCGCACGTTGTGCACCTCACGGACCTCGGGCATCCCGGCGGCGGCGGCCGTCGCGCGCTCGCGCAGTCCGCCCTCCGGCGCCACCGGCTCGACGTGCACGACGACGTCGGCGTTGCCGAGCGCGGAGCGCACGAGCTCCTCGATCGTGTCCGCGGTCGCGTGCGCCTGGACGACGCCCGTGTCGGAGGCCACCCCCACGACGAGATCGGCGAAGTGGCGCCCGGCCGCATGGCGAACGCGCACGCGGCGCAGCTCGAGTGGCTCGCGCAGCCCGCCCAGGGCGGCGCGGATGCGACCCTCCGCATCGGTCGACGTGCGGTCCATCAGGACCTGGACCGACTGCCACAGCAGCCGCAGCGCCAGCCCGATCACCAGCGCGGCCACCAGCAGGCCCGTGTACGCGTCGGCATCCGGCCGTCCGCTCGCGACCAGGATCGTCGCGACGAGCACCGCGAGCGAGCCGACCAGGTCGGAGGCGAAGTGGACGGCGTTCGCCGCCAGCGCCGGCGATCCGTAGCGGCGGGCGCTGCGGTCGCTCGCGACCATGCGCGCGATGTCCGTGACGATCACGACCGCGAGCACGGCAAACGACCACCATGCCGCCTCCACGCCCTCGCTGCCGCCGGTCATCACGCGGTGCAGGGACTCGATGCCGATCGCGAGCGCGATCAACAGCAGCACGGCGCTCTCACCCAGCGCGCCGAGGTGCTCGGCCTTGCCGTGGCCGTAGTGGTGCTCCTGGTCGGGCGGGCGTGCCGCGACGCGCACGGCGAACAGCGTCAGCAGCGCGGCGACGAGGTCTGTGGCCGAGTGGGCAGCCTCGGCGAGGAAGGCGAGCGAGCCCGTCGCCAGGCCGGTACCGAGCTTCAGCGCGACCAGGAACACGGCCGCCGCGACGCTGAAGAGCGCGGAGCGGCGGCGGGCATGCGCTGCGCCGGGGTCCGCCGCGCCCCCGGGCGACGCGACGGCGGCGTCGGCGACCTGCGGCCGGCCGGCCGCGGCGGGGTCCCCCCGGCCCGAACGATGCTCGAGCGGCGCGGTCATGGACGCCGCTCCCCCGCGGCGAGCCACTCGAGCAACGCGCGGGCAGCCCGCCCGCGGTGCGAGATCGCGTCCTTCTCGGCCTCGGAGAGCTCCGCCATCGTCCGGCCGTCGCCGATGTCGCCGGGCAGGAACAGCGGGTCGTAGCCGAAGCCGCCGCTGCCGCGAGCGGCGGCCGCGAGCGTGCCGGTGCACACCCCCTCGAAAATGCGCTCGGCTCCCCCGGGCTCCACGAGCGCGATCACGCACACGTAGCGCAGGCCCGAGCCCGCCGGCGCCTGCTCGTGCAGCTTCGCGCGGTTGCGTGCGTCAGACGCTCCCGGGCCGGCGAAGCGGGCGGAGAAGATCCCCGGCGCCCCGCCGAGGGCCTCGGCCTCGATGCCCGAGTCGTCGGCGATCACCGCCCGGCCCAGGGCGGCCGCCGCCGCGCGCGCCTTGCCGAGCGCGTTGGCGGCGAACGTCGCGCCCCGCTCCGGCGGCAGCGTCACGTGAGCCGGCAGCGGTTCGAGCACGACGCCGTACATGACGCGCCCGAGCTCACACAGCTTGTGCTCGTTGCGGGTGGCTAGCACCAGCCGCATCACGCCCGCCTACCGGACGGCGGCGGCCTGCGCGGCGCGCAGGCCCTCGATGCCCTGCTGCGCGAGCGCCAGCAGCTCGTCCAGATGCGTGCGCGAAAGCGGCGTGCGCTCGGCCGTCGCCTGCACCTCGACGAGGCCGCCGTCGCCCGTCATCACCACGTTGGCGTCGACCTCGGCGGTCGAGTCCTCGCTGTAGTCGAGGTCGAGCAGCGCCTGCCCGGACACGACGCCGCACGAGACGGCCGCGAGCGTTCCCGTGAGCGGCACCGCCTTCAGCTTGCCTGCGTCCACCAGCCGCCGCAACGCGAGGTCGAGCGCCACGAAGCCGCCGGTGATCGACGCGCAGCGGGTGCCGCCGTCGGCCGTCAGCACGTCGCAGTCGACGTAGATCGTGCGCTCGCCGAGCGCCGCCGGATCGACGACCCCGCGCAGCGAGCGGCCGATCAGTCGCTGGATCTCCACCGTGCGCCCGTCCTGCCTGCCCTTGGTGACGTCGCGCGCCTTGCGCTCGCCCGTCGAGGCGGGCAGCATCCCGTACTCGGCGGTCACCCAGCCGCGGCCCTTGCCGGACATCCAGCGCGGCACGCTCTCCTGGACCGACGCCGTGCAGATCACGCGCGTCTCTCCGCAGGAGATCAGCACGGAGCCCGCCGCGGTCGCGACGAAGCCGGGCTCGATGGTGACCGGCCGCAACTCGTCGGCCGCGCGCCCGTCGCTGCGCTCAGCACTCATGCCGCCACCGCTGCGCCGCCGGAAGCGGCGCCCAGCCGGACCTGCTCGACCTCTCCGAGCGGCAGCTGCAAGAAGCGCGTGCCCTGGGCCCGGAACCGCGCCGGCGCGCCGGTGCAGAGGAAGTCGTAGGCGCCCTCGCCGCTCCGCCGGCTGCCCAGCCCGCGCGTGCCCAGCACGTGCTCGACCTGGCGCGCGAGCGGCGCCCCGGAGGTGACGATCGCCGCCTCCGGCCCGAGCATGCGCTGGATGATCGGGCGCACCAGCGGATAGTGCGTGCAGCCGAGGATCACGGTGTCGACGCCCGCCGCCCGCAACGGTGCGCAGTACTCGCGAACCTGCTCGACCAGCGGTGCGTCGATCGTGCCCTCCTCGATGCGCGTCGCGAGATCGCCGCACGGCACCGAGAAGACCTCGACGAACGGATCTATCGCCGCGATCGCGTCGGCGTAGGCGCTTGTCGCCACGGTCGCCGGCGTGCCGAGCACGCCGACCTTTCCGCGCCTGGTGGCGGCGACGGCCTGCACCGCGGCCGGCTGCACGACGCCGAGCACCTCGACACCGAGAGTCGTCTGCATCAGGCGCTCGCGCAATGCGGGCAGCGCCGCCGCAGTGGCCGAGTTGCACGCGACGACGAGCAGTTTGATCCGGCGCGCGATCAGCTCCTCGGCCACCTCGAGCGCGAATGCCCGCAACTGTGCGGGCGCCCGCGCACCGTAGGGCAGCCGCGCCGAGTCGGCCAGGTACAGGTAGTCCTCGTGCGGCAGCCGCACGAGCAGCTCGTGCAGCACGGTCAGCCCGCCGACGCCGGAGTCGAACACCCCGACCGGACGGCGGCGCACCTCTTCCGGGGCGACGGTCATCGCGCTGAGTCTGGCACGCGTGCCCGTGACAGCCGCACAACTACCTGCCTTCGCCGACCGAGTCGATCGCCCCCTTGAGCTTCTTGATCACCGCCTCGGCGATCGTCGAGTCCTTCAGGCCACCGCTCGCCTTGACGACGCCCGCGAGGATCACGGCGACGAGCAGGATCAGGCCGACGTACTCGACCGTCCCCTGGCCCCGCGCATCATCTCTCGCCCGCACGATCGCCGCGTGCAACCTTCCCTGCGTCCCGTAGAGCCACTGCACCTCGAGACCTCCCGTCGTGGTCTTGCCCCTCCGCCACGTCGTGGGCGGAGCCTGGTGCGATGCTCGACCGCGCCGCCGAACGACTCCACGCGCGTTCGGGCCAAAACTGCGACAAGACCGTCACGAAAGTACGCTCGGCGCTCTGCGCGCACTCGTAGTCACCAACATGTGGCCCTCCGCGGCTGCGCCCCAGCGCGGCGTGTTCGTCCGCGATCAGGTCGCGGCGCTGGAGCGCCTGCCGGACGTCCAGGTGCAGGTGCTCGCGTTCGCGCCCGGGCCGCGCGCGTTGCTGCGGGCGATCGCCACGATCCGCCGGCACACGCGCAGCGGCGCGCCGTTCGACGTGGTGCATGCCCACTTCGGGCTGGCTGCGCTGCCCGCGCTGGCGGCCCGGCGCGGACCCGTCGCCGTGACCCTGCATGGCAACGACCTGTTCGTGCGCCGCTCCAACCTCGTGTCGCGGGCGGCGCTGCCGTTCACCGCGCTTCCGGCTGCCGTGTCGCGCGCGTTCAGCCGCAACCTGCCGGGCGCAGGCACCCGGCGACGTGTCGCGGTGCTGCCGGTCGGCATCGCGCTCGAGCGCTTCCGCCCGATCCCGCGCGCCGAGGCGCGCAAGCGGCTGGGCCTGGACCTCGACGGCCCCTATCTGCTGTTCCCGCACGACCCCGCGCGCCCGCTCAAGCGCTTCGATCGCGCGCAGGCCGCGGCGGGTGACGTGCCCCTGCTCACGCTCGGGTCGGTCGCGCCGGAGGAGGTGCCCTACTGGATCAACGCCGCCAACGCAGTGCTCGTGCCCTCGCAGGACGAGGGCTTCGGGCTGGCGGTGATCGAGGCGCTCGCCTGCGGGGTGCCGGTGCTCGGGACGCCGGTCGGCATCCATCCGATCGCGCTGGGAGGGATCGACGGCGCGTTCTGCGAGCAGTGGGACCGCGAGCGCTGGCGCGCCGCCCTGCGACCGGCGCTCGAGGGGACCGACCCGCGCGTGGATGGCCGCGCCCGCGCGGAGCTGTTTTCGGCGGACCGGATGGCGGAGCGCGTGCTCGAGGCATGGCGCGAGCTCGCCGCAGCGGGGCGGCCGCGCCGAGGCGCCCGGCGCCCTGCCTATACTCGGCGGTTCGAGCGCGTCGGCGACCGCGCTCGAGATCGACCATGAGCGGACTCCTGCGACGCATCAAGCGCTCGCGCGCCGCCGACACCGGCGAGACCTCAGCCTCGGGGCGGGCCGCCGGGCCGGATGGCGCGCCCACGGCCGAGACCTCGGCCGCGGTTGCGAGCAGCGCGAAGACGACCGAGCTGCCGGCGGGCACGGTGGCCGTCGTGGCCGATGCTCCGGTGCTCCGGGCTGATCCGGGCGTCCCGGCCGGGCTTGACGTCGCAGGTGCCGCGCCGCAGGCCATCACCGGCCGCCGCGGTCGCCTGCGGCGGCGACTGCGCTACCTGCGGCGTGCACGCGAGCTGATGCTGCGTGACCTCGGCGGGCTGCTCTACGAGGTGCACCGCACCGGCGACGGCGACGTGACCGCGCACACGGCGACGATCGGGGCGAAGGTCGAGCGGCTCGCAGGTCTCGATGCGGAGGCAGCCGCGATCGAGACGACGCTCGGCGCGACGCGCGGCGAGGCGATCGTGTTCGAGCCGGGAGTCGGCGG
>Ga0136618_10000416_pt1 | contig 14401 bp, 18 predicted proteins | sample AntDrymUQ3302106_2_FD_104805 | JGI IMG/M metagenome (GOLD analysis project Ga0136618, IMG submission 104805) | Polar desert sand microbial communities from Dry Valleys, Antarctica - metaG UQ330 (21.06) | ecosystem: Environmental > Terrestrial > Soil > Desert | place: Antarctica: Dry Valley... | reverse complement strand
TTGCTGTTTCAGGCGGCTTGTTGCGTCCCGACTGCGCGAACGATGAAAGTGCGAAAGAAGAAATTAACCATAAATGAACACAGATGAACACCGATAAATCAAGCGCAGACAATTTAGAGTTTGAAGATTTTATTTCTTTACGCTGCATAATTAGCTGCTATCTTTTCGGCGCGGGTTTCTTAAAAGTTATAGCTTCTTTTCCAGGCTCACACGCCCCGACCGCATCTTTTTTCGCGCTCGCGTTTTCCGGTTTCTTTGCTTCGGCGGGAAGACCTAATCTTTGACGAATAAATTTTTCCACTTCGTCTTCAATCAATTCGCCGCCTACGACAAACGCTTTTTTCATCAAAACATCGCCTTTCTTTTCGACGTTTTTCGGTTCAACGAAAATGTTCCAGGGCGTTCCCCAACTGCGCGTGTCGCCCAACGCTTTTCGATATTCGTAATGCAGAGTTTTCTGTTTGGCATCTCTCGAATCGGATTCTGCAACAACGGGAAAAGTTAATTTCTTATCGTCGAGATGCGTTTTGGTGTCGGCGACGCTCGCGTATTCGCTCACGCCGATCACGTCAAAACCGTTTGCCTTGTATTTGTCGTAAAGTTTCTGTGCGAAAGGCGCTTCCAGTTTCCAATTCGGACACCAAGCCGCAAAATAAACAACCATTACGAGTTTTTTATTTTTCGCAAAATCGCGCAGATTGACGCTTTTATCGTCGCGGACGGATTTGTATGTCCAATCTTTGTATGTGATTTGCTGTTCCTGCAACGGCGCGTATTCGTGCTGTGCATTTGCGAAGGTAAAACTCAAAAGCAAAATCGCCATCATTAAAATCGTTTTCATTTTTTTTACTCCTGAGAAGGAAAGATAAACCTTGAGATGCCGAAAGGCAAGGTTGAGATGTCAGGGTTAGAGGTCAGAGGTTAGAGATTAGAGATTAGTAAAATCCTTGTTTCCAGCGTCTTCTTCCCGATTTATAATCTAACCTCTGACCTCTAACCTCTGACCTCTATATTTTCTCCCAAACCAATAAACCGCATTCAAATAAATTCCCGTCAGCGCAGACAAACCCGCCAACGCCGAAAACAAAAGCAGCAGCCAGGTTTGCCAACTGCCCGCGAAGTAATAAAAATGCGCTTGACGGAAAAAGCGCGTGTAAAAATTCGGCGGCGGCGTTTGCAAAACTTCACCCGTTTCGGCATTTATCAAAATCGAATCCGCGCCCATTCCGCCAACCGCCTGATAAAACGGCGAGCCGTCGCGCATCAGTAAAGTCAAAGCGGTTGTCGGCAATGTCCTTCCCGCAAACTCGTGCGCTTTTCGGATTGCTTCGGTCGGCGCGATTTTGACACGCTCTTGCGCAATCACGTCAATTTTTCCGCCTTCAACCGTGTTCGGCAAAGCGTATAAAAAACCGCTCAAAGCCCACGCCAAAACCGGAATCGAAACAACCAGTCCGAGCCACAAATGAAGTTGATAAACGATTCTTCGCATAAATTTTTGTCTACAGATGCACAAGATGAAATAAATAATGAATTAGGAATGATGAATGATGAATTAGGAAATTACAAATATTCATCGTTCATCATTCCTAATTCATCAATTAAATTATCTGTGTTAATCTGTGGACAATTTTTCTTTTATAATTTCAGGAGATTTTAGCAAAAATAATGAGCAATCAACCGACCGTATCCGACATTTTCCGCCGCGCGTTGGAAATGAGAAAAGCGAATCCGAATGCGTCTTACAAAGATGTAAAAGCACAAATCGTTAGTGAATTCAGCGGAAAACCGTTTCCGCTGCCCGCATTTTTGACAATTCCCGAATACGATAACATCGCGCCCGAAGAAGATTGGACAGCCGGTTTGCCGATAGTTTTGCGCGGCATTCAGACCGAAGACTGGGCGGAAATCGCACACGGAATTATCATCAGTCTCGAACAGGTGGAAAATTATCCGAAGGAATCTATGCGCGAAGACGCGCCCGAAAAGGAATGGCGCAACCGTCACAAAGGCATCGCCGAAGCCGAAGCGAAAAATCTGGATAAATGGATGCCCGAAGATTTGATGACGATGGCGCAGCGAGCGACAAAGCGGAAAGTTTAGAATTTTCCAAGAGATTTTTAGCCACGAATTACACGAATGAACACGAATAAGAAATTAAAAACAATTCGTGTTCATTCGTGTAATTCGTGGCTGATTTCCTTTAGTTTTGCAATAAATTTTATGAAAGCAGTTTATATCAGAGAATTCGGCGGCGCGGAAAATTTGGAAATCCGTGAAGTTGAAGATTTGCCGAAGCCGAAAGAGAAAGAGGTTTTAGTGCGCGTGAAAACTTGCGCGCTCAATCGTGCCGACATTCTCCAGCGCAACGGTTTTTATCCCGCACCGCTTGGTTTTCCCGAAAGAATTTTAGGACTCGAATTCGCGGGCGAAGTTGCGGAAATCGGCGAAGATGCGGGCAATTTTAAAATCGGCGACAGAGTTTTCGGCATCACTGCCGGCGGCGCGCAAGCCGAATTTCTTTTGACGGACGAATCTTTACTCGCTGGAATTCCCGCCAATTTAAATTTTATCGAAGCCGCGACAATTCCCGAAGCGTTTATCACCGCGCACGACGCGATTTTTACGCAGGGAAATCTGCAAACAGGCGAAACGCTTTTGATTCACGCCGTCGGTTCGGGTGTCGGGCTTGCCGCGCTTCAATTGGCAAAAGCGAAAAATATAAAGGTTTTCGGAACTTCACGGACAAAAGATAAGTTGGAAAAATGCAGGGAATTCGGACTCGACGAAGCGATTTCAACGGGCGAAAACACGAATTTCGCCGAAACTATCAATGAAAAAACCGACGGCAGAGGCGTTGACGTAATTTTAGATTTGGTCGGCGCGAGTTTTTTCTCTGAAAATTTAGAAAGCCTCGCGCTCAGAGGACGATTGATTTTGGTTGGCTTAACCGGCGGCAGAACGGCGGAATTTAATTTGGGAATGGCTCTGGCAAAACGCGCAAAAATTATCGGCACGGTTTTGCGTTCGCGCCCGACCGTGGAAAAAGCCGAAGCAACTGCGAAGTTTGCCAAAGAAGTTTTGCTGTTGATTGAGGAAAGAAAAATCAAACCGAATTTGGATAAGGTTTTTCCGATTGAAGAAATCAAAGAAGCGCACAAATATCTCGAATCAAACCAAAGTTTCGGCAAAGTCGTTTTAGAATTTTAAAACGTATTTTCCGTCTCATAATTCTTAATTTTTAATTCTTAATTTTTAATTTTCTTTGCGGCTTCGTCCGTAACAATGCACAAACCCGAAACTTTTTTTGCTTTGAGTTGATTTAGTTTTTTTATGGCTTCGTCATAAGTCAGGTTGCTTGCGATACGGCTTTCAAACGAGACGACCGACCAATGCGGCGCGGACAGCTCGCTTGGAAAATCTCCGCTCGAAGCGGCTTCCGTCGCCGGGACAACCTTCTTTTTTCGGGCAGTCGCCGCTTCGTCTGATTTCTTGTTTTTCATCTCTTCCGTTTCCATATGTATCTTTTCATGCAAGTTCTACAAGCCTTTCAACAATCCGTTTCCCGTCGGAACTTTAACATAACCGCCCGTGGCTTGTAAAAACTTTTTACAAGCTGAAACTTCTGGAAAACGGACAATGCAAATTTGATAAAAAATCACTCCATCCGTAGGATAAAAAAATGCCTGAAAAAAACGTCAAAGTCGCGCTCGTTCAACATCCGCCTGTTTTTTTGAATCTGCAAAAGACTCTGGCAAAGGTGGAGACAATCGCGGAAGAATCGGCAAAAAGCGGTGCGAAAATAATAGTGTTTCCCGAAAAAAAACTTCTGCTCGACACCGACGGACATTATTCGCGTCCAGATGTTTTCGAGTTGCGCGTCAATGACAAGCCGAATAAAAATGTCATATTTTCGAGCGAGAATCCAGATTGAAATTACATCTATTGACAACTATTGCCAGAATGCTAACATTTAATTGAAAGGAGTTTTAATTTATGGCAACCACAACAATTAACATTTCGCTTCCCGACACGATGAAAGCGTCGGTTGAAGAAATAATCGTGAAGGAAGGCTACGGAAACACAAGCGAATTTTTTCGCACGCTTGTTCGGGATTATTTGAAGGCGCGGCAGGAACAGCAATTAGAATCCTTATTGCTGCAGCGTCTTAGCGATGAGAATATCAAAGATGCCGATATTGAGAGGGCGAAACAAGTATTGGCGAAGCGATTAGGTAAAAATAGATGAGAGTCGTCCACGGAGAAGCCGTTTTTGAGGAACTCTTAAATATATCTTTCCATATTGCTTTGGACGATGAAGAAATTGCCCAAAAATTTCTTGACGCTTGCGACGCAACATTTTGGTTTTTAGCCGAAAATAGATTTGTCGGCACAACGCGAAACTTTAACAACCCACTGCTTGGAGAAGTCAGAATGTGGCGGGTCAAAAATTTTGAAAAATACCTGATTTTTTATCAACCGATGACCGACAGCATAATAATTTTGCACGTTGTTCACGGCGCAAAGAATTATAATCTTCTTTTTGAAGAAGAAAAATGAATTTTAGCGAAACAGTCTTCCTGACAGGCTTTCCCGGCTTTATTGCCGAGCGGCTGGTGATGCGTCTGGCAAGCCGCGACACGAAATTTTTCCTGCTCGTGCAGAAGGATTTCATCAGAAAAGCCAATAAAGCCGCCCGTGAAATTGCCGCGAAAACCGGTACGTCGTCTGAAAATTTTGAAGTCATTGAAGGTGACATCACACAAGACAATCTCGGTATCAACGAAGAGAAATTTGAAACTGTCCGCAATACCGCAACCGACGTTTATCATCTCGCGGCGATTTACGATTTGGCGGTTAAAAAGGAAACTGCGTATCGAGTGAATGTCGAAGGCACGCGCAACGTCAATGAATTTGTCAGAAAATTGTCTAATCTCCGCCGTTACAATTATGTTTCGACCTGTTACGTTGCGGGCAAGCGCACGGGCGAAATTTTGGAAACCGAACTCGAACACAACGCGGGTTTTCGCAATTTTTACGAAGAAACAAAGTATCTGGCAGAACGGGAAGTTGAAAAATTAAAAGGTGATAAAATTCGGCTCACGATTTTTCGTCCGTCAATTGTCGTCGGTGATTCGGAAACGGGCGAGACGCGAAAATACGACGGGATTTATTCGCTGATTCTTTATCTGCGAAAAGCTCCGAACCTGTTTCGCCTCGTCAATGTCGGCAATAAAAACGTGAAATTAAATCTCGTTCCGGTAGATTTTGTCGTCGAAGCTATCGCGTGTCTGGCAAAAGATGAACGCGCCGTCGGCAAAACAATCGCGCTTGCCGACCCGCGTCCGCTTGCTACCGAAGAGATTTTTGACCGGATTGCCGAAGCGATGACGGGCAAAAAATCCATTCTCAAACCGCCGCCGAGCCTTGTCGAAAACTTTTTGATGCTGCCGCTGACACCTTTGTTGAGCGGTCTGCCGCATTCGGGCGTGCCGTATTTTTTCGTTCCGCAAACTTACGACACGAGCGTTGCCGACGAGCTTCTTTCCGCGCACAATATTCGGTGTCCGAACTTCAAATCTTACGTCAGAAATTTACTGAATTTTGTTGAGAAACATCCAAAATTATAAAAACTTGCAGTTTCAAGTCTTTTAGTCAATTATTAACAAAAAACTTTCTTTCGTAAATGATAAATCGAGAAATAAAATGCGTCGGCGTAGTTGTCAAACCAAATCACAAAGAGGCTTGGGCAACGGCGTGCGAACTATCCGGCTGGCTTGAGCAGCGCGGCATTGATTTAATCGGCAGCCCGCACGAAAATATCGAAAAATCAGACACGGGAAAATGCAGCATTGAAGCGGTCGAAACCCAAGAATTTCAAAGCCGAGCCGATTTAATCGTCGTTCTCGGCGGTGACGGCACGATGATTTCGACGGCGCGTCTGACCGGGAAGCGCGAGGTTTCGGTTTTGGGAATCAATTACGGAAGTCTCGGATATTTGACGGAATTTCGCATCGAAGAAATGCTTCCCGCACTCGAATCAATTCTCGAAGGCAATTACGAGATTGACCGCCGCGTGATGCTCGATGTCGAACATCTGCGCGACGGTGAAAAATTAGCGACCGGAAGAGTTCTAAACGATGTCGTTATCAACAAAGCCGCACTTGCGAGAATTATCGAAATTGAAGTCAAGTTAAATAATCTATTCGTCAATTCTTTTCGCGCCGACGGTTTGATTGTTTCCACGCCGACCGGCTCGACCGCTTACAATCTTTCCGCCGGCGGTCCGATTCTTTATCCTTCGATGAATGCCGTCGTGCTGACGCCGATTTGCCCGTTCACATTGACGAATCGCCCGATTGTCGTGCCTGATGAAGACGAGATTGAAATAAAATTGAAGAGCGAAATCGAAGGCGTGGTTTTGACTTTGGACGGACAAATCGGTCATCAGGTTAAAGCCGACGACCGCATTTTAATCCGCAAAAGCGCGACGACTTTTAACCTCGTCCAACCGCCGAACCGCAATTATTTCGACGTTTTGCGAAACAAATTGAAATGGGGAAGATGAAAATAACGGATAACGGATAATGGATAATGGATAATTAAGAAAAGGATTTCTCAATTAACATTATCCATTATCCATTATCCATTATCCGTTAGAACTACTTTTCTTTGGCAATTAGCGATTCGCCGATTGCGTCCGAATGCGGCTCCATATCTGGAATCGCGTAATTTTTGCCGACGGGTTCGCTCGGCTGGCTTTCCAGAGCGGCATTTAAAACATCATCAATTCTGTTTGCCGTGATAATTTCAAGTTCTTTACGCACGTCTTCGGGGATTTCCTCAACATCGGCTTCGTTTTTTTGCGGCAAAATTATTCGCCTGATTCCCGCACGATGCGCTGCCAGAACTTTTTCCTTGATTCCGCCGACGGGGAAAACTAAACCGGAAAGCGTGATTTCGCCGGTCATCGAAGTATCGGAACGCACTTTTTTTCCTGTGTAGAGTGAAGCGAGTGCCGAAGCCATCGTGACGCCTGCGCTCGGACCGTCCTTTGGAATCGCGCCTGCCGGAACGTGAACGTGAACGCCGTTTTCCTTGATTTCATTCGGGTCAATGCCGAGTTCCGAGGCGTGCGACCATAAATAACTGCGTGCCGCCTGCACCGATTCCTTCATCACGTCGCCGAGTTGTCCGGTCAAGGTCAAGCCCGACCCGCCAGGCAACTTTGTTGCTTCGATAAATAAAATTTCACCGCCCATTTCCGTCCAAGCCATTCCCGTCGCCACGCCCGCCGGATTTTCATCACGCGCTTTTTCCGGGTAAAAACGCGGCACACCGAGATAACTTTTTATTTCGTTTTCGGTAATCGTCACTTTTTCCGTGTTGCCTTCCGCGACTTTGAGCGCGACTTTTCTGGCTAGATTTCCGATTGTTCTTTCGAGCTGGCGAACGCCTGCTTCGCGCGTATATCTGGCTGTCAAAAGATTTATCGCGTCGTCGGTGATTTCAAGTTGATTTTCCTGCAAACCGTTTTCCTTGATTTGCCGGGCAATTAAATACTGCTTGGCGATATTCAATTTTTCCGCGTCAGAATAGCCCGCAAGCTGAATAATTTCCATTCGGTCGCGCAGAGGCGCGGGAATCGGTTGGAGCTGATTTGCCGTGGCGATAAAAAACACTTTCGACAAATCGAACGGCAAATCGAGGTAATGGTCGCGGAACGAATTATTTTGCTGCGGGTCTAAAATCTCCAAAAGAGCCGCCGCCGGGTCGCCGCGATAATCGTTGCCGAGCTTGTCAATTTCATCGAGCATCATCACCGGATTATTGACGGCGACGCGCCGCAGCGATTGAATAATTCTGCCCGGCATCGCGCCGATATAAGTTCGTCGATGCCCGCGCAATTCTGCTTCGTCGCGCATTCCGCCCAAAGACATTCTTTCAAATTCGCGTCCCAAAGCGCGAGCAATCGAGCGTCCGAGCGACGTTTTACCAACGCCCGGAGGTCCGACAAAACAGAGAATCGGGCTTTTTGAATCGGGACGCAGTTTGACGACGGCGAGCGATTCCAAAATCCGTTCTTTAATATCTTCAAGCCCGTAATGGTCTTCGTCGAGAATTTTTCTGGCTTCATTCAAATCCAACTTTTCCTCGCTGGATTTTTTCCAGGGAAGCTCCAAAACGTATTCGAGATAAGTTCGGATAACGTGATAATCGGGCGCGGCTTGCGGAAGCTGCTCCATTCTCTTCAATTCGCGTTCGGATTCTTTGCGAACTTCTTCCGGTAAATCCGCCGTTTCGAGCCTTTCGCGCAACTGCTCGGCTTCAGCTTTTTCGCCGTCGTCTTCGCCGAGTTCCTTCTGAATCGCCTTCATTTGCTGGCGCAAAATATAATCGCGCTGTGATTTGTCCATCTCGCCCTGCGCTTCGGTCGCAATTTTTGAGCGAATCTGCATAATCTCGACTTCTCTCGCCAGAGCCGCGTGCGTCTGCGACAACAATTCGTCCGTCGTATCCGCCTCGAGCATTTTCTGTTCGGTTTCCACGCCCAAATCAAGCACGGAAGCCAGAAAATACGAAAGCTGCACCGGATTATTTTGCGACATAATCGCCATCCGCGCTTCGGGCGGAACTTGCGGAAGCATCGCCAGGGCTTCCTGCACCAAGCCCATAATGTTTCGCTTCAAGGCTTCGACTTCTTCCAAATCCTTAACCTGCAATTCGGGTAAAGTTTCGACACGCGCTTTCAGAAACGGCTGTTCCTGCGTCCATTCAACCACACGGATGCGGTCAACGCCCTGCACGATAAGCTGCATTACGCCGTCATTTCGCATCATTCGTTTGATGTTGACGATTGTCCCGACCGTGTAGAGGTCGGACTGTTTCGCCTCATTGCCCGTTACCTCTGCGGTCTTGGTCGTGAGGCAGGCGATTAGTTTTTCTTCGGTCGAGAGCGCAAACTCGACCGATTTGACCGAACGCTCGCGCCCGACTGCAAGCGGCACAACCGTTTCGGGAAAAAGCGTTGTGTTCTGCAAGGGCAAAACCGCAATTTCAAATTGTTTGGGTGCGTTTAATTTCGCTTCTTGCTTCGTGTTTTGTGTGTTTTCAGTATTTTTAGCCATAACTAAATTTGCCAAGAAAAATTAAATGATGAACGTAAATCGGAACATTTGAACTGATGTTCGTTTACCGTTTACCACTCACCACTTACCGTTAATTTTATCTTTTCTTCAGATAAATCAATAAAAGTCCGTCCGTATAATTGTGTTCGAGTTTCGCGCCGTCAATCGAAGCGGGAAATTCCAGAGTTTTTTCAAATCGGCTGTAAGTTATTTCCATCTGTTGGTAAGAAACGCCGACCGCGCAGGTTTTATCGCGCCGACAGCCCGCAATATAAAGTTGATTACCTTGAATATCAATTTCCAGGTCTTCCGCCGAAACGCCTGCGAGTTCGACTTTGACGAGCCAGCCGTCAGGCGTTTGATAAATGTCCGCCGACGGATACCAAAGTCTGCCCGAAGGTCGCATATTTTTCGACGAAGCCAAAAAATGAAAGTAACGATTGATTGATTTAGCCATATTTCGATTTTGGATTTTGGATTTTGGATTTTGGATTTCAATTCAATCGCCAACCGCTAATCTAAAATCGCAACCTTCAGTTATCCTTTTCTCCAAAATGAGCTTCCGCTTGAGATTTCTTCGAGAGTCGCGGCGATTTCGCGTTCGTCTTCCATTTCGAGCGCAACGTCCGCCATTGCGATAATTCCCGCGAGTTCGCCGTTTTCAGAAACGACGGGAATTCTCCTGACTTGTTTGTCGCCCATCAAACGAATCGCTTCAAAAACAAAATCGTCGGGTTTGACTGAAAAAATCTCGGTTGTCATCGCGTCGCCGATTTTATCAGCCGCGTTTTTCCCGTCAGCAATCGCCCGCACGACAATATCCCGGTCGGTAACGATTCCGACGAGTTTTTTGTCTTCGACAATCGGCATCGCGCCGCAATCGCCGTCGCGCATCAAAACGGCAACTTCCTGCAAAGTCATCTCGCGGTTTGCCGTCGTAACATTGCTTGTCATAATCTCACGGCAACGCCGCCGCGCATTTTCTGAAAAAACTTTTTCCGACATCCTTTTCAGCTCACAATAAATTTTTTTTCTGTTTATATTTTGGGTGAGCGCAGGCGATAAAGCAAGCGGAAGTTTTCGCCTCCGACTTGCCAATCCAAAATCCAAAATCTAAAATCCAAAACCAGAATGGGAAAACTTTACGAAAACAAGCGCAAACCGAAGCGCGAAGGAAAAAAGATAACGGTCGGTAAAGTCGGAGACGTTCCGGCGGGACGCGGGGCAACGGTTAAACTAAAAGACGGAAGCGAAGTCGCGCTTTTTAACGTGAACGGCGAGTTTCACGCCGTAGAAAATTTCTGCCCGCACAAAGCATATCCGCTTGCCGATTCGCGTCTTTACGGAAACACGGTCGAATGCGATTCGCACGGCTGGCGTTTCGACGTGCGGAACGGCGAGTGTTTTACAAAGAAAAATTGTTCAATCGAATCTTACGAAGTCGTGGTTGAGGACGGGATGATAAAAATTTTGGTTTAATCATCTTTTTTGAAAGACTTAAGCTCTATTCATCTCCGTCAACATCTGACCCAGTTCCAGCAAGGCGTTTTCGTTAAGAATATTAATATCGTCGAGCGTCAGAAACATAAGAATAGTCATATTGTCGAAAGTCACCAGGCTTTTGATTTCCGACTTTGTGAAAAATTTGCCGCTGTCCTCCGGCGTTTTTGCCTTTGGCATTGCAAAGCCTCTGTCTATTCGCAGCACTTGCTTAACTGCATCCACCAAAGACCATTTCCCGGAAGTCTTAAATTTATTTCCGCAATATTTGCACTTCCTCGACCTGGGCGAATTATAGTTAAAACACTTTCGGCATTTCTTAAGACGTTGTTTGTCCTGACTCATTCGATTATCCTTAAACTGTGATTGTATGAAGGATAATATAATTAAACCGGAAGGTATTTCATTTTTGGACTTTTTTTTCTGAAAATTAAAAGTAGTTCCAAATGAAAAAGGGCAACTCATAAAGTTACCCAAAGTTATTTTTCTACCTTTTATACAATCGAAATTTAACTTCCGTCATCGCCAATCGCCTCAACCGGACAAGCCAGCAACGCTTCTTCGCAAAGCTCGATTTCTTCGGGCGTTTCCGGTTGTTTATAGACAAACGAATAACCGTTTTCATCGTAGCGAGTAAAATTTTTCGGCGAAGTGTCGCGGCAAACGTCGCAGTCAATACATTGATTGTCAACGTAGTATTTTCCGCGTGTGTTTTCGGGTAATTTGTCTTGGATTTCTGCCATCTTTAATAGTGAAAAGTGAAAAGTGAAAAGTGATTTTCCGTTCTTCACTTTTCACTTTTCACTTTTCACTTTTCGTTTTTAGTTATTCACTTTTTGATTTTGTTCGGTGAATGAAATCATTCGCTCCAGCGCAATGCTCGCAAAATGCTTTGTTTCGTCGTCAACCGTAATTTCGTTCACCACATTTCCCGCCACGAGATTTTCTAATGCCCACGCCAAATTTTGCGGCGCGATGCGATACATCGTCGCACACATACAAAGGTCGGGCGCGAGAAGTCGAATTTCTTTGTCGGGAAATTGTTTTTGCAGACGAAGAACCAAATTTAATTCCGTTCCGACCGCCCATTTTGAACCGCCCGGCGCGTTTGTAACCGTATTTATGATGAAGGAAGTCGAGCCGTTCAAATCCGACTTTTCAACGACTTCATACATACATTCGGGATGGACGAGAACTTTTATACCGGGGGTTTCCTTGCGAACCTGGTCAACGTGCCAGGGTTTGAAACGCCCGTGAACCGAACAATGCCCGCGCCATAAAATTAGTTTTGCATTATGAAGCTCTTCTTCGGTGTTTCCGCCGAGTTCTTCAAACGGATTCCACAGAGCCATTTTATCGAGCGGAATACCGAATTTCAGTCCGGTGTTTCTGCCCAAATGCTGATCGGGGAAAAAAAACATTTTGTCATATTCTTTCAGATATTTATCGAACAGCGGAACGGCGTTTGAAGACGTGCAGACAACGCCGCCGTTGCGCCCGCAAAAGGCTTTTATCGCGGCGGTCGAGTTCATATAAGTCATCGGCGCAACCGTTTTTCCCTCGCCGATAACGCCGATTTCCGTCAGTTGTTCCCATGCGTCTTCGACTTGTTCGATGCTCGCCATATCCGCCATCGAACAGCCCGCGCCCAAATCCGGCAAAATAACTTTCTGATGCGGCTGACCCAAAATATCAGCCGATTCCGCCATAAAATGTACGCCGCAAAAAACGATAAATTCGGCATCTTTACGCTGCGCCGCCATCACCGAAAGCTGATACGAATCGCCCGTCAAATCAGCGTGCGCGATAACGTCGTCGCGCTGGTAATGATGACCGAGAATCACGACGCGCGAACCCAAAACCTTTCTGGCGTTCTCGATTCGCTCGTGCAGTTCGGCTTCCGGCATCGCCATATATCTGTCGAGACTTGAAGATTGCCGTCGCGCGTCTTCTTCGCCGACTTTTTCTTTGTCCAAAACTGCTTGCATTGTTTCGTATTTCATTTGTTTGTTAGATGCAAATTCCAATTATTTTGCAAATTACAGATTATACAAAATCCAAGATTCTTTCGCTATCGAATACAGATTTTACAACATCTAAAAAACCGATTTTGAATAATTTCACGCAGCCTGTTTTAATTTAATTACGCATCTATCAATGAAAAAAAGTTTCCCAAATCTGAATGAACTACGTCGGCAATATCCGCAAACGGTGGAAAATTTCGCGCGTCTGCCGAACCGTGAAGCGTGGCTCAGGCGAGTTTGGGAAATCGAGGAGCGTTGGAATGATTTTCGGGAAAATCCCGATAAAACCGAAGAAGTTATTTTGTTTGATTCCGCGCCGAATGATTTGGAAATCGAAGCCGACTTTGAAATTATTTACGCGGGCGGAACTTTGGGATTGCTTCACGCGGCTGTGATGGCGACAAAATTTAATCGCAAAGTGTTGGTTTTCGACGCGCACGTCGTCGGCAAAACTCACCGCGATTGGAATATCTCGGACGAAGAATTGCAGGAATTTGTCAAAGCTGAGCTTTTTACCAAAGAAGAAATCGAAACCGCAGTCAATAATCGTTATAAAACAGGCTTCGTCAAATTTTACGATGCCAATTCAAAGATAAAAACGCCGCCGCTCTTTATGGATAATGTTTTGGACGTAGCAATTGAAGCCGACAAACTTTTGGAAATCGCCCACAAAAAACTCAAAAAAACCGGTGCGAAAAGTATCAATAACTTGCGTTTCGTTCGCGTTTTTGTACAAAAGGAAAAAGTCCTTGTCGAATGTGAAGAAACAAAAAGCGGAAGGCGAAAACTCTTCTCGGCAAAACTTTTTGTTGACGCGACGGGAACGAATTCGCCTGTTTCGCGCCAGATAAATTCAGGCAAATCAATCACGCACGTCTGCCCGACGGTCGGCACGGTGGCGAAGGGTTTTCGCCACGGCGCGGATGAAAAGGCGGTTGATTTTTCAGTCGGCGAAATTCTCGTTTCAACCGAAGACATCTCGGATAATCGTCAACTGATTTGGGAAGGCTTTGCGGGAAATCCGACGAAGGATGAATACACGACTTATCTTTTCTTTTACGATTCGGTCGAGTCGCGTGCCGACAAATCTTTGTTCGGATTGTTTGAAGACTACTTTGAAAAATTGCCCGATTACAAAGAAAAAAATGGCGCGTGGCGCGTCGTTAAACCCGTGTTCGGATACATTCCGAGCATTCATCATCAGGGTTGGAAGAATGTAAAAAAAACTGCGATTGACGGAATTCTACTGGTCGGCGATGCGGCTGGATTATCATCGCCTTTGACGTTTTGCGGCTTCGGTTCGCACGTTAGAAATCTGCGGCGTTTGACCGATTTGACCGAAAAATCTTTGCGGGAAAACTCTTTCGACGAAAAAACTCTTTCGCAGATTAACGCTTACGAACCGCGCGTCGCGCAAATGTCGAGTCTGGCGGAATTTATGCGTCCGATGCCGAAAAGTAACCCGTCCGTCGTCAATGAAACAATGAACGCGGTGATGTCGGCTTTGAGCAGCCTGGATGCAAACATCAGTCAGGAAATGTTTCAAGACAGAATTTCGTTTCGGTCGTTCAAAAAAGTTCTGGCGAAAACCGCAAAGGTTCATCCGGGCGTTTTCAAAAAAATGTTCGAGCATCTCGGAGCAAAGGGCGCGTTCTGGTGGCTTGCCAATATTGCCGAAGCCGCCTGGCACGAAAAATCCGGTAAACCGAAATAAATCAATCGGACAAAAACGTCGTCCGCTTTACTTAAC
>Ga0136618_10000415_pt1 | contig 14411 bp, 11 predicted proteins | sample AntDrymUQ3302106_2_FD_104805 | JGI IMG/M metagenome (GOLD analysis project Ga0136618, IMG submission 104805) | Polar desert sand microbial communities from Dry Valleys, Antarctica - metaG UQ330 (21.06) | ecosystem: Environmental > Terrestrial > Soil > Desert | place: Antarctica: Dry Valley... | reverse complement strand
GTTCGGGTTCTTCGGATCCGGATGGGTCGATCGTGTCGTATGCGTGGGACTTCGGTGATGGTGGGTCGGCGACGGGTGCGACGGCGTCGCGTACGTATGCGGCTGCTGGTACTTATGCCGTCAAGTTGACGGTCACCGATGACAAGGGGGCGACGAATTCGATCACCAAGCAGGTGACCGTGACGGCGCCGCCGGCGAATGTGGCGCCGACGGCGGCGTTCACGTCGACCACGAATGGGTTGAGGGTGGACGTGAACGGTTCGGGTTCTTCGGATCCGGATGGGTCGATCGTGTCGTATGCGTGGAACTTCGGTGATGGTGGGTCGGCGACGGGTGCGACGGCGTCGCGTACGTATGCGGCCGCTGGTACTTATGCCGTCAAGTTGACGGTCACCGATGACAAGGGGGCGACGAATTCGATCACCAAGCAGGTGACAGTGACAGCGCCCGCGCCCGCAGGGCCGCACGCCGCCGACACGTTCGAGCGCAACGTGACGGGCGGCCTCGGTACCGCCGACGTCGGTGGCGCATGGAGCCACATCGGTAACGCACCCAACGTTTCGGCGTCGGGCGGGAAGGCGAACCTGAACATGAGTGCGGCAGGTAATGGCCCCTCGGTGCTGCTCAACGAGGTGTCCGCTGCCGATGTCGACGCCATCGTCGACGTGTCGATCGACAAGCTGCCAACCGGCAACGGCTTCTTCGGATCACTGATCGTTCGCCGAATCAGCACCTCGGACTACCGAGCCAACGTGCGCCTAACGCCCACCGCCACGATCCTGCAGATCAGCAGGATCGTGAGCGGCACCGAGACGGTGATCGTCCAGCAAACGATCAGCGGACTGACCTACCAGCTTGGTGACGTGCTGCGTCTCAGGCTGCAGGCCAGGGGCAGCGGCACGACCTCGCTGTCGGCCAAGGTGTGGAAGGTGGGCACTGCCGAGCCGGCCGCCTGGCAGCTCACGACGACCGACACCGCGTCGGTTCTCCAGAATCCGGGTGGGGTCGGCCTGAAGGCATACCTGTCCGGCTCGTCCACCAACGCTCCGGTGGTCGCGAGCTTCGACAACCTGTCGGTCGTTCCCATTCCGTGAGCACCACGGTGCTCGACTCGGCCGCCGCCACGTCCCAAGGCGTGGCGGCTGGCCGAGGATAAGTCATCGCCTTCCGAGCCCCGTCTCCTTTCGGTAGCGTCGCTCGGCACATGACGGAAGCGACGCGTCCGAGGCTGCGCCTCGGCCGACGAGATCTGCGGGTGCTCGGTGGCGTCGCTGCCCAGGGTTCCCAGGCAGTCGGCAGTTTCACGCTGCAGATCCTCGCTGCAAAGCTCCTCGGGCTCGACGGGCTGGGCCGCTTTGCCGCGTTGTATGGCATCGTGATCCTGGCGACGGCCGTGTGCGGCGGGTTCATCGGCGACTCGCTCACGGTGCTCGATCGCTCGCGACGCGACGTCCGAGCCGGTCTCGAAGCCTGGCTGGTGATCATCGCCACGTCGGTTGGCGTGCTCGCCAGCGTCGGTGCGTGGGGATCAGAGTTCGTGAGCGCTCACGCCGCTATTGCCTTCGGTGGCGCGACGGTGGCGTTCGTGGTCGAGGACACGCTGCGCCGGTTGCTGATGGTCACGCTGCAGTTCTGGCGGATCGTGATCGTCGACGTGTCGAGCCTGGCGGGATCGGTCGCGGTGATCGTTGTTGCCCATCTCCTTGCCGAACGGCTGACTCTGGCCCACTTCCTGGTCGCGCTTATGGTCGGACAGGTGCTAGCGACGCTCGTCGCTGTCGGCATCCTTCCGCATGGGGAACGTCACGTGGTCGGGCTGCGCCAGGCGTCGCTGCGAACAGTCGCCGCCTACGGAGCGTGGCGGGCCGTGCAGCAGGCGGTGCGCCCGTCCTTGCTCGCTCTGGTTCGAGTTGTGTGCCTGCTCGTCGTCAGCACCGAAGCGGTCGGCCGGCTCGAGGCAGCTCGCATCTACATGGCACCGGCGACGCTCGCCGTGATCGGCGCCAGCTCGTTTCTGTTCGCCTCCAACGCCGCCCGCCGTGCTGACCCGCTGCCGACCCTGGTGCGACGCGCCGACCGCAGTGTGCTCGGTCTGCTGGTGGGTATCTCGGCCTTCGGAATAGTCGGCGTCGCCGTGATGCCGTGGCTCGCCCCGCTTATCACGGGAGACGACTACGACCTCTCGGTCGTGGCGGTTGCCGGGTGGGCTGCGTACGCGGCGGCGCTCGCTGCGGTGACGCCTTACGCCGCCCTGGCGGCTGTGCGGGGACGACAGGCAGCGGTACTCGGGCTGCGTGTCTGCGACTCGCTCGTCTGCCTGGCCCTGGCGAGCGCACTCGTCTTGATCGATAATTCGGTCCAGTGGGTGCCGCTGGCACTCGCCGTAGGATCAGTGCTCGGTGGCCTTGCAATCCGGGAGTTCGTGTTGACCAAGGATGTGGAAAAAGAGCGACACGAGCTGCATCCCGTCGTCGAGTCGTTGTGACGTTCTGGTCTCGATCCTTCGGGCGTGCCGCTCCCACAGCGATCTCTAGCGCCGACACCCGGCCGACGGTACGGATCCTCGGAACCCACGGCGTGCCCGCCGGGTACGGTGGCTTCGAGACTGCCGCCGAGAATATCGCCCTCTATCTCCGTGACCAGGGGTGGCGCGTCGTCGTCTACTGCCAGGCGGCCGGACGCGGCGAGAGGGTCGAGGACACCTGGCACGGTATCGAGCGGGTCATCATCCCGGTGGACCGCACAGGTTGGAAGGGCACGTCGACGTTCGACCTGCACTCGATCCGCGACGCCATGCGCCACCGCGACGTCTGCCTGACCTTCGGCTACAACACGGCGATCTTCAACGTCGCCCACCGGCTCCGGCGAACGCCGAACCTCATCAACATGGACGGAATCGAGTGGTCGCGCTCGCGCTGGGGCCCGACGAAGCAGGGGATCCTGTGGACCAACGAACGAATCGCCTGCTTCGTCGGCCACCACCTCATCGCCGACCACCCGTCGATCGAGCGTTACCTGCAGGGCAGGGCAAAGGCGTCGAAGATATCGATGATCACGTACGGGGCCAAGATAGTTACCGAAGCACCCACCGAGCCGGTCACCTCTCGCGGTCTCGAGCCTGGGCGATATGCGACCCTGATCTGCCGTCCGATCCCCGAGAACTCGATCCTCGAACTCGTCAAGGGCTTCTGCGCCGAGCGCCGTGGGCACCGGTTGGCGATGCTCGGCGACTACCTTCCCGACTCCGACCCCTACCACCGCGCGGTGATGGAGGCGGCGAACGACGAGGTGGTCTTCCTCGGTGCGATCTATGACCCTGCCGAGGTGGCGGCGCTGCGCTTCCATGGTTCGGCCTACCTGCACGGGCATACGGTCGGCGGCACGAACCCGTCGCTCGTCGAGGCGATGGCCGCCGGCAATGCCGTTGTCGCCCACGACAACGAGTACAACCGATGGGTGGCGCAGGACGGCGCCGTGTACTTCCGAACTGCGCCGGACGCGGCGTCGGCGATCGCCGAGGTGCTCGGCGATCCGCAACGGCGGGCGACGATGGCGGCCGCCAGCCTGCGCCGGCACGCGCAGGAGTTTACGTGGGAGCACGTCGCCGGACAGTACGAGGAACTGCTGGCGCGGTACCTCCCAGGGCGGTCAGAGGAGCGCAGATGATCAGAATGGGCGTTGTCGGTCTGGGAAAGATGGGTCTCTCCCATCTGTCGATGATCCGTTCCCACCCGCGGGTCAGCGTCGATGCCGTCGTCGATTCCACGGGCTACGTACTCGACGTCCTGTCCAAGTACACGGGCGTGCGGACGTACGGCGACTACGACACGATGCTGCGTGAGGTGGCGCTCGACGCCGTCATCATCGCCACCCCGACACGCCTGCACGCGTCGATGGTTGCGACCGCTCTCGACGCCGGCCTCGACGTGTTCTGCGAGAAGCCGCTGTGCCTCACGTCCGCGGAGTCGTTCCAGCTCGCAGAAAGAGCCGCCCAGCGTGAGCGCGTCACCCAGGTCGGCTACCACAACCGTTTCGTCGGAGCCTTCCGGGAGGTGAAGTCACTGCTCGACGCGAACGCCATCGGGCGCGTCACCCACACGCTCGCCGAGGCGTACGGACCCGTCGTGCTGAAAGCGAAGGGCTCCACATGGCGGAGCAGACGCTCCGAGGGCGGTGGCTGCCTCTACGACTACGCCGCCCATCCGCTCGATTTGCTGACGTGGTACCTCGGTGCGCCGACCGGCGTCGGCGGCGCCGTGCTTGGCAGGGTGTTCTCCGCCGAGACCGAAGACGAGGTTTTCGGCACGCTGTACTACCCCGACGATGTGAGCGGTCAGATCTCGGTGCACTGGTCCGACGAGTCGTACCGCAAGATGACCACGAAGGTCACGCTGTGGGGTACGGAGGGGCGCATCGTTGCCGACCGTCAGGAATGCCAGGTGTACCTCCGCGACACCTCCACACCGCCTGCTGGGTATCGGGTGGGCTGGAACGTGCGCTACACCACCGAGCTCACCGAACCGGTGTGGTTCTACCTACGTGGCGAGGAGTACAGCGCCCAACTCGACCACTTCGTGGCCAGCGTGGAGCAGCGGCGGGTGAACGGCATGAACACGTTCGCCAGCGCTGCGATCACCGATCGGGTGCTCGAACTGTTGACGAGCGATGCCGCGGGGGGAGCATCGACGCTCCAAGCGGAGGCCGGTACGTCTTCGCCTCGCCCGGCTGTACCCGAGGCGACGATCAGGGCCACGGCTGCGATGGCGCGCACGAGGATCGCCGGCGCATCGAACGTCGCCCGTCGGAAGATCCGGCGCAGGATGGACGACTGGAGGGATCGTCGATGATGGACCGTCTCCTGTTCGGTGACAACCAGTTCTTCGGTGTGAACCACATGTCGGAGGAGAAGGCCCGCGCCCAAGCGATGCGGTTCAGCAATCTCGACGCCGTCATGGCCGTGCTCGACAACGCCTATGACGAGGGCATCACGACGTTCATGTGCACGACGCACGACCGCATCGCCGAAGTGTGTGACCGGGTGCGCGCCGCGCCCGAGCGCTACGAGCGGTTCGCGTTCTTCCCGTGCATGCCCTACGCCCACAAGTACGCCGATGCGATGACCGAACTCGGGATGCTCGGAGCGGCCAAGCGTTTCCTGCCCGACGAAGGCATGCTCAATGCGGCCGTGCGCGGCGGTCGTTCGTTGGCGCAGAAGGACATCGAAGGGCTCACGACGCTGCTCATCGACGCCGAGATGACGATGTTCCGCGGGCTGCGCACGCCCGTGATCTGGCTGCAGAACGTGGTCGTCGACCTGCTCGTCGGCCTCGGTTTCACCGACGCCTTCCGGATCTTCAGTGACCACGTTCGCGCCCGCTACGAGGCCGAGCCCGGGTTCATCACGATGAACCTGCCGATGCTCCTCGACACCTTGGACGAGGCCGGGATCGTCAACCCGATCGTGTGCTCCAACATCAACAAGATCGGGTTCCGGATGTCTGGTGGGATTGACGCCTACCATGCGGCACTCACCGAGCGCACCTTTCGCGCAGTGGCGATGTCGGTCTTCGCGTCCGGAGCGATCCCTGCCCGTGAGGCGCTCGAATGGGTGCTGGCGCTGCCGAACATCGAGTCGATCGTGTTCGGGGCGTCGAGCCTGACGAACATCCGCGCCACGCGCCGGCTGGTCGAGGAACTCAACGCCTGAGCGTCTCATGTTGGTGGTTGCACAGGGACGCCACGAGGCCGGCGATCTCATCTCGGTAGCGGGCCACGGAGAAGCGGGTCAGCGCCTCCTCGCGGCCCGCTGCGCCGAGACGTCGCGCTAGGGACGGATCATCGGTCAGGCGAGCAACGGCGGCCGCGAGTGCCTCGGGATCAGCGGCCGGTACCAGCAGGCCGGTCCGGCCATCGGTGACGGTCTCCAGATGCCCTTGCCGGGCGCTGGCTACGACGGGGCGTTCGGCGAGCTGTGCTTCCACGACGGCATTGCCGAATGGCTCTTCGAGGGACGGTGCGATCACCACGTGGGCACGCTCGTACGCCGGCCACGCGGGGGAGACGTAGCCGCAGAATGTCACGGCACCGCGCAGGTCGGGTTCCGCTGCACGTCGTTCGAGCTGCTCGACAAACCATTCGTAACCGTGGAAGGCCGTGCCGCACACGTCGAGGTGCACGTCACGCCCCTGCGACTTGAGCCGAGCCACCGCCTCGAGAGCGATGTCGGTCGCCTTGCGTGGCGACAGTCGCCCGACGATGAGCAGTCGGATGAGCCCGTCGGCCTCGGGCGGGGATGGAGTCTTATCGGGCCCGGCGATGCCGTTGTAGATCACCTGCGCCTTTCGTCGCAGGCGCGGCACAACTTCGCACATCGCCTCCAGCGACGGGCGGCCGTTCGACACCACCACAGAGGCGAGCGCCAGTGGGGCGATCAGCGCAGTGCGGACGGCCCGCCCATCATTGACCTCTGCCTCGTGATTGTGGCAGATGCTTGGAACCCTCGCGGCGCGGGCGGCGGCCAGCCACCACGGCAGCGTCACCGTGTTCACATACACGACGCAGGGGTTGATCGTCCTGATCACGCGCCGGAGGGCGACGGCAGAGCGCGTCGCTCGGAGGCCCAGCCGGACGATGCCTGCCGGTGAGGACGATGCTCGACGCAGCACGGGGAAGTCGATTTCTAGGACCTCTGCACCACGCTCGGTGAGCAGGCTAACGAGTGGCCCTCGTCCGGGCATCGCCACGATCACTCGCCAGCCGCGCTCGGTCATAGCACTGACGCTCTCGAGCAGTTGCAGGTCCGAGCCGTAGACGTCGGGTGACGGGTTGGCGACGAGCACGGTAGCGGAGTGCATGATCACGTTGGCGGGGGCGGGTCCTCACCGGCGCCCGCCCCGCGTGCGGCGTCGGCGCGAGCCGTCGAAAGGGCCTGGCGGAGATCGTGGAGCAGAATGCGATCCTGTGCGTTGTCCCAGTCCCGGCGCCCGACGATCTTGATCCAATGATCCCATGTGGAGACCGGAACCGAGGCGACCAGATCTTGGTCAACCGTGGCGCCGACAAGGGCCGCAGCGGTGGCGTGGAAGAACGCCCGATCGGCGTACGGCGGCAGCGGCGCCACGCCCTCCCAGTCGAACAGCCAGGTCGTGCCTCGATGATCGATCCGCAGGTTCCAGGGCGTGAGGTCGCCGTGCTGCAGAGCGTGTCCTGGTGATGTAGCCGCACCCGGCATGGTCGCGAGGCGTTCGTCGATCTCGTCGAACAGTGCCCCCGGAGCGTGCAGGCAGGGATGGTGTGGACGCGTGAACACAGCCGATTGCGCAGACCATTGCCAGCTGCCGACCGTGCCGTGTCCGAACGGACGCGGAGCACTGAAGGTGGTGGGGGCGCGCCGATAGAGCAGTTCGAGGACCTGCTGCTCGAGATGCAGCGACGAATCGTGCATATGGCGCAACTTGATCACGACGGGCGCACTGCTGGCACTCGTCGCAATCATCGTCACACCGTAACGGCTCGCCTGCCGACGCCGGTATACAGCAAGGTTGTCTATGGCGCCGAAACGCTGCTCCCAGATGTGTACCAGCTCGGCCCACTCAGTGGCATCGGGCGGAGGCGACCAGGTCTGGCGGCGTCCCGGCAGGGCGGACGTTCCGAGCAGCCGCACCGCCCAGTACGCGGCGCGCTGGGCATTGACGACCCATGGCTTGGAGGCGGTGTACATGGCGACCCCCAGCGCCGCCGTGGCTCTGTCGTCGACGGGGAGCAGTACGCCGAGCCGGCCCGGCGGGAACGCCACCATGGTCGCGTCGGTCGGCCGGTCGATCAGTCCCACGGGAACGACTGACCGAGCAGCCGCTCGAGCTCGGCATTCGGTTCGGCGAACCTGGCGGCGAGCGCCGACCTCGTTTCGGGGTCGAGGTCGGATCCGCGCGCTTCGTTGAGCACCCGACCCTTCGACGTCGCCAGCGGTGTGAGACCGAGGAACGAGTGGACCTTGGTAAGCACGGTGTTCGGATAGCGGTAGTAGTCCTCGCTGGCGACAACCAGCAGCCGGTCCCGACCGAACTGCTCCAACCACGCCCTGAGGCCGTCCACGTACACGCTCTGGCTGGCGTAACTCTGCTGCTCGTACGCGTAGCTCACGTACGAAGTTTCGGCGAGCAGGCGCTGGCGCTCGCCCTTGAGCCTCTCGGGCTCGGCGTCCAGCGCCGCTTCGAAGTCGAGCGGCTCGGCGTTGCTCCTTCGCCGCTCCTTCCAATGGCTGTACGTGCGGTCGATCGGGTTCCGCAGCAAGGCGATCAACTTGGCGTTCGGCACAAGCGCATGGGCCCGGCTCGCCGCAGCGGGGTGGTGTAGGTAATAGGGCGACGCATCGCCAGCGACGACCGGCCCGCCCGTGCTCCGTTCCCGCCGCCGCCTGGTCGCCGAAGTCGGCATGAACGACACGTACCAGCGCGCGCTGCGGGTGGCGTTGCTGTCGAAGTAGTGGACACCCTTGGTTGGGACCGGCTTAAGCACCGGGACCGGCGGTGGATACAGGGCGACGACGCCGGGATGATCGAGCAGGTCGAAGTAGAAGGACGTGGTCCCTCCTCGCTTGGCGCCGATGATGAGGAAGTCGGGCGGCGGACGTAGATCCGCCGTGAGCATGCCGACGCCCCGGGTGGACACCTTGATCGCCTGGCGAGCGAACGTGCCGACGGCCGAACCGATCGTCGCGCGTGCCATCGTCACGGCGGCAAGCTAGCAGCGCGGCTCGCTGGATGGGGTGTGGCGCCGCCCCCAACAGGAACACGGCGAAGTAAACTCGACCAGCAATGGCTGGGACGTTCGATGACCGAGTGGTTCTGCGCGCTCGCTCATGACCACCGAGCTGGTGTACTTTGCCGTTACGCTGGTGCTCACCGCAGCGGTTGCGGGGGCGCTGACGGTGGTGGCGTGGACCGACGGACATGCCGATGACTCCCTGCTCGGCGGGCGGGCCCGGTGGGGTCCGCTTGCCGGCGCCGCTGTCGGTTTGGCCGTCGTCGCCGTTGTGCTGCGCGTCCGCGCCATCGCCGAGGCGGACGCGCTGGTCGTCGAGAAGCTTGCCGAGGCTCGCGCGCCAGGGCTTGACGACTTGTTCTCGCTCGTCACCAGGATGGGCGACGTCGTGCCGACCTACACCATCGCCTCAGCGCTTGCCATCGCCTTGATGGTCTCGACACACCGTCTGTTAACGCCGTGGTTGCTGATCGCCGTCGTCGTCGTCGAGATCGCCCTGCAGTTCCTCCTCGCTGATCACCTGTTCGAGAACGTGACCATCGATGTAGTGGAGCCGATGGTGCCGCTCGGTGGCGCCGGTTCCAACCCGTCGGGTGCGACCGCTCGGCTGTTCACGCTCTTCATGGTCGCCGCTGCGATCTGTCGACCCGATCACCAGCGTGTGGCACGGCGCCTCGTCGTCGCCGGTGCCGTCATCACCCTCGTGGAGGTGATCAGCCGGCTCTATCTCGGACGCCACCTGGTCCTCGACATCTTCGGCGGGCTGTTCCTTGGCCTGATCCTGACACTGTCGACGGCTGCCATGGTGGACGCGCTCGCTCCGCTCGAGCGCCGGCTCGGCGGTCGGGTGACGTGGTGACGAAGTTGACGGATCGCGTGGTCGAACCCGTGGCGGACGTCCATCGCACTGCTGACGGGGAGAACGGCGAGCCGCAGGTGTCGAAGATCCCACTCTTGGTCGGCCTGTTGCTCGTCATCTCCACGGTGTCGTGGCGGCCATACACGGACTACGTGTTCTACTCCGGCGGCACCGATCCGATCGTTGTCGGAAAGGCGATGCTGAGCGCACTGGGCCTGGCTCTCGCCTGGACGGCGCGCCAACGCAGTCCTGCGCCGCGGCCGATGGGCACCGGCGCCGTGTGGCTGCTGCTGGCGTACGTCGTCGTCTCCACGTTCGGTGCCTGGACGACCGGCGACCTGATGGCGAGTGCCGTACTCGGGTTCCGGGTGTTGATGCATGCCGCCACGGTGATGCTACTCGTCAAGTCCTTCGCGCCGGCGCACCTGGTGCGCGCCTGGCTGGTGGCGATGATGACGATCGGACTGTTCGGTGCCGCCACCGGGCTGCCGTCACTTCTCCAGGGAAGGCGTCTCGGGGGCGGCCTGCCGCCGCTGAATCCCAACGAGGTCGCCCTGCTGTGCGCAGTGCCAGCGATCGGTGTCGCCTGGCTGATGTTGACCGACCGGGGCCGCGGTGTACACGGGGCAGTCATGGTCGGTCTGCTGGCCGTCATCTGGGCGTCCGGATCGCGAACGGCGCTGTTCGCCCTGCTGGTGGCGTTGTTCGTGATGGTGCTGCAGTCACGACGGCTCAGGCCCGGGATTGCCTGCACACTCGTCTTCGTCTTTTTCGGCTTCGTGTACGCAGCCACCGCCACCAGTGTGCTGACCGGCTACTTCGCCCGCGGCGGCGAGGAGAACGTAACGACCCTGAGCTCACGGACGATCGCCTGGTCGGCAGCGTTCTCGTTCCCTGATACGCCGTGGGTGCGATGGATGGGCGCCGGCCTGGCCCGTAAGCAGATCCCGGTCGAGGGTCAGTACTGGGACCAGCAACTGCTCGACAGCAGCTGGATCTCGGCGCTCGTGCAGGCCGGTCTGCTCGGGGCGCTGATCCTCCTCGTGTGGATATTGTTCACCGGCTGGGCGACCTTTCGGGTGCCCGCGCCGTCGAGGATGCTGTACGTCGGACTCATGGTGTTCCTGCTGGTCCGCAGCGTCCTCGAGAGTGGCCTGCTCGACAGCACGCCGGCGTTCATCACGTTCTTCCTGGTCTCACTGTTGGTGGACCGCCGCAGTGGACGCGAGGACGCCACCGCTATTCGCGATCGCGAAAGGCGGAGTACGAGGAGATGGGAATCGAATCCGGTCCCTTCGTCGGCATCCGGTTCATGACGATGCCGAGCACCCGTGCCTGAACGGAGGCGAGATCCTCGAGGGTGCGACTCAACTGCGGTCGGGTGACGACCCCGCGCCTCTCCAATGAAACGACGACGAGCACCCCGGCCGCATGCCTGGCGAGGATCGCTGCGTCGGTGACCGCCAGCAGCGGTGGCGAGTCGATGACCACATGGTCATAGCGCTCCTCGAGCTCGAGCAACAGATCCTGCATCGCCTGAGAGCCGAGCAGCTCGGATGGATTCGGCGGCAACCGCCCTGCGGTGAGCACGTCGAGGCCCGTGTCTCCCCACGGCTGTAGGGCATCGATGAGCGGGATGGCACCGATCAGCAGCCCTGCGAGACCGACGTCGTCCTCGAGGTCGAGATATTCGGACGTGCGCGGCTGACGAAGATCAGCATCCACGAGGCACACCTTCTGCCCGGCGTCCGCCAGCGTCAGTGCCAGGTTGATCGCCGTGGTCGTCTTCCCCTCGCCCTGCCGCGATGAGGTGACAACGTAGGACTCGATCTCCCTGTCGACGTTCAGGAACTGCAGGTTCGTGCGCAGCTGGCGGAACGCCTCGGCGCGGACGCCGTGCATCGCCGCACCTGCCAGCACGGCGGGGGTTCTTGGATCGTTCTCGAGCGGGATCCGACCGATCACCGGCAGGTCGGTCACCGCCGTCACGTCGATCTCGCGCCGGACGCGCTTGTCCCAGAGGTCGCGGAAGACGGCCACGGCGAAACCGATCGACAGGCCGAGCAGCAGTCCGAGACCGATGATCAGCTTCTTGTTCGGTGCCACGGACTCGCTGGGCACGGAAGCGGTTTGGAAGACGGTGATGGTCACAGTCGTGTTCGACGTCTCCGCGTCCTCGAGCTGCGCCGCGGCGGTCTTGAAGCTGGCGGCAACGGCATCGGCGATCGTGGCAGCTTGCTGAGGAGACGCGTCGCTGACCCCGACGGCAATGATCACGGTGTCGGTGGGCACGGTGGCCGACACCTTTCCGGCGAGCGACGCGACTGACGTGTCGAGTTCGAGCTCGTCGATCACCGGTTGCAGGACGAGTTCGCTGTCGACCACTTGCACGTAGGACTTCACCCGATCCTGCGAGAAATCGGAGGCCTCCAACTGCTCTTGGGGTGTACCCGCCGAGCTCTCGGCGGCGACGAACAGCTCCGTCTGAGCGGAATAGATCGGTGTTGCCGTGGCGATGTACAACCCGGCGAGCAGCAGGAACGCCGCAGTCGTCGCCACGACGACGACCCACTGTCGTCGCAACGTCTTCAGATAGTCCTGTAGTTCCACGTGATCGTCCTCTTACCCCGCCTGACCGCCCAGCGCGGCGACCAGTATGCCGACGAGGACGGTCGAAACGCGGCGCCAACCGACGAGGGTGCGAGCGACACGGTTCGTAGCGGCCAGTCGATCTTGACCTGGACGTGTCAATGCTGAGCCTGCCGCGAGGGATGGCTGGGTATCTCTGTTCACTGAGTGGACATCTTCGCTCGGTTCCGGTATAGTGCGACTCGGCGGATTGTCGGCTTGGCGGCGGACACTGCGGAAGTGGAAGAGCCACAACTGATTATTCGGTCGTTCCCAGTACGGACGGCGTGCACCCTTGCGGCAACTTTGTGATCGCACGGTAGTGCAGTCACCGTCACGGGGGCGACCGATCATCAGTCGGCGGAACGACTGAGGCGGTCATGAACAGGCGGAACACGAGCACGACGACAACGGCGTCGTTCGTCTCACGGCATCCCACAGAGGATGTTGCGGATGGACGGCACCGGACACCACCATCGTCGACGGTGCCATTGCGGCCGTGGACGCCTCCGGGCATTGCCCCGGCCGCCGGGCACGAGCCACCGGCGACGACGAACGACGAGAGCTCACGATTCGCGACTGTGGTACGACGGCACCAACTGACCATGATCATGGTCGGCGGCGACGCCACGGTGATGGCGCTCGGCGCCGTGGCGGCGATGGCGCTGCTCGGGCTCTTTGGTCGGGAGGGCGCTGCGGTGTCTCTGGCGCTGGCGTTCGGCACCGTGGTGCTCGGGCTCTGGGCCTGCCGTTCACAGGGACTGTGGATCTCAAGGGTGTGCTCGCTGCGGGCGATCGAGATCTCCCGCGTGACTCGCGCCGGTGGTCTGATCGGCGTCGGTCTGCTGATGGTCGATCGGGTGCTCCCGGTGAACATGCATCTGGCCGACCTGCTGGCGTTGACAGTGGTGAGCTGGACGGCGTTGGTGACCTGGCGGTCGGCGTTCCGGGTTTGGCTCGCCTCGCAGCGCCGGCAGGGCAAGCATCTGCGCCGTCTCGTGATCGTGGGCGCCAGCCATCGCACCACCGAGCTGATCAACGTGCTGCGTTGCCATCCCGAACACGGGCTCACGGTGGCCGGCATCATCGGCTCAGCCGGTGACGCCGCTCGCCAGGGCACCAGCGACCTGCGGATCACCGGGCTCGCCGGTGCCATCGAAGCGATCGATCAGCTCGACCCGGACGGTGTCGTGATCGGCACCTCACACCTCGAACCGGATCATCTCAACGAGATCATCCATCGACAGCACCTCGCAGGCCGCAGTGTGATGCTGGAGCCGGGCATCAGCCGCATCAACTTCCACAGCCTGCAGTTCTCGCCGGTGGCATACGAACCGCTGCTCTACGTGCAGAAGGCATCGCTGGCCAGGATCCAGCATCTGATGAAGCGCGTGTTCGACACGCTGTCGGCGGCGCTCGGGCTGATCGTGATCAGCCCGCTGTTGATCGCCGTGGGGCTGATGATCAAGCTCTCCGACCGCGGTCCGGTGTTCTTCAAGCAGCGGCGCGTCGGGCAGGACGGCAAGACCTTCGAGGTGTACAAGTACCGCACCATGGTGGTGGGCGCCGAGGACGGGCTCGCCGCGCTCAAGGCCGAGAACGAGCGGCACGGACCGCTGTTCAAGATGGACGACGATCCGCGCGTCACACGCATCGGACGGTTCCTGCGGGATTCGAGCCTCGACGAGCTCCCGCAGCTGTTCAACGTGCTACGAGGCGAGATGAGCATCGTCGGGCCCCGACCGGCGTTGCCCGATGAGGTCGCCGAGTTCCCGACGGACATGCGACGCCGTGAGACGGTGAAGCCTGGGATCACCGGCCTGTGGCAGGTGGAGGCCCGTGACAATCCGTCGTTCGACTCCTACCGACGCCTCGACATGTACTACATCGAGAACTGGTCGTTGACCCTCGACCTGATCATCGTCGTCGGCACGGTCGAGCAGGTGCTGGTCCGCCTCGTCGGCAGCCGGCTGCGGCGACGACGGGCGCGCCAGGCGGAGGTGTCGGCACTGCCCGCTCCGAGTCCCGCTCAGGCACCAGTCTCGGCATCGATGTCGGCAGAGTTGTGAGGGCAGGAGCAAACTGGCACACTGGCGTCGTGACGCGCCGCGAACCTGCCGTTCTCCTCGTACTCATCCCGTAGCGCACCGGCCCTCGCCGC
>Ga0136618_10000414_pt1 | contig 14418 bp, 11 predicted proteins | sample AntDrymUQ3302106_2_FD_104805 | JGI IMG/M metagenome (GOLD analysis project Ga0136618, IMG submission 104805) | Polar desert sand microbial communities from Dry Valleys, Antarctica - metaG UQ330 (21.06) | ecosystem: Environmental > Terrestrial > Soil > Desert | place: Antarctica: Dry Valley... | reverse complement strand
GCATCCGGTTTGACCGGCGTTTATAGAATTGATGCAAACGACAGCGATAAGCTTTATTCGATTATCGAAGAGGCTTCGAGCAATGTTCCGTTTGCCGAGCAGCAGCAGTTTTTTATGGATTTGGCGGTTCGTCTGACACCGCCGGATTTGCTGGCTATCGAGTGTCGCGGAAGTCGCGTGACGCTCGGCTCTTCACGCGCTCCGAAGGTTGTGTTTCAAGCCGACGGCGTAACGCGCAACGCCCGCAGCGCAAACGGTCAGGTTGTCCGTTCGCGCATCGGTCTTGAACGCGATAAATTGGTTTTTAGTTCGAGCGGCGGGAGCAATGATAATCTGAGTTTCAGTTTTACGCCGCTTGAAAACGGTCAGCGTCTGCGCGTAACGCGCCGTATTTCCGCCAAAGAACTTGTCGAGCCGGTCGTTATCCAAACCGTCTATAACAAAATCGCTGATGTCGCCAGATGGGACATTTATGGCGAAGCGCAAACTGACCGGCAAGTTGCCAGACAGGACAATGGAAATGCTTCGCCGGGTGCGCGTTCTTCTCGAACTGAGAGCAATGAAGCCGGAACAATCCGTGATGCGCTCAATCAATGGATTGAGGCGACAAACCGGCGCAATATCGAAAAACAAATGTCTTTTTATATGCCGGAATTAAAGGCTTTTTATCTCGCCCGCAATGCTTCGCGCAGTTCCGTGCGCGTTGAAAAGGTTCGACTCGCCGCCGCTAAATCCATCGACATTCGCGCCGCAGAGCCGGAAATTATTTTTCAGGACGGCGGGCGCACGGCGATAATGCGTTTTCGTAAAAAGTATCAAGTAGAAGATAAATCGAGAATTCGTCGCGGCGAAGTTGTTCAGGAATTGAGATGGCAGCAAACAACCGGCGGCTGGAGAATTTTCAGCGAGCGCGACATAAAAGTTATCAGCTAAAGCTTCGCTTCCGATAGTGCGAAACAGCTATTTTTCATTGTTCAACTTAGGAACGGCAATTTGTACCAGCGAAAAAATTTGACTTATTTCATCTGCCGGGACAACATTGAATATTACTTAAAATGGAAAATTGTTACCGTTTCCGCGTCGCCTGCGCTGCTCTCTTCGTTGGCGACGCATTTCTCTCAACTCTTCATCGCTCATTTGCTCGCGCTGTCGTTGGCGTTCTTCCTGGCGGCGCAGTTTTTCCTCGCGTTCGCCCGACGAGCGACCGGTAAAAATTGATTCGATGTCCGGGACGGGATTTTCGACGACACGAGTGCGCGTTTCGTCATCTTGCTGAGGTTCGCTGCGGCGCGTGTTTTGTCTCGAAGCCGGACGCGAAGTTTGAGATTTTTCCGTGGCGGATTTTGTCTTTTCCGGTATTTCTGCCGGCGGCGGCGGCTCGTCCTCGGCTTCCCTTTTTGCAACGGTTTCCCGCTTATCAACAATTGGTTCGCTTTTGACGCGCGTGGTTTTGATTTGCTCCGTCTTTTCTAATAAAGGCGCGTCGGAAATTTCCGGTGCCGGTGAATCTGTATCACTCATCGTTTGTTCGATGTTTGGGTTCGATGCCGGAGACGATTGAGTTACCGGAGTTTGGTTCGACTCGTTTGATGAATTCGCTTTGGTAATAAAATACCCAGCCGCCAAGCCGACACAGCCTAACAAAGCCAGCAAAGCTCCAAGTCCGAAACGCGATTGATTTGAGCGTGGAGAAGGAGAAACTCTTACCGCTTCTTCGACAACAAAAGTTGATTGGGGTAAAACTTCCGCCACGGGCGGAGAAACCTGAACAACTGGAATCGAAACTTTGAATGTTTCCAATTTGTCGTTGTTATCCGTTTGCGGAGAATTGTTCGCAGCTTCTGCAGCGAATGATTTCAGTGCCGGAAAATTTTCAGTGCCGGCAGAAATTATCACTCCATTTTCGGACGGAACGGCAGCTAATAATTCTACCGGCAATTCTTCCGTTTTTTCGGGCAAATTTGAATTGACCGCATATTCTAAAGCCTGCCGCATCGCTTTCGCCGAAACGAAACGGGCGGCGGAATTTAGTGCCAGAGCCGAATCCAAAACACTCGCTATGCCGACCGGAATCTCTTCATTGACGGCGTTTGCCGATTCGAGCGGGTCGGGATTTCCGGCAACGATAGCCGAAGCGCGTGCCAGCACGTCAATCGGCGGTTTGCCCGTCAAAAGATGATACATTGTCGCGCCGAGCGCAAAAATGTCCGAGCGAGCGTCGGTCCCCGTGCCTTGAATTTGTTCGAGCGGCGAATATTTGCGCGAATAACCGAACACGCTCAACGCACTTTGAGTGTCGTCCGAGTTGAGTTTTGCCAATCCGAAATCGAGCAGAATAATGTCGCCGCGCGTGGTTATTTTTAAGTTTTGCGGTTTGATGTCGCGGTGAATAACCGGCGGTTCCTGCGAGTGCAGATAGTCGAGCGCGTCGAGCAAACCGTTCGTCCAGCGCAGAACGTCCGGCAGAGGAAACGCGCCTTCGCGCTTCAAAATCTCGAACAAATCCTCGCCTTCGATAAACTGCATCACCAGAAAATGCCCGTTGCTTTCGGTGAAATGATCGGAAACGTGCGGCAGATTCGGATGACGCAAACCGTTCAAAAGTCGTGCTTCGCGCTCGAAAGCCACTCCTAATTCGTCTTCTTTATAAAAGGTTTCTTTTATCGCCACGTAACTTTCGAAACGCTGGTCAACGGCGAGATACACCGCGCCCATTCCGCCCGCGCCGATTTGTTTTTCAATCAGGTAACGATTTTGTAAAATTGTTCCGTTCTCAATCATTTATTTATCACCAAAGCAGTCGGCGATTTTGATGCCGATATGGTTTGGCGAGTTGATACAAAAAATTTTAGGCGACGAATCTTTTATTTTCCGCCTTTTACGCATTTGAATTTTATAACAGCAAGTTAATTTTTTAAACTTTACTGCTGTTGATATTAACTAATTTTTTATCTTGTTATAATTTTTTTGGAGGAAATATGCCACATAACAAACTAAACATCAGCGGCGCGAAAGCCGATATTCTTTCGTGGGTCAGCCACGATTTGTCAACGGATGAACACAATATGCTCCGCAACGTCTCGCGTCTGCCGTGTCTTTTCAAACACGTCGCGCTGATGCCGGACGCGCATCTCGGTATCGGCTCGATGGTCGGCTCGGTCATTGCGACGAAAGATGCGGTGATTCCAGCGACGGTCGGTGTCGATATTGGTTGCTTCACTGGCGATACGTTAGTGCCGACGCTTGACGGCAAATCTTATTCGCTTCGGGAACTCGCGGAGAGTGATGAAGAAATTTTTGTTTATGCCTGCACGGAAAGCGGAAAAGTCGTTGCGGCGAAAGCGACGGCGAAAAAGACGCGAGGTAATGCCGAACTGGTCAAAGTCATTCTGGATAACGGCGCAGAAATTCGCTGCACCCCTGACCACCAATTTATGCTTCGTGACGGAAGTTTCGTTGAAGCAAAAGATTTAAAATCAGAAACTTCTTTGATGCCGCTTTATCGTGAAATCGACAAAGACGGTTACGTTCTCGTTCAGCAAAATTACTCGGGCAGAATGCAAAAAGCGCATTGGATAGTCGCTCGAAGCGGTTTGCTCGGCGATGTTACAAAATTTGAAAACGATAAAACGATAATTCACCACAGAAATTTTGATGAATCGGATAATCGCCCTGAGAATTTGGAATTTATGAGCGCGTCGGCGCATTCGGCTTATCATCGTTTATTAGTTGACTGCAACGAGCACTGGCAATCGCCTGATTTTGAGAAGAAGCGAGTTGCGGCTTTATCAGCTAAAGCGCAAACCGCCGAAGGTCATTCTTACTTTGCCGAGCGCGGCACGAAAAACATTTTGAAATATATGTCGGAAAAACCCGAGCATTTCAAAATGTCAGTTGCTGAAAACGGCAAACGCGGCAAAAAGTTTTTGGTTGAATACAACCGGAGCGAAAAAGGTCGCGCCAAAAGCAAGGAAATCGCCAATCGTCTTTACGGTTGCGAAACCTGCGGCGAGCAAGTGAAAAGCGGCATTGGTCTGCACAATCATCGTCGTTATTCGCACGGCTACAATCACAAAGTTGTTCGCGTCGAACGAATCAATGAGCGCGAAGACGTTTATTGCTTGACCGTTCCCGAATATCACAACTTCGCTTTGGAAGCCGGAGTTTTCGTTCATAACTGCGGAATGATGGCGGTTAAAACGCCTTTCAAAAGTTCGATTCTCGAAGGCAGATTGAAAGATTTGCGTCATCAAATCGAGCGCACGATTCCCGTCGGTTTCAACGAACACAAGGAAGCGGTTGACGAATCGCTGGCGTGGGAAGGCTGGAAGAGTTTCGTTAAATTGCACAAAGGCGTGCAGCACCGCAAGGCAAAAGCGATGAAACAACTCGGAACGCTCGGCGGCGGAAACCATTTTCTGGAAGTCTGTCTCGACACCGAAGATAATGTCTGGCTGATGCTGCATTCCGGTTCGCGCAATATCGGCAATGAAATTGCTTCGTGTCATATCGAAACGGCGAAACAGCTTCATAAATTGTCGGAGCTTCCCGACCCGAATCTCGCTTATTTCATTCAGGGAACTGAGGAGTTCAAAAATTACTGGCGCGATTTGGAATGGGCGCAGAGTTTCGCGTTCAAAAACCGCGAGATTATGATGAAGCGACTTTTGAAACAATTCAATCGAATGTTCTCGGGCGGCGAAGATTTCGTGCCGGAAGTTGCGGTTAATTGTCACCATAATTACGTCGCCCGTGAACATCATTACGGTGAAGACGTTTTTATCACGCGCAAAGGCGCAATCAACGCCGAAGTCGGAAATCACGGAATTATTCCCGGCTCGATGGGCGCGAAATCTTTTATTATCAAAGGTCTCGGCGCACCGGAGAGTTTCAATTCCTGCTCGCACGGCGCGGGTCGCCGAATGTCGCGCACGGCGGCGAAAAAAGCGTTTTCGCGCGAGGATTTGGAACGCCAGACGGCGGGCGTTGAATGCCGCAAAGACGCGGGCGTGATTGACGAAATTCCGTCGGCTTACAAAAACATCGACGAAGTTATGCGTAACCAGCGCGATTTGGTCGAAGTTGTTGCGGAATTGAAGCAAGTTGTTTGTGTTAAGGGATAAAATGAGTTTGCCGGTTTAGTTTTCTATTTCGGCAAACTCAATTCACAAACAAGATTATGAAATTAATTTATTTAGATACCAGTCATTTCTCGCTTTTGACGGATGTTTTCAAATCAAGTCCAAATGTTTTCTATAATTTTGTAGATAAATGGAGAGAAGCAAATTACATTTTGACAGTATCAAAAACACATATTGAAGAAATAATGCAACTTAGTTTTTCTGAAACAAGGAATCTCCGCTTTAAAGTTCTTAGCGAATTTATACCATTCAAATATGAAAATGAGAATTTCTTCGAGCGAGAAATTTTCTTAAACCTATTCAAAAATGGTTTACTGCCAATTTCAGATGAGGATAGAAAAACAAATCTAAGTATTTTTTCTAGGACTATTTCAGATAAAAATGAACTAGAGTTAGTCAAACAGACGCATACTGCGATTCGATCATCGGGTTTGTATAAACTTACTTCATTCGCAGATGGGCGTGCTTGGAAGGCAAAAAAAATGGACAAGATTCATAGCTCACCAAAACCAAAATTAAAAAACGTGAAAAACAAATTCTTTTTCAAAATCTTTGCTAAATTTATTGGAATTGATTCTTCAAATCTAGGAACACTGCGGAAAACTTTTGAATCAACACTTAAAGACTTTCTCTTTAAGATACAGTTACAATCTACACTTAAAAATTCTTCTTTTGTTACTGACAAATCTGTAGCTTCTAACATAAGTAAAAAAATTTCACGGTCAAATTGTTCAGGTTTATGGCTACGAAGTGAAATTGAAACTCGGCTTAAACTTGCTCAAGATTTCAAACCAAATAATGAAAAGGACTTAGACCATATCCAATATCTTCCTTACGTAGATTTATTTGTTACTGATAGAAGGATAGTTGAAATGACAACGCAAGTTTTAAGAAGTCCAGGTTTGCCTGAAAGTTTGAAAAAGGTTGCTTCTCCAATTAAAGTTCCTCAATCCTTAGAAGCCTTGGAAAAAGCACTTTTTGATACATCATATTCGGACACTAATTCATTCAACTAAAATCGTTAGTCTAGCCAGTCAAAGATTTCGGCTTGCTGCATCGAAAGCATTAGCTCAATCCGATACTAAGCTCGAATTGTTTTATGGTTTTAAGGATAATTCTTTTTCTTTGACGATTCGCAAAAACTCAAGCGGTTCGACTATCTTCAAATGTTTGAATCTTTGTCGAAATTCTTTGCAATCGTCGGTAAAGCCGGTCATCAAATCGAGCAAATCTTTATCACGGCTGACGATGTATTGGGCTTCGGCTTTTATGGCGAGGTCAATGATTATTTCGTCTTTCGGGTCGCGGATAAGTTTGAAACTTTTCGGCACGGAGCGAATCAAGATTGAAAGACTCAAAACATCTTCGATAAACGCTTCGATTTTTTCGACATCGGCATTGGGCAGACGCGAGAGAATATTCGGTCTTAAAACGACATCTCCGATTTCGGCAAGCGTATCTTTTGAAACGAAAAGTTCCGCTTTGCCGCGCCGGACTGCATCGAGGCATTTGGCGGCGACGCTGTTGGGGTTGAGCAAGACTTGAATGAAAATGTTGCAATCGAAAACCGCGCGGAGAATTTCACCGGACATTTTTTAGCCTCACCGCCCGTTTTTTTCTTCCCACATTGCTTGTCTTTCGCTTTCGATTAGTTCGTCCAAATCATCTTCCGTCATACCGCTTTCGGCAAAGTCTTTTCTAAGGGGCGCGAGGATTTCATCAAGCGTTTCTCGGTGGTCAATATCTTTTTCAATCAAATTTTCGACGTATTCGGCAACGTCTTTTCCTTGATTTCTAGCTTTTTCTTCTAAAACCGCGCCGATGTTTTTGGGAACTTGAATTGTTAAAGTCATTGTTTCCATAGCCGAAATTTTAGCACAAAAAATGAATAGGGATTTAAATTATCATTCAAAAATTTCAGCAAAAACACTTTAAAAAATTAACTTAACAAAAAATTTATATACAAAACAGATAATTATCATCTAAAATAGTGGCAATTGATTTTAGGTTGCACAATATCTTGCGGTAAAATTTGATTTGTATTTGAGTTCAATAAAACAAACACACAATTTAAGGAGGTGATTCCATTGATAACGGGTAGAGTTCTGCTCTTAAATTTTTCTTATGAACCGCTCGGCACGATTGGCGTGGCGCGGGCGATTTGTATGTGGTTTTCGGGTAAATTGACGGTTGAAGAAGCGGACGGCGATAATGTTCTGCATTCGCCTTCAACGACGATTCCGGTACCATCGGTCGTGCGTCTGCGAACTTATGTTCACATCAAGCGCAGACGGCAGGAGACGACGATGAAACGGGCGCGGATTTATATTCGTGACCGCTATCGCTGTCAATACTGCTCGGAACACAAACACGCCAAAGACTTGACGCTCGACCATATTCTGCCGCGCGCGCAAGGCGGCGAATCAACTCCGCAGAATCTGGCAACCGCCTGCGTCAAATGCAACCAGCGCAAAGGCAACCGCACGCCCGAACAAGCCAGGATGCCCTTGCTTACATCGCAAAAACTTCTGCGGCTCGGGCTTGATCACGTTCTGCTTTGCCATTATGCCGAATCGCGTCCCGAATGGAAGAAATATCTGTTTATGGACGATTTGGAAGAAGAAACGAGAATTGCTGCTTAGATTTTGAGCGGCAATTCTTTTTTTACAAACCTTTTTTTTAATTTTCAGCAATATTAATAAGCAAAAATGAGGTGTGTCGGAACTGCCTGCCTAAGCGGGCGGCTTTGCCCTGCTGATTGTGCCGCTCGCTTAGGCAGGCAGTTCTGACTTTGCTATAACGACTAATTTTGATTTTATGAAATACGAAACCGAAACCGAAATTTTCGATGTCATCCGCAGTTTTGAAAACGGCACGATTTCGCGCGAAAACTGGAAACATGCCGAGCATTTAACTGTTGCGTTTTACTACGCTGATAATTCACCGTCGCTAAACGAAGCAGCCGACAAAATGCGCGGCGGAATTTTCAATTTATTAAAATCATTCGGCGTTGATTTGGAAAAGGAAATGCCGTATCACGAAACGATGACACGGTTTTGGATGAATCTCGTGTATGATTTTGCAAAAACTCAAAACGGTTATTCAACTGTCGAAGCAGCAAATTTGATGATAGAAAATTTCGGCGACAAGGATTTGCCTTTGAAATTTTACAGCCGCGAACTTTTGTTTTCCGACCGGGCGCGAAAGGAATTCGTCGCGCCTGACATCAAGGAGTTTTCAAGATGAAACTGATATTTATTTACGGTGCGCCGGCGGTCGGCAAATTGACGGTCGCTAACGAAATCGCTAAACAAACCGATTTCAAAGTGTTTCACAATCATTTGAGCATTGACGCAATCGAGCCGATTTTCGATTTCGGGACAAAACCTTTTGCCAGACTGACCGCTTTGATTCGCGTCGAAACCATAGCCGAAGCCGCTCGTGAAAACATCAATTTGATTCATACGTTTTGCTATGCAAAAGATTTGGACGATAAATATGTTACTAAAATCACCGAAGCAGTCGAATCAAACGGCGGCGAAGTTTGTTTTGTCCTTTTAACCTGCGAGAAAGATGAATTGGAAAGGCGCGTTTTAGAAGAATCGCGCAAGCAATTCGGCAAAGCGAACAATCTTGAGATTCTGCGAGAGATTCTGGGCAAATACGATTTATTTTCGCGCGTTCCTGAACGGGAAAGTTTGCAAATTGACAACACTAATCTTCCACCTGCCGCAACGACGCAAATTATTACCGAACACTTCAAACTTGGGATACTACCCAGAATCCGTAACCGTTTCATTTGATTTCAGAAAAATGCTATACTCCGGAAACTTTATGAAAAGCCGCCCGACAAAACTTTCCAAAGATTTGCTCAACGAACTCGGTATCGCGCCGAAAGAATCTTGTCATTTCTAATTTACGCCTTTTAATCTTAATCTATTGTTTGAATTTATTTTGTAGATTCTATTTCTAATCGTTTTTTAAATACGATAAAATTCACCTTCAAATTTATGCTTAAATTTCATAACACATTATCGGGACAACTAGAAGAATTTCAACCGCTCGACGGCAACAATGTGCGACTTTACATTTGTGGTCCGACGGTTTGGAGTTTCGCGCATATCGGCAATTTTCGCACCTTCACCTTCGGTGACGTTCTACGGCGTTATCTGAAATTCAAAGGATATAATTTGACGCACGTTTTTAACTTGACCGATGTTGACGACCGGATCATCAACGAAGCGAAGAAAGCCGGCAAGACGATTGACGAATTTACTCAGCCGTTTATCGAAGCGTTTTGGGAAGATTTCGACGCGCTCGGACTTCAACGCCCCGAAATCACGCCGCGAGCAACGCATCACATTGCCGAGATGATTGAGATTATCGAAAAACTGATTGAGAACGGACGCGCTTACGAATCGGACGGCTCGATTTATTTTCGCATCGCGGCTTTTCCCGGCTACGGCAAATTATCGAAAATCAATTTTGCGGGCAATGTTTCCGGCGCGTCCGGCAGAGTTGACACCGACAAATACGACAAGGAAAACGCCAACGATTTTGCGCTCTGGAAATTGGTTGACGCTGACGAGGCGACCGGCTGGGACGCGAGTTTCGGGCGCGGTCGTCCCGGCTGGCACATCGAATGTTCGGCGATGGCGATGAAATACTTGGGCGAAACTTTCGACATTCACGCGGGCGGCGTCGATTTGAAATTTCCGCATCACGAAAACGAAATCGCCCAAAGCGAAGGCGCAACCGAAAAACAATTCGCCAGGGTTTGGCTACATTCGGAACATTTGAAAGTCGAAGGCGAAACAATGTCGAAAACTACGGGCAACTATTACACTTTCCGCGATTTGATTACCAAAGGTTATTCGGCGGCGGCGATTCGTTATTTGCTGATGAGCGTTCCGTATCACAAGCAATTGAATTTTACGTTTGAGACTTTGGACGGCGCGGAAAATACGATTGAACGTCTGCGCGATTTTCGTGCGCGTCTCGACGAATCAAATCTGAAGGACGGCATCAATCTTGATTTGCAGGAAAAAGTCAAAAATTATTTGGCTGATTTTGAAACGGCGATGGACGACAATCTGAATACATCGCAGGCACTCGCGGCACTTCACAATATGGTACGCGATGTCAATACGGCTCTGGCAAACGAAATGGTTTTGACTGAAAACCGTTCGGAAATTTTAGAGCTAATCGAAAAATTCGATTCGATTCTGAACATTTTCGGTGAAATAAAAACGGAGATGCTTGATGCGGAAATCGAAAATTTAATCGAAGAACGCCAGGAAGCCAGAAGAAATAGAGACTTTTTGAGTTCTGATGAAATCCGAGATTTGTTGATTTCTGACGGCATCGTAGTTGAGGACACAAAAGAAGGAGCAAGATGGAAAAGAATTAAAGAAATCGAAGAAACTGAAAAAAGAACTTTAAGATTATTAAGACATTTCTCTGAACAAAAGGTTTCTGGAAATTTATTTGGTATAAGCGGTGAAATTATTCTTCCTAAATTTGATGAAATCATTTCTGAACCTAAAATTGGAAACGGCTTAAGAGTTGACGTAAAAGGCAAGAGTGCTGAAGAAATTTGGTTTGTAGAAGTTAAATTAATCAAATCAAAAAATGCTTCTCCACGTATTTTAGAGCAAGTAAAAAGATATTTTGAAACAATTAAAGTTCAACAGCCTAGCAAAGCAATATTTTGGCTCGCAGTTTTCGGAGATTTGCCTCAAAAATTTAAAGATGAATTTTCATCTTTAGGTATTTATTTTTCTTCAATAGATGATATAAAAAAAATTGAGGAAGTGTTGAATGTTAAAATTTAAAGCCTTTACATCAAACAAGAAATCGCAAAGTAATTTGAAAGTTTCAAACTATTTTGCAATTTCATTTCCCTTCTGCACTTCAACCGAAAACGCTTTTAGACCTTGCGCTTCAAATATTTGCGCGTCGCCGATTTGATAACCGTTTGAAATTAAATTTTGCAAAGGCGGCGCGGATTCGTTCCAATCTTTAGCGCGGAAAGCGATAAAAAATCTGTCGCCTTCAAAAACTTCTGACGACTTTACGTCGTCGAAACCGCGCGGCAGAAAATACGCTTTGTCTTCGGTCAAGCCTTCGATTCCATTGATTTTTATAATTTGAAATTTCCTATCTGAATCGCGCAAGACGAACCAAAAATGATACGCGACTAAATCTTCAAAGACGTAAATTTTTGCAGGCTCTTCTGAGTCAGTTTGAGTTTGCGGCAAATGAACAGCCAGATTTTCCCATGCGCACCAGATATATTTCGGTTCGTCCCGTGTTGCTTGCAGCAAAAACGCCGCTCCGAAGAGCAGGAAAATTATCGAAAGGCTCGCAAATTTTATTTTCTGAAGCTTTATTTTTGAAATTGCAATCGCCAGTAAAATTGCCAACGGCGCGAAGGCGATTATTAAATGCCGCGTTCCCCAAATCGAATACGGCAAAATCCAACTTGCAATGAAAGCTGATAAAATCGGTGCAAAAACAAAAATCAAAAGCAAAAGAGAATTTCTTTTTTCAACTTTTGATTCGCTTTTCCAATCTGCAAAATAAAAACCGAGAGCAATTGTTCCGATTGCTAAAATCGGCAGGGTTATCACAAAAATCGCCGGCTCATCCGTGTTACTTTGCTCGAAATAAATCGGCTCGAATAAATCGAAAATAAATTGAAAAATTGATAATAGATTCGGCTTTGTCATCCAACCGATGTTTTGACCGAGGTTTGAATTTATCTTTGAGGCTTGCCAAACGGTGTAAACCCAAGGCACAAAACTAATCGCCGTTATGCCGAGCATCAAAAAAATTCGTTTCAATCTTTCACTGGCTAAAATCAAAACCGCGAGAACTTCCGACAGAACAATCAACCAACCGAAATAATGTGAATAAACGAGAAGAATATTAAAAATTATCAGAAGGAAAAAGCCTTTGCCTTTATTCAAAAACCGCACGAAAAGCCACGTCGAAAACAACCCAAAACAGAGAAGCAAACTATACATCCTGATTTCCTGCGAGTATTTGATAAGCGAGCCGCCCGCGGCGAAAAATGTTAAAGCAAGCGCGATTGTCGGAAACGGTAATTTAAGTTGTCGGCATAAAAGAATGAAAGGAATTATCGCAATTGAAGAAAACAAAACAGGAAAAAATCTCAGCCAGAAGAGACTTTCGCCGCCGACGGAAATCCATATTTTTAATAAAGCGTAAAAAAGCGGCGGATGAATCAAATCCTGCGCGACAAACCAGAACAGATTTCTCCAAGAAAGTGATGCGGCGTGAATGCTGAAAATCTCGTCAAACCAAAGACACGAAGCGGTTAAATTCCACGTTCGCAGCAAAACATAAACAACCGCAACCAGACCGATAATTATCAGCCAAATTTTACCGTCTCGCTTCATTTTAAAGTTTTATGTGGTTGCAGAGTTTGCCGCCGACGCTCGTATAAAAAAGCGGAACTTCGGCAAATTTATTGGTTTCGCGGCAATAGGAAAGGCATTTATCGAACGGTTTCGAATAAATATGCAGGCTGACGGCGCGTTGGTCGAATTCCGGCAGGTTTAAGATTTGATGAATCGGTTCTTCGAGTTCGACTTTGGCAGTCAAGCAATCGGAAAGGTCAAAATTATCTGTCTCTTCGAGTTTGCAAAAGTTTTTAGATTCGTCAATTTCAACGGCATGAAAATTTTGTCCGCGAAGTTTGCCGACCGGAACACTCATCCAACACATCTGGTCGGCGTGATTGTGAATGCGCGAAACTTGCCCTTTGTTCCAGCACAAAGCCATCAATTCAAAACGCTCGTCCTTATAAATCAAATTTCTTGTGTAAAATTTTTCGCTCCAAAAGAAAAATCGTGAAATCGTGTCAACATCAACCGGATTTTCAGCCAGCAATTGATAGACGTTATCGCAGGTAAAATCTTCGTCGGAGACTTGGCAAAGACCTTCGATTAAATTTTCGACTTTGACCGTTTTCATAAAATTTTTTAGCCACGAATAACACGAATAACACGAATAAAATTATCTTCGTTTTTAATTCGTGTTATTCGTGTTATTCGTGGCTAAATTTTCTTCCGATTTCTTCAAAAAGTCAACAAACTCTTGCACATTTCTGGTCAACCCCGGAAATGTTGCAACAGCTTTGCCGTCGCTGCCGATGATTGCATAAAAAGGCAGCGCAACCGTTCCAAAAGTATTTTGCTCAAACTCTTGCTGTTTATTGTTGATGTCGCTTCCGTCGTCGGTGTAAAGCCGGGCGCGGACGAATTTTGATAATTCCGCTTCGACTTCTTTTTTCGGGAAAATATTCGCTTCCATCCAGCGACAATTCGTGCAGGTGTAGCCCGTAAAATCCACGAAAACAAGTTTATTTTCCAATTTGGCTTTGGCTAAGGCGGCTTCGTAATCGTTGTCAATCCATTTCAATTCTTCCGAGTTTCCGCCGAACATTCGCGCCGAAGAATTTTCCAAATCGGGCGGCAAAAACGCTTCAAGCTCGCCGAGTTTTGCACCGAAAAGTCCGGTCAGCAAATAGAAACTTATTGCCAGACTGATAATTGCCGACATCAAGCGAAACGCGCCGATGCGTTCGGGCTTTGAATCGTGCGGAAGCTGGAATTTGCCCAGCAGATAAATTGCCAGAATTATTCCAATCGCAATCCAAATCGCCAACACAATTGGGCGCGTGAAAATTCCCCATTTCCAGATTAAATCTACATTCGAGAGAAATTTCATTGCCGCCGCGACTTCCAAAAACCCCATCGCTACTTTGATTGAATTCATCCAGCCGCCCGCCCGTGGCAAGGAGGAAACGTATTGCGGCGCGAGCGCGAGAACGAAAAACGGCAGCGCGAAAACTGTTGAAAAAGCGAGCATTCCGACGAGCGGTCTTTGCCAATCGCCCTGCGAAGCCGAAACCAGAATCGTGCCGACAAACGGCGACGTGCAGGTAAAAGAAGTCAACGTGAACGTCAAACCCATCAGCAGCGCGCCGATGATTCCGCTTCCCTCGCCTTCTTTGCTGCGCGTTAAATTGTCGAGTTTTGTCAGAACGCCGGTCGGAACGGTGATTTCATACGCGCCGAAAAGATTGAATGCAAAAAACAAAAAGATTCCGGTGATTAAAAGATTGACGTATGGATTCGCGGCAAAAAGCGTAATGCCCGCCGCGCCGACGAAAACCGCCAGCAGCATTCCGAGAATCGTAAAAGTTAAAATTATTCCGAGCGAATAAATTGATGCGAGTTTTATTGCT
>Ga0136618_10000412_pt1 | contig 14433 bp, 11 predicted proteins | sample AntDrymUQ3302106_2_FD_104805 | JGI IMG/M metagenome (GOLD analysis project Ga0136618, IMG submission 104805) | Polar desert sand microbial communities from Dry Valleys, Antarctica - metaG UQ330 (21.06) | ecosystem: Environmental > Terrestrial > Soil > Desert | place: Antarctica: Dry Valley... | reverse complement strand
CGCCGCGTAGCGCGGCAGCGGCCCTGGTCCCGCGCGGGCGCGGCTGGCATCGCTCGCATACGTAGGTGCCGCGCCCCGCGACGCGCAGCTTGCGTACCGGCCGCCCGCAGACCAGGCATGGCTCGCCCTCGCGCAGGTGGATGAGGAAGCGATCCTGGAAGGAGCCCTGCACGCCGTCGGGATCGCGGAAGTCGTCGATCGAGGCTCCCTTGGCGTCGAGCCCAGCCTCCAGCGAGGCGAGCACCCCGTCGCGGAGCGCCGCCACCTGGGAGCGCGTGAGCCGGCCCGCCGGCCGCAGCGGATGGATCCCGGCGCGGAACAGAGCCTCGTCGGCGTAGATGTTGCCGACGCCGGCGATCCTGCGCTGGTCGAGCAGGAACGCCTTGATCGGAGCGCGCCTTGCGCGCGTCAGCGCGTAGAGGTGCGCGCTCGTGAACTCGGGCGAGAACGGCTCCACGCCGAGCCGGCCGGCGAAGAACTCGTCGAGCGCGTCTGAGCCGAGCGCGAGCTCGCCGGTGCCGAAGCGGCGCGGGTCGTCGAAGTACAGCTGCTGGCCGTCGTCGAAGGCGGCGCGGACGCGCCGGTGGCGCGGCGGCTCCGCCGGGTCCAGCAGGAGCGTGCCCGTCATGCGCAGGTGCATCATCAGGTGGACGTCGTCGTGGAGCTCCCAGATCAGGTACTTGCCGCGCCGCGTGAGCGCGTCGACGCGCCGCCCCTCGACGGCGGACGCGACCTCGTGAGCGGCGAGCGGACTGCACCAGCGCGCGTCCATCACCTCGAGCTCTCGCAGCACGCGGCCCTCGACGCGCGGCGCCAGGTGGCGGCGGATCGTCTCTACCTCGGGGAGCTCGGGCATCTGGACTCAGCTTGACACCGCGCGGCCTGCGTGACGAGCGCAGGCTCAGCGCCCGGCGACCGCCGCCTCAAGCTCCGCAAGCGACATGTCCAGCGTTCGCCGCAGGGCCCGATCGGTCGTAGCGACACACGTCGGGCCGTCGATCGCAGGGTTGTTGAACGCCTCATAGAGCCTGAGCAGGCCCTTGGTGCCGCGCCGCGCCACGATCACCTCCGCGGCGCCGGAGCTCGCAGCGTATGCCGCCCCCTGCTCGCGCCCATCGAGCTTGAAGATCGAATTCGGGCGGCAGAGCTCGCGCAGCCCGACGCTCGCGCCTGCGCCTGCGCCCGCGGCACGCAGCCGCGCCTCGGCGGCGCGATCATCACCCGACAGGTGCAATGCCACAGCCTCCGCGAGCCACGGCGGCGTGCGCCCCGAAGTGGCCGTGTTGAGCGCGGTGTGCGTCAACTCGTGCACGAGCGTGGACTGCCGCTCGGGGGCCGGCAGCTCGCTCCAGCGCGCGTCGATCACGATCATGCGCTCGGCCAGCACACGCTCGACCGCCAGCGCCGGCTTCGGGCCGAACTGCACAGAGGCATTGGCGAGCGCGACGACCCCACGCGCGATCCTGCCCGCGAGCTGCCCGGCCTGGGATGCATCGCGCGCTGCGATGACCAGCACGCTGCGCGGCAGCTCGCGTTGCGGGAGTGCGCTCTCGAGCTCGCGGTACGCGCCGGACAGGCCGGAGCGCAGCCTGGCGGCGTCAACACCCGGCGGCGACAGGAGCACGAGGTGAGGCGCGCGCGTCGCCTTGAACGGCGCGACCTCCCACGGCAGCGGCTCGCGCCGTGCGGCATCACGGCTGACGCGCCAGCCCGCGTATGTCCTGCGAGCCGTGAGCCTCCGGGCGGTGAGGAAGGGCCGGCTCATCCCGCGCACGCGATAGGACAGCGTCAGCGCGATCTGCGCGTGGTCGCCCGTGATGTCGAGCTCGTCGGAGACGACCCGGACGCGTAGGCGCGAGAGCTGCGCCGTCCAGCGCACGCTGCGACGATCGCGACCGCGCTGCGGTCCGGCGGCCGTGCCCGTCAGCGCGGCGACGTCACGCCGTTCGAGCGCCAGCGCCCGCTGCCGCAAGAGCGCCTCGATCGCGCCGGCATCGTCCGGCGGGCGCCCGGTGGTCTCCGCGGGTTTCGATCGGGGCGCGGGTGTGACCGCAGGGGCGCCGGCGCCGGTCCCGCCGCAGCCCGCGGTGACGAGGATCACAAGGCCGGCCGGGAGCAAGCGTCGCGCCATCCTGCGGCTGATATTGGCAGGCGGTACCCGCCGCCAGCGGCGGTCAGGTGAACGGCGTGCCCGGCAGCCCGTCGGCCTCGCGGCCCGCGAGCCAGCGCAGCACGCTCGCTCCTACATCGCAGAAAGGACCGTCGTGGCGGCGGCCGCCGTGGCCTGCGAACGCAGCCAGCAACGGCACGTGCTCGCGCGTGTGGTCGGTGCCGGGCGTGGTCGGGTCGCAGCCGTGGTCGGCGGTCACCACGAGCAGGTCGCGCCCCGGGTCCAGCCGCGCCACCCACTCCCCCACGGCGGCGTCGATCGCGCGTAGCGCGTCGTGGAAGCCGGACGTGTCCTGGCGGTGGCCGTAGACCTGGTCGGTCTCGACGAGGTTGGTGAAGACGAAGCCGTGCTCGAGCTCACCGATCAGCGCTGTCGTCGCGGCGATCGCGGCGGGGTTCGTCGCTCCGGGATGCTCGCAGTCGACGCCGGCGTGGTTGAACACGGACCCGATCTTGCCGACCGTGTGAACCGGGATCCCGTCGGACTGAAGCTCGTCCAGGTAGGTGCGTCCGGGGGGGTCGAGCGCGAAGTCCTTGCGTCCGTCCGTACGCTCGAACGCTCCCGGCGAGCCCCGGAACGGGCGCGCGATCACGCGCCCGACGGCGTGCTCGCCGCGCATGATTGCGCGCGCGGCCGCGCAGGCGGCTTCGAGCTCGGGCTGCGGCACCTCGTCCTCGTGGGCGGCGATCTGGAGCACCGAGTCCGCCGACGTGTAGACGATCAGGTCGCCCGAGCGCAGGTGCTGCTCGCCGAAGTCATCGATCACCGCGGTGCCCGAGTAAGGGAGGTTGCACAGCGCGCCGCGACCCGTTGCGTCGCGCAACTGCTCGATCACCTCCTCCGGGAATCCCTCGGGGTATGTGCGCAGCGCGACCGGCGTGACCGCGCCCATCAGCTCCCAGTGGCCCGTGATCGTGTCCTTGCCGGGGCCGAGCGGATGCAACCGCCCATGGAGGACCGGCTCGGGCGCGGGCGGGCACCCCTGCAGCGGCAGCGCGGATCCGAGGCCGAGTCGTTGCAGGACGGGGAGATCGAGTCCGCCGCACGCCTCGGCCACGTGACCGAGCGTGTTCGAGCCCGCGTCGCCGTACTCATCGGAGTCGGGCAGGTCGCCCGCCCCGCAGGCGTCCAGGACGATGACGAAGGCGCGCCGATCCACGGCGCGCATGCTCGCATCAAACCGCCGGCGGCGGCCCCAGCACCAAACCGCCTCCCCCCGCGGCGGTCACGACGCAGTCGAGCCGTGCCCGCGGGTGGGCGTCGAAGTAGACGTCCTTGAGGCGCTCGGCCGAGAGGTGGGTGTAGAGCTGCGTCGTCGCGATGTCGGCGTGTCCCAGCATCTCCTGCAGCGAGCGCAGGTCGCAGCCACCGGCGAGCAGGTGGGTCGCAAAGCTGTGGCGCAGTGTGTGCGGGCTCATCTTCGAAGCGAGACCGGCGCTCGCCGCGTGACGCTGCACGATCTTGTAGAGCCCTTGGCGTGTCAGGCCGCCGCCGCGCTGGTTGACGAACAGACGCGACTCCCAGCGGTTGCCGACGAGCCGTCCGCGACCGCGCTGCACGTATGCGCCGAGCGCCCGTGACGCCGCCGATCCGATCGGCACGAGCCGCTCCTTGGCTCCTTTGCCACGCGCGCGCAGGATGCCCGCCTCGAGGTCGACGTCGCCGACCTCGAGACCGATCGCTTCGGACGCCCGCAGCCCGCAGGCGTACATCGTCTCGAGCAGCGCGCGGTCGCGCAGCGCCGCGGGCGCGGTCCCGCGCGGCTGGCGCAGCAGTTCGGCGACCTCGTCGCGACTGAGCACCTGCGGCAGCTTGCGGCTCTGCTTCGGGACGCGCAGGTGCGCCGTCGGGTCACTCGTCAGCACCGACGTGCGGCGCAGGTGGCGGTAGAAGGACCGCAGGCAGGCAGTCTTGCGCTGCAGCGTGGCGGGCGCCGCCGCCGGCCGGTCGTCGCGGCCGCTGGCGATCTCCGACGTGAACGCGCTCAGCTCGGCATGCCCGGCGGTGAGGGGATCGTGGCCGGTGCGGCCGAGCCACTCGCCGAACTGGAGCAGGTCGGAGCGGTAAGCCTCCAAGGTGTTGCGCGACAGGCCGCGCTCGAACTCGAGGTAGGCGAGGAAATCGAGCAGCAGGTGCTCGAACGGCTGGGCGCGCGGCGCAGCCGGTGAAGACGCGCTGTCAAGGCGGGTGTCCGGTTGCGGGATCGCGATCGCCATCGGCTCTTGGGGTTCGGCGCATGCCGCCCCAGCCCTGCCGATGCAAGCCGCGATTCAGGCGTCCAGGCGCGTCCGCAGGAGCTGCAGGCCGATGATCGTCTTGGCATCGCGGCACTCCGCGAGCGTCGCTTCGAGCTCGGCGAGCGGACGCGCGACGATGTCGATCCGCTCGTCCTCCAGCTGGTATCCGGACTTTTCGCTCAGGTCCGTCGCGAGGAAGATGTGGCACTGCTCGTCGGTGAAGCCGGCCGACGTGTAGTAGGTCGTGAGGTGCTCCCAGCTCGCCGCCGCCTTGCCGATCTCCTCGGCAAGCTCCCGCTGCCCGCACAACAGCGCGCTCTCCCCCTCCTCGTCCAGTTTGCCCGCCGGCAACTCGAGCAGGTCCGGGTCACCCGTCGCCTCGCGTGGCTGGCGCACGAGCCAGACGTGGTCACCGTCGTGCGCGACGATCGCGACCGAGCCCGGGTGCGAGACCCACTGGCGGGTGACCTCTTGGCCGTCCTCGTGGCGAAACTTGCCCTCGCAGACATCGACGATCGTGCCCTCGAAGACGGTGCGCGACTCCAGGCGCTCGAAGCGAGAGCTCATGCGTCCGCGATGCTCGCACGCCGGGTCATGCCGCGGCGGCCTCATCGAGCAGCGCCAGGCAGACGTCCAGCATCCCCTCGAGCGCGACGACGCTCACACGCTCGGTCGGCTCGTGGTTGTGCTCGGTGCCGTTGGCCAGGTTGACGCACTCGATGCCCTTGAGCGCGAACACGTTCGCGTCTGAGCCGCCGCCGGTGACGATCCGGCTCGGCTCGTAGCCGCACCCGCGCAGGGCCGCCTCAGCAGCGAGCAGCGCCGGTGCCGTGCCCCTGGTCCGGTAGCCGTCGAAGAGCTTCTCGCAGACCACGTCGACGTCGCATTCGCCGGCCCCTGCGCCGTCCTGGACGGCGTCGATCATCAGCGCGACGACCGCCTCGACGCGCTGAGGGTCGAGTGAGCGCGCCTCGGCCAGCACGCGGCAGCGCTCCGGAACGACGTTGGTCGAGCCGCTGCCGCCGTGGACTGAGCCGACGTTCGCGGTCGTCTGCTCGTCGATGCGGCCGTGAGGCATCGCGGCGATCGCGTGCGCGGCCGCAAGCACGGCGCTGCGTCCCGCCTCGGGCCGGATCCCGGCATGCGCCGCGCGACCGTGGAAGTCGGCGCTCAGTCGGTAGTAGGTCGGCGATGCGGTCACGATCTCGCCGATCGGAGTGGCGTGGTCGAAGACGTAGCCGAAGTCGGCCCGCAGCAAGGACGCGTCGAACGCCTTGGCGCCGGCCAGCGCATCCTCCTCCTCGACCGTCAGCAGCAGCTCGAGAGCGACCGGCGAGCCCTCGACGCTCACGCGCCGGGCGACCTCGAGGAAGACGGCGACGGCGGCCTTGTTGTCGGCGCCGAGGATCGTGTCGTGGGCGTTCTCCCAGCCATCGTCGACCAGCACCGGTTCAATCTGGCCGTGCACCTCGACGGTGTCGAGATGCGCGCAGAGGAGCACCGTGCGCTCCGACCGCCCGCGCACGCGCGTGAGCAGGTTGCCGCTTGCGTCGGCCTCGACGCCCAGCCCGAGGCCCTCCAGCTCGCGCGTCACGTGTGCTGCGACCTGATCCTCGTGTCCGAACGGGCTGGGGATCGCGCAGAGCGATGCGAAGCGCTGGTTGAGCCGCTGCTTCTCGGCCTCGCTGGCCGGCCGCACGGTCAGCGCTGCTGAAAGCGGCCGGTGGGCTCGTGCAGTGGCTCGGACAGCGCTTCGGCGTCCTCGGGCCGGCCCGCCTCGATCGGCTCGTCAGCGTCGGGCAGCTCATGTGCACGTCGCTCGCGCATGTAGCGCTGGGCAGCGCCGACGAACTCGCGGAAGAGCGGCGCGGGGCGTTCGGGACGCGATTTGAACTCCGGATGGAACTGCGACGCGACGAAGAAGGGATGGTCGGGCAGCTCGATGATCTCGACCAGGCGCTCGTCCGGCGTCGTGCCCGAGACGACCAGCCCGGCGGCTTCCAGGCGCCGTCGAAGGAAGTTGTTGACCTCGTAGCGATGGCGATGACGCTCGTAGATGACCGCCTCGTCGTAGATCTCACGCGCCCGCGTCCCGGGGTGCAGCTTCACCGGATCGGCACCGAGCCGCATCGTCCCGCCCATGTCGGCGACCTCCTTCTGCTCGGGCAGCAGGTCGACGACGGGGTACGGCGTCTCCGGATCGAACTCGCTGGAGTTCGCGCCGTCCATCCCCACGACGTGCCGGGCGAAGTCCGCCACCGCGATCTGCATGCCGAGGCAGACACCCAGGTACGGGATCCCCTGCTCTCGCGCGATCCGCGCGGCAGCGATCTTGCCCTCGATGCCGCGCACGCCGAAGCCACCCGGGATCAGGATGCCGTCGGCGTCCTCGATCCGGCGGCGAACCTCCTCGTCGCCGAGCGTCTCGGAGTCGACCCAGTCGACCTCGACGCCGCAGCCGTGCTGGAAACCCGAATGGCGCAGCGCCTCGACGACCGAGAGGTACGCGTCCGCGAGCTGGACGTACTTGCCGACCAGGGCGATCCGCACGGGCGGCCGGCTCTGCGCCTCGGTCGCCTTGCCGATGAAGCCCTTCCAGCTCTCGAGGTCTGGCGGTGCGGCCTCGATGCTGAAGTGGTCGAGCACGAAGTCATCCACGCCTTCGGCCTGGAAGAACAGCGGGACCTTGTAGATGTTGTCGACATCGCGCGCCGACACGATCGCTTCGACCGGCAGCGAGGCGAACAAGGCGATCTTCTTGCGGATGTCGCGCGAGAGCGCTCCCTCCGAGCGGCAGACAACCATGTCGGGCTGGATGCCGATGCGGCGCAGCTCGTTGACCGAATGCTGCGTCGGCTTCGTCTTGAGCTCGCCGGCGTGGCCGATGTAGGGCACCAGAGTGAGATGGATGTACATGCAGCGACGCCGCCCGACATCGACGGGGAACTGGCGGATCGCCTCCAGGAACGGCAGCGACTCGATGTCGCCGACAGTGCCGCCGATCTCGGTGATGACGACGTCGACGTCCTGGCTCTCGCCCACGAGCTGAACCCGGTACTTGATCTCGTCGGTGATGTGCGGGATGACCTGGACGGTGCCGCCGAGATAGTCGCCGCGGCGCTCCTTGCGGATCACCGAGTTGTAGATCGCGCCGGCGGTCACGTTGGACGCACGCGAGGTGTTCGCGTCGGTGAAGCGCTCGTAATGGCCGAGGTCCAGGTCGGTCTCGGCGCCGTCCTCGGTCACGAACACCTCACCGTGCTGGAACGGCGACATCGTGCCCGGGTCGACATTGATGTAGGGGTCGAACTTCTGGAGCGCGACCTTCAGCCCTCGGGCGACGAGCAGGCGGCCGATCGAGGCCGCGGCGATGCCCTTGCCGAGCGACGAGACCACACCGCCGGTGACGAAGATGTAGCGGGTGCGCGGGCGGGAGTCAGGCATCTTGTTCCGGCTTCGCAGTCTAGGACGCCGGTCGGCGGCATTGCCGCCGTGACCGCAAGCAGCGGGAATCCTGTTTCAGGGTCCACGGCGACCCGCCGCGGCGTGCGCGCGCTGGCGCAGGCGGCCGAGCCCCGGGTTCGAGTCCGGATCGACATCTTTAGGCCGCCTTCAGAAGCTCCTTCGCGTGCCGTCGCGCAGCGGTGTCCGCACCGTCGGCGCCCAGCATCCGCACGATCTCGCCGACGACGGCGGCTCGCTCGAGCAGGGTGACCGTGGCGCGCGCCGGATCGGCAGACGCGTCCTTGATGATCGTGAAGTGCCGCCCGGCAACTGACGCGATCTGCGGCAGATGGGTGATGCAGATCACCTGCCGAGCCTCGGCAAGCGAGCGCAGCTGATCGCCGACCGCACGTGCGGTCTGGCCCCCGATGCCGGCGTCGACCTCGTCGAACACGAGCGTCGCGGGGCCGGCCTCAGCCGCGACGCTCATCAGCGCGAGCATCACGCGTGAGAGCTCGCCGCCGGACGCCGTCTCGCGCAGCGGCCCGGCCGGCACGCCCGGGTTGGGGGCGATCAGGAACTCGACCTCGTCCGCGCCGCTCGGCCCGTACTCCTCGCGCGGCACCAGCCGCACCTCGAAGGAGGCACCTTCCATGGCCAGTCCGCGCAACACGTCGACCACCGCATCCTCCAACCCGCCGGCGGCCCGCGTGCGCTCGGCCCGCAGCCTCTGCGCGTGCTCGGCGAGCTCCGCCCGGGCATCCGCGAGCGCCTCCGCGGCGCCCTCCAGGGCCTCCTCGGCGCCCGCCAACTCGTCACGCCGCGCACGACAGGCCTCGGCGTGGGCCAGCACCGTCGTGATCGTGCCGCCGTGCTTCCGCTTGAGCCGCTCAAACAGCGCAAGGCGCTCCTCGACTTCGTCCAGCCGGCCCGGCGGCGCGTCGACTGCCTCGGCGTAGCCCCGCAATTCCCGCGCCAGGTCGTCGGCCTCGACCGCGAGCGCCGCCGCGCGACCGGCGAGCACGTCGAGCGCTGCGTCAACGCCACGGATCGCATCGAGCGCGTGCGAGGCGCCCGCCAGCGCAGCGGCGCCACCCTCCCCGCTCTCGGGCGCCAGAGCGTCGATCGCGCCGGCGGCCGCGAGGCGCAGTCCCTCGAGGTTGCGCAGCCGCTCGCGCTCGGCGGTGAGGCTTTCCTGCTGGGGCTCACTCGGTGCCGCGGCGTCGATCTCAGCCAGCTCCCAGTCGAGCAGGTCGAGCTCGCGGTCGCGTGCGCCGGCGCGCTCGCGCAGCACCACGAGCTCGCGCTGGAGAGCGCGCTCACGCGCTAGCACCGCCGCGAACTCCTGGCGTCGCTGCGCGTGCCCGGGACCGCAGAACCCGTCGAGGATCTGCAGCTGCGACGCGGCCAGCGTGAGCCTGCGGTGCTCGTGCTGGCCGTAGAACGACAGCAGCGTGCCACCGACATCGCGCAGGTCGCCCGCCGTCGCGCTGCGGCCGTTCAGGTAGGCCCGCGTGCGCCCTTCCGCGCTCACGCGTCGGGCGAGCACGAGCTGCTCCGCAGCGTCGGGGATGCGCTCGCCAAGCTGCGCCCGAAGCGCGTCGGGCAGGTCGAAGCCGCCCTCCACGTACGCCTCCACGGCGCCGGGGCGCACGATGCCGGCGCGCGGCTTGCCGCCCAGCAGCAGGTCGAGCGCGTGCGCGAGCACCGTCTTGCCCGCGCCGGTCTCGCCCGTGAGCACGTTCAGCCCCGGCCCGAGGCGCAGCTCGGCCCGCTCGATCAGCAGCAGGTTCTCGACACGCAGCTCTTCCAGCACGAGTGACGGTCTATCAATCGCACCCGACAGACCGGCGTGCATGCGGAGAGCTGGTGCAGATTCGGCACGCATGCGTCACGAACACCGGTTGTCCCGCGCGGGATCAGGCGTGACGCTTCCCCGATGCCATCCCCAGCCGATCAATCAGCGGCGCTAACGCGCCAGCCGGCCGAAGCGCTCGCGCAGTCGGTGGTAGAAGCTCGCGCCAGGAAGCTGGGCGAGCACCGCCGTCGCGAGCGCGAACTCGACGCGTATGTCCTCGCCCGGCGCGAGCTGGAGCACCGGGCGGCCATCGACGTGGACCTCCACGGGCTCGTCGCGCGAGCGGTTGTTGATCGTCAACAGGTCGTCGGGAGCGACGACCAGCGAGCGCGCGGTCAGGGAATGCGGGGCTATGAACGAGACCACGAAGCCAGCAACTCCCCAGGCCAGCACCGGTCCGCCGTTGGCGAGGTTGTAGCCCGTCGAGCCCTGCGGCGTCGACACCACCAGCCCATCGCAACGGACGCGGCCGATCTCCTCGCCTGCGAGTGCGTAGGCGAGGTCCGCGACGCGAAAGCCCGGCTTACGATGCACGGAGATGTCGTTCATCGCGAGCCAGCTGCCATCGGCGTGCCCGACGGTGATCCCCGGCAGCTCGAGCGTGTCGAATCCGCCCGCGAACGCGCGATCGAAATCCGCATCGAGTCCGTCGGGATCGAGCGTCGCGAGGAAGCCGACCTCGCCGAAGTTGACCGCGAACACCGGCACGGTGGTCCCTGCGTAGTCGCGCAGCGCCGTGAGGATCGTCCCGTCGCCGCCCATGACCATGCACAGGTCCACGTCGCGGGCGAGCGGCGCGTCGACGTCGATCCCCCGCTGCGCGACGAGACCGTGCTTTTTCGTCTCTTCAGCGTCGAAGCGCAGCGTCACGCCGGCACGCTCGGCGGCAGCGATCAACGCTGCCAGTGCGTCGACCGTGTCGGTTGCACGCCGATGGGTGAGCACGGTGGCGACGCGGATCACGGCTCGACCGCCAGGATGGCCGCGCCCACGTCGCTCAGGTTTTCCTCGCGCCCCCCTTCAGCCAAGTGCGCGAAGGTCTCGCGGTTGCCGGCCGGTCCCGGAAGTCCAGACGAGGCAAAGCCCAGGACGGAGGCACCCTGGGCGCGCGCCGCCGCGGCGACGCCGACGATCGCCTCGCGCCTCAGCGCCGGGTCGCGGACGACGCCGCCCTTGCCGATCCGCCCGCGGCCGACCTCGAACTGCGGCTTGACCATCACGAGGGCGTCAAAGCGGTCCGCCGAGCAGGCGAGCACTGCGGGCAGGATCTTCGCGAGCGAGATGAACGAGACGTCGGCGACGATCAGGTCGGGATGGTAGGGCAGCGTCGCCGGATCGAGCGCGCGCGCGTTGGTGCGCTCGACCACCGTCACGCGCGGATCCTCGCGCAGCGCGAAGGCCAACTCGCCGTAGGCGACGTCGAGCGCGACGACGTGTGCCGCGCCGCGCTGGAGCAGGCAGTCGGTGAAGCCGCCGGTGGAGGCGCCGACATCGAGTGCTTGACGACCGGTGACCTCGATCCCGACTGCGTCGAGCGCATTGGCCAGCTTGATCCCTCCCCGCGATACGAAGCGGGGCGGGGCGGCTACGTGGAGCTCGACGTCCGCCGCCACGAGCTGCCCTGGCTTCTCTGCTCGGCGCCGTCCCGGCCCGAGATGGACGTCGCCGGCGATCACCGCGGCCGCCGCTCGCGAGCGCGATGGGAACAGCCTGCGCTCGGCGAGGAGGAGATCAAGCCGTACACGGATCATGGCGCGCGAACGCTACCGACGGTGCCAGGGCCGCTACGCCGCCGCGACGCTGCCGCGCGGCTGCAGCACCGCGGCCTGGATCCGCTCGGCGATCCGCTCCGCCGTGTACCCGACCTCGGCATGCAGCAGCTCCGGCGCGCCGTGCGTCACATACCGGTCCGGCAGTCCGACCCGCAGGATGCGAGGGGCCAGACCGCCGTCGGACAGCGCCTCCCACACGCCGGTGCCGAAGCCGCCCGACAAAACGCCTTCTTCGACGGTGACGAGCAGGTCGTGCTCTGCCGCGAGCTGCGCCAGGAGACCGGTGTCGAGCGGTTTGGCGAAGCGCGCGTCGGCGACCGTCGCGTCGAGCCCGCCCTCGGCCAGCACATCCGCAGCGCCCAGCGCCTTGCCGACACCGCTGCCGTAGCCGACGATCGCGACACGCTCGCCCTCGCGCAAGATCTCGCCGGTGCCGATCTCCAGCAGCTCAGGGACGGATGGGAGTGCCACGCCGACGCCCACGCCGCGCGGATAGCGGATGGCGACCGGCCCCGTTTCGTGGCGCAGCGCCGTATGGAGCATGTTCACCAGCAACGCCTCGTCGCGCGGCGCCATCAGCGTGATGTTCGGCAGGCAGCGCAGGTAGGCGATGTCGAACACGCCGTGGTGCGTCGGGCCGTCGTCGCCCACGAGCCCCGCGCGGTCCATCGCCAGCACGACAGGAAGCCGCTGCAGGCAGAGATCGTGGACGATCTGGTCGTATGCGCGCTGCAGGAACGTCGAGTAGATCGCCGCGACCGGGCGCGCGCCCTCCAGTGCGAGGCCGGCCGCGAACAGCAGAGCCTGTTGCTCGGCGATGCCGACGTCGAAGTAGCGCTCGGGCATCGCCTTCTGGAGCAGGTTCAAGCCCGTGCCGGAGTTCATCGCCGCGGTGATGCCGACGACGCTGGGGTCACGCCGGCACTCGGCGATCAGCGCCTCGCCAAAGACCTGGGTGTATTGGGGCGCCGCGGGCTTGGAGGCCGGCCTGGATGGCGCCGGCATGCGCTTCGCGATCGAGTTGGGCTTGGCGGCATGCCACTGCTCCATGCCCTCGAGGCCGCCGTCCTCCGCGGGCGCGAAACCCTTGCCCTTCACCGTGGCGCAGTGCACGACGACCGGCCGCTCGGCTTCGAAAGCGGCGCGCAGCGCACGTCTCAGCGCGCGCACGTCGTGGCCGTCGACGACGCCCATGTAGGCCCAGTCGAGCTCCTCCCAGAACAGTCCTGGCGCCCAGAACGCCTTGATCGACTCCTTGAGCTGAGGTCCGAGCCGCTCGAACGCGGAGCCGATCCCGGCGGGCAGTTTGGTGAGCCGCTCCTCGACTCCCTCGCGCGCCTTCCAGAGACCCGGCTCGAGCCGCACGCGGTTGAAGTAGCGCGACAGTGCGCCGACATTGGGCGCGATCGACATGCCGTTGTCGTTGAGGATCACCACGAGCGGCGTGCCGAGCCCGCCGGCCTGGTGGATCGCCTCGAACGCGACGCCGCCGGTCATCGCGCCGTCGCCGATCACCGCGACGACCTTCCCGTCGGCACCTGGGCCGGACTCGCCCTGCGCCACCCGCAGCCGCATCGCCTCCTTGATCCCGACGCCGTAGCCGATCGACGTCGAGGCATGGCCGGCGCCCATCACGTCGTGCTCGGATTCCTCGATCGCGCAGAACGGGGCGAGCCCGCCGTACTTGCGGATCGTGGCGAGTGCGTCGCGGCGGCCCGTGAGGATCTTGTGCGGGTATGCCTGATGACCGACGTCCCAGAGGATCTTGTCCGTCGGCGAGTCGAGCAGAGAATGCAGCGCCACGGAGATCTCGCAGGCGCCCAGGTTGGCGCCGAAGTGCCCGCCGATCTCGCCCACGGTGTCGATCAGCAGCTCGCGCACCTCCTGAGCGACCTGCACAAGCTCGTCCTCCGAGAGGACGTGCAGATCCTGCGGTCGATCGATGCGGTCGAGGATGCTCATGTCGTGCGGGTTGCGATGAAGTCGGCGATCTGCTCGAGCTCTGGCGCTCCTGCGCCCCCTGTCGCGCGGCCCAGCGCCGCCCGTGCCTTGCCATGAGACTCCGCGGCCATCGAGCGCGCTCCGCCCACGCCGAAGCGGCTCACGTAGGTCAGTTTGCCGTGGCGCTCATCAGAGCCTCGCGGCTTGCCGAGCGCTGCGTCGGTCCCCGTCACGTCGAGGATGTCGTCGACGATCTGGAACAGGACACCCAGTTCAGCAGCAAAGGCACGGAAGTCCGAGAGTGTAGGAGATGGGTCGCGGACGCCCGCAAGCAGGAGCACGCACTCGACCGACGCTCCGATGAGCCGCCCAGTCTTGAGCTCGTGCAACCGGCGCAGGTCCGCCTCTCCGGTCTCCGCCATCCCGCGCACGTCGATGTACTGCCCGCCGACCATCCCGTTGACCCCGGTCGCATCCGCCAGCTCGGCGACGGCGGCGAGCAGCGCGGCTGGCTCGCCGGCCTGCTCGTGCAGTACAAGGCGGAACGCCTCCGCGTACAGGCCGTCACCCGCGAGGATCGCGACATCCTCGCCGTAGCGGATGTGGCACGTCGGCCGTCCGCGACGCAGGTCGTCGTCATCCATCGCCGGCAGATCGTCGTGGATCAGCGAATAGGTGTGGATCAGCTCCAGCGCGGCGGCGAGCGGCAGCACCTCGCGAGGATCGCGCCCGACCGCGCGCGCGGTCGCAAGCGCCAGCACCGGGCGGATCCGCTTGCCGCCGGCGAGCAGCGAATAGCGCATCGCCTCGTCCAGGCCCGCAGCCGCCGGCTCGCGCGCGAACCGCAGCCCGCCGAGGTAAGCCTCGACCTCGACGCGCAGGTGATCGGGGTAAGCCGTTCTGACGGCCGCGGCTGTCGGGGCCTGGGCGCGGATGGTCACGATCCGAGCGCGAGCTGGCCCGGCACCGGCTCACCGCCGGCCGCGCCCATGCGGACGCGCCGATCGAGCT